>WNFV01005096.1_pt1 | contig 15980 bp, 13 predicted proteins | sample 5400101 | NCBI WGS metagenome assembly WNFV01 (sample SAMN13153361, study PRJNA577476) | soil metagenome | isolation source: 115 cm soil or saprolite under grassland replicate 1 | place: USA:California | collected 2016-06-15
CCGACATAGAGGACGTTGGGATCAGAGTGCGATACTTCAATCGCACCGACCGCAGCGGTCTTGAAAAAGCCGTCGGACACCGGCTCCCAGTACGCCCCTGCGTCCATGGTCTTGAAGACGCCGCCGCCGCTTGCGCCGAAATAAAAGACGAGCGGATTGCGCGGATCGCCAGCGACGGCGGAGACGCGTCCGCCGCGTGGCGGGCCGATCGAGCGCCACTCGAGTCCTCGTAGAAACGCCGGCGGAGCCGGCCTCGACGGATCCGGCGCCGGGGCCGACTGGCGCGCGACATCAACCGGCGAAGATGGCGGGGGCAGCGACGCGCGCGTCAACGAGGAAGCCGCCCAAGATGCCAACCCGACACTTGCGACAAGCGCGACGAGGTTCCTGGCTGTCAATATCGGCTCCTCCGCGTGCCGCTACTTGCTCATCAACTCCCGCAACAGCGCGGCGGTCTGGGGTTGCTTCTTCACCGTCGACACGTTGCCAACGCCACCGTCTTCAGCGAGCATCAACGGTGTCTGGCGGTTCTTGTTGGTGGGATCGAGGCGAGCGCCCTGGGCGACGAGAAAGCTGACGAGCGAGTTCGCGCCGCGAATGGCGGCACCGTGCAATGCGGTGAAGCCCGCGGCATCCGCGGCGTTGACATCGCCGCCAAGCTCCAGCGTCAACTTGACCGCCTCGAGCGCGGCGCCTTCCGATCCCGGACTCTTGCCCTGCGCGTACCCCACCCCGGCGGCGGCCATCAACGGTGTAGCACGCGCCGCGGTCGCGGCGCGCGGATCGGCGCCGCTCGCCAGCAGCACACGCATGAGCGGAACATCCGCAGCTTTCGCGGCAAGGAGGAACGGTGTCGCGCCGGCGAGCGGCAGATAGACAGGTGCCTCGAGACCGAGGAACGGCTTGGTCATCCGGGCATTCACGTCCGCACCCTTCGCGAGGAGGGCCTTGATCAGGTCGAGGCTGTCCAGGGTGCCGGTGGGAACCGGTCCAGGCAGCGCGTCGAGATCGAGATTGCGGGTCTGCACGGCGAGATGCAGTGGAGAGTATCCGGCGGTGCTCCCGTTGGGATCGGCGCCTCTATCCAGCAGCGACGCGGCCAGCTCGTAGTGCGCGTTGTGAATCGCGATGATCATCGCGCTGGCGCCCTCGGCCTGCGTGTCGTTGACACGCGCGCCGGAATCGAGGAGAAACGACACGACGTCGCGATGCCCGGCGCGTGCGGCGAGCATGAGCGCGGTGTAGCCCTTGATCGATGTGGCGTTGACGTCGGCGCCATGCGCGACCAGGACCTCGGACGCCGCAAGATGCCCCTCAGCCGCCGCCCACATCAACGCGTTCTGACCGCGCCACGTCTCCCTGGCGTTGACCGTGGCGCCGTGCGCGAGCAGCACGCGGACGCTCTCCGAGTCGCCGGTTCGCGCGGCCGTGAGGAGGGCGGTTTCGCCTTCAGGCAGCGCCGCATCGGCGTTTGCGCCGGCCTTCAACAACAATTCGATCATCGGCGCGCTGCCGTTCACGCACGCGAGCGAGAGCGGCGTGACGCCGTAGCGATTGACGGCGCCAACGTCGGCCCCGGCGCGTATCAGGAGCGCCGCGAGCTCGCGATCGTCGCGCTGTGCCGCCCAGTGAAGCGCCGCGGTGCCGTCGATGTCACGCGCATTCACGTCGGCGCGCTGTTGCAGCAGGGCGACCACGGCCGTCTTGTCGCCTTTTTTCACCGCTTCGATCAGCGACACCGCGCGCGCGGCCGCGCTCATCGCGACCACGGCCACCAGCATCACGATCCAGCGATCGTCCCGGCGTCGCATGTGCGATCTCGAACTACAGTTCCGACAGGTACCCGTCGCCGAAATTCTCGAGCGGTCCCGTGCTGTCCCCGAACGACTCGATCGGCACGCCCATCTTGTTCACGAGGCTCACGAGCAGATTGGCCATCGGCGTGCCTTTCGGATACTGCAGGTGCCGTCCGCCCTTGACCTGCCCGGCGCCGCCGCCCGCCACGACCAGTGGCAGTGTCGTGTGCGCATGGACATTGCCGTCGCTCAGGCCGCTGCCGTAGAGGATGAGGGAATGATCGAGCAGCGTGCCGTCGCCGTCGGGAATGGCGCGCAGCTTGTCGAGGAATTCAGCAAACAGCTGCGCGTGGTATCTGTCGATCTTCGCGATCTTCTCCAGCCGCTCGGGGTTGTTCTGGTGATGCGAGGTCGCGTGATGGGGATCCGGTACACCGATGTCGGGGTACGTGCGGTTGGTGAGCTCGCGTCCCACGAGGAACGTGATGACGCGCGTGATGTCGGCCTGAAATGCCAGCACCTGCAAATCGAACATCAACCGGCAGTGCTCGCCGAACGTCTCGGGCACGCCAAGCGGACGGTCCGGCAACGGACGATCCAGCCGCGCGCTTTGCTCTTCAGATTTCTGAATGCGCCGTTCGACATCGCGAATGGCGTCGAGATACTCGGCGACGCGGCGCCGGTCGGCCGGTCCGAGCGCCTTGCGCAAGCCGCCAAGCTCCTGCGCGATCGTGTCGAGAATGCTGCGATCGAGCCGCATTTGCGCCAGTCGCTCGGCCGCGTTGGTGCCGTCGCCGAACATCCGCTCGAACACGGTTCGCGGATTGTTCTCCATCGGCAGGGGAGTCGTCGGCGTCCGCCACGAGATCGTATCGCTGTAGACGCAGCTGTAGCCGACGGCGCTGCAGGCGCCGACCATATCCGAACGCTCCAACGCCATCTCGAGCGACGCGAGTTGGGTCTCGGCGCCGAGCTGTTGCGCGACGATTTGATCGATGGTCGTGCCGGCGCGAATGTCGGCGCCTTCGGTTTTCTTGGGATGCGTGGCGTTGAGCCACGTGGCCGGGGCGCGATTGTGATCCCCACCGCCGTCACCCCACGATTCGGCCGGGTAGCTGTCGAGCCCGCTGGTCACGGTCAAGCGATCGCGAAACGGGGCAAGGGGAGCAAGCGTCGGCGACCAGTCGAACGTGGTGCCTGTTCCGGTGGGCATCCACGCCGCCATGTTCGCGCCGTTCGGCAGATAGACGCAGCCGAGGCGACGAACGGGCTTGGCGGCGGTCGCCGACAGGGCAGAGAGCGCCGGCACCATGCAATCGAGCAGCGGCAACGCGAGCGTCGCCCCCATCCCGCGTAGAAAGGTGCGGCGAGGCAGCGCCATCCTGGTGATCATCATGGGCTGGTCCGATCGCTTTGTGCGTCGAGCGATCGCCTCATCTGAAACGGCACGCTTCTAACGATTCCCCGTATCAGCGCCGAGAAGCGGAAGTCTTCGGCCGCCGCGTCGCGCACAATCGCACGGATGGCGGGGGCGTCGTAATACTCGAGGCCGCGGCCGAGCGCGTAAATCATCAGCTTCTCCGTGAGCGTATGAACGAATTGATCGGAGTGGTGCAGTAACGCCTGTTTGAGACCGGTCAGGCCGTCGAAGCTGGTGCCGTCGGGCAGCATCCCCGCCGCATCAATGGGCGTGCCTGAGGCTTCGGCCGCGCGCCAGCGGCCGATCGCGTCGAAGTTCTCGAGTGACAGGCCGATCGGATCGATGACCGAATGACAGCTGGCGCAGGCGGGGTTCGCACGATGCAGCACGGTGCGCTCGCGCATCGACAGCACCTTGCCGACCGCATTCGTTTCTTCGAGGTCTGGCACGTTGGGCGGAGGCGGCGGAACCGTCACGCCGAGGAGGTTGTCGAGAATCCACACGCCGCGCAGGACTGCCGACGTGCGATTGGCATACGACCGCACGGTGAGTATGCTGCCTTGCCCGGCGAGACCGCCGCGCACCGGATCGGTCAACGTCACTCTGCGAAAGTGATCGCCGTACACGTGCGGAATGCCGTAGTGCCGCGCCAACCGTTCGTTGACAAAGGTGTAGTCCGCCGCCAGCAAATCGAGGACGCTGCGGTCTTCGCGGATGATGCTGTCGACGAACAGCTCTGTCTCTTTGCGCAACGCGCGCCGCAGGTTCTCGTCGAAGTCGGGAAAGGCACGCCGGTCGGGTTTGGCATCCCGCAGGTTGCGTAAATACAGCCACTGGCCGGCGAAGTTGTTCACCAGCGCCGCCGCCTTGGGGTGGGCCAGCATCCGGCGGACTTCGCGATCGAGAACGGCCGGCTGGGCGAGCGTGCCGCGTTCAGCCGCACGAAGAAGCGCTTCGTCTGGAATGCTGCTCCACAGGAAGAACGACAGGCGTGAGGCGAGCTCGATGGTCGTGATGCGGTAATTCGTACCGGGCTTTGCACCATCGGGATCGCGAGCGATCCGGAACAGGAAAGACGGGCTGACCAGAATGCGGGTGAGTGCCTGTTCGATGCCCTTCTCGAATCCTCCCGCGGCTCGGCCTTCCTCGTAGAAGCGCAGGAGCAGATCCATGTCCGCTGCCGTCACCGGCCGGCGATACGCGCGGCGCGCGAGAGCAGAAATGATCTGTCGTGCACATGCCGCTTCTCCGGCACGGGCATTTGGACGGCAGATGAGAATTCGGCGCCGCGGCGTCGTGTCTGTCGCGGCGTGCGCGCCGTACGGGCCGCTGATCGTGATCTTGCTCAGCGCTGGCTGCCCCTCCGTATCGCCCTGTTCAACCGTATCTCGCAAAAACGGCTGGCGGATGTCTTCGAACTGGACTGAAGGACGTTTCAAGAATGCCGCACCGACCAGTCGCGTGCCCGCCCTGACCGTCATCCGCACCTGCAGGGCGTCATCTGCTGTCAGCGTTGCCAGCGTCTGGCCGCGTTCACGGCCCTTCACCGTTCCGCCGATCGTGAACAGCTGCACGCGCTCGCCGTCGAGGGTGAGCTCGATCTGATGCGGCGCGGTGAGGCCGTTGATGTTTTCGTTGAAATCGCGGGCGAGACGCAGCTTGAACACATACTCGCCGTCGAGGGGAAACAGCACAGGTGTCAGCAGCCCCCCACGCGTGCCGAAGGGAAGCGGGTCGAGACGGTCGCGTTGGGTGAGATCCGACGGCACGACGTACGCGTCAACAGACGGAGGGAGAGCCGGGTCGCCGATCGCCAGGCGGCTGATCCGCCGCGCCGACGCCAGATACCGCTCGAGCAGCACGGGCGAGATACCGAGGATGTCCCCGACGTTGTCGAACCCGTAGCTGGCAGGATCGGCGGGAAGCCACGATTCGATGTCGAGATCGAGCGCGAGCAGATCGCGCACAGCGTTGCGATATTCGGTGCGATTGAGGCGATGGAGCGCGGCCGGGCGTCATGGATTCGAGTTGGCTGCGGCCGCGCGATCGAGGGCCTGCTCCAATGACAGCCTGAGGCCTTCGTACGCAGTCGGTTCGGGCCGCGGCCGGCCCGCGGGGGGCATCACGCCCGCGCGAAGCTTGCGCACGACTTTCTCCCAGGCCTCCGCATGCTCGCCTGGTCGCGCGAGGTCCAGGGTGTCGAGCGTGAGTCCTGCGATCTTCGCCTTCTGGTTGTGGCAGCCGACGCAGTAGCGATCGAGAAGCACACGCTGCTCGACGCCGGGGAGTACTGGCGCCTGGCCGCGTTCGAGGCCAGCACCCTGCACCGCTGCGATCGTGACCGACACAGTCGCGAGGGCGCTCGCTCCGACAAGCAGGAGAGACCGGATCATCGCGTGGCCTCACTCTAGCAGCAGTCCCAAGGCCACATCGTACGGAGTTGTAAGAAATTGTCGCGCAGGGCCCGTCACTCGATCGGATCTGTTCTACCGCTTGAGCGGGGTCGAGGTTTCAGTACCGCCGCTGCGCAAGCGGAAAGAAGACATCCTCGAGCTCGCCGCGCATTTCCTCTCCAGCCACGGCGGGCGCGGGCCGATGACGATGACCTCGGCGGCGGTGGATGCGCTGTTGACATATGATTGGCCCGTGATTGGCCCGGGAACGTGCGGGAGCTCGAACGCATGATTGAAGGCGCCATCGATCCAAGAGCGATTCGTTGGCCCGCTAAAATCGTCAGGGCGTTTGAATCATAGACGCGAGGGTGTGTTCAGTGACGGTAATTGAACTGCAGCTCTCGTTCGATGTTTCGGATACGGTCGCTCGGTCGCGAATGATTCCCCAGAAAGAAGTTGCTGACCGGATCTAATTGTCCAGAGCTCTGAAGTTGACGTTGCCACATTTCAACGGCCTTCTCAACATCAAAGCCAGCCTCATGGGCGTATCTCAACCCGACCCGGTCGGCCTGATCCTCTTGATTGCGTGAATAGCCGTTCTTCCAAGCTGCTAGTCCAAGACGAGCGCCATGCAAGGCCAGTTCTTGAGCCGCTGGACTTTTAATCCTGTCGATTGCTACCGCCGCGCCAATCGCCGCCAATTGCTGCCACATGCCTTGCTTCATTTGGCGCCGTGAATGCTCGTGTGTGTAATGGGCGAGTTCGTGCCCGAGAACAATCGCGAGCTCATCATCGCTACGCATGTCATCGAGTAGTCCCGTAAACACCCAAATCGAGCCGTTCGGAGCAGCCGCTGCGTTAATCGTGCGGGTTTGAACGATGTGGACGCGGAGCCTCTGCGAATCCACATATGCTGGCGCAAGACGCCGAAGCAACGCGGTCACGCGCTCTTTCTCGGGACCTGCATCGAGCAATTTACCGATAGGCTGCAACTCGTTTTTTGGGCCGCTATTGAAGAACAGTCCTTCTCGAGTGAAGAGGTCCTCCATCGTGTTGAACTGCGAGATTACCTCCCGCTCGTACAAAGCAATCCCATTCGGTTTCAGCTCGAGTTCTTGGGCGAGGACGCTGCCGTCGTCTAACCGGAATCCTTTCACCGTGATTTCAGAGCCGATCGGAGCTTCGTCGATCGCCCTGACGCGTTCGAGCTTTAGACGAGTCGTCTTGTCCCACCGCACCCTTTGGCCATCCGCAACCAGATAGCCGTCGCGGCGCCACTCGACATATCCGCTTAACGACACCACCTTCTTTGGCGCCCGGCGGCGATCCGCGGTCGGAGCCGCCCTGACCGTCGATCCAACGAGGCCCGCCGCGGTTGGTGCGGCAACACCTTCTGGTTCGCTGTGAACTGGTGACATGCCCGCGGAGCCTGCGCTCGCTTGGCGGTCGCCGGTTTGCGGAAGTGGCAATAACGCGACAGTCGCGCAGTGGACATAGCCGACACGAGTCCCCCAGCGCTGATCCTCGAACTGGATCAAAAACCAGTCGCCCTCCATCCGTTGAATGGGCGCGACGGAGCCGCGCGACAGCCTCGCCAAGGCAACCGGACGGACCTCAGGGTAAAGAAACACGTCGCTTCCGGGCGCAGTAACGACCAGGGGCCTTCCGAGGACGGTCTTTACACGGCACGCGTCCTCAGCGGCACGCGGGGGTTCCGGGATGGCTGTTGGCGTCGATTTAGATTCGAGTGTCGGCGCCATTCGCTGGTCCATCTGTCGCGCCGGCCGAGCAACGGTCCGCTTAGGCGCAGATCGATTCGAAGACGCGGATTGCGGTGACGCGTTGTTCGACGGGACCACGCGATCGGTGCAACCGACGACTAGCGTGATTGTTGTCGCTAAGAGGAGTGCGAGTGCAGGTACCTTCATACGTGTCGAATGAGGTCTATAACACCGCCGGCGCTGCAAACTGGATCGCACGCCAGCTAATGACAGTAGTGCCGTTCGACTTTGTCTTTCGCCTTCGCCGCCACGATCGTTTGCCACTGCATGTTGCTCGGCGTGTCGAGACCACCGCAGGCGAGTGGGATGATGTGATCGATCACGTAACCCGGGCGGCCATTCGGGTAGCCGGTCTGTCGCGCGAACGCGTGACGCGCGGTATCACTGCGCTGTAGACGTCCGCGTTCGTCACGGGGCGCGCGCGATGACGGTGTGTAGACCGTCGAGTTCTTCTTTTCCTTTTTCGGTTTTGATGCCTTCGCCGGCGACGACCCTTTTGATTTCGGCGGCTTCCGGTCGTGGGCCTTGACCGTCGTGCCGTCCTTGCGTTTGTACTCTTTGACACGGACAGTTTTTTTCTGTCCGGCGTCGGCAAACGCGGTGGTGATACTCGCCGATGGGGCGAGCAGCGCGAGCACCACAACGAGGGCAGTCAGCAACCGCTTGAAGTTCAAGGATCCACCTCCATCCCACCAGGCAAGGCTCTCCACTATCGGATGCCTGTTACCCGAGATTCTGGTTTACGGATTGGTGCAGCTCCCGTCGCTGTATCGCCAACAACTGACGCCACCATGTGAGGAGCAGGCGCCGCTGCCGGTCGCGGTACTTGGCCAGCCGTCCCTGCAGACGGCCCCTGTCCGGACTCGCGTAATAGGAATCGTCGTCGTCGGCCTAGGAATCGTCGTAGTGGTGAAAATGGGAATGGTGGTCGTAGTCGTCGGAAATACCGTTGCCGAAGCGATGGCGGTCACCACTTCGTTGGAGGCAGCACTTCCGCCGAATGTATTCAGCGCGAGGACGCGAATGTAGTACGTGCCGGGAGGCGCCGATGCAGACAGCGTCGTGGCTGCTCCGGCATTCACGACTGCGATGTTGCTGGCGCCGGGTGATGAACCAGCTTGAATCACGTACGACGTCGCCTGGCAGCCGCCCGCGGGTGTCGCCCACGCTAGGGTCACCAGGTTTCCAAACGAACCGCTCGTGAGCGAGGTAGGCGCATTTGGAGGCGACGCGCACCCGCCGCCACTGCCTCCGCCTGGCACCACGACGACGATCTCATTCGATCGTTGACCAAGGCCGTCGGCGTTTACACCGCGTACGGCGACGTAGTAGACCCCGTTGGGAACGTTGGGCACGACCAGCGGGCTGGTAGCGGTCCCTAACGAGGCAATCGCGACGCCGCCTGGCGAGACCGCGGCCTCCACGACGTAACTGGATGGCACTCCGCCTGTCAGCGGAGGAGTCCAGGTGAACGTGACGGTGTTGCCCGAAACGGCCGCAGCGAACGTCTGCGAGGGGCCAGGTGAAACCGCTGCGGCGACAGAGACGGCAACGGCCGCGAGAAGAACCGCAAGCAAAGTGCGTTTGAACATCTGGGAAAGGTCCTGGAACGAGCACGGGCCGGTAGCGGAACGGTCAATCTCTTAATCACGCACCTGCACCGGAGTGCGGTGGTGGTTCACACCACCTCAGCAATTCGACCGCCAGTTCTGCCTGTTGTTGCACTCGGCGGCGCAAAGTGCGGTACGCGAATCATTTACGGCGGGTTGGGCGATATGCAGAACGAAGAAGAAGCCGACTCAATGTCGCTCGGGCGGCGACTATTGGGTGCGGTTACGGGCACCAAGTGGCAGATTTTGCGTTGTGTCCAGTTGCGCTGCGGCGCCAACGAATTCGAACAACAGTCGCGTTCGCAGGAAGGTGCTCGATTGTGACTCGCGAGGCGCTTTCGACCGGGAGATACAACGTCCCCTGACAAGCATCCACAGGCCAAATCGCTTCGAAGGCCGCTGTCAACAACCCGGGGCCGCACACGTTCGGTCGCCTATGATGTCGTATGCGTGAAGGGGGAAGTCCGGCCCAATGTCTTGATAGTGGTACTGGAGATAAACGGATTGGATCTGGCCCGGCAGGCGAGCAACGCTGGCCCATCGAACAGCGATATCGAGCTTCGCAATTCCTGACAGCCCGCTCCAATCTGCATAAAAAAACTGGCTGTAACCCAAGACCGTAGAACTCTGTGGAGGGGTAGACACAGGGTTCGTCAACGTAACTGGTATCTGTAATGCCGGGAGTGAAACTGTCGCGGGACAATTCCGCCCAGCATTTGAAAGATATGGCGATGCTCGCAGGGCTGGCAGTTGCACCACCGCCCTCAGTTGCGCCGGCAGGAGAGGGTTTAGCGAGCCGTAGTCGATGTCGAGAGCTGCGACGAACGCTGTTGTTACGTACGAACAATCCGTAGGCCAAGCGATGAACTGTGTACGCATGGGCACTTCGATGTGGACGGAACCCACAACGACAATGACTTCGTTTGACGGTGCGCTGGTGCCACGCGCGTTCACTGCCTTCACTCGAATGTAGTACGTGCCGGGATTGAGCGATGCCTCCCATCTCGTCGCCACAAGGCCGTTCACGGACGTCGAAATCGTTCGCACGTTGGACGCGCCTGGTGATGAGCCGACTTCGATGATGTAATCGCTGGCTGTTCCCGTTGTCGGGGGAGACCACGTGAGCAGCACGCGAGTGCCGGTGACTGTCGCGGCGAGGTTTGAGGGAGGACCGGTGACCGTGGTGGACGGCGGTGGCAGCCGCGTACAGTCGACGCGCACACTCATGTTCGGAACGGGCCCTGTGCGTGGGACGTCAACGAAGTTGCCAAAGTACGTGTGTCCGTCGACCGTAGCGCTCGCCAGCGCGCTCATGCGATCGCTCGCGAAGAAATCGACCACTTGTGCGGCGCCGCAGCCTCCATCGAGCACGACAGCCATCAAGGCGCCGACCTCCAGAAGTCCCGCTTCCAACTCGCACGCGACAAACAACGGGCCGGTCAACGGGCACATGGTGGCCATACCCAGCGCGAGCCCCTCGAGCAGGCCCGCTAAACCCAGATAGCCGCCCGGCGTGAGCGGATCGAGGTTCAACCCCATCTGAGTCTCGCTTGGAATTCGTGCACACACGTTTCCGCCGAACGGCTCAGCAGAGGGAAGGTCGACATCGAATGTATTCGGTGTGTCGGGAACGGCCCGTCCTGGAAAGTCCCTGCCGCCCATTCGCACGTGCACACTCGTGTTGCTGGGCACGGCGCATCCAGCTGCGTCGAGAGACACGCGGGCCGTGCGAGGGCTGCCCGGAATGTCCGCAGCGCCAGGAGCATCGGCATTCAATCCCGCTGATGCGGCCATCCGGCTTCTGGACCTGAATGTCACAGGAACGATCAGTGGGCGACCGTCTGCACCAATGGTCTGAAGTTCGGCCCGATTGCCGCTCGACCATACCAGCGTGGCCTCGAACCCTGACTCTGAATAGATTCGTTCAGGTCGACCTTGTGCGGAGTAGCTGACGATGACGGCGGCGCCGCTCGACGTCCGGATGTGAAACTCGCGGGGGATCGCTTGAATGCCAGCCGAATCGCGCGTGCCGTAGAACTGAATGCCGGCGCCGTCGCCGCGCGCGATCTCGAACCACAATGGCGATGCTTGATCAGCCGGGATGCGAAGCTCAGCTCCTCCTCCTCCGACGGTGACGTTCACTTCGTTCGACGCGATGCTCGGCCCGATGGCGTTCAAAGCAACGACGCGAATGTAATAGGTGCCTGGGGGCGCATTGGCCGACAACGTCGACGCGGTACCCACGTTGACCTGCGTGATGTTGCTCAGACCAGGCGACGAACCGACGTGAACGACATAACTCGTTGGGACACACGCTCCCGCCGGCGCGCTCCAGCGCAGCGAGATCAGAGAGCCGCTGGCGCTGGCAGTCAGACCCTGCGGCGCGCTTGACGGCTGGAGGCATGCGCCGCCAACCGTTGAAGAAACCGTGACGACAAGCTGATCGGATGGAGGCCCTTGACCGCTTGGGTTGCTTGCAAAGACGCGAACGTAATAAGTGCCCGACGGGACACTTTGCACGACTAACGAGGGCCCGGCTACCGGGATGGACGCAATCGGTGGCCCATCAGGAACGATCGAAGCCTGGAGAAGATAACCGCCAGCCACGCCACCGGTCGACGGCGGCTGCCATGTCAGCGTCACGGCAGTCCCGGTAACGACGCCGCTCAGATTTTGCGGGGCGCCGGGCGGTGATGGCTGCGCGCCGGCTGGCACAACGAACGCAGCAAGAAAAACAGCTGTTAGCCAGAAGCGCACGCGTGAACGATACCCCAAGCTCTGCCTTAGGACAAAGGATCCTTCAGCGGTGTGGCACAGAGCCGTCGCGACGCTCATGATGTCGTTGGCATCAGGTTCACGACGCGTCGTGCGGTCCGCCGTGATGCGCTACTGGAAGGGGAGCGGCCGGCCGGATGACCGGCCGCTATCGATCACGAACAGGTGAACAGCCGAATCGTAAGGGCCGGCTGGTTTCCTGCGCCCGACGTCGCCGTTGTCGTGTCGCCGTTGTCATCGGTGATGGTGAGCGTGACAGCAAGCGGCTGACTGGCGCCTTCCGCCGAGCTGCCCGGCAGCCCGCAAATGTCAGAGAAGGAGAACGTCGGCGACGCGCCGCTCGCTGTGAACACCCTGGCCGCGTCGTACGTGTACTGAACGTTCCAGTCATATTTCACGATCGCGTTCCGACCGGCGGTGAACGACGTTGAGCGCAGCTCGCAGGAGCGCGGATTGGCATTGATGCGGCATTCTGTCGTCGGACCCGCCTGCGTGGACGGATCGAACAACTGGAAGCTTGGCGAGAGCGTTCCCCCGCCCTGAACGATGGTGACGCTTTGACCCGCGATACTCGCCAGTCCCTGGCGGCCAGCGCCGGCATTCGCCCCAATATTCAACGTGACGACGCCGTTGCCGGCGCCACTCGCGCCGGAGGCAATCGTGATCCACGGCACACCGCTGAACGCCGTCCACGCGCACGTCGACGTCACGTTCACCGTCGCCGTCGATGCCGCGTTGGCTGCGTTGATCGTCGTCGGGCTCACTGTCGGGATGCACGCCGCCGGTGTGCCGACGATTACCACGACTTCGTTCGACTGCTGCGTGCCGAAGTTTCCGACGACGCCACGGATGCGGACGTAGTAGGTGTTGTTCGGCACGCTGCCGAATGTGATTGATGTCGCCGTCGACCCTGTGAGAAACAGCGCGATGTCGGACAGACCCGGCGCAGAGCCGGCCTCGATCAAATACTGGCTGACGGAAACACCCGGCGGCGCTTGCCAGACAAACGTCACCGTGGAGCCAGAGACCGAGGACGTCAGACCACTGGGGCCGATTTCGCCAATTGCTTGAACATGTGCCCTCGGTGCTTCGACAAACTGGAACCAGCTCACAACGCGCTGCGTTGGTCCGGGTCCAGCGCCGTTCGGTTCTGCGATTGCGGATGGTGTCAGCGGCGGGCGAGCCGCGTTGTCACTACAACCAGCGAAAACCGCAACCAGCAACAACGTCATCGCAATGCGTTTCACAGTCACCTCCGAATGACAGGCGCAAGAACTGTAATGCAGGTTGACGGGGATTGGACCCCGAAATTAGGAAAGACCTCTATTGCACCCGTGGCTTCTCCGCGGGTTCAGCTGCAGTGTCGAGGCTGGATCTGCTGGACTCGCTGGCACGAGCCGCACCAAATCCTCGGCCGCGCTGGCCGGGGTTGCGCAGTGCCTTGACCTTGATTTGATCGCCATAGTACCGTGAGACGTCTGTACGCCACACGGCCTGGTCCGCAGGGGCGGCCAGCCCGCTGCGCTCCATGACGGATTCCGCTGACATTCCCCTGAAAAAAACGTCTTTGCATGCCGCGCACGTCGCGCTGGGTGCGCGCATGGTGCCCTTTGCCGGATGGCACATGCCGGTGGAGTATTCGGGGATCAGCGCCGAGCACCTTACCGTCCGATCGGCCGCGGGCCTCTTCGACGTCTCCCACATGGGCGAGATCGAGATCGCCGGCAAAGACGCGCTTGCCGCGGTTCAGCATCTGACGAGCAACGACGCGTCGAAGCTCCAGGTGAATCAGGCGCAGTATTCGGCCCTGATGACGCCAAAAGGCGCGTTCGTCGACGATCTGCTCGTGTACCGGTTTGCGCCCAATCACTTCCTGCTGGTCGTCAACGCGAGCAACATCGACAAAGACTACGCGTGGATCGCCGAGCACGCGGGACAAGCAGGCGACGCCGCCGTCGTCAACTCGAGCGACCGCTACGCTCTCATCGCATTGCAGGGCCCGAAGGCACGGCACATTCTGCAGAGCCTCACTGGCATCGAGCTGTCTGGAATCAAGTACTACTGGTTCGCGCACGGCGAGATTGCCGGCGTGCGCGGAACGGTGTCGCGCACGGGCTACACCGGCGAGGACGGATTCGAGGTGTTCGTGGCGCCAAACATGGCGCGGCGAGTATGGGATGCGATCCTCGAGGCCGGACCCAGCGACGGCGTTGTTCCATGCGGTCTCGGCGCACGGGATACGCTGCGGCTCGAAGCGGCCATGCGGCTGTACGGCAATGACATCGACGACACGACCTCCGTCCTCGAAGCGGACCTTGGCTGGATCGTCGGCTGGAACAAATCCGAGTTCATCGGCCACGACATGCTGCGGCGCCAGAAGGCGGCAGGTGTCAAGCGGCGGCTCGTCGGCTTTGCGATGATCGATCGCGCGATCGCGCGTCACGGCCACGTCGTGATGCGCGAGAACGAGCAGGTCGGCCATGTCACCAGCGGGACGCAAACGCCTTTCTTGAAGAAGGCCATCGGGATGGCGTACGTGCCGGCGCATATGGCCGATACGGGCACCGAGTTCGAGATTGATATTCGCGGCCGCCGCGCACGCGCCATCGTGGTGGCGATGCCGTTCTACAAACGGCCGAAAACGTAGGATGGCGCGGGTCGGGCTGCGCTTCGATGAGGACTGGTTATGTATCCCCCAGAGCTCAAATACACCAAGGACCACGAGTGGATTCGCATCGAGGGCACCACCGGCGCCGTCGGCATCACCAACTTCGCACAGCAACAACTCGGCGACGTTGTCTACGTGGAGCTGCCGGAGGTAGGTGCCCCGCTCACGGCCGGGCAGCCGTTTGGTACGATTGAGTCGGTCAAGGCTGTCTCGGAGCTGTTTGCGCCGGTGAGCGGCGAGGTGACGGAGGTCAACGCCGATCTGAAGAATCATCCGGAGCAGGTGAACTCGAGACCGCACGACACGTGGATGATTCGAGTGCGGCTCTCCAATCCTGGTGAAGCCGCTTCGCTGCTCGATTCGACCGCTTATCAGTCGCTCACCGGTGAGTAGATGAACGAATGACGCTGGAACCTCTCGATCGATTTGCGCCCCGCCACATTGGTCCCGATGCCGACGATCTCACGCGCATGCTCGAGCAGATCGGCGTGCCGTCACTCGACGCGCTGATCGACGAAGCGCTGCCTCCCAGCATCCGCCTGTCGCAACCGCTCGATCTGCCACCTGCGGAAACCGAGTCGCAGTACCTCGAACGGCTCAAGGAGATCGCGCGAAAGAACAAGGTCTTTCGCAGCTTCATCGGGCTCGGCTATTACGACACACTGACGCCGGGCATCATCCGCCGCTGCCTGTTCGAGAACCCGGGGTGGTACACGCCGTACACGCCCTACCAGGCAGAGATCGCACAAGGCCGGCTCGAGTCGCTCCTGAATTTCCAGACGATGGTGTGCGATTTGACGGGGATGCCGGTGGCGAATGCGTCGTTGCTGGATGAGGGCACGGCGGCGGGAGAGGCGATGGCGCTTCTCCATCGTGTGCAGTTCAAAAAGCTCGGCAAGGATGCCGGCGCCTTTCTCGTGTCCGATCGGTGCTTTCCGCAAACCATCGAAGTGCTGCGCAGTCGTGCCGAGCCATTGGGCATCGAGCTGAGAGTAGGCGCCGTCGATCAGATGCCCTTTGATGCAGCTGTGTTTGGAACGCTGGTGCAGTTTCCCGATGAGTGCGGCCGAGTCTCCGATTTGCGCGGCTTCATCGCGCGCGCCCACGAGGCCGGTGTGCTGGTGGCCGTCGCGACAGATCTGCTGGCGCTCGCGCTCCTCACGCCGCCTGGTGAAATGGGCGCTGACGTGGTATTCGGCAATTCGCAGCGCTTCGGTGTGCCGCTTGGTTTCGGCGGACCTCACGCAGCCTTCTTTGCGGTGAAAAACGAGTACATCCGGCACCTGCCGGGCCGCATCATCGGCGTCTCGATCGACGCGCAGGGGAAGTCTGCGTATCGCATGTCGCTGCAAACGCGTGAGCAGCACATCAGGCGCGAAAAGGCTACCTCGAACATCTGCACCGCGCAGGCGCTGCTCGCGAACATTGCGGCGATGTATGCCGTGTATCACGGCGCGGAGGGCATCCGGGCAATCGCGGGACGCGTGCATGGTCTCTCGCGCCTGTTGGATGGAGCGCTGAGGTCGCTTGGTTACGA
>WNFV01005100.1_pt1 | contig 15974 bp, 18 predicted proteins | sample 5400101 | NCBI WGS metagenome assembly WNFV01 (sample SAMN13153361, study PRJNA577476) | soil metagenome | isolation source: 115 cm soil or saprolite under grassland replicate 1 | place: USA:California | collected 2016-06-15
CCTGCGCCAGCACGGTCGCGGTCGTCGTACCGTCGCCGGCGACGTCGTTCGTCGCCGTCGCGACCTCGCGCACCAGCTGCGCGCCCTGGTTCTCGAACGCGTCCTCGACCTCGATCTCACGCGCGATCGTGACGCCGTCGTTGGTAATCGTCGGCGCGCCGAACCTCTTGTCCAGCACGACGTACCGACCCTTCGGGCCAAGCGTGACCTTGACCGCGTCGGCGAGGATGTTCACGCCGCGCTCGAGCGCCCGGCGCGCGTCCTCGTTGAACTTCAAATCCTTGTGAGCCATGACTCTCTCCTAACTCCGTTAGTCCTTCTAGGCCTTCGCGCCGACGGGCTCACGGTCGCCGACCACCTTCGCCAGGACGTCGGACTCGCGCAGGATCAGCACCTCCTCGGAGCCGAGCCTGATCTCGGAGCCACCGTACTTCGAGAAGATCACCTCGTCGCCCTCGACGACGTCCATCTGGATGTACTCGCCCGTCTCCTGGTTGCGCGCGCCGGGGCCCACTGCGAGGACTTTGCCCCGCTGAGGCTTCTCCTTCGCCGTCTCGGGAAGGACGATGCCCCCGACGGTGACCTCGTCCGCCTCGAGCACCTCGACGAGCAGGCGGTCGCCAAGCGGCTGCAGATTCATGGAAACGCCTCCTCTACTACGTTGAAGGTCCGACTTTGCGACGCGCTTTGGCTTCTCTTGGGACAGGGCCCGCCGCAACCCTGCCGTTGTCGGGCGCGGATCGAGCAGGCTCGTGGCTTCTGCGTGGATGCCGTGGGACAGAAGCTGTCGCGCTCGCGCGCGGTAGCCAGACTGGGTGCACCGTACCCCCTTCCCCTTCCCACGCTTGCACCGCTGCGCGCGTGATCGCCCCGGGCTGCGCTTCTTGCGAATGCTCCGTTTCCCTCAGCGATCGGAGAGTCGTCCAGCGCGGATCGAACGGCCCATGTTTCCGCGAATGCTCGATCGTCCTCGTCATGACGGTCGCCGCCTGGAGATCTTCATTTCTCCGTCCTTCCTTCCTCAGCGTGAGCTTCATCGCCGACAAGGTCATTGAGTCGGCCATCTTGCTCCGACCTACTCTGCTGAGGGCGGACGCCTCGCGGGGCCGATTGCTTTGCCCCGCGCGGTCTGGGGCGGCTGCCAATCAGTAAGGCGCCGCTCACCCAAGTGTAGCGCGGAATGGAGCTGGCCCCGATTCGTCGAACGGGGGCGGAGACAGCGATCTCCGCAGGGGGCGTCGGGCGAGCCCGAGCAGTCGCTCAGAACCAGCCGCGCCGCTTGAAGAAGGCGAGCAGGATCGCGAGGGCGACGAGCTCAGTGCCGACGCCGACGCCGACGAACGCCTGCCAGTGCCCGACGTGACCGGTGAGCCAGCCGAAGTTCTGGCCGAAAAAGCCGGTCAGCCAGCTGAGCGGCAGGAAGATCGTGGCGATCACGGCCAGCTGCTTCATCACGGCGTTGAGCCGGTTCGAGACCGTCGACAGGTAGACGTCCATCGCGCTCGTCAGCAGGTCGCGATAACTGTCGATCAGGTCGCTGATCCGGATCAGGTGGTCGTACACGTCGCGGAAGTAGTGCTCGTCCTCCTCCGCCAGCCCGGGCAACCGGGCGATCCCGCCCATCAGGCTCGCAAACGTGTCGCGCTGCGGCGTGACGGCTTTGCGCATCCCGACGAGCAGGCGCTTCATCCGGAAGATCTCCTGCAGCTGCCTGTCGTCGACGTGCAGGAAGATCGCGTCCTCGAGCTCGTCGATCCGGTCGTCGAAGTTGGCGAGGATCGGGAAGAAGCTGTCGACGAGCCCGTCGACGATCCGGTACAGCAAGAGCGAGGGCCGATCGATCGCCTCGTCGCGTTTCTGGTAGCGCCGGCGGATCTCGGCAAACGCGGGGCAGTCGTCGCGGTGAACGGTGACGAGGAAACGCTCGGAGTAGAAGCAGTGCACCTCGACCAGCCGGTCCTCGTCGGGCGAGGCGCCGTAGACGACCAGGAAAACGAAGTCGTCGTAGTCCTCGATCTTCGCCCGCTGGTCGAAGTGCTCGGAGTCCTCGACCGCGAGCGGGTGGAACCCGAAGGCCTCGCGCAGGATCTCGAAGTCGCTCGCGGACGGCTGGTCGAGGTCGAGCCAGAAGAAGCCGCCGGCGAGCAAGTCCGCGACCGCCTCTCGACTGAAGCGGATCTCGCTGCTGCCGCGATCGTGGCTGACCTGGCAGATCGTCGGGCCGCTGCGCGACGGCGGTGGAGCCGGCCCGTTCGACCGTTCGGCCGCGAGCGTCGCCGGGCGCACGTCGCTCGTCGGCGAGTCCTCAGCCACGGGCGGAACCAGGCCCGCCTATGCCGATCGGCGGCGCCGCGTCCGCAGCCGGAAGACGACGCTCGTGAGGATGCCCAGGAGCCAGCCGAGAACGGCCGCGGCGAGGATGATCCAGACAAGCGAGGCGTGGCCGGTGCCGACGACCCAGCTCAGCTTCACCTGGCGCGTATTCGCGCCTACGAGTGCGATCAAGACGACGAGGAGCGCCACGAGCGCGAACGCGAAGGTGTAGAGCCCGGTGCGGTGGCCATGCCGCCGCAGACGCTCGACACGCGACTCGGCAGGTTCCGTTGTCGGCAGCGGTTGCGATGGGTGTTCTTCGTGCATGTCTACTCCTCGCTTCATCGCCCTTGTCGGCGTCGGCTCGCTCTTGGTCGCGCTGGTGACGCGCGTGGGCAAGCAGGCGGCATCACCCGAGCCGGAGCAAACACCCGCTTTCCGTTTGCGGCGCTCGCTGTGCGAAGCTCGATCCCTTGATCCTCCTCCAGCCCGAGCTTCCATCGCGGACCGAGTGCGTTGAGGTCAGGCCACTCCGACCTACGCGGCTGAGGGCGGATCTGTCGCGGGGCCGGATTTGCTTCTGGCCCCGCGTGGTGATTCGCTGCGCCGATCATTGAGGCGCCGCAGAAAAAAGTCTAGCGCGCATCCGCGCCGCCCGGCAGAAGGCCAGACGAGCCGCGCTAGAGTTTGGTCCAGACAATGGCGGAGGACGAGACCCAGCACCTGCGTGTCCTGATCGCGAACGAGAAACGGGAGCGGCTCGAGCTGCTCGCTCAGGTCGTGACCGGGCTCGGGCACGAGGTGATCGCACGCGAGATCTACGTCAAGGAGGTCGGGGCGGTGACCGCAAGAGAGCGGCCCGACGTCGCCCTGGTCGGGCTCGGCTTGCACTCCGAGCACGCGCTCGAGCTGATCTCGGAGATCGTCCGCGAAGCCTCCTGCCCGGTGATCGCGCTCCTCTCGGCCAAGGACCCCGCCTACGTCCACGAGGCGGCCAAGCGCGGCGTCTTCGCCTACATCGTCGACAGCAGCCCCGATGAGCTGCAGAGTGCGATCGACATCACCCTGCAGCGCTTCACCGAGTACCACAGCCTCCAGGGCGCGTTCGGACGCCGAGCCATGATCGAGCAGGCGAAGGGAATCCTGATGGCCCGCCACGCGATCGACGCCGACCGAGCTTTCGCCATGCTTCGCGACCACTCGCAGCACAACGGCCACAAACTGGTCGACGTCGCCCAAGCGATCGTCGACAGCCATCTCCTGCTGCTGCCGCCCCTTCCGCAGCCGCCGACGACTTCCGAGCGTTAGCTCGGCGACTCCGCGGTGCTGCAGAAGTCGCCCACCAACGGTGCGGCCAGCTGGCGGCAGCGACGAGGAGCGCTTGGCGAAGCCTTCGACCAGAGAGAGGGATGCGACTAATGACCGCCGAGATCACCATGACCGACGGGACGACCAAGTTCGTCACGATCTCGACGACGACCGCCGTGTCGCTCGTTGAGAGCTTCGAGCGACACGGCTTCGTCCAGGTTCACCTCGAAGGCAACGAGATCGTGTACATCAATCCCACGCATGTCGCCTCCATTCAGGACGTACACGCCGACACGACTTAGGGCTGTTCTCCCAGAGATTCCGAAGGTACCGCCGTCCCGCTCTCAGATGGCTTCTTCTTCCTCCGTCGGCTCTTCTTCGCGGCGCATCGCCTCGTACACCGCGTCCCAGTGCCCTGAAATCTCCTGTAAGGCACGGGCCGTAGTCAGTGCGGCCTGCTCCAACCGCGCGTTTACCCTCTCGACTTCGCCGAGGCGCCACTCGAGCGCGCGGATCTTCTCGGCAAGACTGCTCACTTCCTGCGCGATCAGTTCCGTCTCTTCCAAGCTTGTAGAGGATGATCCCGTTGCGCGCCGGTGATAGTCAAGAATCCGCTCACGGGCGTTTGCCAGGGCGTGGCCCCGCAGGTTGAACTCTCTTCGCCCAGCCTGCTCATCTCGCGCGCTCCGCGCGCGTCGCCGGAGGACAACTAGGATCCGGTCATGGCTGCAGCCCTGATCGTCGTCGCCGCCATCGTCTTCTTGCTGCTCCTGTTTCTGGTGTCGGCGATCAAGATCGCGCGCGAGTACGAGCGCGGGATCGTGTTCCGGCTCGGGCGGCTGCTGCCGCAGCCGAAGGGGCCTGGCCTGTTCATCCTGATCCCGATCGTCGACCGGATGGTGCGCGTCGACCTGCGAACGATCACGCTCAACATCCCGCCGCAGGAGGTCATCACCAAGGACAACGTGCCGGCGCGCGTGAACGCGGTCGCCTACTTCCGGATCGTCGACCCGAACGCCGCCATCGTGCAGATCGAGAACTTCATGGTCGCCACGTCCCAGATCGCGCAGACGACCTTGCGATCCGTGCTCGGCCAGCACGTGCTCGACCAGCTGCTCTCCGAGCGCGACAAGATCAACGCGCTGCTGCAGGAGATCATCGACGAGGCGACCGCGCCCTGGGGGATCAAGGTCTCGATCGTCGAGGTCAAGGACGTCGAGATCCCCGCCAACATGCAGCGCGCGATGGCACGCCAGGCGGAGGCCGAGCGGGAGCGGCGGGCGAAGATCATCAACGCCGAGGGCGAGTTCCAGGCCGCCGAGCGGCTGAAGGACGCGGCGCTCGTGATCGAGGAACACCCGGTTGCGCTGCAGCTGCGCTACCTCCAGACCCTCCTCGAGCTCGGTTCCTCGCAGGCAAAGACGTTCGTCTTCCCGGCGCCGATCGACCTGCTGGCGCCGTTCCTCGACCAGAAGCGCTGAAATCTGGACTGCAAACACGAAGGCCCCCGAGGGGGCCTTCGTTCGCGTGTCCGAAGGTCCGGGTTAGACCAGGGCCTTCAGGAAGACGTCGACCTTCTCGGCCGGGAACGTCTCGGTCTTCACGACCTCGAGCTTCGCGATCCTCGCGAGAACGCGGAAAGCGGTCTCGTTGTCCGGGTACTTCGCGATCGAGAGGAAGTCCCAGGGACCCATGATCGCGTAGACGTCATCGAGCTGGCCGCCCTCTTCCTCGATTATGTGGCGGATCTTGTCGAGGTACTCGGGAGCCTGCTCGAGGTTCTCGCGACCCTCGGTGGTGAGCTCGATCAGTCCGACGTACGTGAATAGCATCCTTGCCTCTTCTCTTTGGTGTTATTAGCATGATAGTAGCAGTTACCACGCTGTTTCGTATGCTATTAGTACCGCTCGACTGGAGCCCATCGAACTGAGGGGAGAGCGCATGGCGAATGACGCGGAGCTCGTTGCACGGGCACTCGCCCGCTGGCTCGCACCCTATGTGGCACAGGAGCTTGGCCTCACCGCGCAGTCGCAGCTGCAGCCTTCCCCCGTCCAGAGTTACGACGATGCGACGTGCGCGGTGTTCGTGGCGTCGCTCGGCGATGTAGTGCTCGACAACGCGGAGATCTTCTTCGCCCGGCTCGTGCAGGAGCGAGAGATCGGCTCACTCGCGCTCGCCGACGCGATCGGCGTCGCCAGCCCCCGGAACATCGCGGCTGTCCTCACCACACCATTGAAGAAGCGAGCGAAGGCCCTCTCGCTGCCGTTTCCGTGGGCGGAGGATGCTCGTGGGCAGCGGACCGTCTGGCTCGACCGACACGGCATCGCCGAGCGGATGCTCCGCGCCGTCCGCGAGGAGAAGGCGCGGCGAGGGCGGAGACGAGCAGCGTGATCGAGCGCGCTTCAGTTCCGCTCGCGGCGCAAACAGTCGATCAAGCGAGTGCCTGGCCCCGCAATCAGACCCCGTAAGCCGTAAGCTCCTCGCCTCGCGCGCTTCGCGCGTTGGTGGTTTGCGGGCTTTGGGCTGGGGCCCGAATGCAGGACCAGTACAGACACCCTAGCCTATGTGAGGCGGTGGGGCGGTTAAGGCTTCTTCCCCATCCGCAACCACTTGCGGATTTTTTCCATGAGATTCGCCATAGACCGAGTCTACGCCGTTTCGCCCATCCCCTTGACGGCATAGCGACAATACGTCTAGGGAGCCCGCTTGCTCGACTCCCTCCACGGTTTTCGGTAGGAGACGATTTGGCTTCTGGTCTCGTGAGGTTCGCCGCTTTCCGCAGGCGCCGCATCGTCAGCAAGAAGCTGCTCAAGAAGCTCGCCGCTCTGGGCGCGCTCGCGACCCTCCTGCTCGTCAAAGAGGCGGCCAAGCTCCGCGGGCGGGACACGTCCGAGACGAAGGCGCATCCGACCGAAGAGGATGTCAAGCGCGCCATCGATGGGTACCTCTGGGGGCGGCTTTCGCTTGAAGATCTCGACACCTGGCTCACGAAGCGCTCGTGGGACAGCGACAACGCCGGGGAGATCGCGCACCGAGCCGAGCTCCTGATCGAGGAGGCAGCGCGAGGGGATCGCGACGACATTGCCGACGAGCTTCGCGCACTTGCTTCCCGAGCAGGCGAGCGGCAGACAATCGCGTAGTCGCGCACACGTCTCGCGCGTGCTGGCCGTTCGCGGCGGCCTTCCGGTTCGGACTGTCAGCTGGCCGGGGCGCCCTTCGTGCCGGCCTCGGCGAGGTCCTGCTTGGGAATCTCCTTCTTCGGATCGATGAAGGGCTTCTGGACGACGACGGCCGAGGTTCTCCCGCCGGGAGTCTCGACCTCCAAATCCGTCCCGAGGTCCGCAAGTTCGATCGGCACCATCGCATAGCCGATGTTCTTGTCGAGGCGAGGCGAGTAGCAGGCGGACGTTACGTTGCCGATCCTGTCGCCGTTCTTGGAGACCGGGAAGAAATCGATCATCGAGCCGTCGATGTAGGAGCCGAGCTTCTCCCCGCCGATCTCGACGCCGACCAGCTTCCGCTTGATTCCCTCCTCCTTGATCCGCCGCAGCGCCTCTTTCCCGACGAAGTCGGCCGCCTGCTCGAGGTCGACCATCCACTCGTAGCCCATCTCCACCTCGTACGGATTCGTGTCGAGCCACATGTCCGCGCCGTAGGCGAGGATGCCACCTTCGATGCGGCGGATGTGACAAGGCCCGATGACCGCGAGGCCGTGCGGCTTCCCGGCCTCGAGCACGAGGTCCCACAGCTTTTCGGCGTTGCGGCTGGCGTCCCTTGCGTAAATCTCGAAGCCCAGCTCTGCGGTGTAGCCGGTGCGCGAGACGATCACGTCCAGCCCCTCCAGCTCGAACTCCCGCAGGTAGTAGTACGGAATCTCGAGGACGCGGTCGCCGAACAGATCGACGAGGACGTCCTTCGATTTCGGGCCCTGGACTTGGAGGGGGCCGACGTCCGGCTCCCCGATCTTCACGTCGAGCCCCGAGTTGTAGGCCACGCCCATCGCCCAGAGGAGCACGTCGCTGTCGGCGACCGAGATCCAGAAGTGGTTCTCGCCCAGTCGCAGCAGAACAGGGTCGTTGACGATCCCGCCGTCCGGGGCCGTGATGAAGACGTACTTGCACTGACCCACGGCGCACTTGTTCAGGTCGCGCGGGACGAGCATGTTCGCAAGGGTGAAAGCGTCGGGGCCGGTGATCTCAACCTGCCTTTCGACGCCCACGTCCCAGAGCGTGACGCCGTTCAAGAGCTGCCAATACTCCTCGACCGGATCGCCGTAGTGGCGAGGGTGGTACATGTGGTTGTAGAAGCTGTATCTCTTCACGCCGTGACGCCGCGAGGCGTAGAAGAAGGGCGACTTCCGGATCCGGGTGTACAGAAGGACTTCCGGGTGCTCGTTGATCTGCGTCAAGGCGGATCACCTCCTCGTTCGTGCGCGCCGGCTCGGCGCTCCATGCCTCAGCGCCGCGCGCGCGTTCTCTCTACTCAGTCGGTGTACTTGTCACCGAGCTTGTGGCGAAGCTGCTCCAACGACTGCGGCAGCGACCTCAGCTCGCTCCACACACGGTCGAGGGCCTTGTACATCTCGACACCCTGATCGTCGGTAAACGCATGCGGGAATGACACGTCTCCAGCGATAGCACGGCGTAGCACGCCTGCCGCCTCGCGCACAACACGCATCTCCTCGTCCGGGGCGAACGTCTCCAGCTGCCTGATGAACTCCTCCGCGTCGGCCACGGGAACAGCGAAGTCCTCGTCATCGACACGGAAATGCAGCACAGAAGGCGAGAGTTTCACCGCCGCTGCGATCCTAGCGCCACCGCCCGTGAGAAGGACGGAAGTGGGGCCGAAACCGCCGCTTGAAGCCGCCTCGCTAGGAACGGAGAAGACGGACGCACTCGTCGAGGATCGCCTCGAACGAGCGCGGGCGGTATCCCAGCTCCTTCGCCGCCTTGCTCGAATCGTAGAAGGCGTGCCGCCCGGCAAAGTACGTGCGCAGGTACGGGCCGTGGAATCGCGGATGGATGCCTGCCATGGGCCCGAGCGCCATCGCAACGAGCTTGATGGCGATCCCGGGGAACGGCACGAGCCGCGGACGGACCCCCAGCGCGGTGGCGATCTTCGTCATCCACTCGCGATACGTGAGATTGTCGCCGCCGAGGATGTATCGGCTTCCCGGGGCGCCGCGCTCCATCGCCGACACGATGCCGCCCGCGACGTCGTCGACGTGCGCGATGCAGACGCCGCCGGGCGAGACGCGGAGTCGCCGCGCGACGCCGACCATGCGCACGATGTCGATTCCCCGATACGCGTCGCCGAACGGTCCCCACAGCGAGCCGGGATTCACGATCACGGCATGGAGACCGCGCGCGACGCCGTCGTGCACCACGGCCTCGGCGCGGTGCTTCGAGACGTGGTAGTAGAGCTTCGAACGGCCAAGGTTGAAGACGAAGTCCTCATTCGCCGGCGTTCCGTCCTGCGGGACGCCGATCGCAGCGATCGAGCTGACGTGGACGAGGCGCTTCACGCCAGCGTCGAGGCACGCATCGACGACGCTGCGCGTGCCGGCAACGTTGATCTCGTGCGACTCCGGTCGCGCCGGGTTGCCAGTGACGCCGGCCGCGGCGTGGATCACGACGTCCTGGCCTTCCGCCGCGCGTCGCACGCTCGGCGCATCGCCGACGTCGCCGATCTCGTGACGTACGTCGACGTCCTCGAGCGCGCTCGTCTTCGACGACGCGCGCCGGAGCACCGTGACGGCGTGCCCGTCGGCAGCTAGACGGCGCGCGAGGTGCGAACCGAGGAACCCCGTACCGCCTGTGACGAGGATCTTCATGCGACGACAAGCGGAGAGGGTCGCATCACGTCACGGACGTAGTCGGCCAGTCGAATCGCCAGCGCGATGATCGTCAGCGTGGGGTTCGCGTAACCACCGGTCGGGAAGACCGAGCTCCCGGCGATGAAGAGGTTCGAGACGCCGTGCACCTTGCAGTTCGCGTCGACCACGCCCTGCTTCGGATCGGCGTGGATTCGCGTGGCGCCGATGTGGTGGTTGATGCCGAGCGCGTTCGGCAGCGGGGGCGGATCTCCGGCCGGCATCTCGAGCCGCCCGAGTCCGGCGCGGGCCAGGCTCGCCGCGAGGATCCTCGCGGCGCCGTGGACGCTGCGCCGCGACAGGTCGTCCCACCTCCAGTGGACCGATGGGAGCGGCCGGCCGAGTCGGTCCCGCTCGGCGGACAGCGTCACGCGATTGCTCGGCACGGGAGCCAACTCGATCTGCAGGTGCGTGGCGAACTCCGCGAACCGCCGCATCGGCGCCGCGAGCTCGGACCAGCCGAAGTACGACGGCCGCAACTGCCGATGCTTCACCATGAGCCGTGCGTACGTGTCGGCGAACGCGGACAACGGCCGTGAGGAGATGCGCGCGTCGAGCTTGAGCGCGCTGTTCAGAAGCCCTTCGCGTTCCATGACCTCGGGCGTGAGGTTGAGCTTGCACCCCATAACACGTCCGTCCGGAAGCGCGCGTACGTCGTACAGCCCGGCTCTGTCGAACAGCGCCCGATCGCTCGGCACAAGGATGCCGAGCACGTGGAAGTGATCCATGAAGTAGCGCCCGACGACGCCGTGTGCGTTGCCGATGCCTGCGGGGGTTCGCTCGTTCGAAAGCAGCAACAGCCGCGGGTTCTCGATCCCGCCCGCCGCCAGCACGAAGACCTTCGCCGTCACCGTATGCTGCCTGCCGTTCAGGCAATCGATGCGCAGGCGCGCGATGCGACCGCCGTCCGGAGTCTCGTGCAGCGAGCCGACGCTCGCGTGCGCGAGCACCGTGAGATTGGCCGAACGCTGGAACTCGCCGAGCGCGTCGCGGGTGAAAGGCCGGCCCGTGCCGAACCACTCGACGCTCGTCCGAACCTGCCCGTCGAGCGGCAGCGGCTGCGGGCGATCGGGCGGGTCGTAGGCGTACGCGCCAAGCCCCGCCGCACGATGCGCGCGCGCGTAGTAGGGGTCGAGCACAGATCTCGTGAACGGCCAGCCGCTGTTCGGCACCCACGGACGGGCCGCAAAGTCGACCTCGTCCAGGGGGAGGTAGCGGACGAGGCTTCGAATCGGCCGCCGCCCGGCGCGCCAGAGATTCGCGTTGCCGCCGAACTGGCGTCTCCGCTCGCGCGCGTCGGGCGTGAGGTCGCTGCCGTCGAAGGTGAGCCGAGACAGGGACTGCGTGGCCTCGTCCGGCCGCGTGCCGCCCGACTCGACGAGGCAGACGCGGAACGCCTGCCCGTTCAGCTCGCGGGCCACGGTGATCCCCGCAGGCCCCGCTCCGACGATGCACACGTCGGTGTCGATCTCGGACTTGTCCGGGAGAGAACGGGCGTCGGCCAGCATGGCGGACGCGCATGGTACCGCCGGGCCTACCGGCGTGAGCGACACGACCGCCGCGGCTGCCAGGACGCCCGGCCGAAGTCGCCGTTCGTCAGGAAGAGCCGCCGGCGTGCCTGAGCCGTGACCTTCCGCTTCGCACGTTGATCAGAGCTGCGCCACCTCGGGCGACGCACCGGCGGAGGCAGTCTACGCAGGGATCAACGGCCTCGACTCAGCTGATGGAGAATGCCCACGTGCGCAGGATCTTCACGGCGGCAATCGGCAGCTCCGTCTTCTTCGCTCTGGCGCCCGGTGTGGTCGCGGGCGTCGTTCCCTGGTTGCTGACCGGCTGGGAGGTGCGCCGGCCCCTGCCCTACTGGGTGCCGCTGCGGGTGGTGGGCGCCGTCCTCCTCGTCGCAGGCACCCTCGTGCTCGTGCACTCGTTCGCGCGCTTCGTGATCGAAGGGCTCGGCACGCCCGCGCCGGTCGCGCCGACCAAGCACCTCGTTGTCGGAGGGCTCTACCGATACGTGCGGAACCCGATGTACGTAGCCGTCGCGGCGACCATCGTCGGGCAGGGGCTCTTCCTGGGCCAGCTCGTCCTCCTGCCCTACGCCACGTTGTTCGGAGTCGTCGTCGCCGCGTTCGTCCGCTGGCACGAGGAGCCCTTCCTCGAGCGCCGCTTCGGCGCGCAGTACGAGACGTATCGGAGCGCCGTGCCGGCGTGGTGGCCCCGCTTACGGCCATGGCACTCGGGCGAATGAGCTTGGTCAGCGACTCGCCTCCAGGCGGCGGACGCCGGCACCAGCGACCTAAGCGGCTGCTTCGGCTGCGTCCGCGCGCGTCTCGCTGACGCGAAGCAGCCGCGAGACCTCGTCCGCCGGCAGCGGACGGCTGATGTAGTAGCCCTGCACACGCTCGCAGCCAAGGCGCGCGAGCTCGTCGAACTCTGCCCTGGTCTCGACGCCTTCCGCGACGATCTCGAGCCCGAGATCGTGGCCGAGCGTGACGATCGAGCGGACGATCGCCGCATCGTTCGGATCGGCGTGCATGTTCAGGACGAACGAGCGATCGACCTTGATCTGGTCGAGCGCGAGCCGAGCCAGGTAGGCGAGAGAGGTGTAGCCGGTTCCGAAGTCGTCGATCGAGATGGTGACGCCGAGAGCGCTCAACTCCTCGACGACGACCTTCGCACGAGCCGGGTCGGGGACGATCGCGCTCTCGGTGATCTCGAGCGTGAGCCGGTCGCCGGGAAGATCCCATTTGCGCAGGAGCTCCGCGACCTCGGACGAAAGCGTCGGGTCGTGCAGGTTGCGCATCGACAGGTTGACGGCGACGCTGACGCTCTCTCCCTCGCGCTCCCAGCGCTTGCTCTGCCCGAGCGCTTCGTCGAGGACGAAGCGTGTGAGCGGCCGGATCAGGCCCGTGTGCTCGGCCAGGGGGATGAACCCGCTGGGCGGAACCAGGCCGCGGGTCGGATGCTGCCAGCGAATGAGCGCTTCGACGCTTGTCAGCTGCCCGGTGCGGACATCCAGCGTCGGCTGGTAGTGGAGGAGAAGCTCGCGCTGGTTGATGGCCCGGGGCAGCTCGGAAAGGAGCGTGAGGCTTCCCGCGTCGTGATGATCGATGTCCTGGGCGTACAGAGCGTGGTCGACCCCGGCTTTCTTGGCCGCGTACATGGCGATGTCCGCCCGTTGCAGAAGCAGATCGACGTCCGCTCCATGCTGTGGGCAGAGCGCGATCCCGATGCTCGCCTCGACGTGAAGCGGGAGCTCGTCGATCCGGAACGGCGCCTCGAGGGCGCCGAGGATCCGGCCGACCACATGGTCGACGTCTCCCGCAGAGCCGGCCCCCTGCGGCAGGAGCATCCCGAACTCGTCGCCGCCGAGGCGAGCGATCGTGTCGCTGTGGCGCAGGATCGACTCGAACCGCCGCGCCAACTCGACGAGGATGAGGTCGCCGCAATGGTGGCCGAGGGTGTCGTTGATCTCCTTGAAGCGGTCGAGGTCGATCAGGAGAACGGCGAGCCCGAACCCGGTTCCGTCGGCCGCTGCGATCGTCTGCTCGACTCGCTCCCTGAAGCAGGCGCGGTTGGGCAGGCCGGTGAGGCTGTCGTGCTCTGCCTGGTGGCGATTCAACGCGGCCAGGCGGCGCAGCTCGAACTCGGCTTGCTTTCGGGCGCTGATGTCGCGGGAGATCACCGACACGCCCGTTATTCGGCCGGAGGCGTCGGTGATGGGCGACTCTGTGGACTCGACTGCGATCGGAGTTCCGTCCTTGCGCACGAGCGCGGTCTCGAACTGCTCTACGGAATCGCCAGGACCGATCCTGCTACTCGCGTCGGCCTCACCTTCGCGGCCCCTTCGAGCGAGGATCTCGATCGACCGGCCGATCATCTCGTGAGCGGAGTAACCGAAGATGCGCTCCGCGGCTGCGTTCCAGCTCGTCACGGTTCCATCCGGCCTACGACCGACGATCGCATCGAAGGAGGACTCGACGATCGCCTCCGCCTGGAGCAACGCTTCCTCACGCCGCTTGCGCTCGCTGATGTCCCGGATCGAGGCCGTGAAGACCGGCGGCTCCTGCCCGTCCACTCTGACGACGCTGAGCTCGATCGGGAACTCGGTGCCGTCGGCGCGCATTGCCGATACCTCGATCCGCTTGCCGAGCACAAGACCCTCGCCGGTGGCGAGGTAGCGCCGGAACCCGCGCGTGTGCGCCTCCCTCTGAGAGGGGGGAACGATCAGGCCGACCATCTGCTCGCCGATCACGTCGCGGCGCTGGTGGCCGAAAACGCGCTCGGCGGCGACGTTGAACTCGACGATTGCTCCTGCGTGATCGATCGTCACGACCGCGTCGAGCGCCGCGTCGAGCATCGCCCGCACGCGCGCCTCGCTCTCGCGCACGGCCGCTTCGCGCCGCTTTCGTTCCGTGATGTCGAGCAAGTAGCCCTGGAGACACACGGGCCTTCCGTTCTCGTCGCGCACGAGCGTTCCCTCGTCGTGTATCCACACCTCGCAGCCGTCGCGTGTGATCAGCCGATAGTCGGTACGCAGAGGCGCGCCCGTCGCGTGCGCGTGTTCGTGCTCGGCGAGGACCCGCTCGCGGTCGTCCGGGTGGAGGATCTTCGTGAAGAGATCCGGATCCGAGACCCACTCCTCGGGCGTATAACCGAGGATCGCCGTGGTCTGCGGGCTCGTGTAGATGTTCGAGGAGCTGGCGTTCGGCTCGTCGATGTAGACGATCAGGGGCAGCTGCTCGACGAGGTCGCGGTACTTCGCCTCTGCCTGGCGCAGCGAGCGCGGATCCACGCCCTGATGATCGGTCGCGGCGGCGGAGCGCACGTCACCCGAACAGGGTGTTGATGGCACCGCGCGAGCCACCTGCTCCGACATGCCCTGGCGTTAGCGGTCCGCCTCGGATCGAGCGCACGGCGATCCCGGCCTCCGCGTCGCGACGGCCATCGCAACGTCCACCTCAGGACGCACGGCGAGAAGCAACGCCTGCGACGGGGGGTAGCCAACCGACGTCAAGTCGTGAAAGCGGCGCGCGATCCACAGCTCAGCTTCCCACTCGTCCAGCTGCTCGAACTCATCCGGAGTCATTCGCTTCTCCAATCCGGTAGGCGCGGCTCCGTCGGAGCCACCAGGGGACGTCCCGGTTTTCTAGGAGAAGCGCGATTGTTGACTCATCCCCCTTTCGCGCGTCCATCTCGCCGCTTGATTCCTGTCGGTCCTCGAGCGAACCAACCGACTGCCGAAGCGGCAGATGGCGTAGATTGGCACCTCCGCCGCCCGGCTGATGGCTCGGCGGCGGGATAATCGGGCATGGTCGCTCGGTTGCAGACGCCGCTCTGCCGTGAGCTGGGGATCGATTGTCCGATCTTCTCCGTCGGCTTCGGCGTGTCCGCGGGACCTGCTCTCGTCGCGGCCGTCTCGAACGCCGGCGGCTGCGGCGTTCTCGGTGCCGGTTCCGGGGCGATGCCCCTCGACGAGCTGCGGCGGCGGATTCGACGCGTCCGCGAGCTGACGAAGCGGCCGTTCGGCTTCAACATGATCATCGCGGGCACCGAGGCCCGAGACGCATCGGACGACGATCGCGCGTTCGTCCTCGAGCGAGTCGCTCTGGCGATTGCGGAGCGCGTGCCGGTGCTCGTGCTCTTTTGGGGCGATCCGGCGCCGTTCGTCGAGGACGCGCACCGCAACGGCGTGAAGGTGCTCATCCAGGTCGGGTCGCTCGCCGAAGCCGAGACTGCCGCCGCAGCTGGGGTCGACGTCGTGATCGTGCAAGGCATCGAAGCCGGCGGTCACGTGCGGGGGACCACATCCGTCTGGGAGCTGGTTCCGGCGGTCGTCGAGGCGGTCGGCCCGGTGCCGGTGCTCGCCTCAGGCGGGATCGGTGACGGCGCCGGCGTTGCGCGCGCCTTGCGTCTCGGCGCGCAGGGCGTCTCGCTCGGCACCCGCTTCGTGGCGAGCGACGAAGCCTGGATTCATCCGGCGTACAAGCAGCGCGTCGTCCAGAGCCGCGCCGAGGACACCTTCTACGGCGAGCTCTTCGACGTCGGTTGGCCGCGCGCGCCGCACCGGGTGCTGCGCGGCAAGACGTTCCAGGAGTGGGATGCCGCGGCGAGACCACCTTGGGGCGAACGGCCCGGCGAGGGAACAGCAATCGGCACGCTTCGGTTTCCATGGGCCGACATCGAATGGGTGCGCTACTCACCCGGGATGCTCATCGCGGACTTCGACGGCGATCCCGAGTACGCGCCGATGTGGGCCGGGGAGTCGTGCCGCGTCGTCGACGACGTCAAGCCGGCGGGCGAGATCCTCCGCGAGCTCGTGCGGGACGCTGCAGAGCGAATGGACGCCAGCGGCTGAAGGAGAATGTCGACGTGCGCAGAGCCGTCGAGAGCCCCGCGCCGCCCCGGGTGACAGGTGCCGACACGTTCCGGCGCCTCCGCGAGGGGCTGCTGGGCGCCTCGTTCACGGCCGAGCGCGTCG
>WNFV01008751.1_pt1 | contig 15974 bp, 15 predicted proteins | sample 5400101 | NCBI WGS metagenome assembly WNFV01 (sample SAMN13153361, study PRJNA577476) | soil metagenome | isolation source: 115 cm soil or saprolite under grassland replicate 1 | place: USA:California | collected 2016-06-15
GACAACCATAGCAACAATGTTACCAGTAACCATTTGAATCCAAACCAAAAGACCGGAAGCGCGGAGACCAGTAAGAACCCGTAACGTTTGAATATAGCTGCCTGCCATTGCCGCCACAAACCCGCTCTCATGTTATTGCGCGCATAGGTCACGAACCGTTTGAAGGTTGGCCATAGTTTCGAATGTACTTGCCAATGAACCAGCGCCTCGGGAGCGTTCGCAACGGGAAAGTTCGCGTTGTCAATCTTGTTCATGAACAAGAGATCTTCGGCCGAGCGCAAATCCTCGGCGAAGCCGCCAACGGTTTGCCACACCTTACGCTTCATCAGGAGGGAGACTACCGAGTGTGTCCGAATTAGTCTGCCTTCAATCTGCACCGGCGGCGAAACGTAAGCCATCACCGCACAGCGCCTGAACAAAGTGTCGGTGACCGGCTCGTAAGCTCCATAAACGACGACGGCATCCCTATCGAGTTGAGCACGCTTTGCCAATGCCTCCAGCCAGGAAGGTTCCGGACGCGTGCCGGCGTCGATGAAAGCGAGCCATTCATTTACCGCCTCAGCCGCAGCCAGATTGCGGCCACGACCTGGTAACGCAGGTCCTCCCCTGATCAGGCGAACCGGCGCTCCGCGTTCCACATACTCAGAAATTATTTGGGGTGTTGCGTCGGTGGAGCCGCCGTCCGTTATCAAAATCTCCGCCGGTTTCAATGTTTGATTTAGGAGGTTGTCAACGAGAACGCGAATTGAAGCTGCTTCATTGCGAACAGGAATGATGACGCTAATTTTCATCGGATCAATCAAGTTTGAATTGCGTCTTCCAATCTTTAGTTTCCACAAACTCCGGCTGTTCCTTTTTGTCGAGAATGCAAGTTTCCAGTACCAGAAAATCCATCTCTGTTCTCATGAAGCAGCGATAGCTATCTTCGGGGGTGCAGACAATCGGTTCCCCGCGCACGTTGAAGCTCGTGTTCACCACTACTGGACAACCTGTTCTTTGTCGGAACGATTCAATAATTTCCCAGTAAAGCGGATTCGTCTCGTGCCTTACCGTTTGTATGCGCGCTGAATAGTCGACGTGAGTGACCGCCGGGATGTCCGATCGTTTAACATTCAACTTATCAATGCCCCACAGCGCTTCTTCGGACGCCGTCATCTTTCGGCGCTTCGATTCCGCAACGTCAGCCACGAGCAACATGTAGGGACTCTCGGCGTCCAACTCAAACCAATCAACCAGTTGTTCACGCAAAACGCTTGGGGCAAAGGGACGGAAACTCTCGCGATACTTGACCTTCAAATTCATCACAGACTGCATTTCCGGAGAACGTGGGTCGCCAAGAATGCTGCGCCCGCCGAGCGCGCGTGGGCCAAACTCCATTCGTCCCTGGTGGAGCCCAATGATCTTTCCTCCGGCCAGCAGATCGGCAACCACTTTGGGTAACTCGTTCCGTGACTGTTTCGTGTAGCGGAGACCGCGCGATTGTAAAAACTCTTCGATCTCGGTCTCGGGGTGTTGCGGGCCAAGGTATGAACCTTTCATGCCGTCTGCGTAGTTAGCCAGTCCATTAGCATGTGCATTGCCGCGATCAACACTCGCCGTAGCGCGATCAGTATTCTTGAGCCCGCGCCAGGATTGCCAGGTGCCTGCTTTCTCCGGACTTGTTCTCTGCTTTCCCAGGTAGCGGTACCAGATCGCGAGCGCGATTCCCAGTGCCCCTCCCGCGTCTCCGGCGGCCGGTTGAATCCAGATTTCTTCAAAAGGAACTTCCCGTAAAACTCGGCCATTAGCAACGCAGTTCAGCGCCACGCCGCCCGCCATGCAAAGCTTCTTCATTCCTGTTTCTTCGTGAGCGTATTTAGTCATCTTCAGCATCACTTCTTCGGTGATCGCCTGAATGCTGCGCGCCAGATCCATTTCCCTTTGCGTGATGAGCGACTCCGGCTTCCTCGGCGCGCCGCCGAAGAGTTTATCGAAGGCGCCGTTTGTCATGCGCAGACCCTGCGAATAACTGAAGTACTCGTGGTTCATCCGCAGGCTGCCGTCATCGCGAATTTCCAACAGCTTGTCTTTAATAATGGCGACGTATTTTGGTTCGCCATAAGGCGCCAGTCCCATCACTTTGTATTCGCCGCTGTTGACTCTGAATCCCGCGTAGTAAGTGAACGCGCTATAGAGCAGTCCCAAGCTATCGGGAAAACGCAGCTCCTTCAGCAGGGTAAGCTCGTTTCCTTTTCCTATTCCGATTGAACTCGTGGCCCACTCGCCTACACCGTCGATCGTCAGGATAGCCGCTTCCTCGAAAGGCGAAGGGTAAAACGCGCTGGCCGCATGGCTCTCGTGATGATCGCCGAAGAGCAATTTCCAACCAAACTCTTTACCCAGCTTCTTCGCCGCGCGTTCATCCTCCTCGCCGCCTGATCTGGCCAACTCGGTACGAATCAAGTCGGGCATCCAAAGCTTCTCCTTCATCCAGAGCGGTAGTGCTCTAAGAAACGAACCGAAACCGGCAGGTGCGTAGTCGAGATACGTTTCGAGAAGCCGATCGAATTTCAGCAGGGGCTTGTCGTAGAAGCCGACGTAATCCAGAGTGTCAACGCTGAGTTTCGCTTCGCTCAGACAATAATGAGCGGCGTGGCGCGGAAACCTATGATCGTGCTTTATCCGCGTAAAGCGTTCTTCCTGCGCTGCCGCCACGATCTCGCCATCAACAACCAGACAGGCAGCGGAATCGTGATAGAAGGCCGAAATGCCGAGAACACTTACCACCGCAGCGCCTCCGAGTTAGAACAGCGTGTAGATGAAGGGCGCGATAGCCGAACTCTTTGCCAGCACGAGCAGAGCGCCCACCAGAACCAGGGTTATCACGATCGGCGCCAGCCAATACTTCTTGTTTTCTCTCATGAACTGCCAGAGTTCGCTCACGACCTGTGCTTTAGACATCTCGAGTCCCTTCCCAAAATCGCTTTTATCGTGACGTTGATACTGCGTCAATGATACTTCCAGTAACTAACGGACATCTCCCGACAATTGAAAGCCGCGGTTGTCCTGATAGATGTTTCCCTTCGAGCCGGGCAGGATTAACATCGTTCCATCCACCGGTCCAGCGCCAGAGTAGGTAAGCGTGTTGTTGATGATTTGACTGTCGGTGGCGAGAACAACAAAACCTGGTGTACCGCCGCCGCCAACGTCGGTTAACCGATTATCAATAACATTGATCCTTGTGCCCTCAATTCTAATTCCGCTCGCCATTGTCCACATGATCGTAATGAGGAGCCAAAAGCTTCTTAGTTTCCCTTGCATGATCTATCTCTAATTCCCACTTGAAATTGGCAAGTCAAGCCATGTCGGAACATCTAAAACATCTTCTCGTAGTGACGCGGATCGCGCTGTCGCTCGGAGTAGGGCTTCCAATAAGAAGCCCTGCGCGCGCCGCGGCGGCCAAGCGGGTCCCAACCTGACAATCGTTTCAAGACGCCGATGGGGGTGATTATCAGGAAGAACACAAGACCCAGAATTATGCGGGTGGTTACGTACGAGAGCCCTTCAGCCAGCAACATCCAGGCTCGATTTGGTAGTACCAATGCGCGCGGCCAGAGCAAGCCAAACAAGATCAAGAGTGCGCCGAGAGGCAGAGCGATGTAGGAAGCGCTTGTGAACTTCCCGCGAAAAATCCACCAACCGCCGAGCAAAGCAAAAACGCCGCCCACAATCAGGCCAAAATCTCTCTCCGTCCTAAAACCTTTTGACCTCATAGAATTCTTCTGCTCAGAGCAGGAAAGCCTGCGGCAGCCTAAAATCTCTGCGAGCAGGCTTTGATAATTAACCTTTATCGGCGGTTGCGATTGAACCTATCCGACGGTAGCAACACCAGCAATGCCGGAGACCTTCCGCAGCGACAGACTCACCGAGTCTCGGCAGTTTGTCCAGGTACATCTTGCGGGTTTTCCCCTTCGGCGTAATCACTCGCTGAGTAGTAACCCGAATAGTAGTAGTCCTGCGTTTCTACCTTAACGTTATTTAAAACCACGCCAAAGATGTGCGCGCCGACGTCAAGCAGCTGCTGCTTTGCACGCCGTACCACGGCCCGAGAACTTCTGCCGCCATGGACAACCAGCACCACCCCATCAACCATCGTCGAGAGGATAGACGCGTCGGTAAAGGATATCGCTGGTGGCGAGTCGATAACGACATGCGCAAATCGATCCGTAAGTATTGTCAAAAGCTTGCGCATCTCATCCGATCCCAAAAGCTCCGCTGGATTGGGAGGCACCGGACCCGAAGTTAGGAATTTAAGATTGCCTTGCTGCGGACAACTCTGCATCAGGTTTTCAATATCGGTTTCACCGGAAAGCCAGTTTGTCAGACCTTTTGTATTCGGCGCGCCAAAATGCGCGTGCAGTCGAGGCCTTCTTAGATCGCAATCGATAATCAAGACTTCGGCGCCTGTTTGCGCCAGCATGAAAGCCGTATTGATCGCTGTTGTAGTCTTGCCTTCGGAGGCCTGACTGGAGGTTACCAGTATCGTCTTCGGAGGTTGACCTGCCGACGACAACAGGAGCGAAGTTCGTAGATGCCGATACGACTCGGCGATCGGCGAGCGCGCATCGCTGACCATGGCGAGAGCTGTAGTATCCGCCGGACCCGCTCCCGGCGACGCTCCGACAACTCCAATCAAGCGGCCGCGATCCCGGCTTGATGGAATCAGCGCCAAAGCCGGCAAGTGGAGATAACGATCGACGTCGTCGACGGACTTCACGGTGTCATCAAGGAAATCAAGGAGAAAAGCCAGACCGATGCCCGCAACCAGCGATAAGAGAAAGGCAATAAAAATGTTTCGAAAGCGCTGCGGGCCAATGGGCTCTCTTGGTAAGCGGCTATAGGTGGCAATGGTCACCTCATTTGACCTGTCGCCATTGGTGACCTGAAACTCGCGCTGCCGTTGTAACAGAGTATTTAGAATTTGCCGGTTGGTTTCCAGCTCCTGACTCATAGCCAGTAAATCGATCTGGTCGCGCGTCTGCTGGGTCGTGGTTCCCTTCTGCTGTTCATAAGCTCGTCTTAGCAGGTTTTCGCGAGAGATAGCTGCTTCATATTTCCTTTGTATTGAAGTCACAATTTCGGAGGGCGCCTTTTGGAGCTCCGCTTCCAGCCCTTTCAGTTGAGCGTCAATTTTTTTGACTGCGGGCCATTCCGGCGTGTAGGTAACGAGCAAAGCATCCCGTGTTTCTTTGAGAGCTGAAATACGGTCTCTCAGTTTTTCCACACGCCCGGAGCTGTTTACATCCGGCACTGAAAAAGGGTCGCGCTCCTTTCTGGCGGCTTCCAGTTGAGCCTGAAGATACTTGCGTTCATTTTCAGCTTGCAATAACTGACCGCTGAGTGTTGCCAGACGAGTCGCCTCCAGGTTGCCGGCTGTATCGTTGACCAGAGGCAGGTTCTTTTCTTTGGCGTAATTAAACTGCGCTTCCTGCTCGTGTTTGATTTTGGTCTGCAACTTTGCGATCTCTCTGGCGAGAAGATCTTCGGCTTTGTTGGAGCCCATCGTAGAGCGTTCCAGATTGTTGTTAACAAATACTTCGGCAAGCGTGTTTGCAACCTTTTGGGCCAGCTCAGGATCAGAATGGACAAACTTGATTCTGACGAGGTTGGTTTGAGTGACCGGCTCAACCATCTCGCCTGCTATGATGGCGTCTTCGTAAGGCTCTAATTCTGCCAGTTGTTCCGCAGTCAACGATCCCCCGGTTACTTCGCTCTCTCCAACTACCGCAAGCCCGGACGAGACGGCTGGAGAGTCATTTACTTTCTTTGATTTCGAAAAGACTCGTCGGAGCGACGAAAAGACACCGCCTTGCGTCTGTCCACCGAAGAATGACGGATTGTGTTGAAGGTCCAGTGTGAGTACCACCTGACGCGCGAGCGCTGGGTTCTCTAAAAGTTTAAGCTGCGTGCCCCAGAAATTTGGATCACTTTGACCGCTTATTACGATCTTTTCCGTTTGCAGAACGTTAGGCGGCTTTTGCTCAATGCGGATGGTCGTTTCGCCGGCATAGATCGAAGGCGCGCGAAATGCTTGAATAGTTACCAGCGACGTAACTACCAGCACCAGACTAAGGATTAACCACTTTCGCTTCAGGATAACGAACAAATAGTCGCGGATGGTGGTTGGTTCGGTGCCGGAAACACCGTAAGGCTTCGCCTGAACATAATCTGCCAGTGGACGATCAATACTGCGATCCAGCGCGCTCACGGGCAGGAGACGATTATCTTGCGACATCTTGATTTCTAGACCTCAAATTCAGGACCATTCAGAAGATAATAGAATAATAGCAGAGACCCAGCTTCTGGCAAGCTGAAGGCGGGGATTTTAGTTTTTCGCTGCTACCTCAGTCCGCGAGTGCGCCGCCGCAAAATCTCTTAGCGCGTCGCTCCAAAAGGGCAATGCACGTAACCCGACAGCCTCTGAAAGTAAGCATCGAAGGCGAGAATTTCGCGGCCGCGGAGCCGGCCGGTCAAGGCTATCCATCGTCACGCTCTCCAGATTGGTTGAGGCGAAATCACCCAGATCCAGGGCCGCGCGCGCGAATTCAGTGTAACTTGTCCCCTCGCCCGCGTTCACTACGTGGAACGTCCCGGGTAGATCCAGTTGGGCCAGGTCCCGCAGTCGCCGCGCCAAATCAGGAGCATATGTCGGTGTCCCGTAGGCGTCACTTATTGCCTTCAGTTTTTCACCTCGCCTCGCCCGCTTGATAACTGTACTAAGAAAATTGTTTCCATCCGGACCGAAAATAAATCCGGTGCGTACCACGATTGTGCGGGCATACGCTAACTGAGCGCAGCGCTCGCCTTCAAGTTTTGCAACTCCGTAAACGCTCTGCGGATTGGGCTGGTCCCGTTGCGTATAGAAACCTTCCTTCTCTCCATCGAATACATAATCAGTTGAAATTGTTACCGAGACCGCATTTATCTCGCGACTCGCTTTTGCCAGGTTTTCCGGTCCCCGTGCGTTCGCCGCAAAAGCTCGCTCTCTGTCCCGCTCGCAACCATCGACATCAGTCCAGGCGGCACAATTAATTACAGCCTCAGGTTTATTCTCCTCGAGGATCTGCATCACGCGATCGTAATCCGCAATATCAAGCCTGCGGTGATCGTATGGAAGAACGATGTCTCCGACGGAGGCGCAATATTCGACGACCGCGCGTCCCACCATTCCGCCCGCACCCGTCACGAGGACTCTCAATTTGCGGTCACCTCCGCGCCGTACTGTTTACGGTAATAGTCCTGATAGGCGCCGCTGCGCGCTCGTTCAAGCCACCGGCCATTTTCTTTGTACCACTCAATGGTTTTTTGCAAGCCAGTTTCCCAGGTCTCGCGCGGACGCCACCCCAATTCTGATTCGATCAGCGCTGGGTTGATAGCGTAACGTCGATCGTGCCCCGGACGATCCTTGACGAAGCGAATGAGCGAACGCGGCTTGCCAATTATGTCCAGCAGTGATTCAACCACGTCGATGTTGTGCTGTTCGTTGCGAGCGCCCACGTTATAGACCGCACCCGGTCTACCTTGTTCCAGCGCCAGGAATATTGCTCGGCAATGATCCTCAACGTATATCCAGTCTCTTACATTGCGGCCATCACCGTATACCGGGATCGGTTCATCGTTGAGCGCGTTCGAGAGTGCGAGTGGCAGAAATTTTTCGGGAAACTGCCTCGGTCCATAGTTATTGCCGCAGCGGGTCACCACTGTGTCGAGCCCAAAAGTGTGATGCGCGGCGCGAACGAGATGTTCTGCTGCCGCCTTCGAAGCAGCGTAAGGACTGTTTGGAGCGAATGGCGAGTCTTCGGTGAAGAAGGCCTCTTCGCTTTCCGGCAAGCTCCCCATTACCTCATCGGTGGAGACTTGAATGAAACGCTTGACGCCTCGCGCGCGAGCAGCGTCAAGCAAGATTTGTGTGCCGGTGATGTTCGTGCGCAAGAACTCCGAGGCATTTGCGATGCTGCGATCTACATGGGATTCTGCGGCAAAGTTTATTATGGCGTCTGTATTCTCTTCCAAAACGGTCAACACCACATCAGCGTTGGCGATGTCGCCATGGATAAACCGATGACGTGATGAATCCAAGCCCTGGAGATTGTCAGGATTTCCCGCGTAGGTGAGCGCGTCAAAGTTAATGACGGATGCCGAAGGATATTCTTCGCATAGTAACCTTACAAACGCAGAGCCGATAAAACCGGCTCCGCCGGTCACAAATAGTTTGCGCATTAGAATAGGACGAAATAGAGTCAGTGGTGTATAGCCGTGTCGCCTTTGAAAAACCGGAGCAGGTTACGTTATTTTTGTCTCAAAGTAATGCCTCCGAGCGCATCTGTCAACCGCAGCATCCGGCGGTGCATTCGGCCGATTATGAGCAAATTCTCACTCGGTGAATCCACGGTTTCTGTCAAAATGATGCTTGACTTTTTGCATGGAAATCAACTAAAGGACTGCCCTTTGGCATTCAGGCGTGGAGATCGACTCCGGATACTGGTTTTCGCTGGCGCGCATTTGTATACTCCGATTACCTGCCGAAGAGCAAATAACTAATCCAAAAGAGCGGTTCTATTGCAATACCCCCAACTATATGGACCAATTAATGGACTCGTAGATCACCAAATCGTTTCACTCCTTGCAAGAGGATAAAGTCAAGACAACTTCACTCGGCCTAGTAAAAACTGCGCCTATTAAACGAAGGAGACCTCTGTGAACGAATCCGACTTTAAGAGTGCCCCTCAACTGAAAAGGAAAGGCTCTTTCTTACTTCTATTTCTGTGCTAGTTTGTTTTGCGGCCAACTCCTGTTACCCGGGCCGACGATCCCGAACTGTTCGCTAGGGAGGAGCCTCAGGTTTTCACTAACTGACGGCGCAATGAGGCACGTTGACTTTTCAGCCAAATTGCATAACGACTGAAGTACAACTCGCCAGATGACTTTCAGCGGATCACCTGAAACCGGGAAGAGAAGGTAGATCGTACGACTGAGAAAGGTCAGAAAGCCTGTATCAGGGCTAGACCACTCTTCAACGGATTTCTATTTTAAGGCAGCCTTTGACTGTATGGTAGTTAAGAGAACTCGAGAGTGGGACCTTCAACTAATCCAGCAACGACAGATAGGTCGGACGAACGCTCTCTTCATTCCCGCAAAAAAATGTCGACTGCGATATTGAAGTTGGACCGTAGAACTCAATCAACATAAATGATGTGTTCTCTGAGTAGTTTATGCAGTGTCATAACATTCTTAGTGACGAATGAGTAAAGCTTTGTTCAATAGATCAGTTGGCAAGTTCGCGGCTTTAACGAAACTGAAATCCTCTCAAGCCACCGCGTTACTAGAGATGGCAGATGACGAAACTCTAAACCCCACAATCGAAGGAGATCAAAATGACGAAGCTTTATCCAATCCTGAAGGTGATAGTTCTCGTGTGCTTTACACTCGGAGTCAGCGCAGCCGTACAAGCGCAAGCCACGCGCACCTGGGTATCGGGCGTCGGCGATGACGTCAACCCGTGCAGCCGCACCGCGCCTTGCAAAACGTTCGCTGGCGCAATCTCGAAAACTGCGACCGGCGGCGAGATCAGCGTCCTCGATCCGGGCGGTTACGGCGCCTTGACCATTACAAAGGCGATCACAGTTGACGGCGGAACGGGTTCGGGTTGGGGCTCAGTTCTCGCGGCCGGGATCAGCGGCTTTACCGTCAACATTACCACGAACCTTTCGACCGATAAGGTCATCCTGCGCAATTTGAGCATCAACGGTAACAACACCGTCGGCGCTTTCCACGGCATCCGTTTTCTGGACGGCCAACAACTAGTAGTCGATAACGTTAATATTTTCAACTTCTCCGGTTCAGGAATCGAGATCGCTCAGGGCCAGGCTTGCAACGTGTTCATCAGGAACACGAGCATAGTCAACACCGGCGTGGGTATCAAAATCAATTCGACCAGCGGCACCGTAGCAACCACAATCGAAGATGTGTCAATAAGTGCCGCGGCCACCCACGGGCTGCAAACCATTAATAATGCGGTAGTTACAGTCAGAAGATTGACCAGCACTCGCAACGCGGCTGGCTCCGCAATTAGAGCGGAAGGGAACACCATCATTAACGTCGAGGACAGCACCGTGGCTTATAACTTGGTCGGGATTCATGCGGCGGCGGCGAGCGCCACCATCCGCATAGCCAATTGCGGCCTCTATCATAACGAGTTTGGTATTTCGGCGGTCGGAACGGTTTCGTCAGCCGGCAACAACAGAAACGCCGGCAATGTTACGCCCGGCGCGCCAAACGGGGCAGCGATCGTAGTCCATTAGATGACGTTTCTAAAACCTTCACCCCTTCATGCTCTCCGTCCGGACTCTGGTCCGGCAGGGGCGTATTTATTCACCAACGGAGTCCCAGCGCCCAAGTGGACTATGGACACACACGCGGCTTCCCTTATCTAGAGCCCGATGATTCGACGATTTCGCCGGCGCTCTGCTTGACGCTCCCCGCGCGGCTTGGCTAGACTTCACTCCTTGTTAATCCCGATTGCCGGAACACTCTTCATCAAAGTCACCAACGCGACCGCCCCGCATCCGCCATGCGGCGCGTTTCGAGGCAGCACCTGACCGACGCCCATGGAAACGGATTCAACTAAAGCTGATCTTCTTGGCGGAACGTGGTCCGAAGTGGTGTACACGCCCGAGAGCAAGCTGAGGCATCCCCTCAGATTGCTGCGCGAGATGCATTGCGACCTGTGGGCCTCACGCGAACTAGCTTGGCGGTTAATGGTCCGCGACATCAGGGGGCAGTACCGGCAATCCTTCTTCGGTGTCGCATGGGCGTTCATGCCGCCGATAGTCTTGGCCACTGGGTTTACGCTGGCCGGTAACGCCAAAGTTATCAACATCTCAGCCACGGATTTACCGTATCCCGCTTATGTAATGTTTAGCGTGATGCTCTGGCAGACGTTCGTTGAGGCGTTGAACGGGCCCGTGCAGGCTGTGGCGAACGCCAAGCAGATGCTGACGCGAATCAACTTTCCGCGTGAGGCGGTGGTGGTGGCAAAAGTTGGCGAAGTTTTCTTCAACTTCCTGATCAAGCTGATTCTGATTGTAGCCGTGTTCTTATGGTATGACATGCCGGTGACGCGCATCGCATTCCTGGCCCCGCTGGCGCTTTGCCTATTGATCGTGTTCGGAACATTCATAGGTCTGCTACTCGCGCCCATCGGCGCGCTGTACCAGGACGTCTCAAACGGCCTGAACCTCCTTACCGGGTTGTGGCTGTTTCTTACACCTGTGGTGTTCCCAGTACCCAGTACCGGCACGTTCGCCTCCATCGTTAGAGCGAACCCGGTCGCCTCCATCGTTAGAGCGAACCCGGTCACGCCGCTATTAGTGACCACCCGGGAACTGGCCACGACCGGAATAGTGTCTGACCCTGACAGGTTTTTCGCGGTGAGCGCCGTGGCCCTGGTTGGCGTGCTAGTGACCTGGGTGGTGTTTCGCCTAGCGATGCCCTTCGTGATCGAGCGTGTGAGTTCGTGATGACGACCGAACCGACAAGGCGCGTAGTCGGAACTGAAGTGAGAGACTCACACGTGCTACTCACCGTCGAACATCTCTCGAAAAAATTCTGCCGGAGCCTCAAACGCTCTTTGTTCTACGGCGTTCAGGACATCGCTACGGAGTTGGTGGGCGGTCGGCGAAAGGACGCTTCCCTGCGGCCGCGGGAGTTCTGGGCGCTGCGGGATGTCAGTTGTCAACTGCGGAGGGGCGAGGCGCTGGGTCTTGTCGGCTCCAACGGGGCAGGAAAAAGTACGTTACTGCGAATCATCAGCGGCCTCATCAAACCCGACACAGGCTCGGCCACTGTCCGCGGGAAAGTCGCGCCCCTCATCGCGCTCGGACAAGGGAAATCGACTATCGCCTCGACACCGTGCTGGACTTCGCCGAAATCGAGAGCGACGCGCTCGGCGCGCCCGTGCGGACTTACAGCTCCGGCATGGCCGCGCGGCTCGGATTCGCGTGTGCGATTCACACCGACCCGGACATCCTCCTGATTGACGAAGTACTGTCAGTGGGCGACGTGAAGTTCAGGATGAAGTGTTATCGCCGGCTCGCGCGGCTGCGCGAAGCCGGGACATCGTTTATCTTAGTGTCGCACAACCCGCACGCCGTACTATCCATCTGCGATTCGGCGATCTACCTGTCGAAGGGGCGACTGTTGGCGACCGGCACGGCCGACGAGGTGCTGAGAAAGTACGAAGAAGACTTGTTCGGGGTCGCGGGAGAGAGTTCGGCCAATTCCCTGCTGCTCCCGGTAAAACCCGAGGGCGAAAGCTCGGGACTAGACATCGTCTCTCTGCACTTCAAGGACGAGCTCGGTGAGCCGCTTGCGATGCCGACGAGCGGCGAGCCCTTGACCTTCTGTGTGGCCTGCAAGGTGAGCAAGCGGATCGAGGACGTCAACCTGACGCTGCTGGTCAGAGAGCAGGCTGGCGAGGGCGAATGGGTGCTGCGTCTCAGCACGGTTGACGACGGTAGCGGTTGGAAGGTCTCGCCTGGAGAGCACGAAATGCACGTCGAGATGCCATACTGCGGCCTGCGACCCGGTCACTACGTCATGAAAATGAACGTCAGCGAAGGTGCTTTTTATCTGCTCGATGCCGTCGAGACTTTTAGCTTTAGCGTCGGGGGTAGCAGGGGCGTTAGCAACAGCTCGTTTTACCAGCAACGTTCGTGGAAGATAATCAGCCGAGATGCTATTAACACCTTGTAAATTTGTTGCCCGCATTTGTTCTTCATGGGTTCATTTACTGTCGAAACGGAAGAGCTGGATTCCTGCCCGCATTGCGATGGTAGAAGGCTCAAGACGTGGCGCAAAGGTCGGGACCGACTGCACCACCTGAGCAAGCAGGAGTTCAGTTATTCCGAGTGTAAGGGCTGCGGCTTAATCTTCCTATCTTTGAGACCGACAGAGAACGAGGCGTACAAGTTCTACCCGGAGGAATACGGTCCGTACCAGGCAGGCGGCAGCGCCCCGACAGTAGACGCTTCAGTGCCGCAGAAAATCGGTGTGTTAAAAAGAGTCGCGGAAAGATCGCTCGGTAGGTTTCTAGGCGTCGTCAACTACACAGTTGCCAGGATGTTCCCAGACGCCTTTGCGCAGAGGTTTGAAGATTTCTATCGTCCCGGGGCACGAGGGATGAAGCTGCTCGATTTCGGGTGCGGGTCAGACGTCTTCCTCAACCTGGCCGCCGCCCAAGGATGGGACACCATCGGCGTTGACTTCTCCGAAGCGACCGTGGAACGAGTCGCCGCCAGCGGGCACAAGGCGCTCCTAATGTCGCCTGCGATGTGGGACAAAATCGAAGATGATTCGTTGGACTTCGTCCGAATCAGCCACGTGCTGGAACACCTTTATTATCCGCAAGAGGTCTTACAGGCCATCAGGCGAAAGATGAAGCCGGGCGCGATCATACACATTTCCGTCCCGAATCCGAGGAGTGCTAGCTCAAGGCTCTTCGGCTCGCGCTGGTGGGGACTCGAATGCCCCCGCCACGTGATGTTGTACTCTCCGGAAGTCCTGCGACGGATGCTCCGTGAACTGGGTTTCTCCGGCATGGAGTTTCTGCATGACGTGATCACCAAGGACTTCGCGAGGAGCCTGGGCTATCTCATGTATGATCGAGGATGGATTCCACACGTCGAGATCGAAAGGATGATGCATCGCGAAAACTTGAGCCGCGCGCTTTATACCCCCGCGAGAATCGCTTCCCTGCTTTGCGTCGCCGATCGGTTTCATCTTTTCGCCAAGAAGTAGAGATTACCATGGAAGCAGTTATTGCCTGGAAACCTGTGGTCAATGATTGGGAGATGGCGAGCGCGCGACTGCGCTGTTTTCTCCCCTCGAAATATTTGAACGAGGCCGGGTGGTCGTGCGAGATGTTCAACGAGAGAAACGCGGCTCACTATGACTTGGTCGTTTTTCAGAAGGTGTATGACGAGGGGAGTATCAAACTCGCCCGGGATCTTACAAAAAAGGGCGTAAAGACCGTCTTTGACTTGTGTGACAACCATTTTTACAACCCCAACAGCGACCCTTGGATCGACGAGCGGGCGGAACGTTTGCGACGCATAATTGATAGCGTAAATGCGGTCACGGTCTCTACCCCTGAATTGAAAAAATTGATTCCCGAGAAAGACCCGGTGGTCATCGACGACGCGATTGATTGGCCCCAGAAATCCTTCATGCTCAACCTGTACGCCCGGCTGAAGAAAAATCGGAAGGGCCGGACACAAAACATGCTGCGGATTGTCTGGTATGGCAATGCAGGCAGTGAGAATCCCCGCTTTGGACTAATCGATTTGCCGCGTATTCTTCCGTCGCTCGAAAAACTAAACGCCAGGTTGCCGTTAACCTTCACTATTATCAGCAACTCCTGGGAGGCCGCGGAAAAATACGTCAGAGACGTGCCGTTCCGGGTCAAATATCACGACTGGAAGCGCTCAACGTTCTCATACCTCTGGCATCTTAGCGAAGGCTCTAAATACATCATGTCGAAATACAATAAGGAACGTGTCGTTCGGCAGTGGTCTTCTTTCTTTGAGAAGTTGCTCGGGTAGAGTGCCGTTTAAATGATGGAAAGCTACATTTCTCAATTCTCCGAACTACTGAAACACGAGGCGGCCACCATCGAGTGTGCCGCACGGCGTATTGAGTCCACGCAAGTGGCGCGGGCTGTTAGGCTGCTCGTCGACTGCCAAGGCAAGGTGATCCTAACCGGAATAGGTAAGTCCGGCTTCATCGCCCGTAAAGTCGCAGCGACGCTAACGAGCACGGGAACGCGCGCTGTTTTTCTGCACCCTTCCGATGCCCTTCACGGCGACCTGGGCATTATCGATTTGTCAGACGTAGTTGTGCTCTTGAGCAATAGCGGTGAAACCGATGAAGTCCTTGTGATGTTGCCATATCTCAAGCATCGCGCCGTGCCGATTATTGCCATCGTGGGCAACGTTAGTTCGACCGTTGCCCGCAACGCCGATGCGGTATTGGACGCGGCCGTCGATAAAGAGACATGTCCGTTCAATCTGGCGCCGACGGCGAGCACGACAGTGGCGCTGGCCATCGGGGATGCGCTGGCCCTTACCGTAATGCAGATTAAGGGCCTAACGCCGGAAGACTTCGCGCTCAACCATCCGGCGGGACGACTCGGCAAGCGATTGACGCTAAAAGTCGCAGACTTGATGCGCACCGGGGCGGACAACCCTAGTGTCTCGCCAGCAGCTTCCTGGCTCGAAGTGGTTTCTGCGATTACGCGCGGAGGGCTGGGGGCCGTAAACGTTGTCAACAACGACGGCGGCTTGGCGGGCATCATTACAGACGGAGACCTCAGGCGCGCCATCCAGAAGAGCAACCCGGCGAAGCTCGGAGACTTGAATGCCGAAGTGTTCATGACTCGCAACCCGGTTACCGTCACGCCAGGCGAACTCGCCTACACTGCGCTGCAGTTAATGGAGAATCGCCCTTCGCAAATCTCCGTGCTGCCGGTCGTGGACGGCGGGCGCCGTTCGGTCGGCCTGCTGCGCCTTCATGACTTGGTACGCAGCGGGCTTTGATTTCGATTCAGGCTTCCCGTTGGCAGATTAAGTGGCTTTGATCACGGTAGTGTGCTCGGAGTTCCAATACGCGGAAGTACTTGCCCCAAGTGGTGAATAAGCACTCCCGGTCTAAGTACGTGAGCATTAGCACGCCCTTGTCGTGGTCCCAGTCGTGACAGCCTGCGGATTGGAAGCCACTGTGGAACTCCCGATAAGTGATGTCCCTAAGGTAATGGTTCGCATCCAGCACACTGAAGATGAGGAACCCTCCTGGTCGGATAATCCGCCGCAATTCGGCGGCCCACTGGTCCATTAGGGAACAGGGAACGTGAGTGAACACGGAGTTGGCGTAGACGAAGT
>WNFV01005104.1_pt1 | contig 15972 bp, 16 predicted proteins | sample 5400101 | NCBI WGS metagenome assembly WNFV01 (sample SAMN13153361, study PRJNA577476) | soil metagenome | isolation source: 115 cm soil or saprolite under grassland replicate 1 | place: USA:California | collected 2016-06-15
CGGCCTCGGCGTGCTCCAGGTGGGAGTACTCATGCTCGCGCGGCGGCGCAACCAGCGACTGATGGCGGAGAGTCTGCACGTCCAGGCCCGCTCCCAGAGTTACGTCTACGAGCTGCTAGCGGGGATCGAGGATCTCAAGGCGGCGGGAGCGGAACGCCGCGCGACGGCGCACTGGTCGAATCTGTTCGTCGACGAGATCAACGTCTCGCTTGCGCGGGGTCGTCTCGAGGCGCTTACGGAGTCGGTCGTCTCGGGGCTCCGCGTGGGCTCGCCGCTCGCCGTTCTCGCCGTAGGCGGGGCACAGGTTCTGAACGGGGACCTCAGCCTCGGCAAGATGCTCGCCCTCGCCGCGCTCGGGGCCGGCTTTCTCGAGCCGCTCTCGACCCTCGTGACCACTGGCCTGCAGCTGCAGCTGCTTGGTAGCTACATGCAGCGGATCAACGACGTCCTCGACGCGCCGAAGGAGCAGCAGGACCAGCGCGTTCGCCGCCCGCCGACCCTGAGCGGAAGGATCACCGCCGAGGGCGTCTCGTTTCGCTACAGCCGCCTCGCCCCGCTAGTGGTGGAGGACGTGTCGCTCGAGATCGAGCCGGGCCGGACCGTGGCGATCGTCGGGCGGTCCGGCTCGGGCAAGACAACGTTCGGTCACCTGCTGCTCGGCCTCTACAGACCGGAGTCTGGTCGCATCCTCTACGACGACATAGACCTGTTAGAACTAGAGGCGCGCTCGGTGCGCACCCAACTCGGAATCGTCACCCAACGGCCGTACCTGTTCGGGACCTCGATCCGCGAGAACATCGCGCTCACCGACCCGAGCCTGGATCTCGATGCCGTGATCCGCGCCGGGAAGCTCGCCTGCATCGACGAGGACATCGCGGCGATGGCGATGGGCTACGAGACGATTCTGGTCGACGGAGGCGCTTCGCTTTCGGGTGGCCAGAGACAGCGAATCGCCCTTGCCCGGGCTCTCGTCCACGCGCCCTCGATCCTGCTCCTCGACGAGGCGACGAGCGAGCTGGACGCCCTCACCGAGCACGCGGTCTACGAGAACATCGCCGACCTAGGCTGCACGGCGATCGTCATCGCCCACCGCCTCAGCACGATCACAGGGGCAGATCTCATCGTCGTCATGGAAGCGGGAACGATCGTCGAGCGCGGGACACACGAGGAGCTGCTCGAGCTCGGCGGACGCTACCACGAACTGATCGCGAGCCAGCGCGAGGCCGTGCGCGAGGGCGGACCGGTCGCAGACCAGCGCTCCACCGAGCTCGACGGGCTCACCGACGGCCTCACTGAGCGCGAGCACGAGATCCTCCGCCTCGTCGCAAACGGCCTTTCCAACAAGGAGATAGCCGATTCACTCGGGATCACCCCGCTAGACGCAAAAACGTACGTCGGCCGCATCCTCGGGAAGCTCGGTCGCCACGACCGTGCCCAGCTGGTCAAACTTTCCTACGAGACCGGCGCCGTCACACGACCTGCGGGGCGAACCAGCTCGTACCCTCGTAACCATGCCCATAGGACGTTGACAGGCGGCTCCGTCGGGAACAGTAAGGACGTCGGCTCCACGAAGGGAGCAGACATGTCGAGGAAGCGCGACGTCCACGTAGTTCCAAGCGACAAGGGGTGGCGCGTCGAGGTGGAGGGGCAGAGTCGAGCGAGCGGTACGCATGAGACACAACAGGCTGCATGGCAACAGGCCAAGCAGATTGCGCAGCGAAAAAAGTCAGCGGCGCTGCTTCACGGACGAAACGGACGGATCCGCAAGCGGAACACCTACGGCCACAATCCGGGACGGACCAAAGGCTGACGTGAGCCATCGGCGCACTCCGCGGTGGCGTCAATGGTGACTAGTTGTAATTTCCTAAGTAGGTTGTTCCTCTCTGGAGGCTGGAGCTGCCAGGCAAACCAGCTCCAGACGAGGACCGGATGAAGCGCCACCCCTAACGCGAGGACCAGCCCGCATAGCCGCAAGCTGCTCGTCGACCTCGATGCGGCGCACCTGAAACGTATATAATCCGACGCGAAGCTTTTTCAAGCAATCCCGACCATGAGCAGATTCGGCGAAAACTTTGCACGAGTTCTCGGTCTTCACGCGCTTACTGGCCGGCAGGCGGCTCGCCTGCTAGGCGTAAGCGAGCAGGCCGTCAGTGAATGGCTAACGGGCAAGCGAGAGCCGGGAACCTCCAGCCTTGTTCAGATCGCATCCAGCTTCGAGGTGGATGCGCTTCGACTGATGAACGAGCCTTTTGCGAGCGTGCTCCCGCAGCTCGCCGACCCTGATCGATTCGAGCGGGTCGAGAAGCGACTGAATGGGCTCGACTGGGTGACCGACAAGCGAGGATACGGCCACCTGAAACCAGGTGTACGGGCTAAGCCAAGCACGGTGACCGAGCTGACGAACAGGAGGCGATAGACTTAGAAAACTCTCTTGGGGCGAAAAGCTCCATTTTGCAGGACAAAGGGGCGTTAGCTCAGCAGGGAGAGCGCCGGCTTTGCAAGCCGGAGGTCACCGGTTCGATCCCGGTACGCTCCACTCGAAAGTCGCTGCAAATCGGCCTAGTGCGTTGGCCGTACAGGCGACGGTGCTAAGCCGCAGCTAACGTCCTGCTAAGGAAAACGCGGAGAACCAAGGCCTGCGTCTCGGCCGCCAGCGAGCGACGCTGCCTGGTAGTCGATGCCAACGAGATTTTCGCGCATCCTGCTAGGGCGGCTCGCTCGCCAGGTAGCCGAAAACGCCCGAGCCGGGGCGAGTTAGTAGTCGATTACGTCGCCGGCGAGAAGGCTTTGGACGTCCGTCTTGACGCGGCGGAGGATCCTCCCCGAGCCAACGTCGATCACGGCAACTGAGTTGTCCATCCTGAAGACGTAGGCGTAGCGCCCTGTGGTCAGGACGATCCCGATCGGCCGCTCGCCAGGAAACGCGAACCTCCTGGTTCCATCCACGACGTAACCGCGAATGGCGCCGTCCTCGTCGAGCGCGACGAGCGTCCCGTCTACAAGCCAGAATTCGCTCGTCTTCTCGTCGATCGTTCGCACGCTCCAGTCGCGAGTGTCGATCATCAGCTTCAGCCCGGCCGGCGTTCCCTCGTAGTGCCAGCCTGATGCGTCGACGAAGGTCTCGTCGTCATAGCCCGACACGGCCACAAGCCCATCGTCGAGCCAGCGCGCGTGCCGGAACGGACCGCTGACGCCCTTGGCCTCCGCCGTCGGTTCGAGCCAGTTGCGGACGCGCTCGAGGAGCGAGACGGGTTCCGCAAGTGAGTGATAGTTCACCGCCATCCGGTCGAGATCGATCTCAGCGACCGGCTCCTCGGCACCGACGACGTAAGCGCGTCTGCCCTCCGCGTCGATTGCGAGGCCGGGCCCTCGGCCGCGTCCGATTCCTTCTTCCGACTGTTCGTCGATTTCGATTCCGGCATGGATGCGGTCGAGCGTTCTCGCCTCGACTCGGCCCTCGGCGTCGACGACTGCGAGGCGCGAGGGCCCGATCGTGTCCCGCGGCGAGAGCAGGAGAACGAGGCGATCGGCGAGGCGGCCGAGATCCGAAATGCGGCCTTCGACCTGCTCGCGCGCGAGCACGCGCCGCTCAACGGCGTCGAGCGAAAAAAGCACAAGACCGCGGTCTGGTGTCTCGACGGCCGCAACAAGGCGAGTGGGGGAAAGCCAGGCGGCCGCTTCGACCGAGCCTCGCCCGAGCTTGGCATCGCCGAGCACGCGCATGCCCGCCAGGTCGATCAGGCGCAAGCGAGCGGGGTCCTCGGCGGTCCCGAGCGCGACCTGCGAGCCGTCGGGGGAGAAGGTCCACGAGCTCGTATGGCGGCCAAGCGGAATCGCCTCTCGTCCCACTGTGCGGAGAGATCGCGGATCGACACGGACGAGTGTGGCCGCCTGGCCCTCCCACTTGATTCCGAGGAGCCGTCGTGGAGCTGGATTTCCATCACTGACCGTTGCTTCCTGGCTAGTCGACGTCGCCACGGAGGGGCTATCGGCCGCGCTGTCGCTGCTTCCGCTGCATCCGCTCAACACGAACACGGCGAACAGACCGAGTGCTGCAACGAGGGCAAAGATTGCACGACTACCTGGCATCTCTGTTACAGATGTTACGACCTAAATCCGCTGCCGGTTCCGGGCCACGCGCGCCACGATGAGAGTGACGGTTCGCCGAGGCTCGGTCGCACTCGCAGCGCGCGGCCGGGCGAGTCCGAGCCTGCCGTCACGGCACCTCGCAAGCCGACTGCCTTGAGCTGGTGCGCGCCGGGTCGAAGCGCTCTGCGGCTTCTGTCACCCGCGCGTCGAGCAGGTGCGAGTAGCGCTTAAGCGTGATGAGTGGGTTCGCGTGCCCGGCGACGGCTTGGACGAGTTTCACGTCGGCACCGGCGGCGACGAGGCGGGACACGCATGTGTGCCGCAAGTCGTGGAAGCGATAGCCCTCATCTTCAAGGCTGGCGAGCCGAAGCGCAGCGTCCCAGACTCGCTGCCGAAAGTTCGACGGCTGGAGTGGTGTGCCGCGCATCGAGGCGAAGACGAGCTCGTCCGGCGCATAGCGGCCCCGCTCGACCGCCCGGGCGGCAAGCTCCCTGAACGCCGCGTCAACTGACGGGAAGAGCGGCACGGAGCGGATTCCCGAATCGGTCTTCGGCCGCCGGAGCTGCTGGCGCGAGTAGGCCCGCTCGACGCGGATCAGCCGCCGTTCGCGGTCGATGTCCCGCCACCGCAGCGCCCGGAGCTCTCCGAGCCGAAGGCCGGTCCCGAGCGCGACGTCGAAGAGGCAGACGAAGAACAGGTCGGGGTCGTGTCGGAGCGGATCAAGCGGAGCAAACTCGAGGAGCGCCTGCCGGATCGCCTCGGTGTGCTCGGGAGGGAGCTCCTTGCCGGCGAAGTCCTGCGCCGGCGGAAGGTCGGCTCGCGCAGCCGGGTTCACGAGCAGCAGTCCCTGGCGGACGGCGTCTGCGAGCAGCTTCCGGAGCGGGACGACGACGTTGCGGACGGTCCCGGGCGACTTGCCCTCCGCCTCGAGGTCGGCGATGAGACGATCGACGTCCTCCGTGCGTAGTGACGAGAGCGTCCGGCGACCGAGGCGCGGAAGGACATGCCTTCGCACGTTGAGGCGGTAACCCTCGAACGTCGACGGCGACAGGCGCGCCCGCCCGCCTCCGCCGACGCGGGCGGGATCGCGGTGCGCGAGCCAGCGCTCGGCGTACGAGGCGAGCGTCTCGCTGCTCAGCTCGCGCCATGTCCCCGTGTCGACCTCGCGTTTCCTGGCCGTGAGCGCGCGCTCGGCCTCGCGCCGGCTCGGGCCGATCGTCTCCCACTTCTGCTTGCCGCCGACGTAGTAGACGATCGCGTAGTTGCCGCTCGGGCGCCTGACGATCGATCCGCGTGCCATTCCTTCGCCTCCTAGCGTGTTGTTGTCGCCCCGGAGCGAAGCCACGAAAGCGCGGGCTCGCGCTCGAAGAAGAGCATCCCGCCGATCTTGACCTCGCCCGGCACTTCGCCCCGTCGCGTCCGCTCGTAGAGCCACCGCTTCCACGTCTCGGGCTTCTTCGCCGGCGGCAGCTCGGCCACGAGCTGGTCGAGCGTCAGGAGCCGTGCGGTCGGGGAATTGGGGTCGGCCCTCGCGGGCGCACGCGCAGCGAGCTCGGCCGCGAGCCTGGGCGCCAGCGCGTCCGCAAGGCCGGCGACGTCCTCGAGAGGTCGGTCATGCGAGGCTGGAACGGATTCGACCGGCTGCCGACGATCGTTCTCCTGTTCGCGCTCCCAGTCGGCAAGTGTCAGCTGACCGGCGGCGCGTCGATCCCCGCGAGGAGGCGTCACTAGGTCGCGTAGCATATCAGCATCCCGAAGCTCGATCAACTCATAGCATTAGACTTTGATCCGTGCGCAGTGCAGACCTGATCCGGGAGGCGCGTCTTCGCGCCGGCCTCACGCAGTACGAGCTCGCCGAGCGCACCCGCCGTGATCGCTCCGTAATTGCCCGTTGGGAACAGGGCGCCGTGGCCCCAAGCGTCGAGACGCTCGTCGAGCTCGTTCGAGCATGCGGCTTCGAGCTCCCGCTCGAGCTCGCGCCCCACGACGACTCGGACCTCGAGCGGCTCCGCAAGAACGTCCTCCTCTCGCCCGAGCGCCGCGTGCAGCGAATCCTCCAAGCGCGGGCGAAGGGCTGAGGATGGCCGAGCGTCCGCCTTTCGATCCCTACGCGATCCTCTCGGCGCTCGATCGCCGGCGGGTCGCGTACCTCGTGATCGGCTCGTTTGCCCGTGTGATTCGCGGAGCCGAGGAGTTTCCCGACGGGCTCGACATCGTCCCGTCGCTCCGTCCCCAGAACCTCCAGCGGCTCGAGGAGGCGCTGGCTGATCTCGAAGCCCGCGGGGTGGACGGCGCTCGGATCAGCCTCGACGACACCGAAGACGCCTTGATCCGCGCCACGAGCCCTGCCGGCGAGCTGAAGATCGTGCCGGAGCCAGAGGGAACGCGCGGGTACGACGACCTCCGCCGCGCCGCAACTCGGGAGCCTCTGGGACGCGGACTTCGCCCGTCGACCGCCTCGACGGGCGACCTGGCGCGCATGCTTGCGGCGCTCGGACGCGACGAGGACCGACCCAAGCTGCAGGCGCTCCGCCATGTCGCCGAGCTCGAGCGGAGCCTCGGGTTCGAGCTGACACTCTGATCGGCCACCGCGATAATCCGAACGATGGAGGCGCGGCCGGAACTACTCGAGACGGTTGAGTTGCGCGAACCGCGCGGCGGTCAGCCCGCGGGCGCGATCGGCGCCCTCGTCGAGCTCCTTCCGACAGAGGCCATCGTCGAGATCGTCGACGAGCAAGGCCGAACCGCCGACCTTCTGACGGTCCCGTACGAGGCACTCCGCACCCGAGAGTCCGAGCCGGCCCGTCGCGGAGCCGCCGGATAACCCGGCCGGGAGGAGCAGCTACTCAGCGGGATAGCCAGCGGGGGCACATATGCATCATCGGATGCATCTGCGTCTCGCGAGCTATCTGGCTGAGGACCGAAGCTCGCGAGAGCGGTTTCGCTGCGACATGGCCGTCGTGCCGGGCCGCCTTAGCTGGCCAGTAGGCGAGTTCGCGTTCAAGGCTGAGCTGAGACTCGGCGAGGCGGCGGATGGCCTGGAAGGCCTCGCTGGGCCGTGGCGGTGCACGCGATCAAGGTCGCCCGCGCCTCGACGCCGGGCGATCCCGGCTCGCACGGCAAAACACTGCGGGAGCCTCCTACCCCGCGGGAGCGCATGTCAACGGAGAGCCCCGTGCGCCCGCAGACGACGCTGGAGGGGCGAGATGACGTGAAAGCTAAGGGCTGGAGCCGCCGGGATCAGCCTCGAGGAATCGTGAAAAGTGCCGAAGGGCGGGCCAAAGGGCCTGGCCCTGCGGAATCGGCGAGGATGACAATGGAGGGACACCGCGGTTAGGGGCGACTCCCTCGTGCGCGGCGTTTCGGGAGTACCAGAGTCCTAAGGGGAAGGAGGCCGGGTGCCTTCTTCAGTAGCCCTTGGGACTACTTCGCGCTGCGCTTGCTTGCGCCAGAGAGAGAGCGAGCGCTGATTTCGCAAGAAGAAGGGCCGGACCTGGGAGGGCCCGGCCCTTCTCTTCGTCTTCTTCTTCTAGCGGCTCACGGGTTTGCCCGTTACGGGCCGGTGATCGTGATGTACGCCCCCGTGAAACCGTCGAAGGTGAGCGTATACGTGAAGCTGTCGAGCGTCGGACTCCCCGCGTGGAATTCGGGCGTCCAGTTCGGATTCGGGCAAGGTTCCGCCAGGTCCAGATCTGGGCTTACTGACCGCGCCCCCACGCGCAACCGCCCATTCCTACTGGGAGTCAACGTGGCCTCATTTGTGGCCGAGAACGTCGTCTCGTGGGACTCGACGAGGTTGCCACCGTGGTTGAAGCAGTCCACGACCCCCGAGTAATTGGCGGTCAAACTCACGAACGCGTTCGTGTTGCCGACTCCCGCGAGCTCGAACGCGCTACACGAGACCGTGAGGCCGTCCCCACCAACCGTGCATCCGATTGCACCCGACTGCAAATGCGTACCCGACGGGGCATTGGCGGGGTTGATCGTCGTTGTAATGGCAGCAAAAGCCACCGAAACCGACAAGGCCATCAGCAACATCGACAATGCTGTGACAATCCCTACTCGTCTCATTTTCATCCTTTCCCTCGCTTTCCCAGTCTGCTGCGACTGACTTCGAGGAAGGCAGGACGGCGGACGTGCCTCGAGTACCTTCTGCGCCTCTTCACCTCTCCCCGAATTCGCCGCATCTGTCGGTCTCCTGAGAAGGTCGTAGTTGGCGCGCGCCACGGCAACCTCAGCGCCGCGGGCGCAAGACAGTTCACTCTCCCGGTCGACACCTCCTTTCGCCGCAGTGCCGCTACTGGGAGAATTCTCCCCCAGCGCTGGGTTTTCAACAGGGGGCAATTGCCGAATTTTTTGCCGTTCGGATTAGGCCTTAGGAACTTGGCGCAGAACGTGGGCGAACCCCGTACGGCAATGACCCTTGCACCAAGGCGGGCGCATGCGTTAGAACTTCGCTACCCCCTTTCTGCGGCAAGAGGAGCGCACATGACTACTGCGGCACGGATTCTCATCGTGGACCATGACCGGCAATCCCGCCTGCTCATCTCACGCGTGCTCAAGCGGGCCGGCTACAGCACGTACGTCGCCGAGACGGGCGAGGAAGCCCTCGCCGCGGCCCAGAGCGAGCGGCCCGCGCTCGTCATCGTCGAGGCGCTCCTGCCCGGCGTGTCCGGCTACGAGGTCTGCCGCGAGCTCAAAGACGAGTTCGGCGAAACACTACCGGTCGTCTTCATCTCGGGAAATCGCACGCAGGCCGGCGATCGCGTGGCCGGCCTCCTCATCGGCGCCAACGACTACATCGTGAAGCCGTTCGATCCCAACGAGCTGCTCGCACGCGTGCGAAGGCTCCTCGCTGCTGCGCTCCCCGCAGGACGGACAGTGCACAAACTGACGCAGCGGGAACTCGACGTTCTCTCGCTGCTGGTCGGGGGACTCGGCCAGCCCGAGATCGCGGAGACGCTCTTCATAAGCCCCAAGACCGTGGGCAAGCACATCGAGCACATCCTGGCCAAGCTCGGCGTTCATAGCCGGGCACAGGCGGTTGCGGTCGCCGTTCGTGACAAGGTGATCGAGACTCATCCCTCATCCGCGCCCGACGTCACCGCGTCGCTGTTCGTTCTCGAGGGAACCGACTCTTAGGCTGGGCCACGGCGCGCGGCTGAAATCCTTCGCGGATTCGATTCCCTTGCCCACCGGCCGGGCGGCCCAGCTAACGTGCTGCTAAGGAGACGGTCGCAAGAGGCCCTCAGCTCGTTTCCGATCGCCGTCCCTCGGGGAGCCCGCAAAGCCGCGTGGATAAAGGGACCGGCGGAAACAGGAAGAGCCATGCGGAACCGGCCGGAACGGCTCGATTTAGCTTTGCAAGCCGGAGGTCGCGGGTTCAAATCCCGCACGCTCCACCTAGAAAGGCCCTGGAAACGGGGCCTTTTCGCTTTCATAGGCGCGGCCGGGCCGCGGTCCAGGGAAAAAACGGGGAAAATCGCTCGTCGGCGAGCACTTCTCTTAACGTCCGCCCGGCGGACGTTACGGCTCTCGGAATCTGAGATCGCCCGGCGGGCGATGGGCCGACAGAGATGGTCGGACTTGGAGGGCGGCGGCGGGCTAGGGAAGCGCCTTGAAGTGATCGCACTCGACCGTTTCTGTTCCTGGGCAGCCCGCGCCAACGTCTACTCCGACCAACTGGTCGTAGCCCCAGGGGCCAGCGTAGACGCGGCCGTCCCTCAGCCCGAGGCCCCAGGGCCGTCCCCCGTCTCGGAGCCATATCCGCTCGATGCCGGAGACGCCGATGACCGTGCGCGCCATCTGGGTGATGATCCGTGCCTTCTGCATCACGTCGGCGTTCTGCGGTAGCCCTGCGAGATTCAGCGTTTCGTCCGCTCCGTGGCCCTTGTAAGTCATCGAGAGGAGGCGTGTCCCGTTCGGAATGGCGCTCGTGATTCCCGTTCTCTCTTCCTCGCGGGTCGGCCCCGCCAACAACACTGTGAGCGCCTCGCGGGCATACGGCGACTTCCTCTTGATCGTGCGTCGTACTCCGATGGGCGCTGACCCGTCGTTCGTCAGGAAGTAGATCGTTGTCGTGATCGTGGGCCTCGTCTCGGTCACGAAGCCCGCCGAGGGGCTTGTCCGAATCTCTCCAGCCTCGGGGTGGCCCCCCGACTGAGTTCCGCAGGCAGCAGCAGCCGCTATCACGACGCAGAGAAGCGGCGGAGTGAACAGTTGTCTCGCCCGATTCAAAGCTCTTGCTTCATACGCCTACCGAGACCCTTCAGTTCCAGGGCAGGGCCGGAGCGGGAAGCCTTGCGGGAGGGGGGTGGCGGGCTGAGGACTCCCGCGAGTTCCCTCATCGTATGACTGGCGATGCGACGTGAAGTCGGTTGGTTCGCCCTGCTCGCTCTCGCGGTGCTACTTTCGCTCGCGTCTGCCGCCTGCACGCTCGGGAAAAGCGAGGCGAAGGCTACGAGCGCACCCGCAGCGACCACTACGGCAACCGCCGCGCCTCAGAGAGCCTTCGTTCGAACGTGCGAAATGAGCGTCTACGGGAAACTCGACGCCCCCGCCTGGAAAATGCACTCGATCATCGCCGGGCCGCTGGCCTTCTACTTCGCCGACCAGTACGCGGAGCAGCCAGCCTCCCTGTTCGCGTCTATTCCCGGCCAAGACGGTGACTACGCAGGCCAGAAGCTGCTCGTTCTCGTCCGACGGGACACGGTCGCGACCGTCGTCCTGCCTGAATCGGAACGACGTTACGCGGGGCTTCTCTACAACCCCGCTGACTGGAACGAGCGCAACGCCTACAGGGTCGAGGACGGGGAGACGGCCGTGCGATTCAAGGCGTGTAAGAAGGGCGAGAGAGCGCCGGTAGGTGGGCCGCTCAACGCGATGACGCAGTTCATCGGCAGCTTCGTTCTGGCCGGTGTTCGCTGTGTTCCTCTTGAAGTTCGTGTGCGGGGGCAGGAGCGAACGATTCCGGTCAAGCTCTCGTTCGGCGCTGGCCGCTGCGCCTAGTAGCCGCGATTAGAAGGAAGCGGATCAGAAGAGAAGCAGAAGGCTTGCGGAAGGGCGGCGGCGGGCTAGGAGGGATTGCCGTTCACCTACACTCGCTGCGTGCCAGAAACTCCGCGCTGCCCGCACTGCGAAGCTCCCGCCGAGCAGGTTGAGACGACAGAAGTGGCGTCTTTGACGCGTGGCGGTTTTCGGGTGATCCTCGTTGCCTGCCCGAACTGCCACAAGGTCATCGGGATTGGGGCGTTAGGCCCACCGTCCGGTGGGAGGGCGGGGTGATGACATCCTGCGCGAACGGGAGCGGAAACCTTGCGGGAGGGCAGCGGCGGGTTACGCTGAGGAATGTTGCGCCTCGGTTACGTCCGCTCCGCAGCTGAGTTACCTCCCGGGGCGAGATCAGCCCAGTGAAGAATGCTGCTCTTGGTCTGTTACTCGTCGCATTCCTTCCGGGCTGCTTCGGCGGTGGGAACGCAGCCTCAAAAAAAGACTGCGTCGACTTCGAGCAACAAAGCGGCGGCGCAGATTACGCCCGTCTGCACGACGAGCGACTTGCAGATTCATCTTGGCGCGGAGGGAGCAACAGGGGCAATCGTTCCGGCCGTTCGTGTGACGGCGGTCAGGCCATGCCGCCTCGTCACTGACATCCGGCTTCTGATCAAGAGTCACCGAGGGAAGCGGCTCGCTGTCTCGGGAAACCCGGCCTCCGTCCACGTCGATCGGAGTCTCAGGGCCCGGCGATCGACGTGGGTCGCGTGGTTCTGGCGCAACTGGTGTGCCGGCGCGCACGGGAAGTACGTCCTGCTGGCACGCGCGAGCGGCCTGAAAGCAACGTCGCCCCAAGACACGTTGCCGCGCTGCGACGTGCCAGGCACCTCTTCCACGCTGAGTTTCGCGCGGAAGGGGTAGGCGGCAGGAAGGAGTCGTGAACGGAGCCGGAACACTTGCGGAAGGACGGTGGGCAATCCCTTAGTAGTACTCACCTTCGCGCGGCTCACGAATTCGGACATCCAACCACTCGTCGGCTTCGCGCAGCAACTCCAAGAACCTCTTGCTCTCCTCTCCGCTGGTGATCTCGGGGGTAATGGCGTCGGACGTACCGGCGTCTCCTGACACCACTGTCCAGGGGCGGTTGTGTTCGTCAGGGAGGCTGGGCCGACGCGTGCGAATCTCCAAGCGCTCTGCCAACCGCCCGAACTCCTCCTCCCTGTCGAAGAGCCGAGCTAGCTCCCAAAGCCCCCAGGGATGGATTTCGAGTCGGCTAGGCCACTCCCCGTAAAGGAAGCGGTACCTCGCGCACTCCATGTGGAGATCCAGAATCGGTCGGTCATAACCGTTTGGCACGAGGGCAAGCCTAGGGCAACGCAGGCGCGTTGAACTGGAACGCTTGCGGGAGGGCGGCGGCGGGCTACGGTGAGAAGAGTGGACGCAAGCTCGAAACGCCCCTGGGTTGATCGCTTCCTCGGCGTGTGTCTAACTGGGTTATCGGGGCCGGGACGGTCGTGATCATCGTCCTCACCATCGTCCGGTTCGTTTTCTTGTAGGAAGGTGGCGCGTGGAAACTGGGGACGCTTGCGGAAGGGCGGCGGACTAGAAGCTGGTGAGTGACTGGTGCAGGATTTCCCGCGTCTGCTCTAGCCGCCTGAGTGCCTCGCCGCGCTGATCGGCCTCCGGGACTGTGAACCGGATTCGCTCTAGAGCGGCTTAAATGCTCCGCAACTCGCGCAACATCTCGGGTGTGCTGTTTGTCTAGGACAGCTGCCCCGGCTTCGAGGAACGACTGGAGGCCCTCAACGTCTAGCTTCCCTTGCTCGAAGTCGTCAAGGGCGGACTGGATGGCCTGAAGATGAGCGTGCGCCACGAGACCGATTATGTGCTTGCTTGGCGCGAGGAGCGGGAGCTTGCGGAAGGGCGGCGGCGGGCTAGGTAAGAGAATGAGGGACGTGACGTGACGCCAGAACTCTCCGAGCGCGAACTAGAAGTTCTCTCCGGACTTGTTGGGCCGTTCAAGAAGCCGACCGGCCTCCGCCGCCTGGTCTGGTGGTTTCATTTGCGCAGGCGTGTGAAGGCCCTTGACCGCATGATGGATAAGGCCCTTAAACGCATATCGGTGGAAGACCAATAGGCGGCAAAGTCGGAGCGGGAAGGCTTGCGGGAGGGCGGCGGCGGGCTAGGGGTGGTCATCAAAGGTAGATACTCTCGGACTCGATGCCGACCGCCCTCGATAACGGCCAGCCTTCGCCCCGCAGGCTGCCCCGGGCCGTAGCGCGCGACTGCTCGGCCGCAAGCCCTGACCGAGACGGCCAGAAGAGGCTCCAAGGGTACGATTATCAGCGCGATGCGGTTGCGTGCGACCCTTGTCGCCGTCGTGCTTGGCCTCTGGCTGGCTGTCAGCATTGCCTGGGGATGGTCTGCCGCGGTCATCTTCGGATTTTTCGTGTTCACGGCCGCAGTGCGGGTGCTCTGGGCCATCCTGTGGGGCGACATCGCCCGCCGCGGCGGGAGCTGGTACTACGACCGCCAGCTCGGCGGCCACCGCTAGCCCTTCCCGAAGCGGGCTCGGGTGCACGTGTGAGGTACTTGTCGCCTGGGCACGCGAGGCGTAGAACTTGATGCCTTACGACGAGGTCGCAGACCAGTGCAATCATGTTGCTGCTCGTGGTAGCTGCTTTCTCTGGCTGCAATCGAGGCGGAGGCAAGCAAACAGCGGCTGAAAGCTCATCATCGCGCTCGCAGCCGGCCGTTTCTATTCATTCGTCGCTGGAGGGCTTCGCGACTCTCCCGCCTCGCATCCGCTGGAGCATCACGACTTCGCTGCCGCCAGAGCAGGTTCGAAAGGTGTCGTTCTTCGTCGACCGCGAACACTGGTGGGCAGACGTGGTAGCCCCGTACACGTACGGCCCGCAAGGGGCCTATCTCGCGACGCGCTGGCTCTCCTTGACGGGTCGCACGAGTCGCATGCACGAGTTCAAGGTGCGCGTCATCGACACGAACGGGGACAAGTGGAGTGAGAGTGTTCGGGCCCGGACGCCTGAGGCGAACGTCGCCCACCACGCGCCTGGCGGCTTCAGCGCCGAATACGGACGGCTCTCCGCCGTCGACCTCGCCGACCCGCCCCCGCCAGGAACCTGGCCCTCCTCCTACACGGGAGCCCTCAATTTCATCGGAGCGTCCCTCTTCGTCCGAGGGTACGAGGACGATCACGGCTTCGCGTGGGAGATGTCGAGCGACAGTAAGCGCGTCTACCTCGGAACGCCGATCTTCCTCGGCTTCCCGGCCGTTGCCGGCTTCGCCGGCTTCCACCAAGTCGAGGGCGTTCTCTGCGCTCCGGACGGCCCGCCTGCCACGTATACCTGGGCAGAGACGAAGGGTCGTCTCCTTTCGACGTACCAGGGAAAGAGCTACTACGCGCGGTATCTCCAGCTGCGCGCGGTGAAGGACCCTTGTGCGAAGCGCCGACGCCTCGTCGAAGGTTTCTGGGACGAGATCACGGATTGACCACCGCCCTCGCCAACGGCCAGCGATCGCCGCGGCATCGGTCATGAAGCGCACACTCGATGTCGTCGTTATCACGCTTGCACTCCCGGTTCTGGCCACGCTCTTCCTCCTGATCTCGTTTGCTGTGCGCTTGGACAGTCCGGGGCCGATACTCGTCGCGAAACAAGTGGCGGGTAGAGATGGCAGGTCCTTCCGCCGCTTCAGGTTTCGGACGATGGTGCGAAACGCGAACGAACTCAACTTGCCGCTCGCCCAGCTAAACGTGCTTCCAGGGCCGGAGTTCAAAATCCCGGAAGACCCTCGCATCACACGGGTCGGCAAGTTCCTCCGCGAGACGCGGCTCGACCAGTTGCCGCAATGCATCAACGTGTTGCGGGGTGAGTTGTCTCTGTTCGACCGCCGCTGAAGAACACGCTAGCCGCGTCATTGGCCTATCGGCATGATCTCTGGACGTGCCGTCCGCGCTCGACAACTGGACACGCTCGCCGCCGCAGAGATCTTCTGGCGCTGACGCGCAACAAGCGATGGACAGGCACGCGCACAGCGGTCTCTCGGCGCATACTTCCGCAATCCGCAGCTGTGATCTCTGTCGTTTTCCCGAGCGGGAGCTCTGGTGCCTCCGCACCACAGCCGCGCCTGCCCTTGACCTAGTTGAGCGGAACTTCGAGAGGCAGGTCGAGCTCTACTCGTGTCCGGCTTGCGCGACCCTCTGGTTTCTGAGCGGCTACGGGAAATACGGCGAGCTCTTTTATCTGGTGCGCTGGCCGCTTTCGGTCGCGGAGTGGCGTCAGCTCTTGAACCTGCCGGGTCCGCCGCCCATGTCCGACTCCTTGACCGCGACGCGGCCCGCGGTCTGGCAGACCTACATGACGGCGTACTGCTGGCACCGGGCGCGGGTTCACGCTCGGTGGTCGGATCTGACCGAGTCGGAGCTCGCCGAGATCCGGCGCAGGGCGAGAGTCATGCCTCACTCCATCCCCGTTGAGGACCCCTGGACTCCAGCCGAGCCGGAACCGGATCTGAGAGCAGTGCTCGAGCGCCGCCCTTTCGACGTTCCTCAGACCGAGTACATAGTCACTGCAGAAGCGGTCGACGGCACTATTCACTCGTTCACACGCCTCGACCAGCACCGCTACCGCGAGAGAGACTTCTTGTGGCATGAGGGCAAGTGCTACGTGGTTCGGAGCGTCAGGAAAGATCCGAAGCGTCCGAACCGTGCAGCGATCACCGCGGAGGACGAGAGGAGAGGCTGGGAGACCGGCTCGCGGAGACGCTCCGCACCGGTCCGCTATGGGTGGGCGGCTACGTACAGGTTCACCCAAGAAGAGGCGGACGACATGCGCCGGGAGATCCAGAGCGCCGTCGCAGCCGGTCGTCAGCCGG
>WNFV01006497.1_pt1 | contig 15972 bp, 15 predicted proteins | sample 5400101 | NCBI WGS metagenome assembly WNFV01 (sample SAMN13153361, study PRJNA577476) | soil metagenome | isolation source: 115 cm soil or saprolite under grassland replicate 1 | place: USA:California | collected 2016-06-15
CTATTGCTACTGCTTGCTTTTGCCCTCCCGAGAGGTCGCCGACCAATTTATCTGGGGACTCGATGCCGCCAATCTGGACAGCGCTTTCCAGCACGTCCGTTGCAATGCTCCGCATCTCTTGGTGCTTCATCAGGCCAAAGCGGTTGGTCAGTTCGCGCCCCATGAAGATGTTACGAGTAATTGACATGGTATCAACGAGGGCGGTATCCTGGTAAATCGTTTCAATCCCAAGTTGCTCGGACTCACGCCGCGTTCTGAGTTGGATTTCCTTACCTTTCCAGAAGATCTGGCCTTGATCCACCGGGACAATTCCAGACATAATTTTGATAAGTGTTGATTTACCCGCCCCATTGTCTCCCAGCAACCCAACGATCTCGCTTTCTGCAATCCTAAAATTTAGGTTGCTCAAAGCCTGCACTGGACCGTAGCCTTTGTAAATGCGCCGCATTTCCAACATGGGGGTCGAATTAGAATTCGAACTTTGTGTTGTCATGATCGCCCTACTTCTTTTGCTGACGGATAGCTTCATTGAAGACCGCTGCACCGACGATTAAAACTCCAACGAAGACATCCAGGTAAAACCCAGGAGCACGCATCAAAAGCAGCACATCCTGGATGGTGTAGATTAGGGCGGCCCCCAAGAAAATCCCCAGGATCGTTCCGCGTCCGCCAGTGAGCGACAGACCACCAATCACGCAAGCCGCGATAGCTTGCAATTCCAGGCCTGTGCCCTGGCCAGGCTGGATACTTCCCACTCGCGCGGCTGCCAGGATACCTGCAAATGCCGCACAAAACCCAGCTATGCTGAAGGCGAGCAGTTTCACTCGATTTGGATTAATCCCGATAGCGGTGGCAGCCTCTTTATTGCCGCCTACAGCAAAGAAATGATTTCCAATTTTGTGATGATGCAAAATGATCCAAAAAAGAAACGACAATGCCAAAAACCAGATAAAGGCGGCCTGTAGTACATTGATGCTACCTGCGGTTAGTTTGGTAAAGGACTCAGCAGGATAGAAACGGATTGCTGATGCGCCATTGTAAAACAGCGTCGCGCCCCGCCAGAATAACATTGTTCCGAGGGTTGCAATGAAGGACGGGATCTTGTACCGGACAGTTATAAAACCGTTGAGGAGGCCGATAATAGCTCCCAAGGCTAATGCCAGGGGAGCAGCTATGAAAGCTGTCATTCCACCTGCCACCATAGTGGCCATCACGATCCCAGTAAAGGTGTAGGTCGAGCCGACCGAAAGATCAAACTCGCCCGCAATCATCAACACGCCAACACCCAGTGCGATAATACCTAGAACTGGAATGGCTCTTAATTGAACGGATATATTCGTTGGGCTTAGATATCGGAACTCTTGGGGGAATAATAATGAAGCGATCACTGCGAGGATCTGCACCAAAGCGACTAATATCAAAACATTGACTGCAGATTCCTTATTGCGCTGCAAATACTGTCTGATATTCAATTTATCTGCCTTTCTCGCGCGTGAAATTATGCTCAAAACAGTTTTATCGTTCATGTGAACGTTCATATTATCGTTCATATAATAGCAAAAGATTTGAAAAGAGTCAAGAGGTTTTTGCTGGTAATTACCAACGAGTCAGAAAATCGTTGATCTGCATACCGATTTGATCTAGATTTTTACCTTGAATATCGTAGTCAAGAGATTGCTCTGCCTAAATGTAGTTGTTCAAATCGGCTCACATCCCGACAAATCTGCGCGCCAATTTCAGCCTGTCCTGCCTGTCGCGGCCGCTAGGCCACGGGACGGACAGTCCAGGGGATATGATGATAAGGACGCACCGATAAATTGAGTTGTGTCGTCGCCGCCTGTACCGCTTCGCTATAGATCTCCCACTTATTTTCCTAGACAGCGATTATCACCGGTTGAAGATGAAAAAGATGCCTTGATACACAATAAACGCCACTATGCCTACTAAAATTGCGGGACCGCGCTTGATTCGTTGTGCAGCTCCGACTCCCTTGGTAAACAGCACAAAAAGCATAATTAGACCGATTGAATAGAGCGTCAAAAGGATGGTACGCCAGATAGTGGGTGAATTCAGCGCCAGTTCATACCACCTTAGATCAAGAATACCAATGGCTCCCAAGAAACTGTCGGTAAAATCATGTAAGAGTGCAAATAGGGTAGCTATGGTGATCCCGAAACCGAACGCGCTTAGCGTATCTTCAAAACCACCTTTTCCTGCGAATAGACGACTCAAGAGGTGAGCAACCCCCGCTGCCAGAATCCAACAGCCAAACATGCTTGGAGCCAGAATGAACTGATTGTAGTAATAATATGCATCCTTAGGAATTGCCAGCCAGGGCGTGAGTGATGAAGGCGCACCACCGCCAATGGACAGAAAGATATATACAAAAGTATATAGAGGGCATTGATCGAAATCGCGAGTAATCCAAATTTAAGCCGGCGATTATCGGTCACGAGGATATCGAACGTCCGGCGAGGCCGGAAAAGCGTACCGAAGAAATAGTCTTTGAATGAATACATTTTAGGTGATGCTGCGTTGTTCATAAATCTCCTATTTATGCCCACGGATTGTTGAAAGCAACCATGCGAGTAACCCGAGTAGAACCACTGTAAGTATTCCAATCGGAACGACCACACCCCATGCGGCTGTTTCCCCGCGCGCCGACTGAACGATGGGTGTGATTAGAATTGGTATACCGGTCAACACCAGGAACACGATGAATGCTGGTGCCAGTGTATATGCAAGTGGCTTTCTTTTGAGGAGCATAACGCCAGTGGCGATGACCGCTGGCAGAAAGAATCCTAGATCAAGGATATGAATAGGGTTTGTTGGCAGAGCCATGTCGATTACACTTCGGGGTGTGGCGCCGGAAAGAAGCGCAGGCACATCTTCAGAAAGCCAGAGCAGACCAAAAAGAACTGCTGTGACAATCAGAAACCATGCAACAACGGTGATGGCACGTTGGCTCGTGAATGACGACTCGACGGCCTTGTGGTCCACCGCCGTGATACCACCGATCAGCGCATAAAGACTAAGGCCAAACACTGCAACCCACAACAAGAAAAGTGGCCCGAATGGTACCGAAAAGGTATATATTACGTAGTTGTAGACTGTGAACGTCACGACGCCTAACCACAGCAGATAGGCTCGCAAAGAACCGAGTAAAGCTAGTGTGGTAAGGATCAGCCACAGCGGCGAGATGACCGTCAAGTTGGCTATATCTTGGGCAAGTGCCTGCGGCAAAAAGGCGGGCGTGAGGCCAGCATAGATGCTATTTACAGTCAGCGCAATTATGTTGCCAGCTACGGCCAATAGGGCTGCCACCATTGAGAGCCATAACCAGACTGCGACACTGCGGGAAAGATCCTGGAGTTCGTCTGAATTTGTAATTTTTTGTGTTGCCATTGTCATCCTCTCTTTCGCCTGACTACTCTTAAAAGGCTATTGTGCAAAATTAGGCTGTTATACGGCAAAGGATTAAAAGCAGGTTCCCGGTTCCCTGCGGAAATAATATATCAAATTCCCCGCCTATTTCAGTGTCATTTGTCATAAGAAGTTAGGTCAAGTTGACAAGCCTACCCATTTTCGCAAGTTCGATAAGTGGACAGGATCACTAAAAGCATCTCTTTGTGGATTAGCAATGTGTTGCCCACGCCTGGTTGCCCTTTTATCTAAATGAAGGGCTAACGTGTCCTCTCACACTTATTTCTGCTCCGGCCGGGTTTGGTAAGACCACTTTGCTAGGTGAATAATCTACCCAGGAGACTTTGATCTGGATGTCAAGACGGTCAAGCAACGGCCTGGAACTACGTTTGTGGTCTTTAATCGCCTTAGCTTCTGCTCACATTAAATACAAAAGGGCACTTTCGTACCCTTTTATCTCTTCTTTCCCTTCTCCAACTTTGTTCAAAAAGCCAAAATTGAGGAAATCCAATCCAAAAACTTTAAAACAGATATCAGAATGTTACAATAATCATTGTTAATATTTTATTTTCTGGCTAATTAAGACTGCTATGGTCGATAAGAACGCTCACCAGATGCCAGGTGAAGCTCGCCAACATATAAACCGTCGGAAGTCTTCCAAGATGGGAAATGTTCCCAAGATTTAGGTTCGTGACCGATAATAATACGGTCAATATTGCCATTTACCATTTCCATCATTTTATCTAACGCCATGGTCATATTAACTAAGTTACCCACACCGAATCCGACTGGCAAATAGACGCCACTGTTGTTTACTCCCAGTAGATTTTCATAAGCGTAGCAATTGTCTCCAGCCACTACCCAACGATCATTTTTCTCATCAGAAACATTATTATCGATCACGATCAATTGTGAACCAAAAGTATGGCTATCATAGACTGGAAGTAGACTCACTCCTGGGATAACGTTTTCGACCATCCCGTCTACTAATGTCAGTCGGCGTTTGGCACCTAACGAAATCGCATTGGTCACATCTTGTGGATTGGTAGCAGCCGATATGAAGCTGAATTTACTAGGTAATGAAAGCGCCCAAACCCAGTCGTTAATTTCTTTTTTCTGCAAATAAAAATGCGCATTGGGGAAACACATGATACTCCCCATATGATCAAAATGTGCATGCGTTAGCAAAACCGTATCGATATCCTCTGGCTTAAGTCCAATTTTAGCAAGCACTTTTTCAGGTGGCTGCCAGTCCACTACTCCAAACTTGTCGGCCAGTTCACGCCCATAATCTGCATAGTCATAGCCAACATCTACCATAACAATATGGTCCTTACTCTTTAGTACCAGGTACGTAAAGGTCAACAACCGTTCACCCTGATTATGTTGGGTGTAAATAATGCTGGAAATAGCCTGAGTAGGGCAGTGAGCATATTCAAGCATCCAAATCGAATATTCAGCCATAAACTAGTCCTTTCAAGATGATCATCTTACCCAAAATCAACGCTTGGAAAGCCGTCGGGCAACCGTGCTAAGGCCTACCGCAAAGATGAGTATGGCTCCGCGGAAAACGTACTGGTAAAACGTAGGCACGCCAAAAAGAGCCATTCCGTTAAACCCAATTTGTATAATTACCACACCGATAAAAGTGCCCAGAACGTGGAATTCACCGTCCTTAAGTGTAGCTGATCCAAGGAAAACAGCCGCAAAAGAGGCTATCAAATATCCATCAGCAGCAGATGTAGTACCAGAACCAATCAGCGAAGCCAGCAAGATACCGGTCAATGCGGCGCAGGCGCCAGCGATAATAAATGCAAGGCTCTTGATATTGTCAACCCGAATCCCAGAAAGACGCGCCGCTTCGATGTTGCCTCCGGTCGCTTGGATTTGCTGACCCCATTCCATGTGGTTTAAAAGTAGCCAAAGGATTAATAACACAACCAGCATGATAACGATGTCGTTCGGAATTCCCAGAAAACGTCCCAGGGCGATATTCTTAAATGATTCTGGCACACCCGATGCAATTGGGACACCCTGTGAGTAAGCAAAGTTGAGGCCGACGACAACAGATCCTGTGCCGAGCGTAGCAATCACCGAATTTACTCGCAACTTCGTCACCAAAAGGCTGTTGATGTAGCCGATCAGCCCGCCTACCCCAATAACCACAGCAATAGCGACCCCGACAGGCAGGTTTTGCTCCACAATTAAACCAGTGACTAATACACCGGCAAGCGAAGCATTAAAACCAATGCTGAGATCCATTTCGCCAACGACCAAGGCCAATGTCAGGCCACCCGAAATAATTGCTGTCAGAGACGCCTGATTGACGATATTAACAAGGTTAGTGACCGATGGAAAGGATTTCGGCGCAGCAATACTGAAGGACACCAACATTATAAACATGCCGATTAAGGTGCCATACTTAGCCACAAATCCTAATGTTTTGCTGATCTTTACACCAGATGGACGGACGACTTTACCTTTGTCAGGAGTGTTGGGTACGATAATCTCATTATTCATGTACGTCACCATTTTCACTGATAGTATTTTGATAACTAGTGTGGATGATTGCTTCTTTGGTAATATTCTGGCCAATCAATTCGCCAACAATTCTGCCTTCTGCCATTACCAGGACCCGATCACATAGGCCAGGCAATTCTTCGACTTCAGAAGAAATGACAATCACGGCCACTCCTTTAGCACCAAGCTCCCGAATAATCTTATGGATTTCTGCCCGTGCACCAACATCCACGCCGCGGGATGGCTCATCAAGAATAAGTACTTTTAAATCACGGGTCAACCACTTCCCAATAACAATTTTCTGCTGATTACCTCCGCTTAAATCACCCACTCGCGTTTCAACTGAAGGGGTCTTTATATGCAGTCGATCAGAAATACTTCGAGCAGTATTGGCTGCTTTACGATGATTGAGCAACGGGATTAAAGGTGTCATCCGTAGATATCTAAAAGTAGGAAGATTAATATTGAAGCTGACGGACTTATCTAGAATCAAACCCTGACGACGTCGTTCTTCCGGGACAAATCCAATCCCACTCGCAACAGCCTTATCCGGACTCTCTGGATTCCACAAAACCTTTTCGAGATAAATCTCGCCCTTATCAGGTGTATCTGCGCCAAACAGTAATTGTGCTAGCTCAGTGCGTCCAGAGCCGACAAGTCCGCCTAACCCCAGCACCTCACCGCGATACAGAGAAAACGACACGTCTTTTACCCGCTGTCCTCGCGAAAGACCGCGTGTCTCTAGCACAACCCGTTCTGAAGAAATGGAAGCGGCTTCCGAAGAGCCATTGATCTCTACATTTCTTCCAGCAATCGCATAAACCAAAGCTTGCTTATTAGTTTCTCTTACATTTGTATTTAATATGGTCTGGCCATCCTTGAAAACCGTGATGTCGTTGCATAGATCAAGGATTTCATCGAGACGATGAGAAACATATAGGATACCAATACCATCTGCAGCAAGTTCACGGATGATTTGGAACAGGCGCCGTGTTTCTCCCTCGGAAAGAGAGGCAGTCGGTTCGTCCATAGCGATCAGCCGGGCGCGGCGGACTAAAGCCCGGCCGATCGATACCAACCACTGTTCAGCCACACTCAATTCACCGACGGGCACATCCAGCGGGAAGGTGATACCCACCCGTTCAGCAGCTACGATCACTTCCCGCTGAACTGCACGCCAATTAATCAAACCTAAGGTAGTTGCCTTGGGCAAACCGAGGGCCATATTTTGCATTACGTTGAATTTGGGTACAAGGTTAAGTTCTTGGTGTATGAAACTTAAACCAAGGTGCGTAGCCTGCTGAGGGTTAGCTATCACAACCGGCTGTTTATCCAGGAAGATAGTGCCCCCATCCGGATTGGTAACGCCTGCTAAGATACGAATAAGTGTCGATTTACCGGCGCCATTGGCCCCAACCAACCCGTGCACCTGTCCAGCAAGTATCCGTAAATCAACTCCTTTAAGAGCCTGAACTCCGCCAAAATGTTTCCGCAGTCCATTTACTTCCAGAAATGGTTCTCCCATCGGCTCGTTTCTTTCGATACTTTCCTTGTAGGAGGTGATTTGGGATGCGACTAACATTGTAAGCTAACCTCTGATCAAATTCAACCTGCGATTCCAATAACAATGATAAATGAGATGCTCACTGACTTCTTACTTAGTACCCGCCGCATCTGGATGATCCTTAAGGAATTGTGCGATGGTCTGAGCGTTGACAACCACTACCGGGACTTCGACTGCCTTTGGTGCCCAACTTGTACCGGCCTTGATAGCTTCGTTGATAGTGTCGACCATCACCCGGCCTTCCTCTTCGACGCTTGCCCATGCAGTAGCGGTCATCCAACCTTCTTGTACGGCCACAATTGCATCGACATTACCATTCTGTCCATATACCTTCACATCGCTGCGGTTCTGCTGCTTCAAAGTTGAAATGGCGCCCAAAGCAGGGTCATCCCAACAACCCCAGACTGCCAGCGGCTCTGAACCTTGAGGATGGGCTGCCAGCCAGGCAGCGGCAAAGCTTGCTCCAGCTTCCAGATAACCTGGAATCGGCACTTCGTTCTTGGTAACCTTGATGTCTGGGTTCTGTGCTACGATTTTGTCAAAAACTTCTTCACGTTCACGGCAGACTTGACCAGTGTGATAGGTAAGAGCCAATACCGACCCTTTGCCGCCCAAATCTTTGACCATCTGTTCAACAATTGGCTGAGCCTGAATACCGCCCGTGCCATTCGTGGCTACGATACCATCGCCAAGACCACCACCCCAGGTTCCCACTGGTATGTTGGCCGATTTGGTAGCCTGCAATCCGGCGCCAAGGGAAGAAACCGGGAAAACCAGATCAATGATCGCGCTGGCGCCAGACTGGGTCAAGTTTTGGAAAGCAGCATTGGCTTCGTCGGCATTGCCATGTGCATCCACAACGTTGACTTCCCAGCCAAGTTTAGTAGCAGCTTCCTTAGCGCCATTGATAAAGCGGGCGTTAGAGGAGTCAGAGACGGTAATCGAGACAATCCCGAGCGTAAACTTTTGGGCCGGAGCGCTAGTCGCACTGGCCGCAGGGCTTCCACAGGCCGCAAGAACGAGTGAAATTGCGGTCAGGATTGTTAGAAAGGCGAATTTCTTATTCATTTATATTCTCTCCTAGTAGAGTAGATCGAAAAGAGATGACCGAAAGAACCTAAGAGTAGGTTACAACTAATATCCTTTTGTAGAGCTATTAAAATTTGTCTTTTTAGTCTCGTAAACCCCGCCTCCTTGATTGATTGATTTTTTCATAAAATCTCCAGATCTGGCATCAATATGTGACCTTGTTAATGTAAACGATTTCATAATATTTGTCAATAGTAGATTCGAAAATTGATCAATTTCCTGTTGCACTATTCAGCAATATGTTAATTTTGTGATTAAATAGTGCATAAAAGGCAAATTATCCCCTTAAATCGGCTTTTTAAGTTTAGTAGTACTCCTAGTAAAGAATATTCAAGTCCTGCAGCGGTTGACAAACTTGCGTAAATAGAGCATAATCTGTAATGGATTACATAATATCCTTAGATATTAGACGATTTGGACGACTCTGTGAAAAACAAACCTAACTCCCCAAGTGTAACTATTCAGGAAGTCGCGAAAAAAGCAGGCGTTTCAACAGCCACCGTCTCCCGAGTACTTAACGATAGCGACTTGGTCTCCGCTGAATTAAAAAGCCGGGTGCGACAAACCATAGAAGAACTGGGCTACTATCCCAATCGCAACGCTCGACATTTGCGTTCCGGACGGGTTCGTAAAGTAGGTGTACTTTTCGCCGATATCAGCAACCCCTTTTTTACTAGCGTGCTTGCTGGGATCGAAGCGACACTGCAACAGGCTGATAATATCCTGATACTCGGCAACTCCAATGAAGATCCCCATATCGAACAACTTCATCTAAATGCTTTTTTGGAGGAAGGTGTTGCCGGAATTATTTTGGCTGCCACATCCCCTTCTAAAAGTCGCTATCAGGACGTTCTGCAGGCTGGTATCCCGATGTTGACTATCGACCGCGTAGTCGAAGGTTTGAAGATCGACTCTGTCACCATCAATAACGTTGATGCCGCATATCAGGCAACTACTCACCTAATTAACCTGGGACATACTGATGTAGCTTTCATCGGCGGCCCTGAACAAATGTCTACGTCCCGATCCCGCCAAATGGGTTATTTACAGGCAATGAAGGATGCTGGAAATCTTCATCCTAGAATCGAAATCGGTAATTTCCGCCATGACGGAGGATACCAGGCCATGCAAGCATTGTTTGATTCGCCAACTTATCCATCCGCATTAGTGGTTGCGAACAATTTGATGACCCTAGGAGCTTTACAGAGTATTCGCGAGCATCAGCTTGTCATTCCAAAGGATATCGCTCTGGTTGGATTTGATGATGTGCTATGGGTTACTGCTACTCAGCCTCCGCTGACGATGATTGCACAGCCAACATTTGAAATGGGCAGGATCGCTGCTCGGCTTCTGCTCGATCGTATTCAAATGCCGGATATCCCAATACAGCGGATTAATTTGGAAACTCAGTTGATCATTCGCAATTCTTGTGGTTATCCATTGGGTAATGCCACGTCAATCAGTATTGATACCCCGATCCGGTTTCATTAATCAGTATTCTCTTGGGTCCCTTGGTCGAGCTATTTGCATTCTTCTATAAATAGACCTTTTGCAAAAGCCAGTGAAGGTTGAGTTCCAGGTTGTAGATCGCAGCAATCCAATTGAAACGCAGGCGAGAAAATCGCGCTGCTTCGCTCACATGTTATGTGCATAACATTGTATTGATTAGGTGTATAATCCAAGTGCGTATAACAACAACACAGGACGCGATGAATCTAAAGCTGCCTTAGGCAATAACGATAATATTGTGTCCCTCCCCCTCCATTCCATTTTTTTCGCCTTTGCGACATGTACAAGATCAGCGCTCTTAATTGGCTTTTAGATTCGCGATTGTGTGTACTAGTTTTATGATTCAATGAAACGCGCGCCGAGAAACTAAGTTGAGTCATGCACAGCACGATGTCGCCGACCGTATTAGGTAGGCTTTGGCTCTTCGACATGTTCAGTGCGCTCCAAACTGTTGCCCGCTGTAACTAACGGGCGATATTATTTGTGCTAAGACACCTTTTACTGTTATGAGTCTACAGTCACAGAACATGTCTGAGTTGATTCTCAAGACGCAGGGGCTGGCAAAGTCTTTCTTGGGCTTGCAAGCCTTACAAGATTTCACCATCGCTGTCAATGCAAACGAAATCCTAGGTCTGATCGGCCCAAATGGTGCCGGGAAGACCACATGCTTTAACCTGCTGACCGGCTTTTTAGTCCCAACGGCTGGCCGGATTCATTTTAAAGGCGGGGACATCACAGGTTGGCCTCCGGCGAAGATCGCCCGGTTGGGCCTAGCTCGAACCTTCCAGAATATCCGCGTCTTCAACTCTTTGTCTGTGCTGGAGAACGTAATGGCAGCAGCACAATTGCGGACGCACTTTTCTTTGGGGGAATTATTCCTCAGCACGCCGGGATTCCACCGCAAAGAAGTCCAGGTAACAGACCGCGCCTACGAACTTCTCGAGCTACTCGGTCTGAGTGAATATGCCAACCGGGCTGCGGCGAGTTTGCCATATGCACATCAGCGTCGTTTGGAAATAGCGCGCGCCTTAGCTACCGAGCCACAATTACTTCTACTGGACGAACCCGCGGCCGGCATGAATCCCGCCGAGAGCGACAGCTTGCATCAACTTATTCTGGATTTGCGCGCGCGCTTCCAGTTGACGATTTTGCTGGTCGAGCATGATATGCGACTGGTGATGAATCTGTGTGAGCGCATCATTGTATTGAACTATGGGAAGATCATCGCAGAAGGCAGGCCAGATGCCGTGCGAGCAGACCCTCAGGTAATCGCGGCCTATTTGGGTCAAGACCGTTCACAGATTGAGGTGACCCGTGCTTGAACTGCGCGAGGTCGAAGTCGCTTATGGGAATATCCGCGCCCTCAAAGGTATCTCGCTTACAGTCGCCGAAGGAGAATTAGTGACGTTAATCGGCGCAAATGGCGCAGGCAAATCCACAACGTTGAAGACGATCTCAGGCTTACTGCGCCCAAAGTCAGGGACTCTCCTGTATCGAGGCCATCCTCTCGATCAGCTCCCTCCACACAGGATTGTCGCCCTCGGCATCTCACATTGTCCTGAGGGCCGTCACCTGTTCGGGCGGCTGACCGTCACCGAAAACTTGCGGCTCGGCGCGGCGCTCCGCGGGCGGCGCGACCGCGAGGACATTCGCCACGACAGCGAGCACGTCTACAAATTGTTCCCGGTGCTCAAAGAACGGAGCGCACAACTGTCCGGGACGCTCTCAGGTGGTGAGCAGCAAATGCTGGCAATTGGCCGCGCATTGATGAGCCGCCCTCAACTGCTCATGCTCGATGAGCCTTCCCTTGGCCTTGCGCCGTTACTAGTGGGCGCCATTTTCGACACCATCCGGAAACTCAAACGTGAGGGCGCCACGATCTTACTCGTCGAACAGAACGCGCGCCTGGCGCTCGATATTGCCGACCGGGCGTACGTTATGGAAACGGGCCGCGTAATCCTACAGGGCCCGGCCACGGAGTTGAAGCACAATCCGCAAGTTGAGCACACGTATCTTGGAACTTGAAAACGGAAGATTGATAATGAACAATAGAAGTCAGTCCGCTCATCCCTCATCCTTCGATTATTCGTCGAGCAATCTATGAATCTAGTCTTCTACACCCTTCAGCAGCTTGTGAACGCCCTAAGCATCGGCAGCCTATATGCCCTGATGGCGGTGGGGCTGGCGATGGTATTCGGCATCCTGCGGCTGATCAACTTTGCGCATGGCGACCTGATCATGGTCGCTGCCTACTTTGCCGCGTTTGCGCTGCTCGCGAAATTGCCCCTCAGCCTGACGATTGTGCTAATGCTTGGCGGGACGGTACTGGCGGGCCTGCTTATGGAACGCGTGGCTTATCGCCCTATCCGGGGTGCACCAGACGTAGCCGCACTACTCACTTCATTCGCTGTGGGTCAGATTCTGCAAAACGGGACCCTGCTGGTAACCCGGTTGCTGCAAAAGCCGAACCCGCTCGCCTTCCCTGTGATCGGCGCGTTGAGCGGGGTGTTCACCTTTGGTTCCATCACCATCCCGCGCGTCAACGTGGTAAGCCTAGTTCTCGGAATAATTCTGTTAGTCTTACTGTCGCTGTTTGTTACCCGTACTAATTTGGGGTTGTCCATGCGAGCTGCTGCCGAGGATTTGCCTGCGGCGCAGCTCATGGGGATTGACATCAACCGTGTGATAGCCACTGCCTTCGCGATCGGGTCTGGGCTTGCAGCCGTGGCCGGGTTGCTGTTCGCAGTGCAGGCTGGGCAACTGACCCCGTATATGGGCTTTACGCCTGTGCTCAAGGCTTTCATCGCCGCGGTGATCGGAGGCTTTGGCAGTATTGCCGGTGCTGTCATTGGCGGATATGCGCTCGGCGGGCTGGAAGTGTTTCTCACCGCCATCCCCGGCATTGGAGATATCCTGCCGCCTGGTCTGGTCTCTCCAAGCGTGCAGGTGTTCCTCAGGCAATGGCTCCCCAGTTCACTCACCAGTTATAGGGATGCATTCGTCTTCTTGGTACTCATCCTCGTATTACTATTTCGACCCAATGGGATTCTGGGGCGACGAGAACGAGAGGAGATGGGATGAGGCTGGAAACCAGTGATTGGAAATTGGAACGTGCGATGGGGCCGATTGTTGCCATCTTGGGGCTAGTGGTCGTGCTGGCGCTCCTGCAAGTGGCCGGTTTGGCTTTCTGGCAGGGGTTAGTTGTCAATCTGGGTATCTTTCTGATCCTTGTGTTGAGTCTGAACCTATCCAGTGGTTTCACTGGCGTGTTCTCGCTCGGGCATATCGGTTTCATGGCGCTTGGTGCCTACGGATCGGCGATTCTGACCCTGCCCCTGCGTGAGAAGCAGGAATATCTACCGAACTTGCCAACCTGGCTGGCTGGGATGCACTTCGATTTTCGCCTTGGCTCATTTCCGCTCGGTTTTCTGATTGCAACGGTGATCGCCGCAATCTTAGTATCGCTTGTAGCCCTATTGGTCGGCTTGGTTCTCATGCGGTTGTCAGGCCACTTCGTCGCCGTTGCCACGCTTGGCTTCCTTGTCATAGTCCGGGTCATCCTGTTCAACGCAGACAGCCTCACGCGCGGCTCACGCACCTTCTCCAACGTTACGCCGTACACGAACATCTGGTGGGTATGGGCCTGGGCACTGCTTACGGTGTACGTGGTTTGGCGCATCAAGCGGTCGCCGTTTGGGCGGGCGACCTTCAAAGTGATTACCATGCTTGTCGTCGGCGGGATGGGCTCGGTGAGCGGTTCGATCGTCGGCACGGTGCTGGTCGTTGGGCTGGCTGAAGTACTGCGCCGCCTCGAGGATCCCAGCCAGCTTTATGGGATGAGCGGTATTGTCCTGGCCGTCCTGTTCATCCTCATTATTATCTTCCGGCGCGAGGGCTTGCTGGGCCAACGCGAACTCGCGCTCGACCGCTTGTTCATGAAAGGAGGTGGCGCAAGGAGCGAACGACAGATCACCAATAACGAATGACGAATCTTTAGATGTTGAGAGGAGAAAGGATCATGAAATACAAACTCTTTGCTCTTTTTGTGGTTACTGCCCTACTGCTCGCCGCCTGTGGGGGCGCTGGAGGAGGTGGCGGAGCGCAAGAACCGATTAAGATCGGCGGCGGTTTCGCCCTTACCGGGGCGGAATCATCACTCGACTTGCCAGCCGCTAATGGTGCGAAGTTGGCCGTGAAAGAGATCAATGCAGCTGGCGGGGTGCTGGGTCGGCAAATTGACTTCATTGTCCACGATACCAAGTACGATATGAGCGTGACCGCGCAAGTTGCCAAGCAGTTCGTCGAGCAGGATAAGGTCGTCGCCGTGGTCGGCTTCACCGACTCTGACTCGGTGCTGGCTTCCGGCCCGACCATCCAGGCTGCTGGCTTGCCGTTTATCATCGCAGGCGCGACCTCGCCCAAATTGCCCGCCCAAATTGGCGACATGTTGTTTTTTGCCTGCTTCGGCGATAACGTCCAGGCCGCGGTCGGTGCGGAGTACGGGTTCAAAAACTACGGCAAGACTGCGTATCTGCTGTGGGATAAAGGCGTAGAATATACGACCCTGTTGGGCGGCTACTTCAAGTCGCGTTTTACCGAACTCGGAGGCACGCTCGCCCTCGAGGATACTTACGAAGACAACGCCACTGACTTCTCGGCGCAAATCGCCAAGGTGAAGGCCCTTCCCCAGCAGCCCGATTTCTACTTTATTTCGGCCATGCCATACAACGTCGGTCCAGTTGTCAAGCAATTCCGCGACGCCGGCTTGACTGGTCCCATTATTGGCGGCGATGGCTACGACACGCCCGACATCCTGAGCGTGGCTGGCTCGGCGGCGGAAAACGTGTTCTTCACCACTCACGCGCTAATGGACGCGACAGGTGGCACGGAAGGCATCAAGAAGTTCATCGCGGCCTACAACAAAGAATACGGCCATGATCCGGAGAACGCCTTTGCCGCGTTAGGCTATGATAGCGTGTATCTGCTGGTCGACGCGGTCAAGCGCGCCAGCTCTACCGACGCTCAGGCTATTAAGAAGGCGCTCGAGGCCACCAGCAACTTCGCTGGCATCACGGGCGCGATCACATTGACCCCTGACGCTCACATCCCGCGTAAGGGTGTGACGATGATTGCCATCAAGGACGGTAAGTTCACCCTCGGCGCGGAACTGGTGCCCGAGAAGGTACCTGCGCCGTAAAACAGGAGTCGCTTTGACCAAAGGTCGAGAGCCGTGAGTCAATTGCGGCCCTCGACCAAATAGACTTGAGCAGGCTGTGGTTACTGTTAGATTTATCTTTCGTGTCAGGAGGCACTATGAACAAGCATCCTAGTCTTTACTTTATTTCTTTGTTTGCAATGCTGGTCGCGAGTTTTGCTCCCGCCGCACCTGCAAGCCCACCTCAGGGCACGCAAACCGGTGCTTCGTTCGCCGCTAGCTACAATGCAAACAATGTGATCAATGTGTCTGCGACTTCTCAGCAGACAAGCTGCTACGCGCCCGAGCTCACATACTTCGACGCCCTCACCCCGGCCGATGGCTACCTTGATGGCGGCATGTCGCCCTGTAATGGCGCGTCCACGACCGGCGAGGACCTCGGTTCCTACCCGACCCAGGACGTGTCCAACTCGCCTATGCGCGTGAAGGACCATTCGGAGTCAGATATCCGCGTCGACCCCAACAACTCGAACCACCTGATTGGTCAGAGCAAGTGGGTGATCAACTCGGAGGGCTACAACCACTTGCTCGGTTTCTACGAGTCCTTCGACGGTGGCCAGACCTGGCCGGTGCAGGGTCATGTGCCCGGCTACGAGGGCTGGACGGACAACACCGACCCGGTCGGCGCGTTCGACCCGTGGGGCAACTTCTA
>WNFV01014319.1_pt1 | contig 15964 bp, 18 predicted proteins | sample 5400101 | NCBI WGS metagenome assembly WNFV01 (sample SAMN13153361, study PRJNA577476) | soil metagenome | isolation source: 115 cm soil or saprolite under grassland replicate 1 | place: USA:California | collected 2016-06-15
GCTGATAGGACATCGCGACTCGTATCGCGAGATGCTTGAGGCACACCCTCCTATCCCCTAACGTTCTGTTCAACGATTGACTACAGAGGACTCTCGCCAAGAAGCGCCCATTTTCAGCCCTGTTCTCGAATCTGGGATCGGGAGTCTAGACTTGCCCTAGAATCGTTCGGGAAATGGCTCTAGATTTCCGCTCTTTTCGCATATCATCTAAGCCTGGATTCCGCCCTGAATCGAAAGACTCGCCAGTTATCAATAGCAGGCAGCAATTTTCTCTAGAAAAAGGAAGGGGGATAAGAGCAGCGTATCTCGCGACGCAAGAGCGGTCTTTCCGGACATGTGAAACAAACCTTCGGGGAGGCCTATAGTAGCAAGACCAGGAGTAACGTTCGAAAGAGAGTCAGCTAGATTGTCTATGAAAGGTTTATCGAGACATTCTTGGTCCGCGTGTAGAATTCTAACGAGCGTATGCCGTTTTCATGTCCTATTCCGCTGTCCTTGTAGCCACCGAACGGGGTCTGGGGAAAAGTCACCAGATACTCGTTTACCGCCAATCCACCCACTTGGAGACGAGCCGCGAGCTCGTGAGCCACCTTCAAATTACCGGTCCAGACTCCCCCGTAAAGGCCGTAATTCGTCTCGTTCGCCATGGAAACAACCTCGTCGAGGTTACCGAACTTGGTGATGCTTAAGACCGGTCCGAAAATCTCGTCGCAACCGATCTTCATCTTCCCGTTAACATTCTCAAAGATTGTAGGCTCGACGAAATTTCCCTTCTGCAGTCTCGCATCCGCGGGCTTCTTTCCTCCACAGAGTAGAGCTGCCCCTTCTTCGAGGCCGTCCTTGACAAACCCGAGAACTACATCTTGACGAGCCTTTGAGGCCAAGGGTCCCATCTCGCTAGTTTCATCCGTTCCAGGGCCGATTTTTATCGCTCGGGTCTTGGCCACGAGATCCTTTACGAAGCCGTCGTATACATTCTCATGAATGAATGCCCTGGATCCAGCCCAGCACATTTGTCCAGCATTGGTGAAGATACCTTCTTTCACACTCTTAGCAGCTCTCGCCAAGTCGGCATCGGGGAAAACAATATGCGGATTCTTTCCGCCTAACTCCAGAAGTACCCTGGTAACATTTTTTGCGGCTGACTCCATTACTTGTTTTCCTGTCTCAGCGGACCCCGTGAATACTATCCCGTCCACATGCGGATCCGACACAAGTGCTACGCCGACTTCAGCCCCTGATCCAGTTACAATATTGACAACACCTTTGGGTATACCCGCCTTGAGCGCTAGATCTCCCAGCATAATCGCTGTAAGAGGCGTAATCTCAGACGGCTTCATGACAGCAGTGTTCCCCGCTGCAATGGCCGGTGCCAAGCTTCTAGCAGCGAGCGCAATCGGATAATTCCAAGGAACAATATGGACAGTTACGCCGAGGGGCTCTCGGAGAGTGTAATTAAACCGCCGCGGGGGAACCGGTATGGTTTCTCCTTCAACCTTGTCTGCTAATCCTGCCCAGTACTCGAACGCCCTGGCCGCCCAGGCAACATCACCCTTGGACTCTCGGAGAGTCTTGCCCTCGCTCAGAGTCTCAAGCCTTGCCAGCTGCTCTGAATTCTCCCGGACCAGAGTTGTGAGCTTAGTTAGGAGACGCACTCTTTTGCTGGGATCAATGTCGACCCAGCCAGCCGACTCGAGCGCGATCTTCGCACTCTCGATTGCAGCTCTCGCGTCCTGCTTTGTAGCTCGTGGAACTTCGGCAACAACCTCATTGTTCGAAGGATCAAGAACTGATGAGACAGCCCCGTTTGAACTGTCTTTCCATTCTCCACCTATCAGCATCTTGTATTTCTGAATTTGAACTGTCAAAGTCCACAATCAAAACCGAGTGAGGCTATAAAAGAGCGTTCCCTCAGACGAGAATCGTCTGTGTCTTCATCTCGCGCGCCATGTCGATTAGTAGCTGGACTCTTCGATCAAGGTCGGGATATCTGCTCAGAAGACCCCTTGTCTTGCGACCCACAAACAATCCGGCTCCGGGCCCGGGCAAGTAGGCGTGGAAGGCTGAGTGAACCTTCAGCAAGGCCGTTGCAAGCGCCAACGGCTTCTGAGTGTATTCCACTGATAACTGGTCGGCCAAGAGCTCACGCTCTCTGTGGACTGCAGCCTCGACAAGGTGTAACACGGGATCAAAAACAAAGGCGAATTTCGCCAGCCTAGCAAGTCCCTTTTCTCGAGAATCCTTGTTCTTCAAGTGAGAGAGCTCGTGAGCAATGACCGCCTCGACTTCTGCAGATGACATTGAACTCACCAGCTCGGGAGATACGGCCACGACCTTCCGACCCCCGTTATCCAAAGAAAACGCGTTTCCGACCGTAGCTTCTCTAAAGTCGACTCCATTGATATTCATCTTGTTGCACAGCTCTGCGCACGTTTCGCTCATTTTAGAGCCCGAAAATGTTTCGGCGATCATTCCCTCAAGCATACTGGGGAACGCGTATCTTCGAGCAACGAGGGACATGAGAGAGGCGATTCCGAGAGATGCAAGCAGCGAACTCCCAAACACGAGCTCTATCACATGTTGCGGTTGCCACTCGTACATATTGAGGAAGAACGTGCACACCACAAGGCTAGTCCCAAGAAACGACCAAAAGAAAACAGAAGAAGATAAGATTGGATAGAGGAGGCTCGATCTTCGAGAGGGATTTCCCACACCGGATCGGTAGGCGACGTAGCAAGCAACTTGAACTATCAGAACGGCTGCTACAATTCCCAGGGTCGCTGTAGAAAGGAAGTAGACCGAGTACAGTTCCAGGCTTATCGTTGCCCGGACTCCCTACGAACTCTTTCCTCCAGCTTCTTCAGGTCCTCCTTTGGAATCTCGTCCATGTAGTCATGCAACGTCGAGATTATGCTGGGTCCAAAGGCTGTGAGTAACCTGTCAACGAATCCTTTCACGACTCGTCCTTTGACCTTGTCCTCGGAGTGAAGCCGATAGACGTATCTAGATCCTCCTCTGCCAACAGCCTCGTCTCGAGCTAGGATCCCTTTCTTGTAAAGGCGATCTAGCGTTGTACTGATTGTAGTGTAAGCGAGTCCGCGCGTAGAATGAAGGTCCTGAGCCACTTGGCGGGCAGAGGCGTTTCCAAGCCGGACAACTGTCCCAAGGACTGCTGCCTCAAGATCTCCGAGCTCCAAAGCTGACTTGCCAATACGCCAGCCCGCAATATGTAACTTTCTATTCCAGTCGGAGCTAGCAGTGTTCGAATGCCCCGAGAATTATCATCATCGGTAGGACTCGGAATCCGGGAAATGGTGCTCAATGTGAAAGTTGAGCCTCACGAGCGGCGATGCAATGCGGAGTAGTATTACACAGCTCCCTGGCAACCATCGCTTGAACCGGCTTCCCAATGACTTCAGTTCAAAGCCTGGTTGTACCCTCCACTGACTAACTGCGGTTAAGGATGCCCTAAAGCATGGGGTTCCAACTTCCTCAACCGTTAGTGGGCATCTCTTGAAGAAAACGGCTCGTGCCTCATTCCTAATTCTGACACTCTCCACAATGATTGTCCCGCTCTTCCTGCTCGATGTTCATGCGACCAGCGGTTGTATCACAAACTGCCGTCTAACAGCAGACACAACTGTGCCAGCTTCGGATGGGACAGTGTACGTTGAGCTCGACAACAATACGGGCTCGGTCTTTTCTCTACCACACACATTCTCTTTCGCGAACAATACTCGACATACTCTTACCGTTCTGAATAATACCTTTTCAGCCTCCTCAGGAGCCCGTTATGTCTGGAAAGAATGGGTCCATTCCAGTTTGCAGTGGACTCCTACTCTGATGATGCAGACTCCGTTGATGCTCTATAATTACACAGGATCATCGGATGGAGGACCGTTTACCGCCAAGTTCGATAAGCAGTTCCAGTATACGTTGACCTTCAAAGATGCTGCAGGGCAACCATTGGTTCCAAGTCCAACATCTGTCGTATTGTCGAGCGCTGGCTCCAGTGTTACCACCTCGGCATATTCAGGTCAGTGGCTGGCCGCTACCTCCTGGACAGTTACGTCGGCGACTTGGGAGGGTTACCAGGGAGCGTTACTCGCACCTGTACCCCTCGACCTTTCCTTGGCTTCAGCCTCTGCCGTTGTCGCGGTGAGCGCATACCCGGCCTCCGTTAAAGTTGTCGATAAGCTGAACAACCCGATTCAGGGCGCATCGGTAACGATCACTTTCGCCAACGCAACAAGCAGAACGTTCACGACCGACGGTCAGGGAACAGTTCAACTCGGCGATATCCCGATCGGGCCTTATTCTGCACACGTTTTCTACCAGGGTCAAGACCAGGGAACATGGTCGGAGGATGCTTCGGTCGCTCCGGTTAGCACTGTAACACTGAATGCGGGTGGTACTTCTTCTGCTCCTGTCGTTTCAGCCATCGTACTATTGACGATCTTCGGTGTGGCGTTTTTCCTAATTCTTTTGGCGATCAAGGTACGGAAGACGCCGCCGCCTCCGAAGATCTAGTTTCTCGATCATCTCTTTTTTTTAGTTTTTTTTCGCGTGGTCTTGCACTAGCACTGACCAAACTTGTGAGAATAATAATCCTTATACTAGCACCCGATTAGACACTGCATGCGTCGGGGCACAATGAAGGGGGAAACCCCCAACCAGATGGACATGGCCGAAGACCTCGACGACATTGCCACGTTGATGAATCTACTGGAGCTTCATTCCCGCCTAAAAGTCGAAACGAGACATTTTGAAAACGAGCTAGACTAGTCTAAGTTCGCAGTCCATGCTCTTTCGTAGTGCCCTTCGTAACAGAACTCAGGCATTGTTGCCTTCTTGGACGTTCTGAGGCGCGATTTCACTGTCTCAGAGCTGGTCACTCTTCGATGGGTGGATAGGTTACAATTCCCATTCATACGCCTGAACGGCCTGACGGGAAATAGTAGCTTTCGACGCTTAGCTCGTCTTAGGTGAACTCACAACTGGAGACTAGGTCTGCGCCTTTCAAAGGATTCTACAGGCTCATAGGTGGCAGTCTACCCGACTCTTCTTCTGTGCTGATCACGGGCGATCCAGGTAGTGGAAAGACGACTCTTGCGCAGCAGATTCTCTACGAGGAGCTTCAGAGGTCGAGACCTTGTATCATAGTCACTTACGATACGTTTCCTTCGAACATTCTCGAGAGGATGAGCCAGTTTGGCTGGGACCCGAGGAAGTACCAGTTGCTGAACAAACTGGGCATCATTGATTGTTACTCCGCTACCGCTGGAGTTACCGAGGGAGTGGTTCCGCAGCCGTTCGACTTGACCAATGTTAGCATCCATTTGACCTCGGTAATGGAAAAGATGGGCAATCACCAAGTGACCATCATACTTGATTCGTTGATGCCGATTTTTAGCGAAGCTGAGCCGAAACATGCAGTCAGTTTCATTCAGAGTATTGCTGCTAAAGTCAAGAAGGTTGGCGGAAAAATGATTGCTACTCTCTCAACGGGGAGTGTGCAGCCGGAGCTGTTTCATAAGGTTGAGAGTCTCGTGGACGGTGTCGTAGAACTGCGAATGGTAGAGGAGCACCAGGTGCTGCGTCGATACTTGCTGGTCAGGAAAATGGATCGTCGCCAGATCATCCCACGACTCGTACGATTCGATATCTTAAGCGGGATTGGGATTCAGCTTCAGCTCCCGCGATTCGGGTTTCTGCGAAAGAGACAGAACATGGGGACAATGATTGGGACCTAGGCCAGAATCGCGTTCTTGACTTTTCCGGCAGATCATTCATTTCCCCATTCGAATTGTCTGCCATTTCATAGTTGTTGAAAACGGGAGCTTGTTGAGTCTCCAATTTGGTCTCTACGTGAGAGACCACAAGGATGCCGTGCTGGGAAAGCCCATATCTATTTATTCCCCGTACAGCTATGCTAGAGCGGAAGCTGCATGGCCGAGCAGAACTCGCCAGAATATCCTCCTGCACTTGATCTCGAAAGGGAACTGACTAGAAAGGAGAGGCAGATAGAGTATCTCCAGACTGAGCTCCGCAGATACCACAATCTGATGGAAGAGCTCAAGCAAGGTATGCGTCCCATCGGGACAATAGAAGAGGTCAAGGGGGATATGGCGCTGGTTCGGCTATCAGGCGGCCAGGCATTTCAGGTTAGCATTCCTCCGGAAGTAAGGGAAAAAGTGAAAAGGAGCTGCATAGTCTTCGGCAGGCGGTCGAGTGGATACTTGACCCCGAGGTTCGAGCTCGACGGGAGCAGATCATTCGGGACCCGAGGATGCTGGAAGAAGCCGGGTCGATACTCCTCTTCGGCCCGCCTGGGACCGGGAAGACGTACATGGCAAAGGCTGTTGCAGGGACGATCGGGCAGAGGGGTCAAGAGACAAGCTTCCTCAAAATAGAGAGCTATGAGATTGTGTCAAAATGGCTGGGCGAGTCGGCGAAGAACGTCAAAGAGGTCTTCAAGCTGGCTCGAGAGTCGGCTCCTACTGTTCTCTTCATCGATGAGGCCGATGCTATCGGTCGTGCGAGGATGGAGGCGACGACTGACGCGGGAAGGGATGTTCAGGGAATGCTCAACCAGATTCTTACCGAGTTGGGAGAGGGGTTCCATGTCAACAGAAACGTGTCCGTGATATTCGCTACCAACTATCCCAGCGTCATAGATCAGGCTCTTCTGGATAGGATCAAACGAATCATCTACGTTCCGCCCCCGAGGTCGATGGAGGAAGTGAAGAGATTGTTGGACTTTTACTGCTCCAAAGTTGAGCTGGATCCGTCAGTCTCGAACTATCGTGGAGGATTGACCGACGAGGCCTTTGCGGACATCTGGAGGACGATTAGGTCTAGGAAACAGTTGTACGAGGCATCGATCCCTGAACGAGGGATCACAGTTCGCGAGCAGTATATTGTGACGCCTCGGGACTTGAAGAATATTGTTCAGGAGGCGGCGAGCGAGGCTTCGTTCGCGAGTGAGCGGTGGGTGACGATGGACCGGATGCTGCCGTTGTTCAAGAACCTCGCCTCAGAAGATCGCGGCTCACGTATCGTGAGCTAGACCAGCCTCTCGGCTTATTACACCGGCTCGAATGTCGAGGACACCATGTCCTCTAGGTATGGCGATGATCCTTTCGCCATTCGGGACCCAGAAGAAACAGTAAGTCGGCTTGAGCGGTTTCTTACGACTCACCTGGAAGAAGCGGGTGCGCGTTGCCTCGTCCTTGGCATGTCCGGTGGTCTCGATTCTAGCGTTGCTGCGGCGTTGTGCGCGCGTGCTCTAGGGGGCCGGCGGGTTCTCGGGATAAGTTTGCCGGAGAATGAGACGAGGAATGACCGGGCCGTGGAAGATGCAAGACTTGTGGCATCGAAGCATAGAATACGGTTCAAGCTAATCGACATTACACCCATTGTCCAAACCTCTCGAAACGCTGTGGACGCGAAGATAGCGAAGGGAATTCCTTGGGGCAACGTCAAAGCGCTGCTGCGTGCAATGGGCCTCTACTACTATGCTAACACCGAGCATGGTCTAGTCGTGGGACCTGGGGACAAGAGCGACATCATGCTGCGCTACTTCACAAAGTTTGGCGACGGGGCCTGCGACATACTGACATCGGCGGATCTCCACAAGACGTCCGTCCGTAACTTGGCTGGACACTTGGGCATTCCGGAGCGGATTCGCGTGAAAGCTTCTAGCCCTGAGTTATGGCCGGGTCAGACAGCGGAGAAAGAGTTGGGGCTCAGCTATGAGAAGCTGGACAGGATTCTTTGGGGCCTCGAGAGATGGATGACCCCCGAGGGGATAGTGGAGGAGACAGGGTTGAACCTGGCGTTGGTCAAGAAGGTTCGAGAGCGCTGGTTGAGATCCGAACACAAGAGACGCCCTCCTCTGGCCCTCAAGCTCGGTTATAGGACTGCGGGTGATGATCTCCGATTACCTCGGCTCGAATAGATCCGAAGGACGATTCATGTCTTCTTCATTCAAGCCAGTAGTACAAGTTGTCGCGTGAGCCTTTTGCAACCTTCAGGTTCAGCTTGACGCCTGGTTTCAGTTGCTCCTTGTCCACTGTGGGACTGATGGGTGCGAACACGCGAAGCCCATTCGTGAGTTCCGCAAGCCCTAGCATGTACGGGGTTTCTGGTTGAAAGGCGGGGGGCGCGAAGAAAACCTGGGTGAACGTGACGAGGTTGCTTTTCCCGTCTAGCACAACCCATTCTACTATACTGTGGCGACAGTCAAGGCAGTCAGCTCTTGGTGGAAAGTATGTTCTACCGCACTTCTTGCACTTGGTCGCGGCTATCTGCCCTTTTTCTAGATAGGATAACAGAGGGTTGATCTTGGTCTGGGAGACATAGCCGAATCTTCCGAACTTTTCAAAACCCAACGAGGCTACGCCTTCAAGATCGTTACGGCCGCGTACATGCCTATTCCTCCAATGTTCTGAGCGAGCCCTATCTTCGCGCCGTCGACCTGCGTTGAGCCTGCTTCGCCTCTGAGCTGTTTTGTCAAGGCGAAGAGTTGAGAGGCTCCGGTGGCGCCGACGGGATGGCCTTTCGAGATGAGGCCTCCGTCGATGTTTACTGGAATCTTTCCTCCTAGTTCGGTTTCCTCTTTTTCGAGGAGTCTGGTTCCCCCGCCTGGTTTGGCGAATCCGAGGTCTTCATAGTTCAGAATCTCGGTGATCGAGAACGAGTCATGCACCTCAGCAACATCTACATCGTTCGGACCTATTCGCGCCATCTGGTATGCCGCTTTAGCAGCGTTCTTCGTGACCTCGAAACTGGTCAGTGGACCTTTACGTCCAGCAAGCGACATTGGGCTCGAGGCGAGACCCAGACCGGCAACCCATACGGGAGTATCCGTTAGCTTGCGAGCTTTCTCTGCGTTTGAGATGATTAGGCATGCTGCGCCGTCGGCGTTTGGGCAGCAGTCGAAGAGTTTCAGTGGGGCTGATACAGGTCGCGACTTGAGAACCTCCTCAGCGCTGATGGGCTTCTGGAACATCGCGTTCGGGTTTTTCATTCCGTATTTCCGATTCTTCACCGTGACAAGCGCCATCTGCTCCTCTGTGGTTCCATACTTTGCCATGTGGGCGGTCGCGTACATCGCATAGTATGCGGGCATTGTTGTCCCGAAGGGTGATTCCCACATGACGTCCCCCGCTCTGCCCATAAGCTCCTGGATCTCCTCCGAAGAGAGCTCGGTCATCTTCTGCACCCCCACAACTGCCACCACATCATGGAGTTTTGATGAGACAAGCGCCCAAGCTGTCCGGAGGCCGACAGCGCTGGAGGCGCAGGCTGCTTCGACATTGAAGGTTGGTTGAGGGTTGAGTCCGAGGTATTCCGCGACGACACCGGCAGGCGAGCGTTGCTTGTCGTAGTGAGTGGCCGAGCAAACTACTGAACCTTCAATTTTTGAAGATTCGATGTCGGCGTCATCAAGGGCGGAGCTGTACGCTTCGAACGCCAGCTCTCGAAGGGACGCGTCGCTCCTTTTTCCGAACTTTGAATGTCCGATTCCGATGATTCCGATACGGGTCATAAATTCAAATGCTTCCTGATCCGAAGTTCTATGTCGTTATTAGAAGAACGTTTTCTGACAGTTGTTTCAGCTAGAGTGGAAAGGGGTCGTGCTAGGGCAGGGCTTCCTTCGATTCCGCGTAGAGGAAGGTTATGCCACCGGTGGCGATTTTGATGCCGTGCCGTCCTGATTCACGTCCAGCTGGACTCTCCAGAGCTTTCTTGAGGCTGTCCATGTTCTCGAATTCGAGCTCGACAACCTGGTAGTAGGCAGGTTCTCCCCGCGGTGCCCCGACGATCTTGTGAACCGTGTATTTCTTCAGGCCTGGCATCGCCTTCGCAATTGGAACATGGTCTTTCCAGTACTGCTCATCGAACAGCTTCGGGTCCTTTGGCTGTCCGAACAGAACTACGATCTTTGTCATCTTCCAATCTCCTAGAAGCTTGTGGCTATGGTCTCGTTCTTCTTTACCTGAACCGCTTCGCCCTCGACTCCCAGCTCGGGTATGGCTGGTACTTTGATTCCCATCTCCTCGATCTCGGACCGTTTCTTCTCAATCGCTTCCTTCCAGAACTTCACCTTTTCTTCAAGAGTAAGCACGCCAAGTCCCGCGTCCCTGGCCGCTTCCTCCATTTCTTGGTCAACCTTGTCGAAGTCTGCGGGGAGATGCCAGAACTCGGGCTTGTGCTGGTAGAGGAGGGGTGAGAGGAAGATGAAGCCCTGCTTCATCTGACGTGTAATCGTCATCTTCTGTTCCTCTGAGAACTTCTCGGCCATGGCCCGGAGCAGAGCCATCGTGGCTACGAGGTGGCGTGTCTCGTCTCGTGTAATATTGCGGAAGGTTTGCTGGTAGATTCCGAGTTTGCTGGTCTGACGCATCGCGTTGAAGATCGTTTCTGCACCTATCTCCGCGAAAAAAAAGCCAGCGAACAGAATCTCAGGGGGTAGGTATTCCCATGCTCTTAGGAATCCTTCCCAGTAGCGTCTACCGTCTTCGTAGAGGGCCTTGATGTTTCGCAGGGCCCGTGATTCGAAATCTGATTGTGGCTTGTATCCGTATGGCCAGTTGGGGCAGAGCTTGTCGCAGGCTCTGCGACAGACCTCGTCATGACGGCATTCATCGTAGGTGATTGAGGCAAGCATCTTCTTCGTGGGGTCTTCCATGTTCAGCTCTGCGGCTCTTACTGCTCCGAAGCCGAAGGCTCCGATTCCGGATTTTTCGAAGAGGGCGAGTTTTGACATCCAGTAGGCTTGTGCTATTCGTTCCTTCGGGTCGAAATTCTTCTGGTCAAGTTCATCCCAGGGAAAGGTGGCCGGGTTCCAGTTCTGGGCGAAGGACAGATCGAAGGCCTTGAACATCCGGTCGTTCGTAACAGTCCAGTTTCCCGGGAAGATGTTAAGGTCCAATTTCCGCCGTTTCTTGTACTTTCCCGGCACAGTTGTTCAGCTCTCGCGATTGAGTAGCTTGTTACTTAAACGTGAAACCCGGAGAAGGCGCCGTGTTCTCATTTCCCTGAGAACTTGGGCTGGCGTTTTTCTAGAAAGGCTTTGACGGCTTCGAGATGGTCGCTGGTTCGTCCAGCGATGTCTTGATTGTACGCTTCATACTCTAGGGCTTCTGGAAGTTCGAGGCTTGTGACTCTGTTCAGGATTCGCTTCGAAAGCCCCAGTGCTTTGGTTGGGCCAGTTGCGAGCCTGTGGGCGAGCTCGTCCGTATGCTTGTCAAGCTCGGCGGCCGGTACGACTTTGTTGATGAGCCCGAGCGCTTCGGCTTCCTTGGCTGGTATTGTTTTTCCTGTCATGATGAGCTCGAGGGCTCTTCCCGGACCGATCATTCGTGTTAGGAAGTAGCTGCTTCCAGAATCTGGTACCAAGCCCATGCCGATGAAGGCTTGTTTGAGGCCCGCCTCTTCTGATGCCACTCGGATGTCGCAGGCAAGGGCCAAGCTTGCCCCGCTTCCAGCAGCGATACCATTCAAACGGGCAATGATCGGTTTCTCGATATTTCGGAGACGGGTCATGATTGGATGATACTTCTTCCGGAGATGATCCCCTAGTGAAGGATGTTCTCCTGCCCCGTAGCGGTCTTCTAGACCCGATACATCTTCACCTGCTGAGAAGGCCCTGCCTGAACCTGTTATCACAAGACATCTGACGGTCTCGCTCTTCTCTGTCTCTTTGAGAGTCGCGAGTAGTTCTTCTCCCATCTTGTCGTTTATCGCGTTTAGGGCACTCGGCCTGTTCAGTGTGATCTTTGTGATGTGGTCGTGTTCTTCGACGATGAGTGTTTCAGGTGCCAAGAATTAACGTCCTTTGAAGTTGGGGGGCCGTTTTTCTGTGAAGGCTTTCATTCCTTCTTTCATGTCCTCGGTTGAGAAGAGGAGGTAGAAGTTCTTCCTCTCGAATTGCAGTCCCTCTTCGAGCGGGGTATCGAGCGCTTTCAGCACGGCCTCTTTGGCTAACCGCGTGGCTATGGGGGCTTTCTGGGCGATCTGCATAGCGAGCTTTCGCGCTTCATCGAAGTAGGCTTCGACTGGGACGATCCTGTTGACGAGACCGTGTTTCTCCATCTCGCGCGCGGTCACGGGTTGTCCGGTTAGAACCATTTCCATTGCCCTGTACTTTCCGATCGTTCTTGTGAGACGCTGGGTCCCGCCTGCCCCGGGCATTATTCCAATATTGATTTCGGGCTGGGCGAATCGCGCGGTCTCGGATGCGATGATAATGTCGCAGTTCATGGCCAGTTCGCAGCCTCCTCCATAGATGTAGCCGCTGACCGCTCCTATGATCGGCTTTGCTATCTTCTTCAAGCGGTCCCAGAGGGCGAACTTGTTCTCCTCGATCAAGGTGACAGGAGTCGCTTCCGCTAGTTCCTTGATGTCTGCTCCAGCAGAGAAGGCGTCGTCTCCCCCGGTCAAGACCGTCGCTTTGATCCTCTCGTCTTTGTCGAAGGCTTCGAGCGCTTCCACTGTTTCTCGGATGAGTTCGAAGTTGAGAGCGTTGAGAGTCTTTGGACGGTTCAGCCGGATGATTCCGATGGGCGGCTCTGTCTCAGCTAGTATGAAGGTGTACGGCAATCGTCATCGATGGTTCGTGGGTTGTGTTCTGTATAAAGGGTTAGGATTTTCTTGTCAGCGTTTTATCTGGAGGTATTCGTAGTATCCTCCCTTGCTCGCCTTCTTCCTTGCCGGGTCGCCGAGGTATCCTTGTTGGACCATCTCTCTCAGAAGCTTAGGCGGTATCCATCTACTTTCACTCGTTGACTTGTAGAGTGATTCTAGGTTCCGAAGTCTTGTGTCAAGTCCGACGAAGTCGGCTAGTTCGAAGGGCCCCATTGGATGGTTGTAGCCGAGTCTCATGCACGCGTCAATGTCAGAAAGACTCGCGACACCATCTTCTAGCAGCTTTGAAGCCTCCATGTAAAGGGTGAGTCCGAGCCGGTTGGCGATGAAACCAGGCTCATCTTGAGCGAGGATAGGGGTCTTACCGATCCCCCGGACAATTTGGGACACTTTCTCTACTGTTTCAGGTGATGTCGATGGTCCGCGGATGATCTCAACGAGTTTTGTTAGTTGGGCCGGGTTGAAGAAGTGCATTCCGATCGTTCTATCTTTCCTTGAGATTTTTTGGGAGATCTTGTCGAGGCTCAAGGTCGAGGTGTTTGATGCTATGATCGCAGTTGGTGGTGCAACGGATTCTATTTTCTGAAAGAGATTCTGTTTGAGTTGTAGATCCTCGAAGGCTGCCTCGATCACGAGGAACGAGTTCTTGCACGCCTCCTCGAGCTTGAGTCTAGTCTTGACGCCCGCCAGCGTTCTGCTCGCTTGCTCCTGGGTCAGTTTTCCTCTTGAAACAGCTGCGTGCACTCCGTAAGGTCCATCTGCAATCTCGTTGATACCTATCTTCAGTGCTTGGTGGTCTTCATCTGTAGCCTCGACCTCGTGGCCATGTTGGGCGAATACTTGGGCTATCTGTCGCCCCATCATGCCGAATCCGATAATTGCGACCTTCGTTCTTTGTCGACCCTATGCCTTGCCCTTCCTCTTTCGATCTTGTAGGATCCTGAGGCGCTCGGCCCTTCGCTCTTTTCCTTCTCTCCAGCGTCGTTTTTCCTCAAGCGTCTCTGGGATTACGTCCGGAATCTCGACTGGTTGACCGTTCTCATCTATGGCAACATAGGTGAGGTAGGATGAGCCGGTGTGCGTAATTCTACCGGTCTTGAGATCTTCGGCTTCTATCCGGACTCCGACTTCCATCGAGGTTGTTCCAGCGTAGTTGACTGAGGCCTTGAAGTTGAGGAGGTTGCCGACATAGACTGGATGGTAGAAGTCCATGCGGTCGATGCTTGCCGTGACCACAATAGTTCTCGCGTGTCTCAGGGCCGTGACCCCGGCTGCAACATCGACAAGTTTGAGGATTGTGCCGCCGTGGACGTTTCCCATCGGATTGGCGTCTACAGGCATCATCTGGCTGGAGAGAGTGGTCTTGGAAGTGTTTACCGGCTTTGACGGCCTGCTCATCATGTGTCAGTTCACAGCGTAATCTAGAGAGACTTTAGCTTTCCCAGAACAAAACCTATCTTGAGGTTGAAGAGGAGAGGTCACACTGCCACCCTATTTGGCCCGCTAAAGGGAGAGGCAATGGGCTGGCCTGATGCTGGAGAGAAAGTAGGACTAGACGTGAGCAATGGGAGAGCGGACCAGGGGATTCTCTTCTGCTGGACTGGAACTGGTGTTACGATTGCTGCGAACAAGGTCCCAGGGGTCCGAGCAGCTCTATGCTGGGACGCGGAAACCGCGAAGGGCGCTCGAATGTGGGACGATGCCAACGTGTTGGCAATGAGTCTCAGAAGCACATCGACCGCTGTCGCAAAGGAGATACTTGACTCGTGGTTTTCGAGCAGTGCGGTTACTACCGGAATTGACGCTGAGCTAATAGAGCGTGCGAAGGCGTTAGACGCGAAGTATCTTTATTCTATCGCGAAATAGATCCGAGTGGTGGGGCCGGTGGGATTCGAACCCACGACATCCGCCGAGTCTCTCGTCTACGGGTATCTTCACGCGCTCCTGAATTTCTTCATCCCTCAATTTTGGTCGGTCTTTCCTATTGTAATGGATTCTGGAGCCCGTCGTCATTCCTTTCTAGGACCCAGGGGTTTTCGATGGGTCTGGCTAGACTACGGCCCCGTGCTGTAACGAAGGCTCTGTGCAGCGCCCCACCGAAAGGCGGGTGTCGGAAATTCTTGGTATAAAGCTTAGTCGAAAGATAAGGGATGGATCTGGCCTATTCTTCTTTCTGGGCGATGTACGTCCTTGTCTCAGGCACGTACCATCTTGTCGCTTCCCGGAAACGGTGCCAGAAGTCGTGGAATGTGGAGAGGTCGCGTGACTCGACAAGGATCATACCGTTGTAGGTTGTTCCCCAGATGTGCGCGTACTCCGCTACTATCGCGAGTTCTTTGGACAGCGTCTTCTTGAATCGTGCCCAGTCGGCCGTTGCCTTTTTCTTATCTGCCTCGGACAATGGTCTTACTCGATAGAAGATTAGGAAGGCGAATATCAGAGGGGGTGCACCTTGTTCGGGCGTTGTGGCGTGTCCAGATTAATCTAGTTTTCGGCTTAGCTCCGATAGTTGCATCCGTGATTGTGGAAGCGTGAGTTACATGTCTCTTTAGTTGTGGATTCTCCAAATCTCTCTTCGGAGAAGGGTGTTCGGTTTCAGCTAGGGGATTCCATTGAGAAGGGCAGTTGTTGTTCTGATCCTTTCTCTCTACCTTCTCAGCCTAGGAATACCCGCTAGTAAAACACCAGCATCTCCGGAACGTTTTCCTGCCTCTTCTCCGGGTCCTACGGATTATCCTTGGACGATGTTTCACCACGACTCCTTGAGAACCGGTGTCACCCCCGCCTCCGCGCCTAATGGGCCGAACCTCATGTGGACTTTCACAACTGGATCTTACGTGTATCCCTCCCCCGTCGTTACTGACGGTATGGTTTTCATTCCGTCTTGGGATGGAAACCTCTACGCGCTCGACGAGTACAACGGTGCTCAGAGGTGGGTCTTCAGCACTTCAGCTCCGATCTATGCGACACCGGCCGTAGCGAACGGCGTAGTATATCTTGCCTCAAGAGATTCTATGGTCTACGCGCTCAATGAACAGACAGGATCCTTGATCTGGCAGAGGGCAAACATCAGTCCGATCACATCCTCGCCAGTCTATGCTGATGGGAAAATCTTCTACGGAACTTGGTTTGTCAGGTTCAACTCTGTACTCATGGCCGTCTACACTAACAACACGGTTGCTTGGCAGTATGTCGGAGACGACACGATCAAGTCATCTCCCTCAGTCAATAACGGCCGAGTTGTCTTCGGCCAAAACAATGGCTACGTTGTTGCAGTTAACGAGACCACAGGTGTTCAGCTATGGAAAGT
>WNFV01005111.1_pt1 | contig 15960 bp, 18 predicted proteins | sample 5400101 | NCBI WGS metagenome assembly WNFV01 (sample SAMN13153361, study PRJNA577476) | soil metagenome | isolation source: 115 cm soil or saprolite under grassland replicate 1 | place: USA:California | collected 2016-06-15
AGGAGGCTCTTGCCGCCGTGATCGACTCTCCGTACACGCGCTACCCCGTCTACCGCGGCTCGCTCGACGACGTCGTCGGCATTCTCCACGTACGCGATCTCTTCTCCGCCCTCTACGCGCAAGGGACCGACAACGTCGCGAGCGTCGACGTCACTGCACTCGTGCGCCCGACCTACATGGTCCCCGAGACGAAGGACCTGGCCGCCATGCTGGCCGAGTTCCGGCGGGCGAACCAGCACATGGCCGTCGTCGTCGACGAGTACGGCTCGTTCGAGGGCATCGTCACGCTCGAGGATCTGCTCGAGGAGATCGTGGGGGAGATCGAGGATGAGTACGACCTTCCCGACGAGTCCGTCGAGCGCGTCGACGAGTCCCGCATACGGATCGACGGCACGTTCCCGATCGACGACTTCAACGAGCAGTTCGGTCAAGAGCTCCCGCAAGACGACTACCACACGGTCGCGGGGTTCGTGTTCGGCGCGCTCGGTCGTGCGGCGGAGTCCGGCGACGAGGTCCTGCACGACGGCCTGCGGTTCCACGTCCTCGACGTCGACGGCCCCCGCATCGAACGGCTCGAGGTCGAGTTCCTCCAGGAGGAGCCGGAGAATGTCGAAGCCGCGGCTGAATAAGAATGGCGTTCCAGCCGTACTAGGCGGCAGTCGAGTTGAGCTTTCTACTCCGCCGCTTGCCGGTCAGGAGCCAGAGCGCGACGATCGCGCCGAGCACGACGAGGGGCCCTAGGATCCCTCCGATCCTTCCCCAGGGCGGGTCGGCGCCCGGCGCCGACGGGTCCTCAATCCGATCGATCAGCCCGGAAGGGGGCCGCACCCACACGCCGTCCCTGGAGAGAAGCTCGAGATCGCGGTAGTAGGCGAGGCGATTGTGCCCGTCGGTCCAAGGCGACCGTCGATTGGACCGAAGCACGATGGCCGTGGCAGGGCCACGACCGATTGGAAAAGGCTCGCTTACCGCAGGGGAGGCGGCGTAGAGGTCTCGATAATCGTTCGGGTCGCCGGCATGGCGGCCGGCGATCAGGACTTCGGTCAGGCGCGGCGCGGGAAAGGGGTCAAGCCCGCTGAGCGCCTCGCGCAGCGCCGACTCCATCCCCGGTGACATCTGCAGCCACGCCTGCGGCGCGAGTTGCAGGGGATCGGCTCGTGCGCGCAGCACGCCGCCGTCCGGAACGAAGAAGGCCGGCGTTACCGGCCCAAACGCTTGATTTGCTTGCCCCTGTGAACGGTAGTTCGACGGCTCGAGGACGAAGTAGTCGCCCATCGGCGGGGGAGCCGCTCGCGCCGGAGTCGGGTCCCCGGGCCTGATGAGGAACACACCGTTGAAGATCCTCCTGCACTCGTTCTCTCCGCAGACCCGAGTGACGAGGAGCCCGCCTCCCGGCGCCTGCGCCGGCGCCACGCGGACGACGCCCAGGCTCGCGGTCAGCACGAGAACGAGCAAGACTGCTCGCTTCATCTTCCGTCGAACCGTACTGGGGGCACAGCGTGCGCACCAACCCACCCAGCCTTATTGACCTCGCGGCGGACCTCGTCCGCATCGACTCGGTCAACCCCGACCTGGTCCCGGACGGAGCCGGGGAGGAGGAGATCGCCCGCTTCGTCGCCGGCTGGCTGGAAGGTGCGGGCCTCGAGGTGGAGACCGAGGAGGTCGCGCCCGGCCGCTTCAACGTCGTCGGGATCGCGCGGGGTTCCGGTGACGGCCGCTCCCTCCTCCTCAACGCTCACATGGACACAGTTGGCGTGGTGGGAATGGACGCGCCGTTCGAGCCCCGCTCAGAGGATGGGCGCCTCTACGGGCGCGGCGCTTATGACATGAAGGCGAGTCTCGCCGCGATCATGCTGGCGGGCGCCGAGTCCGTGGACGCTGGGTTGCGAGGCGACGTGATCGTGACGGCGGTTTGCGACGAGGAGGTCGGAAGCATCGGCAGCGAGGCGGTCGCCGCGCGCTACGAGGCGGATGCCGCCATCGTCTCGGAGCCGACCGAGGAAGGACTCGCCGTCGCCCACAGGGGGTTTGCCTGGTTCGAGGTGGAGACGGCGGGAACGGCGGCGCATGGCTCGCGACCGGACCTGGGCGAGGACGCGATCGCCCGCATGGGCCACGTGCTTGTCAGACTGGACGCGCTGGATGCGACGCTCCGCGAGCGGCCGCCGCATCGCTTCCTGGGGTGGGGCTCGGCGCACGCGTCCCTGGTCGAAGGCGGCACCGAGCTCTCGACCTATCCGAGTCGCTGCCTCCTCCGCGGCGAGCGTCGCACGCTGCCCGGGGAGCCCCAGACGGCAGTCGAGAAAGAGGTGCGCCAGCTCCTCGCGGACCTCGAGGGATCTGCTCGCGTCACCTTCTTCCGCGAGCCCTTCGAGGTGGAGGAGGATGAGGAGATCGTCTCCCTTGTGAGCAGGCACGCGGGCGACCCGGAGGTAATCGGCGTCCCGTACTGGGCGGACTCCGCTCTCTTCGCTGCCGCCGGTATCCCGACCGTCGTGTTCGGCCCGAAGGGTGAGGGTGCGCACGCGGCGGTGGAGTGGGTGGACGTCGCCAGCGCTCAGCGTTGCGCTGAGATCTACACGGCGGCCGCGGCCGAGTTCTGCGCTTAGCGAAGCGACGGTTGGAATTTGACAGGCAAGGGAGCCTCGTCTAGGAATCCCACCAACTCACTAGGAAAACTCGAAAGATCAGGGAGACAAATGAAATCTATTAGCGTTTTCGTCGCCTTCTGTGCCTTCGTCATAGCGGCCGCAACCGTCCTCGCAGGGTGCGGCGGCGTGTCATCCACCGGCGCTACCGACGGCACCGGCACGAGCGGCAACGCCGGGGCCGAGCTCACGCTGGTCGCGTACTCGACCCCGAAGGAAGCCTACGAGGCGCTGATTCCGGCCTTCCAGAAGACGCCCGAGGGCGGAGGCGTCTCCTTCGACCAGTCCTATGCCGCTTCCGGCGAGCAAAGCCGCGCGGTCGAGGCCGGCCTGCCCGCGAGCGTCGTTGCGTTCTCGCTCGAGCCCGACATCACCCGCCTGGTCGATGCGGGCATCGTCGGGGACGACTGGAACTCCGACCAGTACAAGGGCATGGTCACCGACTCCGTCGTGGTCTTCGTCGTCCGGAAGGGAAACCCGAAGGGGATCAAGGCCTGGGACGATCTCGTCAAGCCGGACATCGAGGTGATCACGCCGAACCCGTTCACGTCCGGCGGCGCCCGCTGGAACCTGATGGCTGCGTACGGGGCCCAGATCGAGCTGGGCAAGTCGGAGGACGAGGCGCTCCAGTACCTGCAGGACCTCCTGAGCCACACGCCCGTTCAGGACAAGAGCGCGCGCGAAGCGCTCCAGACTTTCGTCGGCGGCAAGGGCGACGTGATGATCGCCTACGAGAACGAGGCGATCACCGCGCAGCAGAAGGGCGAGGACGTCGATTACGTCGTCCCGGACCAGACGATCCTGATCGAGAACCCGATCGCCGTCCTCAAGGACGCGCCGCCCGCAGCGCAGGCGTTCGTTGACTTCCTGCATTCCGGCGAGGCGCAGAAGCTCTTCGCCGACAAGGGCTACCGGCCGGTCGTGGAGAGCGTCCTCGCCGGTACCAGCTTCCCCCAGCCCTCAGGCCTCTTTACCATCGAGAAGTTCGGGGGCTGGAGCGAGGTCAAGACCAAGTTCTTCGACCCCGAAGAAGGCCTCGTGACCCTGATCGAGCAGGACCAGGGGGTGTCCACGGATAGCGGCTAAGGCTCTAGCGCTTCGATTACCGGCTCGAAACGCGCCCGGGCGGATTCCGCTCGGGCGCGGCTTCGCGTCCGCGTACCTCGGATTCATCGTCCTGCTGCCCCTCGCGGCCGTCGTCTGGAAGTCGACCGAAAACGGGGCGGACAGCTTCTGGCGCGCGGTTTCCAGCCCCTCGGCGGTCGCCTCGCTGAAGCTGACCTTCGTCGTCTCGCTCGTGGTCGTGGCGATCAATGCGGTCGCGGGGACGCTGATCGCGTGGGTACTCGTCCGCGATTCCTTCCGCGGGAAGGGCATCGTCAACGCGCTCATCGACCTCCCCTTCGCGCTGCCGACGATCGTCGCCGGTCTCACCCTGCTCGCCCTCTACGGCCCCCGAGGGCCTTTCGGCGTGAACGTCGCCTACACGCGGACGGCGATCGTCTTGGCGCTTCTCTTCGTGACGCTCCCGTTCGTGGTCCGCTCCGTGCAGCCGGTGCTGCTCGAACTCGACCGGGAGATGGAGGAGGCCGCCGCGTCGCTGGGAGCGCGTCCGCGGGCGATCTTCCGTCGCATCGTGCTCCCGAACCTCGCGCCCGCGATCCTCTCGGGCTGCGCGCTCGCGTTCGCCCGCTCGATCGGAGAGTTCGGCTCGGTCATCCTGATCTCCGGGAACATCCCCTTCAAGACCGAGGTGGCGTCGGTCCACATCTTCAGCCAGGTGGAAAGCGACGCCGTCTCCGGAGGGGCGGCCCTCTCGGTCGTGCTTCTTGCGGTCTCCCTCGTCACGCTGTTCGCGTTCGACGCGGTGCGGCGCTGGAGGTTCTCGGGTGGCCGCTAGGCTCGGGCTCCGCTTCGCGGCGCTGGGCTACCTGGCGGGGTTGCTCGCCTTCCCTGTCGGGCTCGTCTTTTGGCGGACCTTCGAGGACGGGCTAGGGCCCGTCTGGAACGCGGCCACGAATCCCGAGGCTCTGCACGCGCTTTGGCTGACGGTCTTGATTGCCCTCATCGCCGTTCCCGCGAACACGATCTTCGGAGTCGTCTGCGCCCTCGTGATCGTGCGCGACCGCTTCCACGGCAAGACGCTCTTGAACGCTCTCGTCGACCTCCCGTTCGCGCTCTCACCGGTCATCATCGGCCTCGCGCTCTATCTCGTCTACGCGCGCACGGGCTGGTTCGGAGGCTGGCTCGTCGATCACGGGATCACCGTCATCTTCGCGCTGCCCGGAATGATCCTTGCAACGATCTTCGTCTCGCTGCCCTTCGTCGTGCGCGAGACCGTTCCGGTCCTGCGCGAGATCGGCACCGAGCAGGAGGAGGCCGCCTGGACGCTCGGCGCCTCGCCGCTGACGGCTTTCTTCCGCGTGACGCTCCCCGCAATCCGCTGGGGAGTCACCTACGGCATCGTGCTCACGACGGCACGTGCGATCGGGGAGTTCGGGGCCGTTTCGATCGTCTCCGGCAGCATCGCGGGCCGCACGGAAACCCTGACCCTGCACGTGCAGCAGCGCTTCCAGGGCTTCGATCTCACGGGTGCATACACTGCGTCCGTCGAGCTAGCGTTGCTCGCTCTGATTACGCTCCTGCTCATGACCCTGCTTCGGAAGGAGACCCCCGTTGGCGATAGCGATTCGCCGGGTGACGAAGCGCTTCGGTGACTTCGTCGCCGTCGACAACGTCTCGCTCGCGATCGCAAGCGGGTCGCTGACGGCGTTGCTCGGGCCGAGCGGGAGCGGGAAGTCGACGCTGCTCCGCATCGTCGCTGGCCTCGAGCACCCGGACGAGGGCGACGTCTCCATCCACGGCGAGGACGCGACCGGTCTCCCGCCGCAGGAACGCGGCGTTGGGTTCGTCTTCCAGCACTACGCGGCGTTCAAGCACATGAGCGTGCGCGACAACGTCGCGTTCGCGCTCAAGATCCGCAAGCGCCCGCGGGAGGAGATCCGCGACCGGGTGGGGGAGCTGCTGCGCCTCGTCCAGCTCGAAGGTCTCGCCAACCGCTATCCATCCCAGCTCTCCGGCGGCCAGCGCCAGCGGATGGCGCTGGCCCGCGCGCTGGCAGCCGAGCCGCGTGTCCTCCTTCTCGACGAGCCGTTCGGAGCACTCGACGCCCGCGTGCGCAAGGAGCTTCGAGCCTGGCTGCGGCGCCTCCACGAGGAGGTGCCGGTGACGACCGTGCTGGTTACGCATGATCAAGAGGAGGCCATGGACGTCGCCGACCGCGTGGCGGTCATGAACGAGGGTCGCGTGGAGCAGACCGGGAAGCCGCGGGACCTCTACGAGCATCCGGCGAACGAGTTCGTGATGAGCTTCGTGGGGCCGGCGCACCGGTTGGGCGAGGCCTGGATCCGCCCGCACGACCTCGAGGTTCGCCAGGAGCCGAACGGGACATCGACCGAAGCCATGGTCGAGCGAGTCGTCCACCTCGGGTTCGAAGTGCGCGCCGAGCTCGTCCTCGAAGACGGCAGGAGAGTCTCGGCTCAGGTGACGCGGAACGAGGCCGACGAGCTCGAGTTACGCGAGGGCCAGATCGTCTTCGTCCGGCCCAGCCGCACGCACGTCTTTAGTGCGGTTGCCACGCCTCCGGGTCACTCGTAATCGCGCCGATCTCCTCCGGGAGATTGCCGGCCGCGAGGTCGGCCAGGGTCACAGACTCGAGCACGGCGCGTAGGTTCGCGCGTACCGCGATCCAGACGTCCTTGAGCCGCTCGGCCGGGCCGCTGTACTCGACGGTTTCTGGACGCGCGCCGCGCACGTTCGCGAGCGGCCCGTCCACTGCTCGGATCACCTCGGCAAGCGTGATCTCCTCGGGCGCGCGCGCGAGCCAGTAGCCTCCCTCGGCTCCTCGCTGGCTGGCCACGAGCCCGTCGTGGCGCAGCTCGAGCAGGATGTTCTCGAGGAACTTGAGCGGGATGTTCTGGGCCTGCGCGATCTGCTCGCCCTTGACGGGGCCTTCGCCCGCGGCGGCGAGCTCCAACACGGCGCGGAGGGCGTAGTCGGCCTTGGCGGAGACCCGCATGGCCGTATTCTGGCTGCCGCGGGCCCTAGGGGCGCAGCGTCGAGGTGTCGACGACCCGGAAGTCCGAGCCCTTGATGCGGCCAAGCGTGTGCAGGTCGTCGTCGTTCCAGCCCGGATCGGGGCGCCGGAGTCGCTCTCGTCCGCGTGCTCGAAATCGACCGACGAGAGCGGCGTCGTCGAGTCCACGACGGTGATCGGAATGCCGATCGGGCCACCGTCCCAGAGCCCCGACCCAAAGTCGGCATGGAGGCGCAGGCTGGCCCCGATCGAGTTCACGATCGTGCCCGAGTCCTCGCGGACCGGGAGTCTGTAGACGGGCTTGTTCCAGACGCTCGTTGCCGGAAGGATCGGGCATCGGGGGCCTGGGGGAGTGGGCGTGCCGCCGCCGGCGCGGCGAGGGCGAGTGGAACGAGTACGAGGAGAGCGATGCGGACGGAGCGCACCGTGTTCTTATCGGGTGGCCGCCACCGCGCGGTGAGCGAAACCGGCATCCTTTTGAGTGATGGCAGGCGACTCGAGCTACCCCGAGGGCTGGAACGAGGTGAGGGGCGCCCTCCAGCGGGGCTACCGCTTCAAGGACTTCGCCGAGGCGATCGCCTTCGTCAACCGTCTCGCGGAGGCTGCCGAGGAGGCGGACCACCATCCGGACATCGCCGTCTCGTGGAATGCCGTCACCGTCCGCTGGTGGACGCACACGAAGCGGGCGATCACCGAGCGGGACGTCGCCATGGCCCGGCGGACCGACGAGCTGGCGCGCTAGACAAGACAGACACTTCTGTCTGTTATTGTCAGCGTGCAGTGGTCGAGCTGGCTGCCCCCCGTCCGGTGCGTGAGCGGATCCTCGAGAGCGCCTACGAGCTCTTCTCGACCCGCGGCATCCGCGACGTGGGCGTCGACGAGGTGATCGAGCGCGCCGGAGTTGCGAAGGCGACTCTCTACCGCCACTTTCCTTCAAAGGACGCTCTGATGCTCGCTTTCCTCGAGGAGCGTGAGGAACGCTGGACTTACGGCTGGGTCGCGGCCGAGGCCCGACTTCGCGGCGCCACCGCGGAAGAACAGCTCCTCGCTATCTTCGACGCGTTCGACGAGTGGTTCCGCCAGGAAGGCTTCGAGGCCTGCTCGTTCATCAAAGTCCTCCTCGAGATGGGCAACGGCCATCCGGCCGGAAATGCGAGTGTCAGGTACCTGGCCAACATCCGCGCGTTCGTGCAGTCGCTCGCGGACGAAGCCGGCCTCTGCGAGACGGAGGCGTTCGCGCATTCCTGGCACATCCTCATGAAGGGCTCCATCGTCGCGGCGTCAGAGGGCGACACCGAGGCTGCGAAGCGCGCCCAGAAGATGGGGCGCCTGCTCATCGAGCAGTACCGCTAAGGCTCTCGAGCAATCCGACCAAGAGCGAGCTCCGTAGCGAGTTCCTGGACATGCGTTTTCGAGCGCTCCTGGTCGCCGTTCCCGTTGCCCTGCTGGCTGCTCCTGCGGCGCAGGCGTACACGACCTTCTACGGGACGGTGGGCCCTGGGACGACGATCGTGCTCAAGCGCGCGAACGGGACCGTCGTGAGGAACGCCAGCCGTGGCAACAAGACCTTCGTCATCCGTGACCGCTCGTCGTTTCACAACTTCCATCTGTATGGCCCCGGCATCGACCGTCGCACGGGGGTCGCCTTCGTGGGCAAGAGGACCTGGTCGCCACTCCTCCTGAGGGTCGGTAGGTACACCATCGTTTGCGACAGGCATCCGCTCACGATGGTCCGAAGGTTCAACGTCTCGTAGCTGCTACCTGACGGTCAGCGTGCCGTCGTTGACGGTGCCACGGAGCTTGACCTCCCGATCCGACCACGTGACGCCGTTCGCGCTCGTCAGCTCCCCGACGGTGTCGAGGTCGAGTCCCCGGACGACGAGGGAGGGGCCGCCGCATTGCGGGGGATAGGACTCGAGGATCGCGTAGCAGAGACGCGCGGTTCCTCCCGAGACTATGAGGGCTCCCCGCACGCGGACGGGCTCGCTCGGGTTGGCGCCCAGCGCCTGTTTGACGGTGATCACCGAATTCCCCGGGGCGGCGGAGTCGGGGCCGCCACCACACGCGGCGAGCGAGACCGTGAGAAGGGCAAGGAGAACGAATCGCATGCCCTTTCGACGGCGAGGGGCGGCTAGGAGTTCCCGGCGAGCTCCAGCGGCTCGATGCGTCCGGCGTCGATTCGCCACGCGGCGAGCTCGCCCGAATGAAGCGAGAGGATCACGTAGGGGCGCCCTTCCCAGAGGCCGATGTTCTCCACGTCGGTGCGCGACGGGCGCGGTGGGCTGGAGAGGTGGGAGTGGAAGACGGCGAGCTCGTAGCCCTCGTCTTCGAGGAACCATGCTTCGGGGTCGACGTCGAGGTCGAACCGATAGGGACTCTCGTCGCGGTTCCGTCCAGGGATGTACCGCTCGGCGATTCCGTTGCGAAACGCGATGAGTCCGCACGCCTCGTTGGGTCGCTCGGCTTCGGAGTGCTCGACGAGCGCCGAGCGCACCGCGGCCGGGATCACCACCAGATGCGGTCCTCCATCGACTGAGCGCCCTGCGTCCAGAAGTCGGCGGAAAGGTACTTCCAGCCTCCGTCCGCGAGCACGCAGACGATGACTCCCTCATCCATGTCCTCCGCAAGGGCTCGAGCGACGTGCACGACTGCCCCGGAAGAGACGCCGGCGAAGATCCCCTCGTGGTCGAGGAGGAGGCGCACGCCGGCGATCGACTCGTCGTTGGAGACAAGGATCTTGCGATCGAGCTTCGAGACGTCCAGGATGGGTGGAACGTAGCCGTCGGCGAGCGAGCGGAGACCGTAGACGAGATCGCCCTGGAGCGGCTCCGCGGCTGCGACCACGATGTCGGGGAACGACTCGCGCAGGCGCTCTCCCGTGCCCATGAGCGTGCCCCCGGTGCCGAGACCGGCCACGACGGCGTCGACGTGCGGGAGCGCTTCGGCGATCTCGGTTCCGGTCCCCTCGTAGTGGGCGCGGGGGTTCGCCTCGTTCGCGTACTGGTTGAGCATGAAGTAGCGGGCGTCGGCCTCGGCCATCCGCAGCGCGAGCCGCACCGCGCCGTTCGAGCCTTCGGCAGCCGGCGAGAAGACGACCCGGGCGCCGTAGAGCTCGAGCAGCTTGATCCGCTCCGGCGTGGCGTTCTCAGGCATGACGCAGGTGAGCGGATAGCCCTTCAGCTTCGCGACCATGGCCAGCGAGATGCCCGTGTTGCCGCTCGTGGGCTCGAGGAGCTCACGGCCGCGCTCGAGATCGCCCGTGGCCTCCGCCGCCTCGACCATCGCCCTGGCGATCCGATCCTTCAACGAGCCGGTTGGATTCTGCCCCTCGAGCTTGGCGTAGAGCCGGACGCTCTCGTGAGGAGCCAGGCGCGAGAGCTCGACCAGCGGGGTCGATCCCACCGCGTCCAGGAGCGACGCAGTCAGCGTGCGCTCCCCGCCGGCCATTGCAGGAAGGAGGATGATGGTCGCGCCCTCCCGGAGAGGTGTATCCAGGCCCCCGAGAGTGCGCACGTCTTCGTTGTCCACGTAGACGTTTACGAAGGGAGCGAGCTCGTTCCCGTCCTCGAGCACCTGCCGTCCGAGGTTGGGGAAGCGTTCGGCCAGGTCGGAAAGCAGGTCGCGAAGCGTCGAGCCGGAAGCCTCGACCTCGCGTGCGCCGCCGACCGCGTCGCGGAGCGTGGGCGGGATTCGGACGCGAGCCACTACGCGACGTGCGTCCTGCCGCCCTGGCAGAACTCCACGTAATCGATGTAGTCGGTGATGGTCGGGTTCTCGCCGCAGACCGGGCAATCGGGGTCGCGGCGCAAGCGGATCTCGGTGAACTCGCCCGCCAGCGCGTCGAACATGAGCAGACGCCCGACGAGCGGCTCTCCGATCCCAAGAGTGAGCTTGAGGCCCTCGTTCGCCTGGAGGGAGCCGATCACGCCCGGCAGCACGCCGAGGACGCCACCCTCGGCGCAGCTCGGAGCCATTTCGGGCGGGGGCGGCTGCGGGAACAGGCAGCGGTAGCACGGGCCTTCGTGCGGCTTGAAGACGGTCACCTGGCCCTCGAAGCGGTAGATCGAGCCGTGCACGACGGGAATGCCGTGCCAGACGGACGCGTCGTTGAGGAGGTAACGGGTGGGGAAGTTGTCCGCCCCGTCGACGATCACGTCCCAACCCTCGCCGAGGATGCGGTCGACGTTCTCGGAAGTCAGGCGCTCCTTGAACACCTTGACGGTAACGTCGGGGTTCAGTGCCTCGATCGTCAGCTTGGCGGAGTCTGCCTTCGAGTCGCCCAGCCGCTCGGTCGAGTGGACGATCTGGCGCTGGAGGTTGGTCTCGTCGACGGTGTCGTCGTCGACGATGCCGATCGTGCCGACGCCTGCGGCGGCCAAGTAGAGCGAGGCGGGGGAGCCGAGCCCGCCGGCGCCGATGAGGAGCACTCGCGACTGCAGCAGCTTGAGCTGGCCTTCCTCGCCGACTTCGGGAATGAGGAGGTGGCGGCTGTAGCGCCGGCGCTTTGATTCGTCGAGCGCCTCCGGGATCTCGAAGGGGTTGCCGTTGCGCTTCCAGTCCGTGAAGCCGCCGGCGAGGGAGACGACGTGCTCGTAGCCGAGCTCCTCGAGCGTCTTCGCGGCGAAGGCGGAGCGGTTCCCGCTCGCGCAGTAGACGAGCACGGGACCCGACTTGTCGGGGGCCGCGCTCTCGATCCGGGACTCCAGGTGGCCGCGGGGTACGTGCACCGCGCCCGGGAGATGGCCCTCGTCCCACTCCTCGCGCTCGCGAACATCGACGATCGCCGGCGACCCCTCGGCGATCAATTCACGCGCACGCGTGGAGTCGACCTCGTCGATCTCGCTCTTCACCTGCTGGAGAAGCTCTCTGTACGTTGCCATAAGTAGGTTGCTTTACCGAATATAGCAACCTGCCGTCCCCTGGCCCCAGGAACGGCAGCGCGCCAGGAGCGCCGCATGTTTGGAGCCGCGGCTACGCTCGTGGGCGTGTCCCCCCGCACCCGCGTTCGGGCGCTCGTCGGCGTCGCCGCCCTCGCCGCGGCGGGCATCGCCGTCGGCGCCACTCTCATCGGCAGGAGCGAGGATGCCGAACCCGGCGCGCCCGCCGCGAAACGCGGGGCGCCGGGTCTTCAGCTGAGCGTCCTCTTGCGAAACGACAGCGAGGCGAAAGGGTTGCGGGCGGCCGAGCGCTCCTACGATCGAGGGAATCGCGCGGCCGCGCGCCGGCAGTTCGAGGCGCTCCTCTCGGCCGATCCCAGCTCGCTCGAGGCTGCGGTCGGAGCGGCCGTGGCCTCCTGGCCTGACGGCACGCTGGCGAAGCTTCGCGCCCTGGCGACCGAGCACCCGGATTCGGCTCTCGTCCGGCTTCACCTCGGGCTTGCCCTCTATGCGAACGGAGCGGACACGGCAGCCGTGGCGCAATGGCGTGAGGCGAAGAAGATCGACCCGGACACGCCATCGGCCCTCAGGGCCGAAGATCTCCTACACCCTGACATGGCCCCGGGCCGGCCCTTCTTCTACGCGAGCTTCGGGGCGCGGCCGAGCCTCCACGGCGAAACGCCCGCGGAGCAGCTCGACGAGCTTCGCGCCAAGGCCGAGACCGGCGGCGTCAAGGCAAATCTCCTCTACGGCGTCGCGCTCCAGCGTGTCGGCCAGACCGTCTCGGCGCGCGGGGCGTTCGAGGAGGCCCTGGCGCTCGACGCGAACAGCCTCGAGGCGCAGGTCGCCGAGGCCGTCGGGCGTTTCGACAAGGACGCTCCCTCGGCCGCATTCTCACGGCTGGGCCCTCTGGCGCGCGACAATCCACGCTCGGCGCTGGTGCGGTTTCATCTTGGATTGCTGCTACTTTGGATTCGCGACGTAGACGACGCCCGCAAACAGCTCCAGCGCGCCTCAGCTGCGGAACGGCATGGCTTCTACGGAAGGGAGGCTCGAGCGCTCCTTTCCCGTCTAGAAGCCATTGGGACCTAACGACAAACAAATAGTCCACTTGGCCCATGGCGGTATGTCCGGTTCTCGTGGGAAAGTTGCGCCACGCACGTTTCGAATTTTCGACAGGCACTGCGTTGACAAACCCGAGACCGGCATTACGGTCAGGTGAGGGGGTCTGATGGCTGAGGGGAGAGCGAATGGAGCGGGAGCTGTGATTCTGCTGGAAGAAGACGCCGCCAAGGCGCTCGTTCGGCAGGGACAAGAAGCTGGTTTCCTGACGCAGGAGGAGATCGCGCTCGCTCTCGACGAGCTCGAGCTCGAGACGGCGCAGGTCGATGAGTTCTACCAGGCTCTCGAGGAGCTCCACATCGAGGTGCTCGAGGTCGCTCCCGTCGATGCCCCCGAGCTTGATCTGGAGCCCGAGTCGCACGACGTCTCCACCGACGCGCTGCAGCTCTTCCTCAAAGATATCGGCCGCGTCCCGCTGCTCACCGCTGCGCAGGAGGTCGAGCTCTCGAAGCGGATCGAGCGCGGCGACCATCGCGCGAAGCAGCGGATGGTCGAGGCGAATCTCCGCCTCGTCGTCTCGATCGCCAAGAACTACCGGAACCAGGGCCTTCCTTTCCTCGATCTCATCCAGGAGGGAACGATCGGCCTCGTCCGCGCCGCTGAGAAGTTCGACCATCGCAAGGGCTTCAAGTTCTCGACGTATGCCACTTGGTGGATTCGCCAGGCGGTGGCGCGGGCGCTCGCCGACAAGGCGCGCACGATCCGCATGCCCGTCCACGTGGTCGAGAAGCTGAACAAGATCAGCCGCGCGGAGCGGAAGCTGCTCGGCGAGCTCGGCCACGATCCCACGGCAGACGAGATCGCTCTCGAGCTCGAGATCGATCGCGAAGAAGTCGAACAGATCAGGCGCAGCGCGCAGGCGCCGATCTCGCTGGAGAAGCCAGTCGGCGACGAGGAAGAGTCCGAGTTTGGCCATTTCCTCGCCGACCAGTCGGCTGCGCTTCCAGACGAGGCTGCGGAGACGACGCTGCGCAAGGAGACGCTGAAGCGAATCCTGTGCGCGCTCGCGCCCCGTGAACGGCGCGTGCTCGAACTCCGGTACGGGCTGGACGGCCAGCATCCGCGGACGCTCGACGAGGTGGGCCGGACGTTCAACGTCACCCGCGAGCGCGTCCGCCAGATCGAGAATCAGAGCCTGAAGAAGCTTCAGGCGCTCGCTGAATCACAGAAGCTACGCGAAGTCGCCTAACGCCCAGAGACGTCAGGTGCGAGCCGGAGTCAAGCGCGCCGCTAGACTCGCCGCCGTGAGCGAGCAGCCCGATCCCGCCTGGCTCGAGGAGCTGTTCGAGTGGCTGCGCATCCCGAGCATCAGCGCCGACCAAGGGCACGTTGACGACGTTCGCCGGGCCGGCGAGTGGGCGCGCGACTTCGTCCGGCGAGCGGGCGGCCAGGCCGAGCTCGTCGACACGGATACCTTCCCGCTGCTGGTCGGGGAGATCCCCGCCTCGAATGGAGCGAACGGTGCGCCCACGATCCTCCTCTACGGGCATTTCGACGTGCAGCCGCCCGCGCCGCTCGAGCTCTGGGAGTCCGACCCGTTCGAGCCCGAGATGCGGGACGGCTACATCTACGCGCGGGGGGCGGTCGACGACAAGGGGAACGCATTCCTCCTGCTGAAGGCCGCGGAGCTGCTCGTCGCCGGAGGGGCCTTGCCAGTCAACGTTCGGATCGCCTTCGACGGCGAAGAGGAGACCGGAGGGCATTCGATCGTCGACTTCCTCGAGGCGGACGAGCGCGGCGCCGACGCCTGCATCATCTTCGACAGCGGCATGCCCCGCGAGGACGTGCCGGCCTTCGACCTCGGGGTCCGGGGGCTTATCTACTACCACCTACGGCTGCGAACCGGAGAGCGCGACCTCCACTCCGGCGTGTTCGGGGGGGCCGCTCTGAACGCGGCACACGCACTCATGCGGACGCTCGAGGCCGTCGTCTCCATGCCGGACGAGTTGCGTGCCGGCGTGATCGACCCGACGGAGGAGGAGCGGCGTTCGTGGGACGAGCTCGATCCCGGCGCCACCGTGCTCGCGGAACAGGGCGCGAGACCGGCAGACGAGGCGGCAGCAGACGAGTTCTACGTGCGTACGGTGGCGAGCCCGGCGGTCGACGTGCATGGAATCGCGGGCGGGGAGTCCCGCCTGCAGAAGACGGTTCTGCCCGTTTCGGCCGAGGCGAACGTCTCCATCCGTCTCGCTCCCGGACAGGACGTGGAGCAGATCGACGCTGCGGTCCAGCGGCTGCTCCAAGACGCCGCCCCCGAAGGCGCCGAGCTCGAGATCGAGCGCTGGGCGTCCTCTCCGGCCGGGCTGATCCCGCCCGATTCGCCCGCGGTGCGACTGGCGCAGGATGCCTTCGAGCGGGTGCTGGGGAAGCGCCCGCTGTTGCTCCGGAGCGGCGGGACGCTGCCGATCGTCCCAACCCTCGCCGACAAGGGGATTCCGACGATCCTCACGGGCTTCGCCCTCCCCGGCGCCAACATGCACTCGCCGAACGAGCGCTTGCTGGCGCGGTATGTGCCGCTCGGGGTCGCGACCGCCCGCGAGACCCTGGTCGCCCTGGCCGACCTGCGTTAGCTAGCCGACGAGCTGAGCGGCGTCTTCGTGGTCGTGCCCATGCTCCGGCACGAGCCATTGGTGCCCGAACCGGCGCATCTCTTCGATAATCGGTAGGAGAGCCTCGCCTTTGGGAGTCAGCTCGTAGTCCACGCGACGGCGTGCGCTCGTCCGGGCGATGATCCCCTCCTGCTCGAGCACGCGGAGGCGCTCGGAAAGCGTGCGCGGGCTGATCCCGGGACAGGACCGTTCCAGCTCGGAGAAGCGGCGGGCGCCTTCGGAGAGGTCGTGAACGATGACGGCCGTCCACTTCGACCCGATGATGTCCGCCGTACACGCGACCGAACAGTTCGCGTCGTGCACCGGCCTCATCGTTCTCATGTGACTCATCTTAGCTCCAGGGCGGGGGGGTATAGACCCAGCGGCCCCCGAGCATCGTCGCGACGACCTCGATCTCGGCCAGTTCCTCGGGAGGGCACTCGAACGGATCCCGGTTCAGCACGACGAGATCCGCGAGGTACCCGGGCAGGAGCTTGCCGCGGCGATGCTCGTCGCCGGCCAGCCAGTGCGGGGTGACGCACGTTGCGTGGAAGGCTTCCTCGATTGTCACCGCCTGCTCAGGATGCCAGGGCTCGCGCTCGTCGAGCGTGCGTAGAACCCCGGCCCGG
>WNFV01005112.1_pt1 | contig 15960 bp, 9 predicted proteins | sample 5400101 | NCBI WGS metagenome assembly WNFV01 (sample SAMN13153361, study PRJNA577476) | soil metagenome | isolation source: 115 cm soil or saprolite under grassland replicate 1 | place: USA:California | collected 2016-06-15
TCAGGTGCGCCGCTGGCGCTCCTGGTACCGCTGGATGACCCTGGCCATGCTTGCCCACGCCTTCCTGGTCGTGGCCGCTCTGACCGACAACACCCGCCACCCACCACCCCCCGGGCTGATCAGCCTGACCTGCAACGAGCTGCAGCACCTGTTCGCCGCGCTGCTCGCCCGTCCCGCCGCTGACCCCGCCCACCGGCTGCGCTGGTCGCTGTGGCGACGCCGACAACAGGCCCGCGCCCGCACCTGCCACTACCGCCGACAGGCCGCCTGGCAACCATGAAGATCACGATCTACGGTTGGAGTACTAAGCAGGTCCGAGGGCTGAAAGCCTTGGGGGTCACGTTCACTGGGCGTTCTCACCGTGAGGATCGCCGGGACGTCGCAGTGCCTGTTGACACCCCATGGGGCCTTGGCCTTGCCTGCGGACTGTGCCTCGCGACCCAGCTCGCCAGATCTGAACCAATCCCGGTCCCACCACCACGCAAGTGCACCGGTGGTGTTCAAGTCATCTATACAGCTCAGCGGCACCCTTCCCACTGCCAGATTGACAATCCTGCTCCTGCGGTCATCCACTGGGTGTCGCCGTCGGTGATGAAGCCGCCGCCGCCGTTGGAGTCCTGGTGCTGGAAGATGCCGTCGAGCATGTAGGTGACGGTCTCGAAGCCGCGGTGGGGGTGCCAGGGGGTGCCCTTGGGCTCGCCGGGGGCGTACTCGACCTCGCCCATCTGGTCCATGTGCACGAACGGGTCCAGGGCGCGTAGGTCGACGCCGGCGAAGGCGCGGCGGACGGGGAAGCCCTCGCCCTCCAGGCCCGAGGGGGCGGTGGTGACCGACGCCACGGGGCGGTCGGTCGCTGCCGGGTCGGGGTCGGGGAGGCGTGGCAGGACCATGGTGTCGGCGCTGATGGCGGGCATGAGGGCTCCTTGGTGCTGGACGAGCTCAGGCGTGTCGTCCATTGCAAGGATACTTGCCGGCGCAACATTCCCTCGGATGCGGTAGGTCGCAGAACGACCACACGCCCAGGCGTGGGGCGCCACGTCGGGCGCCCCACGCCTCGTCGCCGCGACCGGCTACTCGGTGGCGATCGCAGCCAGCACGTCGAGCTTCGACGCGCGGCGGGCGGGCAGGATGGCGGCGACCACGCCGGCCACGGCGGCGACCAGGGCGCCGGCGGCCAACTGGCCTGTCGGAACCGTCAGCGCGATCTCGTCGGCCCTGACCATCGCCCAGCTGAAGAACAGGCCGATGACCAGGCCCATGCAGGTGCCGAACAGGGCGATGATCACCGACTCCCAGCGCACCATGGCGCGAACCTGGCGGCGGGCCATGCCGATCGCGCGTAGCAGGCCGATTTCTCGGGTGCGCTCGAAGACCGAGAGCGCGAGCGTGTTCGCGATGCCGAGCAGGGCGATCAGGACGGCCAGGGCGAGCAGGACGTAGAGCAGCCCGAGTTCCTGGTCGAAGTCGGCGGACTGCGCCCGCTTGTACTCGGCCCGGTCCTGCACCCTGGCGGTCGGGTAGTCGGCCGTCACCCGCTCCACCGCCGCCCTTGCGGTGGTCATGCTGACGCCGTCGGCCCGCTTGACCAGCACCTTGCTGTCGAGCTGGTCGCTGAAGTTCGCGTCGTAGGCGGGCAGGCCGAGCAGGTAGCTGGCGCCGGCGACGTGCTTGTCGCCGAAGATCGCGGCCACGGTGAGCCGCTGCTCGCCGGTCTCGGCGAAGCGGACGCGGACGGGGTCGCCGACGGACCAGCCCTTGGCCCTGGCCACGGTGTCGAGCACCGCGATGCCGTCGGTGTCCAGGTTCTCGAGGCGGCCGCCGGTGACGCCGAGGTCGACGATCCTGCCGTAACTGGCCGGGTCGACGGCCACGAGGTCGGATGCGGCGCCCGCGACCTCGGCCGTGTTGTTGCGGACGCCGGACGCGGCCTGGACCTCGGGCAGCCGGGCGAGGCGCTTGGCCAGGTCCGGGCTGAGCGCCGCGAAGCTCCCCGTGTCGATGCGGAAGTCGCTGGTGAAGGTCTTGTCGATGTCGGCCGTGAGCGATCTCCTGGTCGAGGACCCGAAGATCGCGATGAAGGCGACCAGGCTCACCCCGATCATCAGCGCCGCCGCGGTCGCCGAGGTGCGCTTGGGGTTGCGGGCGGCGTTCTCCCTCGCCAGCGTCCCAGGCATGCCCTCGAGAACGGGCAGGGGCATGCCGAGGAGCCGGCTTGCAGGCCGGGCGATCACCGGGCCGAGCACCGCGACGCCGATGAAGATGACGGCGGCGCCGAGACCCACCGCCACGACGGCGCGTCGCGAGTCGGACGCCAAGCCGAGCAACAGGCAGGTGACGCCCACGGCGGTGAGGGTGGCGCCGATCAGGACCCGGCGGCGGGACCGGCCCGAGCCGTCCTGGGCGAGGTCCCGCATGGCGGCGACCGGTGGAGCCTTCGCCGCCCTGCGCGCCGGGAGGACCGCGGAAGCGGCGCTGACCAGGACGCCGGTGAGCAGCGAGACGAGGACGGTACGGGGAGCGACGACGCTGGCGCCCGCCGGGATCTCGAGGAGCTTGAACGCGCCCAGCAGCGCTCTCAGCCCGGCGGCCACGCCGATGCCGGCGACCACGCCGAGCAGCGCGGCGATCAGCCCGACGGCGACGGCTTCCAGCAGGACCGAGCCGAGTACCTGGCGGCGGCTGGCGCCGATCGCGCGCAGCAGCGCCATCTCCCTGCCCCGTTGCGCCACGAGGATCGAGAAGGTGTTGTAGATGATGAACGACCCGACGAACAGGGCGATCAGGGCGAAGGCCAGCAGGCCGCGGTTGAGGCCCTTCACGGCCTTCTTGATGTCGCGGTCGGACTCCTTGACGATCGCCTTCCCGGTGACGACGTCGGCGCCGGGAAGTGCCGCGGCGAGCCGGTCGCGCAGCTGCTCCTGAGACACGCCCTGGTCGGCCACCACGCCGATGTCGTCGAACTTGCCCGGCTCGGCGATGAGGCGTTGCGCCGCGGCCTGGGTGAACAGGACGCCGTTCCCCGACGCGATGCTGTCGGCCGTGCCGAACCTCACGATGCCGACGATCCGCAACCGTTGCGGGCCCTTCTGCACGAGGACCGTGGCCTCCTCGCCCACGGCGAAGCCGCCCTGGTCGGCGGCGGCCTTGTTGATGACGGCCTCGTCGTCGGCCCGGGGTGCCCGGCCCGCGACCAGGTTGAACGGATTGAGTTGCGCCACCTGGTTCCAGTTGAGGCCGTAGGCGTACTGGGCCGTGCCGACGGCCTTGCCCTGCTCGTCCACCAGCTGGGCATAGCCCATGACGTTGCCCTCGGCGGCGCGGACGCCAGGGACGCCGGCGACGGTGCGCACCACGGCCTCGTCGACCGGGGGACGTTGCGCCTCGAATCCAGAGGTTCCCCGGGCCGCCGGACCGCGCACGACCGCGTCGGTGTGGACGTAGACGCTGCCGAACAGGTCGTGGAAGGTCCTCTGGATGGTGTCGGTGAGCACGAACGTACCGGCCATGAAGGCCACGCCGAGCAGCACGGCGAAGGCGGTGGCGAACAGGCGGAGCTTGCGGGCCACCAGGCCCGAGATGGTGGTCTTGAGCATCGGTCTCTACTCCCCCAGCTGCTTCAGGTGGTCGAGCACCCGCTCGGGGGTGGGCTCGGTCATCTCGTCGACGATGCGGCCGTCGCCCAGGAACACGACCCGGCTGGCGTAGCTGGCCGCCACCGGGTCGTGGGTGACCATCACGACGGTCTGGCCCAGCTCCCGCGCCGCCTGCGCCATGAAGGCGAGGATCTCGGCGCCGGCGTGGGAGTCGAGGTTGCCGGTGGGCTCGTCGGCGAAGACGATCTGTGGCCGGGCGGCCAGGGCACGGGCCACGGCCACCCGCTGCTGCTGGCCGCCGGACAGCTCACCGGGCCGGTGGGTCAGGCGGTCGCCCAGCCCGACGGTCCCAATGACGGTGTCCAACCAGGCCTTGTCGGGCTTGCGGCCGGCCAGGGTGGCGGGCAGGGTGATGTTCTCCAGCGCGCTGAGGGTCGGGATCAGGTTGAAGGCCTGGAAGACGAAGCCGATCCGGTCGCGTCGCAGCAGGGTGAGGCGTTTGTCGTCGAGGCGGGTGAGGTCGATCCCGCCGACGCGGACCTCGCCGGAGGTGAGGGTGTCGAGTCCGGCGACGCAGTGCACGAGCGTCGACTTGCCGGAGCCGGACGGGCCCATGATGGCGCTGAACTGGCCGGCGGCGAAGTCCAGCGTCACGCCGTCGAGGGCCCGCACCTCGGTGGCGCCCTTGCCGTAGACCTTGGTGGCGTCGACGACCGAGGCGGCCACGCCCGAATGGCTACGGGCCTGGGTGGTGGCGTCGGTGTAGGTGGTCATGGTCCCCTCCGCTCGACTGATCGGGTGCGGTTGATGGCTCGACGCTAGAGGCGGCGGGGCGGGCGGACATCGGGGCGGTCCCTGGATAACGGGCAGGGCTGACCCTGCGCTCCGGTGAGGGCAGGCCCTCATCCCGAGCCAGGGACAGCCCTCTGGTGTCCTCCCCGGCGAGTTGCGACGATGGCGGCATGAGGCCGACCCTGCTGATCGTCGACGACCATTCCGGGTTCCGCTCGCTGGCGCGCAGGCTGCTTGCGGCGGGCGGCTTCGAGGTGGTCGGGGAGGCCGCGGACGGGCACGCGGCGCTCGATGCCGCGCGTGCGCTGCGACCCGACGTGGTGCTGCTCGACGTCCAGCTTCCCGACCTCGACGGGTTCGAGGTGGCGGTGCGGCTCGGTGACGGTGAGGCCGCCCCCGCCGTGGTGCTGACGTCCAGTCGCGACCGCTCCGACTACGGCGCGCGCGTGGAGCGGTGTGGCGCGCGGGGGTTCATTCCCAAGGTGGAGCTGTCCGGGGCCGCGCTGCGCGCCCTCACGGGAGCGACCGGATGAGATGAGCCCGCGGCTGCGCCTGGCGCTCGTCCTTGCCGCGCTGGCAGCGGGGCTGGCCAACCTCGTGCTGCTGCTCCGGGCCGGCGAGGACCGGCCCGGGCCGCTCGCGTACATGCTGGTCGCGATCATCGGCGTGGGCTGGTCGTTCGTTGTGGCCGGCCTGGTGGCCTGGTCGCGGCGTCCCGGCAACCGCACCGGCGCGTTGATGGTCGCGGTCGGGCTGGCCTACTTGCTGAACGGCATGCTCCTGAACGGCGCGGCCCTCCTCCGCGAGCCGTTCGCGTTCACGCTGTGGTACTCGGTGGCGTTCCTGCCCGAAGCCGTCCTCGCCCACCTGATCGCCGTCTACCCCGACGGCCGCGCGACGACCCGCCCGCAACGCGTCTTCCTCGCCGCCAACTACGCGACCACCGTACCTCTGGCCCTCGTCCAGCTCTGGCTGGTGGACCCGGCCTCGCTCGGCTGCCCGGAATGCCCCGACGACCTCCTGGGCCTCGGTGGCCGCCACCCGTACGGTGAGGCGGTGGTCGCCGTCTCCGACCTCGGCCTCGCGGTCGTGGCCGCCCTGCTGCTGTGGATCGTGGTGACGCGCTGGCGGCAGGCGCCCGGGCCGAGCAGACGCAGCCTCGCTCCGGTCGCGCTGGTCGGCGTGGTGCTGGTGGTCGTCTTCATGACGGGCCAGGCGCTCAAGGTCGTCCTTCCCGACCCGCCGCCCGCGCTCGAAGCCGGGTTCGACCTGGCGATCGTCACGCTGCTGATGCTGTGGCCGCTGGCGTTCCTGGCCGGCCTGGCCCGCGTCCGGCTGGACCGCTCCGCCGTCGGCGACCTCGCCATCGAGCTCGCCGAGACCCGACCGCCCGGCCGGCTCGAGCAGGCCCTCGCCCGTGCCCTGCGTGACCCCACCGTCGAGGTCGCCTACTGGCTGCCCGACCGGAACGCCTTCGTCGACGCCGCGGGACGCCCCGTCGAGCTCCCCACCGGCGGCGCCGACCGCGCCGTCACCATCCTGCGGCGCGACGGCGATCCCGTCGCTGCCCTGCTCCACGACGCCGCCCTCGACGACGATCCCGCGCTGGTCCGCGCGGTCGCAGCGACGGCCCGCATGACCATCGAGAACGAGCGCCTGCATGCCGAGGTCCGCGCGCAGCTCGAGGAGGTTCGCGCCTCCCGCGCCCGCATCGTCGAGTTCGGCGACGCCGAGCGCCGCCGCGTCGAACGCAACCTGCACGACGGCGCCCAGCAGCGGCTCGTGAACCTCTCGCTCGCCCTCGGCATCGCCCGATCACAGGTCGCGACCGGATCGGGGGAAGGCGTCGCGTCGGCGCTGGACGAGGCGGCGGCCGAGCTGCGGCTTGCGCTCGCGGAGCTGCGCGAGCTTGCTCGCGGCATCCATCCGGTGATCCTCAGCGAGGCCGGGCTGGGGCCGGCGCTGGCGTCCCTGGCCGAACGCTCGCCGATCCCCGTGACCATCGGCACGGTCCCACCCGATCGGTTCCCGCCCCGCGTCGAGGAGACCGCCTACTACATCGCGTCCGAAGCGCTCGCCAACGCCGCCAAGCACGCCCGCGCCACGGCGGTCACGATCAATGCCCGGCGACTGGACGGCGAGCTCCTCGTCGAGGTCGGCGACGACGGCGTCGGCGGCGCCAACCCCGACGGCTCGGGCCTGCGCGGCCTCGCCGACCGGGTCGCCGCCCTGGACGGCCACCTCCACATTCACAGCCCAGCCGGGGAAGGCACCCGCATCACGGCGGAGCTGCCATGCGCGTCGTGATCGCCGACGATGCCGTCCTGTTCCGAGAGGGACTGGCGAGGGTGCTCGAGGCCGCCGGCATCCAGGTCGTCGCCCAGGTCGGCGACGCCGACAAGCTGCTCGCGCGGGTGCGCGCCGACCCACCCGACGCCGTCGTCGTGGACATCCGCATGCCGCCGACGCACACCCGCGAGGGCCTCGACGCCGCCCGGCACATCCGCGCGGAGCTCTCGCAGGTGGGTGTGCTGGTGCTGTCGCAATACGTCGAGCCGCACCACGCGATGCAGCTCCTGGAGGGTGGCACCCAGGGCGTCGGCTACCTGCTCAAGGACCGCGTCGCCGACGTGGCCGAGGTGGTCGACGCGGTTCGCCGCGTGGCCGGCGGCGGGTCGGTGATCGACCCGGAGGTCGTCGCGCAGCTCATCGGCCGCCCGCGTACCCGCAGCCCCATCCAGGAGCTGACCGACAGGGAGCGGGAGGTGCTCACCCTCATGGCCGAGGGACGCTCCAACCAGGCCATCTGCCAGCGGCTCTTCCTCAGCCCCAAGACGGTGGAGGCACACGTGCGCAGTATCTTCACCCGCCTCGACCTGCCCGTGACGCCCGACGACCACCGCCGCGTCCTCGCCGTTCTCGCCTTCCTGAGAGCGTAGCCCGGCGCTACACCGTCAGGGCACCTTGGCCGACAGACTGACAATTCTGCCCCCGCGGTCATCCACCGGGTGTCGCCGTCGGTGATGAAGCCGACGCTGCCGTTGGAGTCCTGGTGCAAGGTGGCGGACTCGTAGGATGTTCAGTGGGGTCGGATCACGGCCTCCGCACGCCCGGGATCATTCATGCTCGCAGCACCTCCCGCGGTCGCGGTGACGCCGCAGACTGCGCCTGCACCCGCGCTACCTACTTCCGCCGGATTGCGGGAAGGTGCGCGTGGGCGCATGCGGCCAAGGTTGGGCCGGGCGCAACGCCATCGTCGAGCGTGACCTCCCTCGTCCCTAGGCTGAGAGAATAATGAGCGGATGAGTGATCGGTTCTTCGGCCTGTTGCCGCGCCGCACCGCGGGGGTGGAGCGCCTCGATGCGGCGCTGGCGCACGCGGCTGGTGGCGAGCCGATCATGGTGCGGTCGTCGGATCAGCGGCGGTAGGCGCGGCGCCGTGGCCGGCTCGACGGATGTTCCGCTGGTGGGGCGCTCCGAGGAGCTCGGCCGGGTGCTGGCCGCGCTGAGGCGCGCCGCCGCCGGGTCGGGCGGGGCGCTGCTGCTCGCCGGCGAGGCGGGCATCGGCAAGTCCCGGCTGGCTGTGGAGGCCCTCGCCCTGGCCCGTCAGCGCGGGTTCCAGACCCTCGAGGGTGCCGCGTACCCGCTGCAGGCCGACCTGGCCTACGCGCCGGTGCTGGAGGCGCTGAGGCCGTGCCTGGCCGGGCTGGAGCCCGGCCGCCTGGCCGCACTGGTCAGCGGCCTGCCCGATCTCGGCCGGTTGTTCGCCGGGCTGCACCTGCCGCCGCCGGAGCCGCTGGGAGATGCCTCTCTGGAGCGGACCCGCCTGTTCGAGGCGGTATCTCGCCTGGTCGAGCGGGTCGCGGCCGAGCGGCCGGTGGCGCTGCTGGTCGACGACCTGCACTGGGCCGACGCCGCCTCGCTGGAGCTGCTGCACTACCTCGCCCGGGGCCTTGAGGCCCGGCGCGTGCTGCTGCTGGGCACCTACCGCCTCGACGAGGCGCGCACCCACCCACCGCTGCGGGCGCTGGTGCGCTCGCTGCAGCGGCTCGGGCTGGCCGAGGAGCTCCCCGTCGGCGGCCTCGGCCCGGAGGCGGTCGCCACGCTGGCGGGCGCGCTGCTCGGCGGCGAGCCGCCGGCCGAGCTGCTCGGCGTGCTGCGCGAGCGGGCCGCCGGGACGCCGCTGTTCGTCTCCGCGCTCATCCGCGGGATGCGCGACACCGGCGAGCTGTTCCGCAGCGGCGGCGCCTGGGTCCTCGGGAGCGGGTCTCTGACCGCCGTGCCCGCGGTCGTGCGCGACCTGGTGCTGGCGCGGCTAGAGCGGCTGGACCCGGGAGACCGTTCGCTGCTGGAGCTGGTTGCGGTCGCCGGCGACGCGGCCTCCCCGGCGATCCTCGGCCGGCTCGGCGGGCCGGCAAGGGAGGAGCTCGACGAGGGGCTCCGCCGTCTCCGCGAGTCCGGCCTGGTCATCGAGGAGCCTGCAGGTTCCGAACTGGTCTATCGTGCCGCCCATCCCCTGATTACCGAGGTCGCCTACGGCGAGCTGCCGGAGACCCGGCGACGCCGGCTGCACGCCGGCGTCGCGGCCGCCCTGGAGGCGCTCCGCCCGGGCGACCCGCAGCTGCTCGCCCACCACTACCGGGCCGCGGCGGGGGAGGCCGACCCCGGACGCGCGATGGACGTCCTGGTCGCGGCGGGCCAGCAAGCCGAGGAGCTGCACGCCGACGCCGAGGCCGCCGACCACTACGCAGCTGCCTTGGCGCTCGCCCGCGCCGACCGGCCGGCCATGGTGGAGGAGCTGCTGGAGCGCCTGGGCCACACCCGCTCGCGCGCCGGCCAGTTCGAGGCGGCCGTGGCGGCCTGGTCCGAGGCTGCCGGCTGGCATGAACGATCTGGCGACCGGCCAGCCGCCGCCCGCCTGCGTGGCCTGCTCGCGCTGGCCGAGTGGGACCGGGGGCGGTTCGACGCCGCCGAGGCGCAGCTGGCCGCCGGGCTCGAAGCCGTCGAGGGCACCGGTGCGGACGCGGAACTGACCGACCTGCACTACGTCCGGCTGCAGCTCCTGGCGCGTCAGGTCGACCTCGCCGGGCTGGAGGAGGAAGCCTTGGCCCTGTTGGCCCTGGCCGAGCGCTCCGGGGCGCGGCAGGCGGTGGCCGCGTCCGCGGCGCACCTGGCCCGGGCCGAGGTCGCGTTCCTGCGCGGCCGACTGACGGTTGCCCGCGAGCACGGCCTGCAGGCGCTGGCGGTGGCCGAGCGGGCAGGTCTCAGCGCGCTGGCCATTGCCGCGCACCGGCACCTTGCCGTGACCGCCATCAACGTCGGCGACCACCATCGAGCCCACGAGTACGCGTTCGCCGACCTCGCGCTGGCCAGGCAGACCGGCTCGCCCACCCTCGAGCTGGGCGCCCGCTTCGTCGTGTTGGCGATCGACCTGGTCACCGACGCCTGGGAGGGGGTGCTGCGCGACGCCGACGAGCTGCTCGCCCTCTGCTACCGGGTCGGGTACGCCCGTGGCGTGGCCACCGCCCTGGCCGGACGCGCGTTCGTCTTCGCCCACCGCGGCCGGACAGAGGAGGCGGCCCGGTGCGTGGCCGAGGCTTGGGAGGTCTACGGCGGCGCCGCAGCAGCCGACCGGCACATCTTCACCGTGGTCGAGATCGCCGACGCGGCCGCCGCGCTCGCTGCCGGCGATCCGGCGCGGGCGCGGACGCTCGCCTCAGCGGCCGTGGCGACCCCCACGAGCCTGCCCTGCCTGGGCCTCGCCGTCCTCGGGCAGGCCCAGGTGGCGGCCGGCGACTTGGCCGGCGCGCTCGATACCGCCCGCCGGCTCGGCGGGCTCGGGCCGGATGCGCCGTGGCCGGGCGCGTGCGGGAGCTGGGTCGAGGGGCTGGCGCGGGCGGCGCTCGGCGAGCGGGGGGCGGCGCTGGCGTGCCTGCGGCGCGCCGCGGACCGCCTGGACGGGCTCGGCATGCCGTTCCAGGCTGCCAGGGCACGGCTCGGCTGGGCCGAGGTCGCCGCGGTGGTGCGCGCCGACGGGGATCAGGTCCTGGCGGGCAGGGCCGACGCGGTCGAGGCGGCCCGCCGGAGCCTGGCCGCCTTCGACCGGCTCGGCGCCCGCCCGTCCGCCGACCGAGCCCGCCGGTTGCTCCGCGATCTGGGGGAGCGGCCGGCCGCGCCCCCCAGGGCCGTCACCGGCGAGCTGTCGGAGCGGGAGCTGCAGGTGGTTCGCCTGGTCGCCGCCGGGCTCAGCAACGTGGAGATCGCCGGGCGGCTGTTCATCAGCCCCCGGACCGTCACCACCCACCTGCAGCACGTCTACGCCCGGCTCGGGCTCCCATCGCGGACGGCGCTGACCCGCTGGGTGCTGGAACGCGGCCTCGCCGCCGAGGATACGTAGGTCCCGGCGGGCCGATACGTAGGCGGACGGATGGGCCGGGTCGCCCGGGTGGGCGAGCATGAGCCGCCGGGCGACGACGCGATGATGGAAGGTGACGGCGATGACGCTGACAGGCATCGACCTGGTGATCCCCCTGGACGAGGTGGGATCGGCGGACGCCTCCCGGGTGGGCCGCAAGGCGGCCACGCTGGGCGCACTCAAACGGGCCGGGTTCCCGGTGCCCGACGGCCTGGTCGTGACGACCGAGGCACTGGCGCGGACCCTGGCCGCGGCCGCGCTGGACGCCGCCGCCGGCCCGGAGCAGGTGGCGGCGGTGCCGCTGCCCGGCGAGGTCGCCGCCGCCGTCGCCGCGGCGGCCCAGCGGATGGGTGGCGGGCCGCTGGCGGTGCGCTCCTCCGCGGTGGACGAGGACCTGCCCGGCGCCTCCTACGCCGGGCAGTACGAGAGCGTCCTCGGCGTGCCCGCGGGGGACCTGGCGTCGGCCGTGCGCCGCTGCTGGGCCTCGGCGTTCACCCACCACGTCGCCGCCTACCGGCGCTCCCGCGGGGTGGGGTCGGACGTGGGGATGGCGGTGCTGGTGCAGCCGATGGTGGCGGCCGAGGCGGCCGGGGTCGCCTTCAGCGCCGACCCGGTCACCGGCGACCGGGACACCGCAGTGGTGAGCGCGGTTCGCGGCCTAGGTGACCGGCTGGTCGCGGGGAGCGCGTCGCCCGACGAGTGGGTGGTGCGCGGCGTGGCGGCCACCTGCCGGGCGGCGCCGGAGGGCGCCATCGACGCCGAGGTCGCCGCCGCCGTGGCCGCGCTCGCCCGGCGGGTCGAGGCCCGACTGGGCGCGCCGCAGGACATCGAGTGGGCCTTGGCCGGTGGCGAACTGGTGCTGCTCCAGGCGCGGCCGATCACCGCCCTGCCGGTCCAGGCTGCGGAGCCGGTGCCCGTGCCGCTCGAGGTGCCGCCCGGGTTCTGGGAGCGGGAGGCCAGCCACGCGCCCAAGCCGTGGACGCCGATGACCCTCTCGGCCCTCGGCCACGCCCGCAACCGGGCCATGCGGCGCGCGTTCGCCGAGTTCGGGCCGCTGGCGGAGACCCTCGAGTTCGCTCAGATCGGCGGCTGGGAGTACACGCGGCTGGTGCCGCTGGGCGGCAAGGACCGGCCGGCGCCGCCCGCGCGGCTGATGCCGCTGCTGATCCGGCTGGTGCCGCGGCTGCGCCGACGCATCGCCGACGCAGTGGCCGCGGTCCGCTCCGACACGGCGGGCCGCTTCGTCGAGCAGTGGTACCAGCAGTGGCGGCCCGACCTGGCCGCGCGGATCGCGCTGCTGCGCGACATCGACCTCGGCGCGCTCGACGACGAGGAGCTGGACGCCGACACCACCCGCGCCCTCGCGTTGCTGCACGACGGCATCGACATCCACTTCCTGCTGCACGCCGCGCTCATGCCCATCCTCGCCGAGCTCGCCTTCGCCTGCAGGGAGCTGCTCGGCTGGGCCGACGAGGAGGCGTGCGAGCTGCTGGTCGGCCTGTCGACCACCTCCACCGACCCCGCCCGCCGGCTGGCCGAGCTGGCCGGCATGGCCGCCGACCGTCCCGCGGTGCGCCGCCTGCTGGGCGAGGCCGACGGCGGCGCCGCCGGCCGGCTGGCCGCGATCGACCCGGACTTCGCCGAGGCCTTCGCCGCCTACCAGCGCGAGTTCGCCTGTCGCGCGCTCCGCTACGAGATCGCCGACCCGTCGATCGCGGAGACACCGGAGCTCACCCTGCGGCTGCTGGCGGACCAGCTCACCCGCGGCCACGATCCGGCCGCCGGCGCCGCGGCGCTGGCCCACCGGAGGACGACCGCGGCCGGCCGGGCCCGGCCGGCCCTGGCCGGGCGGCCGCCCGCGGACCGCGAGCGCTTCGAGCGGGCGCTGGCCCGCGCCGAGCGGGCCTACCCGGTACGCGAGGACAACGAGTTCTTCACCGTGAGCGTCCCGCTCGCGCTGCTGCGCTACCGGGTGCTGGAGATCGGCCGGCGCCTGGCCGCCCGCGGACAGCTCGACCGGCGTGACGACGCCTTCTTCCTGACCGTGGAGGAGGCGCGGGCGACGCTGCGCGACGGCCAGCCCCAACGGGCGCTGGTCACCCGCCGCAGAGGGGAGCGCGCCTTCGTCGAGCAGCACCCGGGCCCGGCCACCTACGGCAAGGACCCCGGACCGCCGCCCCCGCTGGACGCCCTCCCCGCCGAGGCCAGGTTCACCATGACCGCGCTGCTGTGGTACATCGACCGGATCTTCGAAGCCGCGCCCTCCAGCCACGCCCAGCAGGCGGGCACCCAGGTCCTCGGCGGCATCGCCGCCTCGCCCGGCCGTTACACGGGGCCGGTCCGGGTGGTAGCGGACGAGTCCGAATTCGGCAAGCTGCGGCCAGGCGACGTGCTGGCCTGCCCGATCACCTCGCCGGTGTGGTCGGTGCTGTTCCCCAGCATCGGCGCGCTGGTCACCGACACCGGCGGGCTGCTGTCGCACGCGGCGATCATCGCCCGCGAGTACGCCGTGCCGGCCGTGGTCGCCACCGGCAACGCGACCGCCCTGCTCCGCGACGACCAGGTCGTCACCGTCGACGGCGGCGCCGGCCGGATCGAGGTGCAGGGATGAGCGCACCCGGCGCGGCGGCGACGCAGCCAATCGAAGGGCCGCTCGCCTTCCTCAGCGAGGCGGTCGCCGCCGCGGCCGTGGTCCAGACCGCCGAGCGCCTCGGGGTGCTCGCCCTCCTCGACGGTGGCCCGGTGACTGCCGCCGAGCTGACTGCCGCCTGCGCCGTCAGCGAGCGTGGCGCCCAGCTGCTCCTCGCCGCCCTGGCCGGACTGGGCCTGGCCGAGAGCGTCGGAGGCGGCGCCTGGCGCGCCGTGCTTCCCGACCTCGCCGGGCTCGCAGGCATGCCCCGGATGTGGGCGCACCTGGACGGAGCGGTCCGTGAGGACCGGCCGCTGGTGCGCGGCGACACACCCGGCGGCGCGGCCGCCTTCTACCCGGGCGCGGTCGGCCACCTCGGGGCGATGCTGGCGGCGACCGCGGAGCGGGCGGCGAGCCTGCTGCCGCCGGCGGCGCGGGTGCTGGACGCGGGCGCCGGCGCGGCCCCATGGAGCCTGGCGCTCGCCGCCCGCGACCCCGCCTGCCTGGTCACCGCCGTCGACCTGCCCGCGGTCATGCCCGCCACCCGCCGGGCGGTGACCGACGCCGGCTGTGAGCGGCAGTTCCGCTTCCTCGCCGGCGACCTGTTCGACGTCGAGCTCGGGCGCGGGGCCTACGACCTGGCGATCGCGGGCAACCTCTGTCACCTGTTCGGCGAGGCCGCCAACCGCCGCCTGCTCGGCCGCTTGCGCGACGCGCTTCGTCCCGGCGGGACGCTGGCCGTCGTGGACGTCATGCCGGGCGACGGGCCCACGCCGCGCTGGGTCGCGCTGTACGAGCTCGGCCTGCTGCTGCGCACCGCCAGCGGCCGGGTCCACCCGCTGGCGGCCTACCTCGGCTGGCTCCATGACGCCGGGTTCGAGCCGCCCGAGCGCCATCGCCTGGTCGACCGGGCACAGGGTGTGCTGCTCGTCGCCCGCAAGCTCGCGGGCGGCTGAAGCCGGGCGGCGAGGGCGCCGGCGCGGACCAGGTTCGTGCCGTCCGGCTCGCGACCTGCAGGTCGACGGTGAGCACGCTGCCCGCGCGGTGCAGCGCCACACGCCGCGGTCGCGGGGCAGGCCCTCGTCGTCGTGCCGACCGTGATCGGTGGTGGGGGCAGGATGGAACCGCTAGACGCCTTGGACGTCCGAGAGCGTGCGCTCACTCGGGCATGCGAGGCAGCCCGAGCCTGCGCGGATGAGTTGGACGGCCTGGTCGGGTTGGGCGGTGGCGGCGGGCTGGGTGGCGGTGGCTGGCTGCTGGGCGGGTTCAGCCTGGGAGCTTGCGGGTACCGCCCGGAGCAGGATCGTGGCCAGGACGGCGATGCCGACCGCGACGGTGGCGCTGAGCGCGGCGGTGAGCTGCAGCCCCTGGGTGAACGCCTCGCGGGCCGCGGCGAGCAGCGCGGTGGCGACGCCGTCGGGCAGGTGCGCGGCGACGCCGACGGCACCGCCCAGGGTGTCGCGGGCGACCGTGGCGGCCTGGGCCGGGATGGCTGGCGGCAGGGCGTCGGCCAGCTGGCTGCGGTAGACGGCGACGCCGACGCTGCCCAGGATCGCGATGCCGAGCGCGCCGCCGAGCTCGGCACCGGTCTCCGAGATCCCCGAGGCCGCCCCCGCCCTCTCGGGTGGGGCCGAGCTGACGATCAGGTCGGTCGTGGCCGTGAACACCGGCGCCAGCCCCAGCGAGACGACCAGCGAGGCGCCGGCGAGGATCGCCAGGTCGGCGTTGGGAGATCCACCGACCTGGGTCAGGACGGCCAGGCCGATCGCGGCCATGGCCAGGCCGGCACCGATCACGTAGGCGGGGCGGATGTGGCGCAGGATCCTGGGGGCCAGGTTGGACCCCACGATGAAGCCGACCGCCGACGGTAACGACCACAGCCCGGCTTCCAGCGGCGACAGCCCCAGCACGAGCTGGAGGTACTGGGCGACGAACAGGAAGTAGCCGACCACGATGAAGATGCCGAGCAGGTTGGTCGCCAGCGACGCGCTGAATGCCTGGATCCGGAACAGCCGAAGGTCGATCATCGGATCGGGCAGGTGCCGCTGCCGGCGCACGAACAGCACCCCGGCCACCAGCCCGACCACCACGGCAACGATGGCAAGCCAGCCGAGCCCGTCCTGGGCGATCTGCTTGAGCCCGAACACCACCGCCAGCACCGCGACCAGCGACAACCCGGCGCTGGCCAGGTCCAGCCGGCCGGCGTCGGGCGCGCGGTACTCCGGCAGCAGCCGCGGCCCCAGCACGAGCAGCAGCGCCATCACCGGCAGCGCCAGCAGGAACACCGAGCCCCACCAGAAGTTCTCCAGCAGCACCCCGCCCAGCACCGGCCCGATCGCGCCACCGGCCGAGAAGCTGGTGATCCAGATCCCGATCGCGGTGGTGCGCTGCCGGGGGTCAGGGAACATGCTGAAGATCAGCGACAGCGTCGACGGCGCCAGGGTCGCCCCCGCGATCCCCAACAGCGCCCTGGCGGCGATCAGCATCTCCGGGCTGGTCGAGGCGGCGGCCAGCACCGAGACCACCCCGAAG
>WNFV01005115.1_pt1 | contig 15956 bp, 15 predicted proteins | sample 5400101 | NCBI WGS metagenome assembly WNFV01 (sample SAMN13153361, study PRJNA577476) | soil metagenome | isolation source: 115 cm soil or saprolite under grassland replicate 1 | place: USA:California | collected 2016-06-15
CGTTGTTCTGCCCGCGCAGCGCCATCAGCCCCGTCGACTCGTAGCCGAGGTGGCCGGTCATCAGCACGAGGTTGGCGAGCGACCAGATGTTGTCGACGCCGCTCGCGTGCTCGGTGATCCCGAGCGTGTAGAAGATCGCCGCGTGCCGCTCGGCCGCGTACTCGCGCGCTGTCTGCCGGATCGCCTCGGCCGGCACGCCGGTCATCTGCTCGGCTTCCTCCGGCGTGTAGCGGAGCACGACCTCCTTCACCGCCTCGAAGCCCTCGGTCTTGTCGCGGACGTACTCCTCGTCGACGAGACCCTCGGTGACGATCACGTGCATCAGCGCGTTGATCAGCCAGACGTCCGTGCCCGGGCGCAGCTGCAGATGGCGCTTGGCGAGCTTCGTCAGCCAGATCTTCCGGGGGTCGGCGACGACCAGCGTCCCGCCCTTGCGCACTGCGTTCTTGATCCGCAGCGCCAGCACCGGGTGCGCCTCGGTCGTATTCGAGCCGATCACGAGCAGGAAGCGGTCGTTGTCGATCTCCGGGATCGAGTTGGTGCTTGCTCCTCTGCCGAACGACCTGACCAGGCCGTAAAGGGTCGGCGCGTGTCAGGTGGCTTCGCAGGAGTGGACAGAGTTCGTCCCGACCACCCCCCGCGCCAGCTTCTGGATCAGGTAGTTCTCCTCGTTCGTCAGCCTCGCCGAGGCGAGGACGCCGACCGCCTGCGGGCCGTGCCGGTCGATGACACCGCGGAGACCGGCGGCGGCCTTCTCCAGCGCGTCGTCCCAGGTGGCTGGATGTAGCTTCCCGTCCTCGCCGCGGACCAGCGGATGGGTCAGCCGGTCCGGATGGTGGACGAAGTTGAAGGCGAAGCGGCCCTTGACGCAGAGGTTGCCGTCGTTCGAAACATAAGACGGCTCAGATGTGACCTTGACGATCCGTCCTGTTTCCGGGTCGACGTTGAGGTCGATCTGGCAGCCGACGCCGCAGAACGTGCAGGTCGTCTTCGTCTTCGTCAGCCGCTCCTCGTCGCCGGCAGGCGCGCCCTCGACGAACTTCTCGTACAGCGCCCCGGTCGGGCAGACCGAGAGACAGCCGCCGCAGAGCTCGCACTCGGTGTCGAGCCACGAGCGTCCCCAGGTCGGGACGACGCGCGCCTCGGCCCCGCGCCCCTCGAGCGAGAGCGCCGAGCACTGCATCACCTCTTGCGTGTAGCGGACGCAGCGTGCGCAGAGGATGCAGGCCTCGGGGTCGTACCCCATCAGCAGGTCGCGATCCTCGTACGGCTCCCGCTTCGCGTCCGGCAGCACGAGCGGTGCCTCGACGCCGAGATCGCCGGCCAGCTCGATCAGCTCGTTCGGCCGCCCGGCCGGGCTCGCGTTCAGGTGCTCGGTCAGCAGCATCTCGGTCAACGTCCGCTGGAACTCCGGCACGAAAGAGTTCGTCGAAACGACCATCCCCTCGACAACGCGGGTCGCGCAGGCAGGCAGCGGCCGCGGCGAGCCCTCGACGCCGACGACGCACATCCGGCAGCCGCCGTAGGGATCGAGCTTGTCGTCGTGGCAGAGGGTCGGCACGAAGACGTCGTGCCGAGCGAGCGCGTGCACGAGCAGCTCGCCCTCGGGCGCGGAGACCTCGCGGCCGTCGAGCGTGAAGGGAACTACGGCTGCTTTCACCCGAGCGCCTCCACGAGCTCCGGCCAGTGCTGGAAGACGCTCCGCACCGGGAACGGCGAGGCCTGGCCGAGGCCGCAGATCGAAGTTTGCGCCATCGCCTCCAGCCACTCGTCGACCTTTGACCGCGTCATCACGGCCCGGCCCTCCTCCAACTCCTCGGCGACGTGGTGCAGGGCACGGTTGCCGATCCGGCACGGCGTGCACTTCTGGCACGACTCCTCGGCGAAGAAGCGCATCGTCTCGGACAGGAGCCGCAACACCGGGTACGAGGCGGGGAAGACCTGAACGGCGGCCGAGCCGGGCCCTGCGCCCCACTCCTTAAGGGCATCGCGCGTCAGCGGGACATCGAGGGCGGCCGGCGGGAGGATCCCGCTCGCCGCGCCGCCCGGGACGACCGAGCCGATCTCCTCGGTCGCGCCGCCGGCGTAGTCGTCGATCAGCTGCCGCGTCGTCACGTCGAGCGGCGCCTCGTAGCAGCCCGGCTCGCGTACCGCGCCCGAGACCGACCAGAGCCGCGCCGGGCTCCACTCGCCGCGGAGGATCAGGGCGACGTTCGCAAGCGTCTCGACGTTGTTGATCAGGGTCGGGCGGCCGAGGTAACCGAATTGCGCGGGGAACGGCGGGCGCAGCCGCGGCATCCCGCGCCGCCCCTCCATCGACTCGAGCATCGCCGTTTCCTCGCCGCAGACGTACGAGCCGGCGCCGACGACGATCTCGACCGGCAGCCCGCGCGCCGCGATCGCCTCTCGAAGCAGCACGCGGGAGGTCGCGTACTCCTCGCGCAGATAGATGTACGCCTCGTCCGTCTCGCAGAAGCGCATCGCCGCGGCGAGCCCCTCGAGCAGGAGCTGCGGCCGCAGTTCCATCACGTAGCGGTCCTTGATCGTCCCGGGCTCGCCCTCGTCGGCATTGACGATCACGACACGCGGGCCCGGCTCACGCCGCACGGCGTCCCACTTGCGGAACGTCGGGAAGCCGGCGCCGCCCATCCCCGTCAGGCCGGAAGCCTCGAGGCGCGCCACTACCTCGTCCTGCGCGAGCTCGGGCGGCTCGCGCACGTCGTCGGCGTCGAGCAGGAAGCCGTTGGCACGGTGGGTGACGCCGCCGGCGACGGTGTCGCCCTCCATCCGGACGGGCGCCAGGTCGCAGTGACCGACGCACGCGACCGCCAGCTCGCCGGCGCCGGCCCGCGCGCCCATGCAGTCGCAGACCGGGCCGGTGCAGACGCGGACGACGCCGACCGGCTCGCGGAGGAACGAGTAGAACGAGACGACCTCGTGCACCTCGCCGCGGCGGATGTTCATGTGGTCGGCGAGCGCGTCCGCGAGCTCGGGCGTGAGCGGGCCGACCTCTCGACGGACGCGGCCGAGGTTGTCGAGCAGCCGCGTCCGCTCGACGGGAAGCTCCGGGAGGAGCGAGGTGAGGGCGAGCACGTCCATGCTCTGATTATCGCCGCTCGTGGTCCGGCCGAGCCTCAGTGAAGACCCGGATCGACAGGAGCCACAGGCCGAGGGCGATCGCGGCGCCGAGCGCCGCACCGGCGATCACGTCGGTCGGGTAGTGGACGCCGAGCCAGACGCGCGAGAACGCGATCAGCGCGGCGAGCGCGAGCAGCGGCCACCGCAGCCGCGGGTGGACGAGGCCGACGGCAAGCGCGGCGGCGAACGCGGTCGCCGCGTGCGTGGACGGCATCGAGCCGTTGTGCGGAACCGCGACGAGCGGGTGTACCGCCGGGTCGACGACGGACGGGCGCGGCCGGTCGAAGACGCCCTTCAGCAGGCCCGACACGCCTTCGGCGGCGAGATAGGAAACGGCGCCGAGCCCCGCCCCGAGCGGCAGGCCGCGCCGCCCGAGCAGATCGGCGACGAGCCCGATCCCAACGATCACGAGGCTCTTCACCCACCAGTCGGAGAGGTGCTCGAAGCACCAGTTCGCCGGGCCCCAGTGCAGGTGCTGGACGGCCTCGACGACCGCGCGGTCCCAGCGGGCGATCACCTGCCGAGGTTAGAGCGTCCGGTACGAGAGCTGCTCGCGGCTGCCGCCGGCGCCCGAGCGAACGATCGCGTCGCAGACCTCGGCGGCGCGGTAGCCGTCCTCGAACGTGGCTCCGTGCGGGGCAACGTCGGAGTCGTCGGCGATCGCGCGCAGCAGGTGGTGGATCTCGTTCACGAACGTGTCGCCCCAGCCGATGATGTGGCCCGGCGGCCACCAGAACTCCCAGAACGGATGGTCGGCCTCGGAGACGAGCACGGTTGTGAATCCCCTTGTACGGCCGCCGTTCCGGAAGACCTGGAGCTCGTTCAGCCGCTCCATGTCGAAGGCCAGCGAGCCCTTCGAGCCGTTGATCTCCCACTGGAAGGAGTTGCGTCGGCCGAGCGCCAGGCGGGTCGACTCGATCGTGCCCACTGCGCCGTGCTCGAACTCGACGGCCGCCTCGATCGCGTCGTCCACCTGCCGCTCGGGGAGGAACGTCTTGACGAGCGCCGAGACCGAGGCGATCTCGCCGACGAGATACCGGGACAGGTCGAGGACGTGCGCGCCGAGGTCGCCGAGGGCGCCCGAGCCCGCCTCGGCGACGTGGAAGCGCCAGGTGTCGAGAGTCGGGTCGTCGCCCCAGTCTTGGGGATAGCGGCCGCGGAAGTGGCGGATCACGCCGAGCTCGCCCGCGTCGATGATCTCCCGCGCGAGCCGCACCGCGGGGACGAAGCGGTAGTTGAACGCACACATGTGCTTCACGCCGGTTGCCGCCACCTGCTTCCAGATCTCGTAGCTCTCGTCGGCGTCGCGCCCGAGCGGCTTCTCACAAAGGACGTGCTTGCCGGCCTGCGCGGCCAGGATCGTCGGCTCGGCGTGGAGCGAGTTCGGGCCGCCGTTGTCGAAGAGCCCGATCGTGGGGTCGGAGACCAGGTCGTGCCAGTCGGTCGTCGCGCGCTCGTAGCCGTATCTGACCGCGGCATTGCGGACGGCCTCCTCGTTGCGTCCGGCGATCGCGACGAGCCGCGGCCGGAGCGGCGCCGGCCAGGTCATGTACGGGATTTTCTTGAAGGCGTTCGAGTGCGCCTTGCCCATGAAGGCGTACCCGAGCATCCCGACCCCGATTTCCGGGATGTCGCCTCCGGCGACATCCCTAGCTGTCGCGCCTATTCCCACCTAAGCCCGCTGCATGGCGGCGTCGAAGGCCACGTCGGAGGGTGTGAAGTCCGTCTTCCGCACGAAGGCGAGCGCGTCCTGCGCGCCCCACTCGCGCTCCATGCCGGAGTCCTCCCACTCGATCGAGAGCGGCCCGGTGTAGCCGATCCGGTTCAGCGCGCGGAAGAGGTCCTCGAAGTCGACGTCGCCGTGCCCCGGCGAGACGAAGTCCCAGCCGCGCGCCTCCTCGCCGAAATTGAGATGCGAGCCCAGGATCGAGCGCCGTCCGTCGAGCCGCTTGCGCGAGTCCTTGACGTGCACGTGGTAGATCCGGTCGGCGAACTCGAGCGCGAACTGCGCGGTGTCGAGACCCTGGTGCGCGAAGTGACTCGGGTCGAGGTTGATCCCGAAGCCCTCACGGTTGCCGATCGCGTCCAGCGTTTTGCGGGTGGTGACGAAGTCGTAGGCGATCTCGGTGGGGTGCACCTCGAGCCCGAAGCGCACGCCCTCCGCGTCGAAGACGTCGATGATCGGCCCCCAGCGCTCGGCGAAATCCTGGTAACCGTGCTCGATCTCGGCCCAGTCGTTCGGCGGGAAGGAATAGAGCATGTGCCAGACGGCCGAGCCGGTAAAGCCGTTCACCTGCGTGACGCCGAGCTTGGCGGCGGCGCGCGCCGTGTCCTTCATCCGCTCGGCCGCGCGCTCCCTGACCCCGTCGGGGTCGCCGTCGCCCCAGACCTCGGGCGGGAGAATCGAGCGGTGCCGCGCGTCGATCGGGTCACAGACGGCCTGGCCGACGAGGTGGGCTCCCAGTGCGAAGCAGTTCAGGTGGTTGCGCTCGAGCACCTCCTGCACCGTGCCGGTGTACCCCGGGTCGGCGAGCGCCTTGTCGACCTCGAAGTGGTCGCCCCAGCAGGCGAGCTCGAGTCCGTCGAAGCCCCAGCGACCGCCCTTCTCCGCCAGCTCTTCGAGCGGCAGGTCGGCCCACTGGCCGGTGAAGAGCGTCACGGGTCTCGCCACGGCGCGATACTACGACCCACCGTGACGACATGGGGAATCATCTCGACCGCCGACATCAACCGGAAGGTAATTCCGGGCGCGATGGAGTCGCCGAAGGTCGACCTCGTCGCCGTCGCGAGCCGCGACCAGGCGCGGGCCGAGGAGTACGCGCGCGAGTGGGGCATCGAGCGGGCCTACGGCTCCTACGAGGCGCTCCTGGCCGACCCCGAGATCGAGGCGGTCTACATCTCGCTGCCGAACACGATGCACGTCGAGTGGTCGATCAACTCACTCGAGGCCGGCAAGCACGTCCTCTGCGAGAAGCCGCTGACGCGTCATCCCGAGGAGGCGGAGGCGGCATTCGACGCGGCCGACCGCGCGGGCCGGTTCCTGATGGAGGCGTTCATGTACCGGCACAACCCGCAGACGAAGCGGTTGCGTGCCCTGATCGACGAGGGCGCGATCGGCGAGCTGCGCCTGATCCGCTCGGCATTCAGCTACTCGCTCTACGACCAGGACAACATCCGGTTGCGGACGGACGTCGAGGGCGGCGCGCTGATGGACGTCGGCTGCTACTGCGTCAGCGGGTCGCGGCTCGCCGGGGGCGAGCCGGTCTCGGTCTACGGCCAGGCCTGGTACGGCGACTCGGGCACGGACTGGGTCTTCACCGGATCGATGCGCTTCCCCCGCGACGTCCTGGCGGTGTTCGACTGCGGCACGGCGATGCCCGAGCGCGACGAGCTCGAGGTGATCGGCAGCGAAGGCTCGCTCTTCCTCGACGACCCGTGGCACTGCGCCGTGCCGGTGATCGAGGTGCGGCGCGACCGCGGCGTCGAGCGGATGGAGCTCGAGCGCGCGGACTCTTACCGGCTCCAGCTCGAGAACCTGAGCGACGCGATCTCGGGCGTTGGCGAGCCGCTGCTCGGGCGTGACGATGCGCTGGGCCAGGCACGGGCGCTCGACGCGCTCCACCGCTCCGCATTGAGCAACGAGCGCGTCGCGGTCTAGAACCGGCCTCAGTACCAGATCGCGACACTACGACCGTCGACTATCTCCGGTCGCTCGGGCAACGACTTGGCGGTTCCGAGGGCGAGCCTGCAAGCAGTCCAGGCTGCGGCCGCAGCATCGAGGACGTCGTCGAGCGGAGCATGCGCCGTCTCGCCCAGATCCCCGACATCGATGCGATGTCGTCGCAGGAGCGCGAGGCGCTCGAGCGCACCGCCCGCGGACTTCTTCCGGTACCGCAGCGGCTGACAGGCGTTCATGGCGCGGAAGCAGACCTCCGGATGAACCTCGTAAATGCGGTCATCCGCTGCCGCGAGTTGGGTCACACGCATGATCCGCGGCCCGAGCGCGTGCGCTTGAGCTGAGATACCCAAACCGGGACCGAACGGCTGCTCAAACAGAGCCCGAGACGGCGTCGTGAAGACCGTGCTCGCGGCACCACGGAGGAACTCGCGCGCGGCCGAATCGGCCGCGCGCGGACCGAACCCGATCGGTATGTCTATCGCCAGAATTGACACCTCAGAGAGCTCGTCGAACCGGGTCTCGACTGGGAGCAGCCGGTCGTCCGAGAACAGGCCCTCCTCGAGAATGATCGTGGCCCAGCCGCCCTTCGTACCGTCGAGTCCAGCTACGCGCACGTGTACGAGAATGAGATCATTCGGGAGGGTCGGCCGGTTCCATCGACTCGAGCGTCCGCGCGCTGTCGTCGAGGTTGATGCCCGGCTGGAGCACACCGCCGCTTTCCGAGATCAGAAGCGCGGGCCCGGCGAGGTGCTCGCGAACGGACCGCATCTCCTCTCGATCGTTCTCATCCGGCGCGAGGCGGCGGGCCTCCGCTGCAAGAAGCCTTCTCCGCAGCCACCGCGGCCAGACTCGCCTCATGCCTATCACGATAGCCCAGCGTTCAGATCTGAACCAAGTTCGATACGAAACATCGGCTTCGGCTGCGCCCGTCTACGCGACGGCTACCTTCGAGAGTCATGCCCTTGCACCTCCAGGCGGTGTACTACCGGGCGTCAGACGGATCGCAGCCGGTCAACGACTTCATCGATTCGCTTGGTGTTCGCGAGCAGGTTGCCATCGACAACCAGATCGAGCGAATCAACCTCCTCTCGCCCTCGACACCGCACCTCCCCTACCCGCACAGCTCGCAGATCGAAGGCGAGCTGCGAGAGTTGCGCTGCCACTACGGGCCGTCCCTGTACCGGATTCTTTACCGCCGATCCCGGACGCTCGTCGTCTTGTTGCACATGCTCCGCAAAGACCGCGGCCGGATTCCGGCAAAGGACATCACGATTGCCGAGAGGCGCTGGAAAGACTTCAAGGTGCGGATGGACGCCGAGGCCCGAACGCCGCCACGTGCCGCTGGCCGTGACGCACCGTGACCCATGCTTATCAAAAATGGTAAGATAGCCAATCGAACATGCCGGCATCCGCGAAGCGCAGCAGATCCATCAGCCCGGTCGGCCGGCGCGCCGGAGAGGGCGCAAGACGGCGTGCTCGCAGTGCCGAATATCGCGCCGAGCGCGAGCGACTGGGGCCTTATGAAGCGCTGGCGCGGCTGGCGATCAAGCACAGGCTCGAGCAGAACCTGACGCAGAGAGAGCTCGCCGAGCGGATGGGAACGAGCCATTCGGCGATCTCCCGAATCGAAAGCGGCCAGCACCCGACGAGCCTGCGGACGATCAAGCGCCTCGCCGAAGCGCTCGGTTTACGTCTCGTCGTCGGCTTCGAGACGGATAGCGCCGGAACCCCTACGACGCTCGAGGTCGTAACCGTCTAGCAGGACAATCCGGCGGCCGCGATCGCCTGCCGGGCGAGCTGTTCGTCCACCTCGCCCGGCAGGCCGCTGACGCCGACAGCCCCGACGCGCGTCTCGCCGTCGAACACCGCCACGCCGCCGCGGAAGAACGTGAAGAACGGGTCGAAGCTGGCGCGCTCGACCGGGTCGTCCTTCACCTTCTCGATCAGCTCCGAGGTCGAGCGAGCGTCGCTGCGCGCGGCCGTATACGCCTTACGCTGCGCGTTCAGGCGCGTGTCCGGGGCTGCGCCGTCCATCGTCGCCGCGGCGACGACCTCTCCGTGGTCGTCGGCGACGAACACGGAGACCGGGCCGGGCGCGTCCGCCACGACCGCCTGGACGATCGCCATCGCCTGCTCGAGCTTCACGCGCCGATTCTGACGGTTGGCCGGACGCAAAGGCCGAAGTACCATGATCCCCTATGAGCGCCCCCGCGCTAGCTGCGCCCGGCGGGCGGACACTGACGATCCGCGGCACGCCGTACCCGGTCCTCCTGCCGACCGTCCGCGACCCGCGCCTGCACCTCGCCTCCGTGATCATCACGCTGCAGGTCCTCGGGCAGGCGGCGTTCGACTTCCGCGTCTCGATCGCCCAAATCCTGCTCTCGCTCGGCACGTGCGCGCTGCTCGAGGTCGGGATCGCCTTCCGGCGGCAGCACGTGCTGATGTGGCCCGCGAGCGCGCTGATCACCGGCAACGGCGTCGCATTCATCCTCCGGGTGCCGGGCACGGAGCACGGGGACTGGTGGAGCCTGCGCGGCTGGTGGATCTTCGTCGGCACCGCGGCCGTGTCGCTGCTCTCCAAGTACGTGATCCGCTGGCGCGGCGGGCACATCTTCAACCCATCGAACATCGGGCTCGTCCTCTGCTTCCTGGTGCTCGGCGAGAGCCGCGCGGAGCCGCTCGACTTCTGGTGGGGGCCGATGTCGACCTGGATGGGCCTCGCGCTGGTGATCATCGTCGCCGGCGGGCTCGCGATCCTCTCCCGCATCCACCTGCTGGTGATCGCGGTCGCCTTCTGGCTCGCGTTCGCGGCGGGCACGGGCCTGCTGGCCGCGACCGGCCACGCGATGACTGCCCGCTGGCACGTGGGCCCGATCACCGGCCCCTACTTCTGGTGGGTGCTCGTCAGCTCGCCGGAGATCCTCGTCTTCCTGTTCTTCATGATCACCGACCCAAAGACGACCCCGAAGAGCACGACGGCCCGTGCCGTCTATGCCGTGTCGGTCGGGCTGCTTTCCGCGCTCCTGATCGCACCGACGAAGACGGAGTTCTGGGCGAAGGTCGCAGTGCTCGGCGCCCTTGCGATCGTCACAGCCGCAAGGCCGCTGCTGGCGCTGCTTCCTGCCGTCCGGCTCGACCGGCGGAAGCTCGTCGCGCTCGGGGCGGCCGCAGTCGTTGCCTACACAGGCGCGGTCGCGGCGGCCGGCATCCCCGCCCGCCCCGACAGCACGAGCCCCCCGCTCGCCGGCACCGGCCGGCTGCCGCAGATCACGATCCTGCCGTCCAGGGGCGTCCAGACCAAGCTCGACTCGAAGTTGGCGCGGGCAATCGCGGGCGACCTCGTCACTGACCTCCGCATCCAGACCGAGGCTCTCTCGCGCCGCGACCGGAAGGCGCTCGAGGACGCCGCGACCTTCGACCGGCTGCCGCAGCTGCGCCAGCTGCTCCGCGCCGGGGCCGGGAAGCCGATCTCGGTCACGGCCTACCGCCTGGACCGGATACGGATGTGGCTCGAGTCAGGCCACGGGCAGGGCGCGGCGATCGCCGTCACCGCGCTCGAGGGCACGCAGCAGCTGACCACGTACACGGGCCGGCCGCCGAAGGTCGCACGCCGCGAGGCCCAGACCGACTTCCGCCAGACCCTCGAGCTGCAGAAGGACTCCGTTCGGTGGCTCATCGCGCGCGTCCGCCTCCCCGTCAAGCGCTCCGTCACCACGGTGAGCGCGGCGACGAAGCGGGAGGCCGCGAGGCGCTTCGCCGGCGTCCGGCTGACGGACGTCGCCGCCCAGGTCGGCCTCGACTTCCAGCAAGGCGCATTCCGGTTCGGTGTCACGCCCGATACGCCGGCGATGATGGGCGGCGGGCTCTGCTGGCTCGACTACGACAACGACGGAAAGCTCGACCTCTTTGTCGTGAACAACTACGCGGAGTCGGACCTCGGCAGGTACGACGCCGAGGGCGGCCTGCCGCGGAGCGCACTCTTCCACAACGTCGGCGGCAGGTTCGTGAACGTTACGGACGCATCCGGCGCAGGCCTCGCCGTACGCGGCCAGGGCTGCGTCGCGGCCGATCTCAACGGCGACGGCGACACCGACGTCTACGTCTCGACCGCCTCGGACGACAAGCTGCTCTGGAACAACGGCAACGGCACGTTCACCGAGGGCGCGCGCTCGTCCGGCGTCGCTTCCTTCGGCTGGCACACGGGTGCCGCCGTCGGCGACGTGAACGGGGACGGGCGTCCCGACCTGTTCGTCGCCGGCTACACCGAGGCGAACGGGTCGATCCCGGGCTCGTCGGCCGGGTTCCCGACGAACCACCTCGGCGTCCGCGACCTTCTCTTCCTCAACGAGGGCAACAGCCCGGACGGCCGCGCCCACTTCCGCGAGGTCGGCCGGCAGGTGGGGCTCGACCCGTCGCCGTACGACCACTCGCTCGGGGCCGTCTTCACCGACCTGAACGGCGACGGACGCCTCGACCTCTACGTGGCGAACGACCTCGACCCGAACCGTTACTACGTGAACCTGCTCGCGCCGAGGCTGGAAGCTTCGCAGGCAAAGCCGGCGAAGCCCGGCCGGAAGACCGGGACGCCTTCGGCGTCCCGGGGGCTCGGCTTCCGCTTCGTCGAGCGTGCCCGGAGTATGGGCCTCGCCGACCGAAACGCCGGCATGGGGATCGCCGAGGGCGACTTCAACAGCGACGGGCGGCAGGATGTCTTCGTCAGCAATTCGCGCGGCCAGGGCCACGCCGCCTTCGGCAGCCGCGGCGACCGGTTCACGAATGCCCAGCCGTCGTTTGCGACGGCATTCGGCACGAACCTCACGGGCTGGGGCGACTCGTGGGTCGACCTCGACCACGACGGCAAGCTCGACCTCGTGCTCGCGAACGGCGCGATTCCAATCACCAACCTGGTGAAGGACGCGGCGCCGATTCAGGTGCTCGAAAACCTCGGCGACGAGTTCGCCGACGCGGCCGCGCTGGTCGGCGCCGACAAGCTGCCGAAGGTGAACGGACGTGGTGTCGCCGCAGCCGACTTCGACAATGACGGGCACGTCGACCTGGCGATCAACTCGGTCGGCGGCAAGCTCATGCTGCTCCGAGGCTCGGGCGGATCAGGCCACTGGCTCGAGGTCAAGCTGCCGCGGTTCGCGCCCGGTGCGGTCGTCACGGTCGTCCTCCCGGACGGCCGACGACTCGTCCGTGAGGTGCACGCAGGCTCGAGCTACCTCTCCTCTGAGGACCCGCGGGTCCATTTCGGGCTCGGGAGGGCGGCGAGCGTGCGCGAGCTGAAGGTGCGCTATCCGGGCGGCCGTGCAACGCGCATCGCCGACGTCGCAGTCGATCAGGTCTACGCCGTTACGCGTTAGAGATTCGCGCAGCGAATCTCTAACGGCCCGAGCGGACCTGCAGGCGCCGCACGACCGTGTCGAAGGTCACGGCGAGGAGAAGGATCACGCCGGTGACGATGAAGATTGTGCCAGTCTTGTAGCCGAGGATGAACATGCCGTTCGACACGGTCGAGATCATCGCCGCCCCGATCAGCGCGTTCCGGATCTCGCCGCGGCCGCCGAACAGGCTTGTGCCGCCGATCACCGCAGCCGAGATCGCGTCGATCAGCAGCGTGCCGCCGCCGGCGTTCAGGTCGACGCTGTTCAGGCGGGCGGCGAGGACGATGCCGCCGAGGCCCGACATCGCGCCCGAGATCATGAAGACAACGATGCGGATCCGGGGAACGTTGATCCCTGCGCGGCGTGCAGCCTCGGCGTTGCCGCCGACTGCGTAGATGTGCCGGCCGAAGGTCGTCCGCTTGGCGACGAACGTCCAGACGAGCAGCGCACCGACCACCAGTAGCAGCGCGAACGGCACGCCGCGGTCCTTGTTCAGGATGTAGACGGTCAGCACAGCGACAACCGGCACGACAATGACTTTCAGGGCGAGCACGAGCGGGTCGCGAATCGCGATCCCGTGACGCCGGCCGGACCATGCGGCCCCGAGCATCCCGCCCACGTAGGCCGCGCTCACGATCCCGGCCATGATCCACCCCGCAGTGGTGCTGAAGAAGTAGTTGGAGAAGTTGTTGATCATGTTGTCCTGAATGACGACCACGCCGCCGAGGACGTTCTGGATCGCGCCTTGCCAGATCTCGAAGCCCGCGAGGGTGACGACAAAGGACGGGACGCCGACGAGCGCGATCACCGAGCCCTGGAACGCTCCGATCGCAGTGGCCGCGAGGATGGCGAGAAAGACGCAGAGGTACCAGGGAAGATGCGGCCCCGTCGGCAGTTGCAGCTCGGCCACGACAGCGCCCGCCATGCCGCTGATGAAGCTGACCGAGAGGTCGATCTCGCCGATCAGGAGGACGAAGACGACGCCGTAGGCGATCAGACACGTCCCCGCCATCTGCGTGATGATGTTCGTGAAGTTGCCGGGCGTGAAGAAGTTGTTCGCGGTCTGACTGAAGACCAGCACGATGATCCCGAGCGCGAGGATGACGGGCCCGCTGCCGAGGTTGCCCGAGCGGACGGCGTCGCGAATCCGGGTCGAGAGCGGCTCGAGCTCGGCGGTTTCGACCTCGGGTGCCGGTGTGGCGGCCGTCAAGCCGGAGCCGCCTGAGTGCTCGGAATGCCCGCAACCTTCGTCGGCGCGCCGGCGGTGATCGCTTCCACCACCTGCTGCTGTGTCGTCTTCGCACGCTCGTAGACGCCGACGTTTCGGCCGAGGCGCAGAACCGCGATCCGGGTCGCGGTCTCGAAGATGTCGTGCAGGTTGTGCGAGATCAGCACCACGGCCAGACCCTGCTCGGCGAGGCGGTTGACGAGCGCCAGCACCTGCTCGGTCTGCACGACGCCAAGGGCGGCGGTTGGCTCGTCGAGGATCACGAGCCGCGAGTTCCACATCACTGCGCGGGCCACGGCGACCGACTGGCGCTGACCGCCGGAGAGCGTCGCCACGGCCTGGCGAATCGACCTGATCGTCGTCACGCGGAGGCTCTTCAGCGTCTCGACCGTCTTCGCCTCCATCGGCGGCTCCTTGAGGATGTGGAAGCGGTCGTGCGCCTCGCGGCCGAGGTACATGTTCTGGACGACGTCGAGGTTGTCGCAGAGCGCGAGGTCCTGGTAGACGACCTCGATCCCGAGCTTGGCAGCGTCCTTCGGGCCGTGGATCGAAACCGGCTCGCCGTCGAAGAGGATCTCGCCCTCGTCCATCGGATGGATCCCGGCGACGCACTTGATCAGCGTCGACTTTCCCGCGCCGTTGTCGCCGACGAGCGCCATCACCTCGCCGTTCCGAACCTCGAAGTCGACGTCCGTCAATGCCTGTACGGAGCCGAACGATTTGGTCACTCCGCGGAGCTCGAGAAGGGGCGTGTCGCTCACAGCGGGTGTCTCATACCACAGGACGAGTGGAGGCGCCCGGTTGGGCGCCTCCACAGGTCGTACGTCGAGTTACTTGCAGAACTTGGCGAACACGCCGTTGCAGACGTCGCCCTTCTTCAGGAACCCCGAGGTGAAGAGCAGCTTGTAGTTCGCCTTCGTGATCGACTGCGGTGCGATCAGGTAGGCCGGCTCGAGCGCGCGGCCCTTGGTCTTGACCGTGCCCGTCGTGGGCGGCTTCTGGCCCTTGACGATCTTGATCGCGGCACCCGCGGTCGCGGTCGCCAGCTTCCGGACGTCCTTGAACACCGTCATCGTCTGCCAGCCCGAGATGATGTTCTGCACGCCCTGCGTGGTGGCGTCCTGCCCGCTCAGCGGGATCGGCTTCAGCTTGTGGGCCTTCAGCGCGACGACGACCGCGTTCGCGAGGCCGTCGTTGGCCGCAGCCACAGCGTTGATCTTGTTGCCCGTCTTGACGAGCATCTGCTCGAAGATCGTGCCGGCCTTCTGGTTGTCCCAGGCGGGCACGTGCTGCTGCGGACCCTTCGTCAGGGTCTTGTTGGCATAGAGCGGGTTCAGAACCTGATCGACGCCGCTCTTGAACAGGAACGAGTTCGCGTCCTCCGCGCCACCCCAGAGCGAGGCGACGACCGGCTTCTGCGAGTACTTGCCCGTAGTCTTCAGGCCCTTGACGACGCCCTGGCCCTGCAACACGCCGACGGTCTTGCCGTTGAACGAGGCGTACAGGACCGCGACGCCCCCCTCGACCTGGCGGTCGTAGTCGATCGACTTGACGCCCTTCGTCAGGGCCGCCTTCTCGATCGCCGCCGCCGAGCCGGAGTCGATCGGAGCGATGATCAGGACCTTCGCCCCGTCCGAGACGCACTGGTCGGCCTGCGTCTTCTGCTTCTGCGGGTCACCCTGGGCGTTGACGACACGCGCGGTGATTCCGGCCGCCTTGAAGGCCTTCTCCAGGTACGGCTTGTCGAACTGCTCCCAGCGGACCGAGGTCTTCGTGTCGGGCATCAGGCCGCACGCCTGAATCGCCGCACGCTTGCCGGCCGAGCCCGCGCCGGCGACCACGAGCGCGCCGACCGCAGCGAGGCCCAGCACCGCGACGGTCGACTTACGGAATACCTTCTTCACCTTTACTCCTCCTTGTTGTGTTGCGTTTGACGATCCTCTCACCGCACGGTGCTCATGTCGATCCCGCATGCACCTCCTCCCCTCGCGTGGCGGACCGCTGCGCCACGCGGGCAAACGCCGGCAGCGCCCTCGAGCTGAGGTCCTCCGTGTTGCCGATCACGAGCGCGAGCGCGCCCACCACTTCCGCGCGGTCACCAAGCTCGCCGAGCAGGACCCGGACGCCCTCGGCTGCGCCGGGGAGCGCATACCGGTAGACGGTTTCGCGGATCCCACCGAGGAGAGGCTCGGCCGCCTCGCTCAACTGGCCGCCGACGATGATCGCCTCCGGGTTCAATGCATTGCAAAGATCAGCGAGAACCCGCCCGATCGCCCGCCCTGCGTCGTTGACGACCCGGCACGCGCCGAGGTCACCGTCCGCGACCAGGTCGAGCAGGTCGCGGACGGTCACCTCATAGCCCAGGCGAGGCCGGAGCAGCGCCCTGAGCGCTCCTTCGCCCGCGACCGTCTCCAGACACCCGCGGTTGCCACAGCGGCAGACCGCACCGTCGACCCGCGCCTGCACGTGCCCGATCTCGCCGGCGAGTCCGGCCGCGCCCCGGTGGACGCGCCCGCCGAGCACGAGC
>WNFV01018084.1_pt1 | contig 15949 bp, 18 predicted proteins | sample 5400101 | NCBI WGS metagenome assembly WNFV01 (sample SAMN13153361, study PRJNA577476) | soil metagenome | isolation source: 115 cm soil or saprolite under grassland replicate 1 | place: USA:California | collected 2016-06-15
TACCTGGGACCGACCGTGGAGGGCGGGTTCTCGATCGAGCAGACGGTCACCGGCGCGGGGGTCGCGCCGGCCGCGACGGTATACCGGATCGTGTTTCGGACTTCCCGGAAGCTGTTTTGAGCAGCTCGGCGGCGTGACGCAGGGCGGTGTCCATGTCGGCGTCGCCCAGCATGCGCGCCAGCTCGCGGATCCGCCCCTCGCCCGCCGCCACCAGCACGTCGCTCGTCGCCACCCCGCCCTTCGCGGCCTTCGCGACCACCACCTGGTGGTCGGCGTACGCCGCGATCTGCGGGAGGTGCGTGATCACGAGCGCCTGCCGGCCCCGGCCCCCGGCGCTGTCGCGCGCCACCGTGACGAGCGCCTCACCCACGCGCCCGCCGACTTCCCCGCCGATTCCCTGGTCCACTTCGTCGAACACGAGCGTGGGGACGGCGTCGTGCTCCGCCAGCACCACCTTGAGCGCGAGCATGAGCCGCGACAGCTCGCCCCCCGAGGCGACTTTGGCGAGCGGGCGGGCGTCGAGGCCGAGGTTCAACTGAACCTCGAAGACGACATCCTCCGCTCCCTGGGAGCGGGGAGCGGAGAGCGGTACCGACCGTGCCGCGAAGCGACCGGCCTGCATCCCCAGCGCCGGCAACAACTCGTTCACGGCTTTGGCAAGCCGTGCGGCACCGTTTGTCCGCTTCGCCGTCAGCGCGGCGCAGGCGCGCGCGAACTCGGCCGCCGCGGTCTCGCGCTGCTCCGCGATGGCGCGGAGATCCAGGTCGGCGGTGTCGAGCACCTCCAGCTCGCGCGCCGCGCGGTCGCGCATCGCGAGCACATCGGGCAGGCCCGGCCCGTACTTCTGCATCAGGCGGAACAGCACGTCGCGCCGCTGTTCGACCACCGCGAGCCGCCCGGGATCGCCCTCGATCCCCGCGCCGTACTCGCGCGCCGCTTGCGCCAGCTCCTCCACGTTCGCGAACGCTCCGTCGAGCAGCTGCTGCCACTTCCCGACCGATGGATCGAGCCGCTCGAGACCCGCCACCAGCTTCGCCGCGCGGGCGAGGCCGGCGGTGTCGAGCGCCTGCTCCAGCTCGTGCGCCAGCCGCCCCAGCTCGTCGGCGTGGGCCAGCCGCTTCGCCTCGGTCTCGAGCGCCTCGACCTCCCCGAGCTGCGGGGCCCCGCGCGCGATCTCGTCCACGACGTGGCGCAGGTAATCCGCCTTGCGGCGCACCTCCTCCCGCTGCGCCGCGAGCTCTCCCTCGCGCCGCTCGAGCCCCCGGAGGCGGTCGTGCGCGTCGCGCACCGCCGTCCGCTCCACGGCGGCGCCGGCGTAGGCGTCGAGGATGTCGCGCTGCGCGTCCGCCCTGAGCAGCGACTGCGTCTCGTGCTGGCCGTGCAGGTCCACGAGGAGCGCGCCGAGCTGGGCGAGCACGCCCACCGTCGTGGGGCTGCCGTTCACCCAGGCGCGGGATCGGCCCTCCCCGGTGATCTCGCGCTTGAGGATCAACTGCCCGTGCTCCGCCTCTACGCCCAGGGCGGTAAGGGGCGGTAGAAGGCGGGAGAGGGCGGTAGAGGTGAATTCAAAGGCGCCTTCGATGACGGTCTTCGAGGCTCCTGGGCGGACCACGTCCGACGACGCCCGCTCGCCCAGCAGCAGTGCAAGCGCGTCCACGAGCATCGACTTGCCGGCGCCCGTTTCCCCCGTCAGGACGTTGAGTCCGGGGGCGAGCGGGAGCGTGACGTCGGCGATGACGGCGAGGTCGCGAACGCGCAGCTCCGCGAGCACTACTTGCGCTCGCGGTCGGAGAGGTCGCCCCATTGCAGCTTCTTCCGCATGCGCGCGAAGAAGCCTTCGGGGCCGAGCCGCACCAGCAGCACCGGCTGGTCGGCCCGCTTGACGACGAGCCGGTCGCCGGGCTGCATCGTGGTGCCGACCTGGCCGTCGAACGAGACGAGCACCTCTTCCGTCCAGGGGGGGATCGGCTCGACCGCCACGTGCGCGGTGGACGGGACGACGAGGGGACGCACGGCGAGGGTGTGGGGGCAGATGGCGGTCACCACGATCGCGTCCACGCCGGGGACGACGATCGGCCCCCCGGCCGAGAGCGAGTACGCGGTGGAGCCGGTGGGCGTGGCCACGATGATCCCGTCCGCCGAGTACTGCCCCACCTCGTCGCCGTCCACCACGACGCGCAGCCGGATGACGCGGGCCACGCCGCCCTTGTGCACCACGGCGTCGTTCAGCACGACGGGGGGGGGCTCCGCCCGGCTCTTGCCCTGCTTGTCCTCGATGTACGGGGCCAGCGCGAGCCGGGACTCGGTGGCGTAGGCGCCGCGCACCAGTGCGTCGAGCGCCCAGTCGAGCGTCTGGGAGGTGGCGGTCGTGAGGAACCCGACGCGGCCGAGGTTCACGCCGAGGATCGGTGGGGGGCTGCCGGCGCCGTTCATCGTGCGGGCGCCGCGCAGCAGCGTTCCGTCGCCCCCGAGGGTGATGAGGCAATCGAGCCGCGGCGCGCGGTCGAGAAGGGGCGGGCCCGGCTCCGGCCACAGCGCGGCGATCCGCTCTTCGGTGTAGAGGGTGAGCCCGAGGCGCGGCGCGGCCTGGGCGAGGTGCGCGAGGAGGCTCTTCAGGTCGCGGTAGCTCGGGTTGCCGACGACCCCGACGTTCATGAGGGTGTGAGCGATTCCTCCGCGGCGAGCGCGCGCACCCGCGCCGCGATGCCGGCCCCCGTGAGTCCCACGTCCGCGAGCTGTTGGGCGCGCGGCGCGTGCTCGTACGTGCGATCGGGCGCGCCCAGCGGCACCACCCGCACGCCGAGGGGGGGGGCGATCGTCTGCACCAGGCCGGCGAGATAGGCGCCGAACCCGTTTCCGACGGTCCCATCCTCCACGGTCACGAGCAGCCGGTGGTCCCGGACGAGGGCGTCGAGCATCTCGCGGTCGATCGGCTTCAAGAACCGGCAGTTCACGACCGTCAGGTCCATCCCCTCGGCCGCGAGCACCTCGGCCGCGGCGAGCGCGGGCTGGCACATCACGCCGACGGCGAGGAGGGCGCAGTCCTTCTTCCCTCTGCTCGAGCGCAGCACGTCCCAGGTGCCGTAGGGGATCGGCGCCACCTCCGCCGCCGGGGGCGCCTCACCGGGCGCCTTGTCGCGCGGATAGCGCAGCGAGAACGGGCCGTCGGTGTGCTCGAGCGCGCAGCGCAGCAATCCGATCAGCTCCGCTCCGTCCTTCGGCGCGGTCACCGTCATGTGGGGCACCGCGAGCAGGTACGCGATGTCGTACAGCCCCATGTGCGTCTGGCCGTCCTCCCCCACCATGCCGGCGCGGTCGAGGCAGAAGATCACCGGCAGCTGCTGGATCGCGACGTCGTGGATGATGCTGTCGTAGGCGCGCTGCAGAAACGTCGAGTAGATCGCGACCACGGGCCGGACGCCCTGGGTCGCGAGCCCCGCCGCGAAGGTCGTCGCGTGCGCCTCGGCGATCCCGACGTCGAAAAAGCGGTCGGGCCACTTCTTCTGGAAGGTGCTGGTCCCCGTGCCGGACGGCATGGCGGCGGTGATCGCCACGAGGCGCGGGTACTCACCCGCGAGCTGCGTGATCGCTTCGCCGAACACCTTGGTCCACTGCGGCGGCCCGGCCTTCACCGGCCGGAGCTCGCCGGTCACGGGATCGTACGGCGCGCGGGCGTGGTACTTCTCCGTGTCCGGCTCGGGCAGCGGGAAGCCCTTGCCCTTCTCCGTGATCACGTGCACCACCCGCGGCCCCTTGAGCGTCTTCACGATCTCGAACGCCTGCACCATCTGAGCGATGTTGTGGCCGTCGATCGGCCCGAAGTACCGGAAGCCCAGCTCCTCGAACAGCATCCCCGGCGACCAGAGGTTCTTGATGCTCTCCTCCATCGTCTTCGCGAAGTCCACGAGCTTCTGCCCGCCGACGATGTGGGAGACCGACTCGATCAGGCCCTTCACCCGCTCGCGGATGCGCACCGTGATCGGGCTGGCGATGATCGAGCCCAGGTACTTGTTGATGGCGCCGACGTTCGGGGCGATCGACATCCCGTTGTCGTTCAGCACCATGATGATGTCGCGGCCGGAATGCCCCGCGTTGTTCATCGCCTCGTAGGGCAGCCCGCAGGTGAGGGCGCCGTCGCCCACCACGGCCACCACCTTGAAACGCTCGCCCATCAGGTCGCGCGCCGCGGCGATGCCGTAGGCGGCGGAGAGCCCCGTCCCCGCGTGGCCGGCGCCGAACTGGTCGTGCCCGCTCTCGCTGCGCCGCAGGAATCCCGACAGCCCGCCCGGCTGGCGCAGCGTGGGGAGCCGGTCGTTCCGCCCCGTGAGAATCTTCCACGGGTACCCCTGGTGGCCGACGTCCCAGACGATCTTGTCGCTGGGCGAATCGAAGCAGTGGCACAGCGCCACCGTCAGCTCGACCACGCCGAGCCCCGCCCCGATGTGCCCGCCGGTCTGGGAGACGACGTCGATCAGCCGCTGCCGCACCTCGTCGGCGAGGAGCGGGAGCTGATCCTTGGAAAGCCGCTTGACGTCCGCGGGACCGGTGATCGAGTCAAGGAGAGACACGGGACCCTTTCATTAGTTCGCCCTCGTCACCACGTAGTGCGCCAGCTCCGCCAGCGTAGGGGAAACTAACCCCGCCTGCCGCAGCCGGTCCACCGCCCGCGCGGCGAGCCGTTCGGCCTCCGCCCGGGCGGCGCCCACGCCGAGCAGCGTCACAAAGGTCGACTTGGCCATGCCGGCGTCCTTCCCGGCGGTCTTGCCGAGCTGCTCGGAAGTGCCGGTGGCGTCCAGCACGTCGTCGTAAACCTGGAAGGCGAGCCCGATGTCGGCGCCGTAGCCGCGTAGCGCCTCACAGGCGCCGGCCGGCGCCCCGGCGGCGAGCCCGCCGATGACGCAGGCGGCGGCGATCAGCGCCCCGGTCTTGCGCCGGTGCACGTCCTCGAGCTCCGGCGCCGGCAGGCGGCCCCCCTCGGCAGCGAGGTCGAGGGCCTGGCCCCCGATCATGCCCCCCGCTCCCGCCGCGCGGAACAGCTCCAGCGCCACCGCGCGCCGGCGCTCCGGGGGGAGCGCCAGCGCCTCCATGCCGGCCGCGAGCACGCGCGCGGCGAGCGCCACCATGTGGTAGCCCGCCACCGTAGCCGTCGCGACGTCGAAGGCGCGGTGCGTGGTGGGCCGGCCGCGTCGCAGGTCGTCGTTGTCCATGCAGGGGAGGTCGTCGTGGACAAGCGAATAGGCGTGCACCACCTCCACCGCGGCGGCGAGGTCCGCGACCCCCTCACCGCTTCCCCCCCCTCCCCCCACCGCCTCGTACGCCGCGAACACGAGCGTCGGGCGCAACCGCTTCCCGGCGGAGAGGAGGCTGTAGCGGACGGCGGCGGATGCGCCGGCGCCCCAGCGCTCCAGGACCCCGTCCACGCGACGCCGGGCGTCCGCGAGGTAGGCCGCAAGCGCCCGGTTAGCCGTCGAAATCTTCAACCCGCAGCTTGCCGGCGTTGTCCGCCAAGACCTGCTTGACCTTCGCCTCGGCGGCGGTCAGCCGCTCGCGCGCCTCGCGCAACCGCTCGACCCCTTCCTCGAACAGCTTCAGCGCCTCGTCCAGGTCCAGCTCCTGACCCTCGAGGCGGCGCACGATCTCCTCGAGGCGCTCGAGCTGCTTGGTGAAGCTCAGGGGCTCGGCCGTCACGATTCGGCCTCGGCCACCTGCGCCGCGATCTCGCCGTCCGTGACGCGCAGCCGGAACGCGACGCCGGGCGAGAGCTGCGCGACGCGCTTCAGCACCCGCCCCTGCGCGTCCCGCGCGAGGGCGTAGCCGCGCTCGAGGATCTTGAGGGGGGACAGGGCGTCGAGCCGGCCGCCGGAGGCGGCGAGCTGGTGGCGGTGGCGCTCGAGCCGCCGCTCCACCGCCCCCGCCAGGCGATCGAGCGTGCGGTCGAGCCGCTCGGCGACGCGGCCCGCGCGACCGGCGAGCCCGCGCGCCAGTCGCGCGCCCAGGTGATCGAGATCCGCCGCGACTTCGCTCCGGTCGGGGGTCGCGGCCTCCGCCGCCGCGGACGGCGTCGCGGCGCGCAGGTCCGCCACCAGGTCGCACAGCGTGACGTCCGTCTCGTGCCCGACGGCGGAGATCACGGGCACCGCCGCGGCGGCGACCGCGCGCGCCACGCGCTCGTGGTTGAACGTCCACAGGTCCTCGCGCGAGCCGCCGCCGCGTCCGATGATCGCGACGTCGAGCCCCTCGATCCGGCCGAGCAGCGCGAGCGCCGCGCAGAGCGCATCCTCCGCGCCCTCACCCTGGACGCGCGTCGGGATCACGAGCAGCTCGGCGCAGGGCCAGCGGCGCCCGGTCACGGCGATGATGTCGCGCAGCGCGGCGCCGTCGGGGCTCGTCACCACCGCGATGCGGCGGGGATAGGGTGGCAGCGGCCGCTTGCGCGCCGGATCGAGCAGGCCGTCTTTCGCGAGCGCGGCCTTGGCCTTCTCGAACGCGAGCTGCCACAGGCCCCCGGCTTCGGTGGAGAGCAGCTCCACCACCGTCAGCCGGAACTCGCCCTTTTCCTCCCACAGCGTGGGCCGCGCGAAGATGAACACCTGCATCCCGTCCTGCGGCGCGGCGGGAAGCCGGCGGTTCTCCTTCTGGAACATCACGCAGCGGATCTGTGCGTTGCGGTCGCGCAGCGCGAAGTACCAGTGGCCACTCTGCCACGCCTTGAACCCGGAGATCTCGCCGCGCACCCACAGCGGCGGCAGCCCGGCTTCGACGACCGCGCGAGCGCGGCGCGTCACCTCGCTGACGCTCCACGCGCCCTCGGGGGCGAGCGCCGAGAAGAGATCTAGGCCGGCGCCCACTGGCGGGCCGCCTGGACGGTGTTGTAGAGCAGCATCGTGATGGTCATGGGGCCGACGCCGCCCGGCACGGGGGTGATCGCGCCCGCCACCTTCTTCGCCTCCTCGAACTTCACGTCATGTCGCCCGTGACGAACTCGGGCTTGCCGATCGCGACGATCAGGATGTCGGCGAGGCGGGTCACGCTCTTGATGTCGCGGGTGCGCGAATGGCACGTGGTGACGGTGGCGTTGCCGCCGCGCCCGTCCTGGAGCAGGAGCGCCGCCATGGGCCGCCCCACGATGGTCGAGCGGCCCACGATCACCGCGTGCCTGCCGGTCGTTTCCACGTCGCTCCGCAGCAGCAGCTGCTGCACGCCGTACGGGGTGGCGGGCCGGAACCCCGTCGGGTCGCCGATCGAGACCTTGCCCACGTTCTCGGGGTGGAAACCGTCCACGTCCTTCTCCGGGGAGACGCGGTGCAGCACGCGCTGCGTGTTGATCTGCTTGGGGAGCGGCAGCTGGACGAGGATGCCGTGGACCTGGTGGTCCGCGTTGAGGCGCTCGACGAGCGCGAGCAGCTCGGCCTCGGTGGTTTCGGCCGGGAGTCTGATGGTCTCGTGGTAGAGGCCGGCTTCGTCGCACGCCTTGCCCTTCATCCGCACGTACGTGCCGGACGCCGGGTCGTCCCCCACCAGCACCGCCGCGAGCCCCGGCGTCACCCCGCGCGCCTTGAGCGCGCGGATCTCGCCCCGGAGCTCGGCGCGCATCGCCTCGCCCACGGCGGTCCCCTCGATGAGCCTAGCGGGCAAAGTCCACCGCGCGGGTCTCGCGGATCACCACGACCTTGATCTGGCCGGGATACTGGAGCTCGCGCTCGATCTTGCGGGCGATCTGCTCGGAGAGCTGGCTCGCCTTGCGGTCGTCGATGGCGTTGGGGGTCACGACCACGCGCACCTCCCGGCCCGCCTGGATCGCGAACACCTTCTCGACGCCCGGGAACTCGCCCGCGAGCTGCTCGAGCTGGGTGAGCCGCTTCACGTACGTCTCGAACGCCTCGCGCCGAGCGCCCGGACGCGAGCCCGAGACGGCGTCCGCCGCCTGCACGATCACGCTGACAGGCGATTCGTGCGCCACGTCGTCGTGGTGGGCCGCGATGCAGTTGATCACCACGGGATGCTCGCCGTACTTCGTCGCCACTTCCACCCCCAGCTGCACGTGCGTGCCGTCGTGCTCGTGCGTCAGCACCTTCCCGATGTCGTGCAGCAGCGCGCCGCGCTTGGCGAGCTGCGCGTCGAGCTTCAGCTCCGCCGCCATGATGCCGGCGAGCCAGGCCACTTCCTTCGAATGCTCGAGGATGTTCTGCCCGTACGACGTCCGGTACTTCATGCGACCCACGAGCTTGACCAGCTCCGCGTGCATGCCCTTGATGCCCGTCTCGTAGATCGCCTGCTCGCCGGCCTCGACGAGCGACGCCTCGACCTCGGCGCGCGCCTTGTCCACCACCTCCTCGATCCGCCCCGGGTGGATCCGCCCGTCGGCGATCAGCCGCTCGAGGGCGAGCCGGCCGACCTCGCGCCGCACCGGATCGAAGCAGGACACGACCACCGTGTCGGGCGTGTCGTCGATGATGACGTCCACGCCCGTCGCCGCCTCGAACGCCCGGATGTTCCGGCCTTCGCGCCCGATGATGCGGCCCTTCATCTCGTCGGATGGCAGGGCGACGGCGGACACGGTGGACTCGGCGGTATGCTCGGGGGCGAGGCGCTGAATCGCGAGCGCCAGGATCTTCTGCGCTTCTTTGTCGGCGTTCTTCTTCGCCTGCTCCTTCAGATCCCGCGCCAGCGCCGCCGCCTCGCCGCGCGCCTCGTCCTCGAGCCGGCGCAGCAGCTCCTGCTTCGCCTCCTCGGCGGTGAGCCCCGCGATCTGCTCGAGCCGCGCGCGCGCCTCGAGCTCGCGGGCGGCGAGCGACTGGCCCCGCTCGTCGAGGGTGCGGGCCCGGCGCTCCAGGCCGCGCTCGCGTTCCTCCAGCGCCCCGACCCGCTGCTCCAGCGTCTGCTCGCGTCGCTCGAGCTCGTGCCGCCGACGCGCGGCCTCCTCCTCCCAGGCCTCGCGCGCGCCCATCAGCTCCTCTTTCGCCGCCAGCACCATCCGCTGGCGCGCTTCCTCCAGGAGCCGCTCGCCCTCCGCGGCCGCCGCACGCGCCGCGCCCTCCGCCGCCCGGCGCTCCACGCGGCGGCCGAAGATATAGAAGACGGCCCCGGCGGCGAGTGCACCACCGAGGACGGCTGAGACGATGGCCAGCCCGTCCGTCATAGGATCTATCTCCAGCACCGCTCCGCGCGAAGCGGAACGGAAATCGCCGAGTCGTCAGTCTTCAGTCGTCAGTTCTCAGTCGTCAACTGATGACTGAGGACTGATTACTGAGCACGGCCTTTCGCTTCCCTGGTGGCAGGAGCTTCGTCAAGTCGTCCGCCAGCGCCGCCAGCCGCGCGGAGACCTCCCGCTCGCCCTTCTTCGCCTGGAACAGCTCGTTCGTGATGTCGAGCGCGGCCAGGATCGCGGCCTTGTGCGTTTCCACGATCGGGCCCTGCGACAGCACCTTCTTCAACGCCTGGTCCACGTACGCCGCCACCTCACGCGTGTATTCGGGCGGCAGGTCAGAGCGCACCGTGTACTCCTCGCCGCCGATCATCACCTTGACCGCGTGCTTCTTGGTGCTCACGTTGCCGCCCCTGCCGCCCCTGCCGCCCCTGTCGGCCCGGCACCCCTGGCCCCGGCCGTGGCACCACCCCCGTCCCCGCTTTGACGCGCCTGCTCCTCGAGGAACGTGAGGCGGCTCAGGAGATCATGCACCCGCACGCGCGCCGCCTCGACCCGCTGGCGCAACACCTTGTTCTCCTGCTCGAGATCAGCGACGCGGTTGCGGATCTCCGGATCGGGGCGCGCGGCACCGCCGGTTCCCCCCCGACCGCCGCTCTCCTTCAGCTCGGCTTCGGCCTTGAGCGCGCGCGCGCGCCACCCGGCCAGCTCGTCCGCCACGTGGCGGAGGATCGTCTCGAGCTGGTCGAGCACCTGCGCTCCCCCATCAGGCCTCTCGCCGTCGTACGCCAAGCTCGTCCTCCAGGGCCTTCAGACCGCGCGCCAGCAACTCGTCCACCTCGCGCTCGCGCAGCGTGCGCTCGGGGTCGCGGAAGGTGCAGTGCCACGCCACGCTGCGCTGCCCCGCCGGGATCCCCCCCCCCCCCCCCCCCCCCCCCCCCCCCCACAGCGGCCACCGCCGCCGCCGTCACCCCAGCGGGGAGGACTAGCGCGAGGTCGCGCTCCACCGGCGGCTGTGCCGGCAGCGGGCGATAGACGGCCGGCGGCCGAGGCGCTACGACGAGCCGCACCTCGAACCCGTAGAGCGGAGCGGCCCACACCGGCGCGTCCGCTTCGAGGGGGCCCGACCACCCCACGACCTCCCCACCCCGTTGCACCGCCACCCAGCCCACCGCCCCGCCGGTTGCAGGTTCCACGTTGCACGTCGGCGCGGCGACGTTCACTGCTAACTCAAAGTGGTACTTCAGGTCCCATATGTCCATATCAGGTACTTTCGCACCGTCCGACCAGTGCGGCGGCCGCCGGGCGCCCGTGAGAACCCCCGCCACGGAGGTCCACTCGTCTGGGAGGGAACCGCTCCCCGCTCCCTGCTCCCCCGCGGGGTTACGAAAGACGGTTCCCACCTCGAAGAGTCGTACATCCCGGTTTCGATTCGCCCAGTTGTGCTCCACCCGCCGCACCAGGCCCGGGAGCAGGCGGCGGCGCAGGTGCGCCTCATCGGCGGACATCGGGTTCAGGATCGCCACGGCGTCGGGGCCGTCGGCGGGGCCCAGCGGGATGGTGCGGGCTTCGTATAACCCGGCGCGCGCGAGCCGGTCGCGCGCCCGCGCCCGGGCCTGCTCCTCCGGCGCGTCGGGGACGGTGCCGGGGCGGTACGGCCGCAGCTCGTCGGGAAAGGCGTCGTAGCCCTTGAGCCGGGCGACCTCTTCGATCAGGTCCACCTCGCGCGTCACGTCGGGCCGCCACCCGGGCACCTGCACCGCGAGGCGGCCGTCCTTCGGCGCCACGAAGAAGCCGACCGACGTGAGATGGCGCTCGATCTCGGCGCGCTCGATGGGCACGCCGAGCAGATGGGAGACGCGCTCGGGCCGCAGAAAGATGGTCCGCTCCTGGATCGGCTGCGGCCACAGATCGAGCGGCGGCTCCCGCAGCTCGCCCCCCGCCACCGCGACGATCAGCTCGACGGCGCGGCGCAGGGCGTCCGGCATGCCGAGCATGTCGATCCCGCGCTCGAAGCGGTAGCTCGACTCGCTCGACAGCTCGAGCGCACGGCGCGTGCGGCGGATGCGGGTGGGCTGGAAATAGGCGCACTCGAGCACCAGGTCGGTGGTCGCGGCGCCCACCTCGGACTCGGCGCTCCCCATGACGCCCGCGACGATCGTCGGCCGCTCCGCGTCGCAGATCGCCGTCATGTCGGGCGTCAGCGTGCGCGTCACGCCGTCGAGCGTCACGATCTTTTCGCCGGGCGTGGCCCGCCGCACCACCACCGCCGGCCCGCGCAATTTCGCCAGGTCGAAGGCGTGCAGCGGCTGGTTCAGCTCGAACAGGATGTAGTTCGTCGCGTCCACGACGTTGTTGATCGGCCGTTGGCCGACGGCGGCGAGCCGGCCGGCGAGCCAGGCGGGGCTTTTCCCCACCCGCACGCCGCGGATCACGGCGATCATGTAACGCGGGGCGCCTTCGGGGTCTTCGAGGCGAACCTCGACACCGTCCACCACGCCCCGGTTGGAAGGTTGGACGGTTGGACGGGAAGTCACCTTCCCACCTTCCAACCTTCCCCCCGGCATCTCCGGCAGCTTCACCACCGCGCCGAGCGACGCTCCCAGCTCGCGCGCAACGCCTTTGTGACACAGCAGGTCGGGGCGGCTGGCCGGCACGTCGATGACGATCTGATGATCGGCGACGGGAACTGCGTCCACGAAGCGGGTCCCCGGCGGGGCGTCGGCGTCGAGCTCCAGGATGCCGGCGTGGTCCTCGCCGAGCCCGAGCTCCTTGGCTGAGCAGAGCATCCCGTTGGACTCGACGCCGCGGATCTTCTTGCGCTCGAGCTTCAGGCCTCCCGGGAGCACGGCGCCGACGGGGGCGTAGGGGTAGGTCTTCCCCGCCTGCACGTTGGGCGCGCCGCACACGACTTCGACGGGTCGCCCGTCACCCGCATCCACGAGACAGAGCGAGAGGCGGTCGGCGTTCGGGTGCGGCTTCACCTCGAGCACCCGCCCGACCAGGACGTCGCCGAGGTCCTGATGCAGCGGCAGCACGGCGTCGACCGCCGCGGCGTGCTCGGTGAGCTGTTCGGCGACCTCGTGGGCGTCGAGCGGCCGGCCGAGCAGCGCTTCGAGCCAGCGGCGCGAGACGATCATCGCGCGCCCACGTCCAGCGCGAACTGCGCGAGGAAGCGCACGTCGCTCTCGTACAACAGGCGGATGTCGGGAATCCCGTGCCGCGTCATCGCGATGCGCGCGGGCCCCATGCCCCACGCGAACCCGGTGTACTTCTCGCTGTCCACGCCGCAGTTCTCGAGCACCGCGGGGTGCACCATGCCGGAGCCGAGGATCTCCATCCAGCCGGTCTGCTTGCAGGTGGGGCAGCCCCCCCCCGTGCCCCGGCAGATCTGGCACTGCACGTCCATTTCGGCCGACGGCTCCGTGAAGGGGAAGAAGGACGGCCGGAAGCGCACCCGCGTGTCCGCCGTGAAGAACTTCCGGGCGAAGGTCGCGAGGGTGGCTTTGAAGTCGACGAAGCTGATCCCCTCGTCCACCGCCAGGCCCTCGATCTGCTCGAACACCGGCGAGTGCGACGCGTCGAAGGGGTCGCGCCGGTACACCTGGCCCGGGATGACGACGCGGATGGGCGGCGGGTAGCGCTCGAGCGTGCGGATCTGGACGGGCGACGTGTGGGTGCGCAGCAGGACGTCCCCGCCCAGGTAGAACGAGTCCTGGGCGTCCAGGGCGGGGTGATCCTTGGGGAAATTCAGCGCGAAGAAGTTGTAGCGCTCGGTCTCCGCCTCGGGCCCGACGGCGCGGGTAAAGCCCAGCTCGCGGAAGATCTCGCAGATCTCGTCCACCACCTGGGTGACGAGGTGCAGGCCGCCCTGCCAGCCGGCGCGGCCGGGCATGGTGAGGTCCACGCCCGCCGCGGCGCCGGCGGCGCGCCCCCCCTTCAGGTCGCGCTCGCGGGCCGCGAACGCGGCCTCGAACTCGCGCTTCAGCGCGTTGGCCGCCGCACCCACCTCCTTGCGGGAGGCAGGCGCGAGCTTGGGCAAGCGCGCGAGGATGGTGGTGAGGAGGCCGGCTTTGCGCCCGAGGATCTCGGTCTTGAGATCCTGGAGCCGGCGCTCGTCCGCCTGCGGAATCTCCTGGAGACGCTCCCGCAGCTCGGCGATCGCTGCCAGGAGGTCGCGCATGGTCAGAGCGCCTGCTTCGCGACCTCCGCCAGCTGCTCGAACGCCGCGGGATCGCGCACGGCGAGGTCGGCGAGCACCTTGCGGTTGATCTCGACGCCGGCCTTGCGGAGCCCGTTCATGAGGCGGCTGTAGGACAGCTGATGCAACCGGGCGGCGGCGTTGATGCGCGTGATCCAGAGCCGCCGGAAGTCGCCCTTTTTGCGGCGGCGGTCGCGGTAGGCGTACTTCTGCGCCCGCTCGACCGATTCCTTCGCCGCCTTCCACAGCTTCGAGCGCCCGCCGAAGTAGCCCTTGGCGAGCTTCATGATCTTGTTCTTGCGCTTCAGGCGCGCGACGTTGCTCTTGACGCGAGGCATGGGGCAGTCGCTCCTTACGCCATCAGCAAACGCTTGAGGCGTCGTTCGTCGGCGTGCGACACCAGCGCCGGTTTCCGCAGGTGACGCTTCCGCTTGGGGTGCTTCTTGGTCAGGATGTGGCTCTTGTAGGCGCGGTGCCGGCGCAGCCGGCCGCTCGCCGTCAGCCTGACGCGTTTCCGGAGCGCGCGTTTGGATTTCTGCTTGGGCATGGGAATCCTCTTAGTCGTCGTCCGTCATCCGTTGTCCGTCGTCCGGTCCTACGGATGACGGATGACGGATGACGTTGTTACTTCGGTGCAAGCACCATCGACATGTTGCGGCCCTCGAGCTTCGGATCCTGCTCGATCTTGGCCACGTCCTTCAGCTCGTTGGCGACCCGGTCGAGCACCTCGCGTCCCAGGTCGATGTGGGCCATCTGCCGGCCCCGGTACATCATCGTCACCTTGACCTTGTTGCCGTCCTGCAGGAACTCGCGCGCGTGCCGCGTCTTGAACTCGAAGTCGTGGTCGTCGATCCCGGGACGGTACTTCACTTCCTTCAGGTGGATGACGTGCTGCTTCTTTTTCGCCGCCCGCGCCGCCTTCGCCTGCTCGAACTTGAACTTCCCGTAATCCATGATCTTCACGACGGGCGGTCGCGCGAGCGGCGCCACCTCGACCAGGTCGAGTCCCCGTTCCTGCGCCGCCGCCAGCGCTTCCTCGACCGTCATCACGCCCAGCTGCGCTCCGTCGGGGGCGATCACCCGGAGGGGACTGATCCGGATCTGCTTGTTCACCCGAATGCGGGGCGCCTTGTTGTTGGTGCTTTCGATCGCCAGGTGCTGGTCTCCTCCTCAAAAGAAAAAGCGGACTCCAGACTGCCCCGGAGTCCGCTCGTCCTCACCCCCTGACCCCCTCTCCGCGTTGCGGAGAGGGGGCACGAAGGTGAGGCCTCGGAACCCTAGAGCACTCCCCGACTTGCGGAGAGGCAGCGGGTGAGGCGCGCATGGCGCCCGCTTACCGAATTGTCGCGCCTAAGTTAGCCCGCCCTCAACTCGTCCACAAGACCGAACCCCTTCTCCTTGCCGCCCGGACGCCCCAGCCGGCCCGCCGCCACCACCGGGTCGTGTTCGAACACCAGCAGCCACCCCTCGGCCTCCGCCCGCGCGTACAGCCGCCGCCGCGACTCGAGCGTGACGAGCGGCTCGAGATCGTAGCCCATGATCCAGGGGAGCGGGAGGTGGGCGCTCGTCGGCACGAGGTCGGCGAGGAAACAGGCCCGCTCCCCCGCGCTCTCGACCAGCACCGACTGGTGGTAGGGCACGTGGCCCGGCGTCGGGAGGCAGCGGATCCCGGGGAGCACCTCCGCCTCGCCCTCGAGCAGCGTGAACGGCACCGTCTCGAAGTTGGGCGCCAGGTAGCTCGCCGCCGTGCGCTCGTTCGTGTGGCGGGCGAAGTCGAGCTCGCGCTTCTGCACCACGTAGCGCGCCCGGGGAAAGGTCAGCGCGACGCCGCCCGCGGCGTCCCGGTAGGTGTTGCCGCCCGCATGATCGAAATGGAGATGGGTGTTGATCACCCAGGTGACGTCGTCGGGCCGGTGACCGAGCTCCGCCAGCGCATCCTCGAGCTGGGTGCGATCGTCCCGCCCCTCGTTCACGACCCCATAGATGTCCTTGAACTTGGCCCCTTCCTTGTTGCCGAGGCCCGTGTCCACGAGCACGAGTTGTTGCCGAGGCCCGTGTCCACGAGCACGAGACCGGCGTCGTGCTCGATCAGGAGACAGCGCAGCGCCAACGGGATGCGGTTGCGCTCGTCGGCGGGGATGCGCCGTTCCCAGAGCGGCTTCGGGACGACGCCGAACATCGCGCCGCCGTCGAGGGCCTGGCGGCCGCCCTCCAGCGCGTGACAGCGGAGGCGGCCCACGGTGAAGGTCGTGTGCGTCATTCCAATGCGGAATGCGGAATGGGGAATGCGGAATTGATATGGGAGGTCGTGTGCACCTCGACATTCGGGTTGACATTCCGCATTCCGCGCTCCGCATTCCGCATTCGGTGCCGGTTCCCGTCGTGCAGCTCCACCAGCTGCTCCAGCGTCTCCACCCCCCGCTCGCGGGCGCGCCCGATCAGCGCTCGCAGGATGTGGGCGGTCGCGAGCGCGTCCCCGAAGGCGCGGTGGCGCGCGGGGTTCGCGACGGCGAAGAACGTCGCGACGTCGTCGAGCCCGCGGTGGCGCAACTCGGGGACGAGGCGGCGGGTGAGGCGGATCGTGCAGAGGGGCGGGCCGGGGG
>WNFV01010309.1_pt1 | contig 15925 bp, 16 predicted proteins | sample 5400101 | NCBI WGS metagenome assembly WNFV01 (sample SAMN13153361, study PRJNA577476) | soil metagenome | isolation source: 115 cm soil or saprolite under grassland replicate 1 | place: USA:California | collected 2016-06-15
CGTGTTCAGACGGGTGCATGGGAGCCGCTGATGGACGGTAAGTCGTGGCGGGAGAACGGGTTACGGTTGCGGCGCAAGCCGAACAGGGAAGTAGAGGCGTCGAGCAGTACTCTTCTGCGCTCCTGAGCCTGCGCGTAGGTCACTGAGCGCCGATAATCGTGCGCGTCTGCACCGGATTTGGCGATCGAGGCCAGCACTTGGCCGAGGGCTTCGTCCAGGTCACCCCGCTCGGGCCGGTGCCGGTCACGGGGCTCGGCGAGCCGGTCGCGGTGTTCGAGCTGGTGGGGGCCGGCGCCGCCCGCACGCGCCTCGAGGCTGCAGGCAGCAGAGCGCTACTTGACCTCGATGTAATGCCTTGCGCACGTCGGCGGTGAGTCGGATGCGGCCGGGCGCCGCGAGCTGCTCCATGCGGGCCGCCAGGTGCGTGGTCTGGCCCACGGCGGTGTCATGCGCAGATCGCTACCGATCGCGCGCACCACGACGTCGCCGGAGTTGACGCCGACGCGGATCTGACACCTCCACACCCTGCCCGCGACGAAGCTCATCCGAGTAGCGCCGCACGACGTCCTATCCTGAGCGCTACGCCGCGCTCCGCATGCAGGAGGCCGCCCGCCGCTATGCCGAGGCCGCGCGGCGGCGAGCCGGCGTGCCGATCCACATCCGGGTCGGCGTCAACTCCAGCGAGGTCGTCGTCCGCCCGATCGGCGGCGACCTGAAGATGGACTACACTGCCGTCCGGCGTGACTACCTCGCCAGGCTGATGAGCTCATCGGCCGGCGTCGCGCAGATGCGCTCCGAGGACCTTTCGGGACGCGGCGCGAGTGGGCGTTCGGTCAGCTTCACCACGGTTTCACCAGGTGCCCGTGCATGTTCCGTGCGCGGACCGAGCGAAGACCGCAGAGAGCACCGCAAGGATTCACGCCTCCTTATGCGGTTCGTCCAGCCAGAATCGCCAAGCCCGCACCGCAGATGGGCGGTGTCAGGAGTCCGGGGGCGCGCGTGTGCGCGCATCTTTCCGGCCAGATGGGCCTGATTCATATGCGGGCTTAGATGGGGGTTCTCTCCCTACACCGTATGAAGCGGACTCTCGCCGACTGGGTATCCGAGGACCATCGGAGACTGAAGCAACACGGAGACAATCTGGGTTACCGTCTGCTATCTTTTTCGTGACGCAAGGGAACCCGATTCTACTCAGATGTGAACGAGGAGAGTCGCGGCGATGGTGAGGGTCCCGGTCGCCAGAATCCTCGTGATCGACGACGACCCCGAAGTGGTCGACACCCTGGTCACCTACCTCTGCGAGGAAGGCTATGGGGTCTCGGGCGCGCTGACAAGCGATGAGGGCCTGAAGTTAGTCATACTGTCCCGTCCCGATCTGGTCTTGCTCGATGTGCTGTTACCCGGCGGAATGAACGGGATCGAAGTGCTCAAGCGCATCCGATCGATCAATCCGACCGCCAAGGTGATCATGGTGACCGGGAATACGGACCCCCTGCTCGCGCGCGAGGCCCTAGAACTCGGCGCACTCGCCTATGTCGACAAACCGTTCGATTTCGATTATCTCAAGCGCGTCATAGCCATGGCGCTCCGGCCGGAGATCACGCAACCAGACGATTACCCAAGAACCTGATCAAGACCGTCATCTGGTGACCATAGCGTTGGGACTGGTCCAGGCGGCGCTGACCCGCGCTACGGTTCGAAGGCGACAAGTGAGCAGAAGGGTGAGTCGGGGGCCGAGGGCGAACCGTCCAGGCTCCGCCCACGGCGTCCCCATCGTAGGTATGCGCGGCTCATTGCCGCGCGCTCCGGCATGCGCCGGAGCCGGTTTCAGCGGCTCGCGGCGCCGATCGCGGTTGCTAGCAGACCCGCTCCGGCGCGGCTGGCGTCCCCGGTGGCGTGGTCTCCATTCGCACCCCCTTTTGCTCGCGGCGTGCGTCCCGACGGGACGGGATCCGCGTCCCGTCCCGTCCTATCTACGCTCGCTGCAGCCGGGAGTCAATCGCCAGTGTGGAGGGGATGTACCGCGCTTCATGAGCCCCGCAACCGCGGGGCGAGCACGTCGCACAGCGCATCGCCGAGTACCCGTGCTGAGTAGTCGTAGCAACGGCATTCGGGTCATCAGCGGAAGCAACTACGTTTGGGGGATTTCATACGAGACTGGCTACATCTGTTCGGCAATCGGCGTGTAAGACGTAGCGGTCCCAAAGTTCTCGAGATATTCGCGGAGCGTATTGAGGAGCTCGGGATCGTCGTCAACGACTAGGATCCGGATCCGCTCGTCTGTCACTAGAGCATTCCGCGCCGCGTTGGTCGCATTATCGGCAGATTTAGCTTTCTAACCGCTTGATCATCACCGCCGTCTCCACGCTCTGGGCGAGGTGCTCCAGATCCAGCGTTCGTTGAGCGAGGGCGGCGTCCGACGTGCCACTGACCATGATGACCTTCACGGCGGGCGCGACGGCCTGGATCGCAATCAGGGCGGCCGCCCCCGCGAGCCCTGGCATCTCGATGTCGAGGAGCACCACGTCCGGAGGGTCCTCCACGACGGCCCGTAAGGCGTCGGCCCCGTTCGAGACGCTCCGGACGGTGTAACCCTTTAGCGTGGCAAATTCGCTCAACATCTCACGCATGGCCGTGTCGTCATCCACGACAAGCACCCGTCCCCACGACGCTTCGCGTGCCGCGGGTGCCGATGCGGTCTTCGGATCGCGCTCCGTAGTTGACGCTGCGCCTGGCCGGGCCGTGTTCGACCCCGTGAGTGCCGACAGAAGATCGGGCAGACTCACGGGCTTCGCGAGGATCGCTCGAACGCCGAGTAATGAAGCCTGGCGGTGCAGGTCGGTGTCCGTCTCACCAGTGACGACGACCACCGCGATTGTCGGATCGAACTTGACGATTCGTTTCAATGCGTCGATCCCGCCGAGCCTCGGCATCGCGAGATCCAGGATGACCGCGCGGGGGCGCTCGCGTTTGACCTGGAGGAGCGCCTCAAGTCCATCCTTCGCCTCAAGCACGTGAAAGCCTTGGAGGCGGATGTACTCACTGAATACGGCACGCATCTCGGCATCGTCGTCGACGACGAGCACGGTCTGCGGGGCGGCGTGCTGAGAAATGGCCTGCTTCCTTGAGTTAACTGGCGCTCGACCGTGCAAGGACGTCGGCACCGATCGCCGGCATCGTTAGCCGGAAGGTGGTCCCAGCGCCCTGGCGGCTCTCGACCGTGATCGCAGCGCCCGGTTGCTGCTCCACGAGAGATCGAACGATGGAGAGCCCGATCCCTGTCCCCTCCGCTTTGGTGGTGTAGAACGGCGTCCAGATTTGGGCGAGGGCGTCTGGCGCAATGCCAGGGCCCGTGTCTGTGACCTCCGCGACGATCGGCGCGCCGCCACCATCGGTCTCATAGGCTTTGAGCGTCACCTGCCCCCCACCGGTGTCCACCATGGCCTGCACCGCGTTCGTGGCCAGGTTCACGAAGACCTGCATGAGCGCACTCATGGGCGGCACTTGAACGCTGATGGAGACCTGATGCTTCCGGGCTTCGTAGGCGAGCACTTCGCTCGTCGCCCTCAATAACTCGCCCAGATCGAGGGGCGTCGGATCCGGCTTGGCCGGCTTGGAATACGTCGAGAGGCCCTCCATGATCCGCCGCATTCGCTCCGCAGCCTCCTCGAACTGAGCGAGGCTACGAGTGAGAACGTCGAAGGTCGGCGCCTGGCCCGGGGCCATCTGGAGCTTGAGAATTTCGATGCGGCCCGCAATGACGCTCAGCGGGTTTCTGAGCTCATGGGCGACCCCAGCCGCGAGGCGCCCGAGCGCGGCCATCCTCTCGCTCCTTACCAACTCGGCCGCGGCCTGTGCGCGCTCGGCGGCTCGCTGTTCCATGGCCTCCGCCATCTCGTCAAAGGATCGAGCCAAGTGACCCAGTTCGCTGTCGTCGCCGGCAAGCTCGGTCCGCGCCCCGAGGTCCCCGGCCGCCAGACGCTTTGTGGCGGCAATCAGCGCTTCGGTGCGGCGCAGCACGAGTCGTTCCGCGACCACGCGGGCGCCCGCCAGCACTCCCACGACGACAAGACCCAGCAAGACAAGATTCCGGACAAGCGCGCGGTCTGATCCAGCCAGCGCCACGGCTCGAGGAATGCCGACCGCGAGATAGACCTCGCCGGCGTCGGGCGTGGCCGACAAGCGCTTGAGTCCGTACAGTCGAGGCACGCCGTCCAATCCCACCCCAGCGGCAGTGCCCTCGCCGCGCCTGGCCAACACGGCGTGTGCGAGGGGGGCGTCCACGACTTGCTTACCGACCCACTCGTCTCCTTGGGGGTATCGGGCCAGAATGACGCCGCCCTGATCGAGCACGAGCAGCGTAGAGCCTTGCGGCAACTGGGCGTCGGCGGCCAGATGATTGAGGCTCCGCAGATCCAGTCCGATCACGACGACGGCGCTTACCGTGCCACGCGCATCGACCGCAGGGTGCGCGATGGCGATGGCCGCCTTTCGGCTAATCCGGCCGATCAAATACCCACTCATGGCGACGTCGCGGGTGGTCAGCGCGCGTTGGAAGTATTCGCGATCCCGAAGGCTGATCGGCCCGGCCGGGGGCACCGCACTGCAGACCACGTCGCCGGTCGGCGCCGCCACAGAAATGTTCACGTACCCGGGCGCTCGGCTCAGGAGCTCCGCCAGCAGCGGACGGCACGCGGTCGCGTCAAGCGCCCTCACGCCGGGGAGCTGCGCCAGGGTGAAGGCCAACTGGCGCGCGCCTTTGAAGATGTCGTTTTGTTCGGAGGCCGCGATCCGGGCGATCCGGAGCGCTTCCTCCTCGGCCACGGCCACGGCGGCGCGCTGATGCTCCAGGTGGGTATACAGCGTCAGAGCGAAGCCGGGAAGCACCGCAACGAGGACCAGGACCAGGAGTCGGGATCGGAGGCTCGCGAGTCGCTTCATGCCGGGTTATGAACATCGTAATCCAGGCGGTGGCGAAAGACCTAAAGGCAGGACTACCCATGTGGCTCTAATGCAGGCGGTGGTACGGCCTTTCCGGGTACTGGGCATGTCCGGCTCCCTTCGTCTCGGTCGTCACGAACATTCCGTCGGCGGGCACAGGGCGCACCGAACAGGCCATCCGCGCGATGGTCGTACCTCATTCGGTCGAGCTCGACCGCATGCAGGAGTGGTCGGCGAAAACAGATCCCATCGCCGGCGGCGTCCGCCTGATCGTCATCGCAAAGAAGCCCGATGACGCGAAGCTCGTGGCGCGCATTCGTGGGCTAGGTTTCGCTGGGCTGATCACCGAAGGCGCGCTCCATCAGCCGCACCATCTTGGCGCGAGGCGAGCGCTGACCGGTCACAGGCACTGAGGAGGCGACGGATGCGCCGCGGGAAGTCCGCACCTCGAGCTACGTCCAGCTACGACGCGGCGGTCCCCGAACCCCCAGTTGCGGACACGCGGAGCCTCCGTCTCTGATCTACGCTGGCTTTGACGAAGCCGCAAGGACTGCGTCAGCGAAGCAGCCCCGCTGCCCCCGTCCCATCGCCTTCATCTTATATACGCCAGACGGTAAAGGCCTTGCACTCGATCGCCAGCGCTTCGCACGCTACCCCGCGGCCCCTCAAGCTACTTCCGTAGCTGCTTGATTAGCCAAAGGATGGCAAGCACCATGAGGACGAGCAGGAGCACCCAGAACAACCCCATGAACAGCATCATCGGCCATCCCATCATCGGCATTCATCGGCCATCCCATCATCGGCATTGATCCTGACATCATCGGCCCCATCGGCTGCTGGGCCGTCGCCCGACTCACGAGTAGCAACAGGGCCACACCTATGCTGGATGCCAAGCCGACAATCGTTCGCATGTCTTGACCCCCCCCTCTGAGAATGCGAGCTAAGCAGCGAGGAAGGTCTCGCCGGCCTCCCGCGCTGCCGATCGCGCTTGTACTTTTTGTGATCTCACGCGAGTCCTAAGATCCGGTCTAATAAAGGTCGTCGAGCGAGCTCGGACACCCCCTCACTATCGGCAGGATTCGACGCTCCTTAACCGCCAGAGCGCGTTCTCGCGGCTTCGGCCCGTAGAAAGAAGCTGCCATCCGTCACGACCTTCTCGCCGGGCTTGACCCCGTCCAGGACCTGAACGACCTCACCCATCGCCAAGCCGAGCTTCACCGTGCGTTCAACGAACTTGCGCTCGTCGCCCTCGACCGGCGCGTAGACGACGGCGCGCTCGCCGATCATCTGGACGGCGGCGCGCGGCACGACGGTCATCCGCTCCGAGACACCAGCTTCAAAGCTCACCGTGACGAACATGCCGAGACGGACTTCGCCGCGGTTCGGGACCTCGACACGGACTTTGGCCGTTCGCGTCGCCGCATCGACTCGGGGGTCAATGTAGGCCACGCGGCCCTTCAGCGGTTGGTCGGGCGTCGACGGGATCATGATCGTGGCCGGCGAGCCGACGCGGACTCGTGGGAAGTCCCGCTCGTAGAGGTCCCCGATCACCCACACGGTACTCAGATCCGTCACGATGAAAAGCTCTTGGCCGGAGTTGACCACCTGTCCTGGGTTCACGGTGCGGGAGATGACCAGGCCACCCGCTGGCGATGGTACGGTGACTTCCGAAACGACCTGCGCCGCGGTTTCCAGCGTCGCGACGCGGTCAGACGACAGTCCAAGCAGTAGCAGGCGCTGTCGAGCCGCGGCCACCTCTGTCTCGTGGCCGGTATGGACGGCAGTGACTTCCTCCAACTCCTGCCGGCTCGCCGACCCGAGCGTGACCAGCTTCTGGGTGCGCTCGAGCTTCTGGTGGTCGGCTTCTAGCATCGCGCGCATTGAGAGGTATTTCATCTGCGCGTCGGCCAGCTCGGCGCTGAAGATGACCGCCAGCGGCTCACCGCGACGCACCGAAGCGCCGAGCTCAACCGTCACCTGACGCACAATGCCACCGACGAGCGCGTTCACTTTTGTGTCACGGTAAGCGTTGGACATGACGATCCCCGGGACCGTCAGACCTGATCCGGACGCTTGGCTCTTGACGTCGGCGAGCTTGATCCCGGCGCGCTCGATCGCTTCAGGCGTCAACGACACCTCGACAGGCTCTTCTCCTTTGGTCTGATCGGCCGGTCCTCCCTGAGCCCCCATGCCAGGCATCCCGGGCATTGACCCACCACTGGCAGAGGCGGAGGGCGCTCGGGCATCTCCCGTCGTTACCGTCCGTTGCGTCCTTCCGTCGGCACTTCCGCGCCGGGCACTCCACACAACGCCAGCCGCTGCGCCAACCAGGAGCAAGATGACCGCGGCGGCCGCCACCGTCATGTACCGGCGCACGTGTCCACCCCGGTGGCCAGCGACCCGGTCGTCGACTAGCTCGTCATCGCGACCCATCGGTCATCTCCCCCCAGTGGCCATCATCATCCCGATCGCCCGATCGATCTCGACAGTGGCGTCGTATACCTGCTTCAGGGAGTCGGTGTAGCCGTTCTCGATCTCGATGTAGCGGCGTTGCTCGGCGATCACGTCGAGCAGCGAGCCGCGTCCCAGCTCGTAGGTTTGCCGCACGACGCTGAGGTTCCGGGTCGCGACGTCGCGGACGCCTCGCTCGTAGATTTCGAGGGAGCGCGTGGCTGCCGCGTGTTGGGCGAGGGCAGCCGCGATTTCCTGGCGGACGGTGAGCTCGGTGAACTGCAGCCGCCGCTCCGCGCCCGTGGTCTCCGCGAGCGCCGCGGCGATGTTGCCCTGGTTGCGGTTGCGCACCGGCAGCATGATGCTCACCCCGGCGCCGAAGTAATGGAACACATCCTGGATCGGCCGTATGGCGCCGCTGTTGGTCAGGCCGTTCAGGTTGAAGCCGAAGTCCTGGCGCTGGTAGCCGACATTCACGCTGGCGTCCCATCGGCCTTCCGCCTCTTCCTTGCGGGTCTTGGCCCTCGCCATCGCCACATCGGCCTGTGCGGCGACGACGTCAGGCCTATTCGCCAGCGCCTTGCGTACCGCCTCTTCCGGCGTTGGTAGCGTCGCGCTGGACGCAAGGTCACCCCGCACTGTGAGCGGTGAATCGGGCGCCATGCCGGCCAGTCCTTTCAGTTGGAGCGCGGCGATCTCCACACGGCTGGAGAGCATCTGACGGGTGGCCTCGAAGCGGTTGACCTCAACGAGCATCAGGTTCTCCTCGAGCGCCGGTGTGGCCCCCTGACGCACGCGGTCCTGGACGAGCCGAAGGGCGTCGCGGTTCACGCGCAAGAGGTCGTCGGTGACCGCCAGGCTGCGTCGCACGGCGAGGAGTTCCCCGGCCTTCGTCCGGACATCGGCGGCCAGACGGCGTTCCCGGTCACGCACCTGAGCTTGCTTCATCTGAAGCTCGCGCTCGGCGACGCCCACTCGGCCCTCCTTACGGCCGTTGAGGTCGAGGGGGACTGTCAGCCCGATCATGAGGTTGTTGTCCGGGCTTAGCGCCTTCTGGCCCCCCAGCTCCAGCATCGGGTTCGGACGCTGGGCCGCTTGCTGGAGACGACCGACGGCTGCCTCGATCTCCGCTCGCGCGGCGCGGAGATCGGGGCTGTCGGCGATCGCGCGCGCGACGAGTTCGTCCACTGTCAGGTCGGCACCGGGCTGGGCGTACACCAGCCCGGTGGTAGCCAGCGCGCTCAGTACAAAAGCCGCGAGCAGTCCGCCTAGCCTTGACATCGCGATCAGCGGACGGGGACGGAGAGCTTCGTCGAGCCCTTGCCCGCCGGGCCATCCCAGGTGACCGTCACCTGGCGGGTCCCGGTGTCAGGGAACTCGATCGTGCCCATATACCGGCCTGGGGTCTTGTCGGGCATCAGAGTGGCGCCGGCAACCATCGGCGACATTCCCGACATCGTCATGCTGGTGTTCAACGAGACTTTGCCCGCATCGACTGGCTGCTTGTCTTTGGCGGAGGTGAACTCGAGGACGAAGTTGTTCTTGCCCTGCTTCCACTGCCCGGCCTCGCTCTTCAGTGTGACGACGACGTCCTTGCTCTTCTGGGTGGCGAACGTCTTCTCCTCGGCCCACACACCGGCCCCGAATCCGAGCAGGAACGTGAACGCTGCCAGCATCGCGGTCAGACGCGTCATTGGCCAATCTCCTTTGTGTGGTTGATGGTTCACTCGCCTCGTTCCAGCGCAGACCGCCTGCCGGCGACCTGGCGGTTCGGCCGTTCTTCGGCCTCACTGCGCCGTAGCTCTCGCTCTCGCAGCCAGTAAAAGATCACCGGTGTCACGATGAGTACGAGGCCGAGCGAGCTCACCATGCCGCCGAGAACCGGCGTGGCCAGGGGCTTCATCACTTCGGCGCCCGTCGAATGACTCCACATAATGGGCAACAAGCTGGCGACGACCGTCGAGACCGTCATGACCTTGGGCCTCAGCCGCAGCAACGCGCCCTCTTTGACGGCCTCCAGGAGGGCCTCACGGGTCAGCCGACCCCCCAGGTCTTCGCGCTTCTGACTGACCGCTTCCTCCAGGTAGATGACCATCACGACCGCGGTCTGAACGGCCGTGCCGAAGAGGGCGATGAACCCCACCCAGACGGCGACGGAAAAGTTGTAGTGGAGTGCGTAGAGCAAGTAAATCCCACCGGCCAGGCCGAACGGCACGGCCAAGAGCACCTGGGCGGCGTCGAGGAGCGAGCGGTAGGTGAGGTACAGCAGCACGAAGATGACGATGAGGACGAGCGGGATCACGATCTGCAGTCGCTCCCTTGCCCGCCGCTCGTTCTCGTATTGCCCGCTCCACTCGATGTAGGAGCCCTGAGGCAGCGGCACACGCTGCGCGATCGCTTGGCGCGCTTCCTCCACAAAGCTGCCCACGTCTCGACCGCGTACGTTGAGCAGCACCGTGACCACGAGCAGGCCGTTCTCGCTGGAGACCATCGACGGTCCGGAGACGTGTCGGATCTCCGCGAGCTGGCCGAGCGGCACCTGGGTCCCGTTCGGTGCCGTTACCAACACGCCGCCAAGGGCGGCTGGATCGGCCCGGTACTCGGGCGCGTACCGGACACGGACCGGGAATCGCTGGCGCCCCTCGATCGTCAGCGTGAGGTTGGTCTCCCCCACCGCCGTCTCGATGACATCCTGGACGGCGCCGACCGTGATCCCATAGCGAGCGGCCGCCTCACGCTTGACACGCACATCGAGGTAAGGCGCCCCCGTCACCTGCTCAGGATAGACGTCGACGGCCCCGGAGATTAAACGCAGAACATCGGCGATGGCACGCGCCCGCTCCTGGAGGACGTTGAGGTCGTTTCCGAAGACTTTCACGCCGACCTCCGAGCGGATCCCGGTGGTCAGCATGTTGATCCGGTTGATGATCGGCTGCGTCCAGATGTTCGATACGCCGGGGAGCGTGGTCGCCTGGTCCAGCTCGCCGATGAGCTTCTCGCGCGTCATGCCCGGTCGCCATTCGCGCTCGGGCTTGAGGCTGACGACCGTCTCCGTCATGTTCACGGGCGCGGGATCGGTGGAGGTATCGGCGCGTGCGATTTTCGCCACGACGGACGCGATCTCCGGAGACTTGCGGATCGCCTCGTTCTGCTTGCGCGCGATGTCGACCGCTTGCGCCAGTCCGATCGAGGGATCGGTCACGGGCATGAACATGAGATCGCCCTCGTTGAGCGGCGGCATGAACTCCTTGCCGATCCGGGGCACCAACGCGATCGCGCCAGCGACGACGAGGACGGCAACAGCCAGCGTCGCGACGCGGTGCCGTAGGGCGAAGTCAAGCACCGGCCGATAGAGCCACACCAGCGGCCGCATCACCGGGTTATGCTCCTCACCCCGCACCTTACCGCCGATGAGGAGACTGCATAGGACCGGCACGAGTGTCACCGACAAGATAGCGGCGCCGATCATCGAAAACGTCTTTGTATAGGCCAGCGGGTGGAACAGCTTGCCTTCCTGCCCGGTCAACGCGAACACCGGGAGGAAGGCCAGGATGATAATCGCGAGCGAGAAGAAGATCGGCCGGCCCACGAGGCGCGTGGCGTCGAGCACGGTCTCCATCACCCGCCGCCGATTCCGTGTGTTCACGTCGCGCTTCTCGATGAAGCGGAACGCATTTTCAGTCACCACGATCCCGGCGTCGACGAGGACGCCGATGGCGATCGCGATGCCGGCCAGCGACATGATGTTCGAGCTGATACCGAGGTACCGCATGAAAAGGAACGCCGTGAGGACCGCCAGCGGCAGCGGGATCGTCACGATCAATACCGAGCGGAAATGGAGCAGGAAGACAATGTTGACGATGGTGACGACGACGGTCTCCTCGATGAGCGCGCGCTTGAGCGTGTCGACCGCGCGCTCGATGAGCGTCGACCGATCGTAGAAGGGAACGATCTTCACGCCGCTCGGCAGGCCCGCTTGGAGCGCCGCGATCTTCTGCTTGACGCGGTTGATCACGTCCACGGTGCTCACGCCGTAGCGGGCCACGATCACACCGCCTACCGCCTCCTCGGTGCCTTTGACGAGGGCAGCCGCCCGAAACGCGTCCCCGATCTTCACCTGGGCCACCTGCTTGATGAAGATGGGCACGCCGCCCTCGGCACCGATGACGATATCCTCGACGTCCCGCACGTTCTCGATCAGGCCGAGCCCGCGGACGACCGACCACGTGCCGCTCGCTTCCACCACGTTGCCGCCGACGTTCCGGTTGCTCCGAACGACGGCATCCACCACCATCGACAGCGGGATCTTGTAGGCGCGCAGGCGGTTGGGATCGACGTCGATCTGGTATTGCCGCACGGTGCCGCCGATGCTGGCCACTTCAGCCACGCCAGGCACCGCGTTCAACTGGTAGCGAATGAACCAATCCTGGATCGATCGGAGGTCTCGCAACGAGTAGCCCTTGCCCTCGACTGTGTACCAAAAGACGTGGCCCACGCCGGTCGCATCCGGTCCCAGAGTTGGCACGACACCGGCGGGCAGCGCCTTCGTCAGCAGGTTCAGCCGCTCGAGCACGCGCGAGCGTGCGAAGTAGAGGTCAACCCAGTCCTCGAAGATGACGTTGATCATCGAGAACCCGAACGCAGACGAAGAGCGCACGACGCGCACACCCGGCAAGCCCTGCAGGCTCACCGTGAGAGGATAGGTAATCTGGTCCTCGACCTCCTGGGGCGAGCGCCCGGTCCAGTCGGTGAAGACAATGACCTGATTGTCGCTGAGGTCCGGGATGGCATCGATCGGCGTCGTCAGCAGCGCCCAGTAACCCCAGGCGCCGACGAGCAGGAAGAGCCCTATGACCAGAAACCGATTTCGCATCGAGATCTCGATCAGCCAGTTGATCATCGGCGACGCCTGATCTCAGCCGTCATGGCCCTGACCAGAAACCATTTACCGAGCGAGTTCGGGAGCCAATGATCACCCGCTCGTCTCATCACGAGGCAGCCAGCGTTCGATCTGATGTTGGACAGTGACGACATCGCCCTGCGCCAGGATGCTGGGTTCAAAATGGAAGACGAACTCGGTGCAACCGTAGGCAGCCTTCCCGTCCGGCAGTCGCAAAGGCTCGACCGTATGGGTGAACAGCTGGACGCGGTCGGACTCGACTTTGAGGTCGAGCACCACGACTCGGGTTCCCTTGGGCAACGTGAAATCGCCGCGCTCAACGGAAACGATCCGATCTCCCATAACTTCGACACGAGCATAGTCTCGAACGTGAAACCGTGGGGACTTGGTGTTGGCCTGCACGAATCGGATGCGCAGAGCAGGGGCGTCGGCCTCGAGCCTGAGCACCAGACCCTTCTTCGCGACGACACCCAGGTTCGAGACGTTTCCGACCTCGATCGTCGAAAGCGGGTAGCGCGCCTTGAGCGACTGCGCGGTCTCCCGCGCCGTCTCCGCACCTGCGACGCCGGCTACGACAGTGGACAGCAGCGCCATCAGCAATGACGCAAACCGATACGCCTTCATGGCACTCCTCCTCTTCGCGGGGGAGGGCCCACCGCATCCAACATCGATGCGAAGAGACACCCCTGCCGCGTTCCTTCAGTTGTCTTGACTTGAACAGACTACGAGCTACAGAGAGAGGAGAGCGGGTCTGGGAGGTGGATCCGGAAGCGAGAAGAGTGCGCTGACGAGGTGTTCAGGAGCCGGCAGCGATAGGCTCGTCGCCGCGAGCAGGAGCACAGCACTGCCAAGTACGCTTGTCGTGGTGCAGGACGACGCCCCGCAGGGCCCTTCGCACATCGCGCCCATGGCCATGCAGTTGTTCGACGCCATCGCGAGGGGCGCCGAAAGAACCCACACGAGAACAGTGACAACGGCAGCAACCGCTCGCCAGCGTCTCATCGCTACGTACTATAACACGCGAGCCCAGGCCAGAGGTTCGCGGGGCTCACAGTGGCAGCTGCGCGAATCGCCCGCTTGCACGGCCTGCCCGGCTTTGCGATACTGGCGACGACATGCGGTGTGGCGTGATCGTCGTCATGGTGCTGTTCTCGCTGGTTGCTGCGCCGTTCGCAATGGCGCTCGACGGCTGCTCCGGCATGGGCACGACATGCGGTACGTCGTGTTCCGCCCCGTGCATCTCGGTATCCGCGACGGCGAGCGATCTCCACTTGACCTCGGTGGGAGGTCTCGCGCCGATCCCGCTGCCACGCGTCCCAGCCACCGCACTTAAGACTCTCGACGCCCCTCCGAAGTCGCCTTTCCTCGCGTAGTTCGTAGCGCTCCGTCGTCACCGTAGATCGCTCGTCGCTTCGACGGCGTAGGTCTTTGGGTCGACGCCCCGGGTCGAAGTGCCCGGGAATATCGACGCGGGGAGCGCTAGGACGCCCGATGTCTGATCAGAACTCAGCGGAATGGCGCACAAAAGGAGGATCTCGATGAAGACGACAACCTTTTCACTGTTGTCCGCGTTTGCCTTGTCAGCCCTCGTTCTGGGTCCAGTGGTCATGGCAGCGGAGCCGAACAAGTCTGCCGCCCCGAAGACAGGCGAGCCGACGAAGGACGCAGCGACGACGTGCATGGTGGACACGATGCAGGGTTTCGGGACGACAGAAGAGGGCAGCAAGGCCATGCAGGAGTTCATGCAGTCGCCCAAGGGCGCTCGGGCGATGACCAACATGATGGAGATGGCACGGCGCATGGGTAACGGCGACCTCATGCTCGGCATGACAAAGATGATGGAGATGATGGGCGGCCAGGGCGGAATGATGGGCGGCCAAGCCACTCCAGGGACTCATCAGCCGAAATAAGGTCTGCGACGAATGACCACCGAGGAGGGGAAGTGATGGCAACTATGAACGAGAAAACAACCGTGACGGGACGCCATTGCGCGTACTGCGGCCATGTCGTGACCGATGACACGCCACCAATCGAGCGCTTTGGCGAGCAGTTTTGCTCGGAGGCCCATGCGGAAGAGTTCGTCGCCGGAGTACGAACCGCGCGGATCCAGGCTGCCGCACGAGCCGAGACGTCGGCATCGGGATGTGCCTCTTCACCGGCCGGGCAGCGGACGTGGAGGGACTATCTGAAGCAAGCCGCGTGCTGGGGCGCGCCGCTTCTGCTACTCCTGGCGATCCCGCTGTTCTGGAGCGGCAGCGCGACCGCTGCCACCGGCGGCTCGATCCTCAGCGTGCTGGCGCTGCTCGCCTGTCCGCTGGGGATGTTCTTCATGATGCGGGCAATGGGCAACATGGGCCATGGCGGATAGCCACGTGCGAAGGACGGCGCGGATTCACACGATCAGCACGGCCGCTGAATACAAGGAGCGAACCGCTATGACAAGGAGGCTTACGATCATCGCGGCCGTCGCGGCCGTTGTCGCCGCGTACAGTTCAGCGAGGGCCGAGGAGATTCATCAAGGCCCGGAGGCCTTTGAGCACGTGCATGCGCTCGCATTCGATGCTGCTGCCGCGCGCTCGCTCTGGCTCGGCGCGCATGCGGGGTTGTTCCGGAGTGAGGATGGCGGCCGAACCTGGACGAAGGTCACCCTGCCCGTCAAGCATGACGCTCCCGACATCATGGGAGTCACGCCAGACCCGCGCGACGCAGGCGTCGTCTACGTCGCGACGCACGAGGCGGGCGTGCTCAAGACCACCGATAGCGGCCGGAGCTGGTCGGAAGCCAACAGCGGCCTGGGTGGTCACGACGTGCACGGGCTGGCCGTCGATCCGAACGCGGCGACCAAGCTCCATGCGCTCGTGCGCGACAAGGGCCAAGGCGTCTATCGAACCACGAATGGCGGCCAGAAGTGGGTCCGGGTCGACGATGGGCCGGGAGGCGAAACCAAAGTCCTCGCGTCGGTCAACCTCGCGACGGGCATGGGCGGCATTTACCTCTATGCCGGGACGGCGGACGGGCTTCAGCGTAACCCCGACTGCTTCTGAGGCTGGAAGGCGGTGGGCGGTCTGCCCACGAGCACGGTCAACGGGTTCGCCGTCGACCCCTCGAACGCGAAGGTGATGTATGTCGCCATGCGCGATGGCATCTTCCGCACCGACAACGGCGGGTGGACATGGACGACGGTGGCCAACGGTCCGAAGAACGTCAGCGCTGTCGCCGTGAACCCAAAGAAGCCCACCGAGATCTACGCAGCGACGATGGACGGCACGATCGTTCGTAGCACCGACGGGGGTGCCCAGTGGAACGCCGTGCGCTGAGCGTGGCAATCGTCGCTGGGAGCCTCCTGTTCTAAGGGCTGCTCGCCGCTAGCGCGGGGGCCGCGGATCCCCTCGAGGCCATGGGCGTCCTTCGTCCGGCTGCGCCAGAGCCTCCACCGGACATCGCGTTCACCACGATGGATGGACGCGAAGTTCGTATTCGGGGGCTCCGCGGCAAGCCGATCCTCCTCGGCTTCTTTACGACGTGGTGACCGAAGAGATCCGGGCGGCAAGATCGCCATCGACTACGGGATTTGGGGCCTGCCGGAGAGTTTCTTCATCGATGGCGCAGGACGTATTACGTACAAGCACGTCG
>WNFV01007906.1_pt1 | contig 15919 bp, 13 predicted proteins | sample 5400101 | NCBI WGS metagenome assembly WNFV01 (sample SAMN13153361, study PRJNA577476) | soil metagenome | isolation source: 115 cm soil or saprolite under grassland replicate 1 | place: USA:California | collected 2016-06-15
CCGGACCGGACAGCCGGCGGGCGAACAGGGCGGAGAGCATCAGCGCCACGGCGACGGCACCGAGGGCCACCAGGAACAGCACGCGGTTCACGCCCCGCTCGGCCGCGGCCAGCACCTGCGATGGCTCGGCGCCGAGGAGCGCTCCGATCACCCGGCCGACCTGGCGCTGCAGCGGGAGCACGGCCAGGAAGTACTCCCGCGACCCGATCGTCGCGGTGTCCCGGAGCTCCTCGCCCCGCTCGATCACCCGGGTCGCGATCCGGCGGGCCAGGTCCCGCGGCAGGCCGTCGCCGGCCTCGAACCCCGGGAGGGTCTCGGCCACGAGCGCCCCGGCCCGGGCGTCGACCACGGCCGACGGCGTGGCCCGCGCCAGCAACCGGAGCAGGTCGCCGTCGAGCCGGCGGCCGACGACCACCACCCCTACCTGGCGGCCCGGCCGGTCGAGGTCGGCCACCGGCGCGGCCCCGACGATCGCCAGCAGCTCGGTCCCGAGCGTGTCGAGCGAGACGGCCTCGGTCCCGTCGAGCGCCGACCGGACCTCGTCGGTCCCGGCGAGCTGGAGCGCCTCGACCTCGTCCACGCCGGCCCGGGCCCGCACGAGCCCCGCCCGATCCAGCACGGCGATGAAGTCCAGCTCGCGGAAGATCCGGGTCAGGAGCGCGTCGAGCTGGTCGTTCAGGACCCTCGAGGGCTGCCCGAGGTCCAGTCCCCCGGCGATGGCCACCACGTTCCCGACCTGCCCCTGCGCCAGTGGCTCGATCTCCTCCCGGATCGCGCCGGTCTCGTTGCCCACGCGCTCGGCCGCCTCGCGGCGCAGGTTCCCGGCGATGACGCTCGTCAGGGCAGCCGAGACGGCCAGGATCACCACGAGCAGCACCGCGACGAACCCGGCGACCATCTTGAAGCGGATGCTGCGGCGGGTCGCGGAGACGACCCCGGCGGCGACCCCTCCCCACCCGAGCGTCAGCAGGAGGTGGGCGGTGACAGTGGCCCCGGAGAACGAGGCGCGCGGGACCGCCAGCACGGACTCGAACGCTCCCATCAGGACCAGCCCGGCGGCCATCGCCATCCGCCCGCGCTCGCGGCGGGCCCGCCAGCTCATCGCGACGCCGGCCGCCAGCGCGGCGACCGCCGGCGGCATCACCGCCGCGGGCGCCACCAGCGCCGCGAGACCGGCCCCGGGGGCGACGAGGGCCGAGAGGAGCACGAGGGCGTACCCGCTGGTCCGCGCCGCGCCGGCCCAGAGCTCCGTCTCGGCGGCGAAGCCGGCCCCGTGGGCGGCCTGGGCCGCGGCGAGGACCAGGAAGCCGAGCGCGCCGGCCGCGCGCGACGCGAACGGGCGACCCGTCCGCCGTCCGAGCACGGTTGCCGCCGCGACGGCCGTGGTGAGGGCGAACAGGTGAACGGCGAACTGCGCCGGCAGGAGGGTGCTCGATTCCATCGTTGCCCGTTGCGGGTGACCGAGTATACGCCGCCCTACCTGCGGCGATACAGGTCAGAAGCGATCGCAGCGGCAGCCGGAGAACAGGTACGCCAGCGCGTCGGCATAGGTGTCGACCGGAACGAGCTCCAGCCCGTCGACGACCGCCCGGGCACCGGCGAGGTCCCGTCGCGGGACCAGGAACACGTCCGCGCCGGCCCGCGCCGCCGCCACCACCTTCTGCTCGATCCCCCCGATCGGCCCGACCGCGCCGTCGAGGTCGATCGTCCCGGTCCCGGCGATCACCCGGCCCCCGGCCAGGTCGCCGGGCGTCAACAGGTCGCTCAGGCCGAGGGCCCACATCAGCCCGGCCGAGGGCCCGCCGATGTCGCCGCTCTCGATGGAGAGCGAGAACGGGAAGTTGTCGATCAACGACACCCCGATCACCGCGTGGTCGACCCCCTCCGCGCGTACCGGACGGACGACCACCGTCCGTGTCTCGCCGCCGGCGCGCACCGTGAGGGTCAGCCGCCCGTCGGCGCCGGCGCGGCGGATCGCGGCCGCCAGCGCCGCGCGGCCGGCGACCGGCTCCCCGTTGGCCTCCAGCACCAGGTCGCCGGGAAAGAGCCGTCCGTCCGCCGGGAAGTCGGGGAACACGTCCTGCACGAGGGCGCCCGGGCGATGGTCGGCCGGGTAGCCCGACACCCGCTGGAGTGTGACGTACGCGGCGGCGAGCTTGCTGGCGTCCATTTCCGAGAGCTGGATCTCGTCGTTCTCCTGCTCGGTGATCCCCGGCGGCAGGACGTCCCGCTCCGGCACGATGTCGATGGAGCGGTCGAACCACCCGCGCACCGCCTCGAACGACGTGGCCCGCGAGACCGTCACCGTGGTCAGCAGGAACCGGCCCGCCGAGTCGAAGACCTCCGGGCCCCGGACGTGGATCAGCGGTTCGACCTCCCGTGCCGGGCCGGGACCGACCTCGAACAGGGGAAGCGGAACGCCGGTCAGGACGGCCAGCAAGACGACGAGGGGGATCAGGGAGAGCGACCGCCGCACGCGGCCATCGTATCGAGCGCCCCGGGAGACGGAGGTGCGAACCGGAAGAGGGCGAAACGACGTACATTGTGGACGTGCGGGACGTTCTCGTTCTCGTGCTGGCGGCCGGGCTCTCCGCCCTCGTCGTCTGGCGGATGACCATCGGGCCGAACCCCGCCGCGCGCCGCCGCCCGTTCCGCCGGCGCCGGGTCCGCTTCGAGGAGACGCTGGAGGTGACCGGAGCGTCGTTCGCCGGGGTCTCCGCCACGCCGGCGTTCGCCTTCGTCCCGACGGCCCGCGAGGAGCGCCCGCACCGCTTCCGGGCCGTGATCGGGATCGCCACGACGATCTTCCTGCTCGCGGCGGGCGGCGCCGCGGCCCTGTACCTGATCGGGCACTTCGCCCGGCTCGCGATCGAGAACCTGATCAACTCGTAGCCGGCCCGATCGGGACCGGGAACTAGCGATCGTCCGGAACGGGGATCTCCGGCGTGACGTCGCGGATCTCGCGGACGATCGACTGGTACAGGCCGTCGTCGTCGCGCAGCTTGCCCTCCAGGTTGTACTCCCCGGCGAAGGCGGAGATGGCCTCGCGCGTCGGGTGGTCCAGGCGGCCGGTAGCGTCGCCCCCGTAGTGCCCGGTGGTGGTCAGGCGCGCCTGCAGGTCCGCGACCAGCGGCGGGGTGGCCTGGAGGACGGGGTCGTCGCGGATCAGCAGTTCCCGGTCGTAGGTCCCGAACACGCGCGCGAGCTCCGTCGGAGCGTTCGAGTGATCGTCCACCCGCAGGTCCACGTACCGGTCGGTGTACCCACCGTAACCGCCGCGCGGGCGGACCACGCAGAGCGACGCCGACTGGCGGCCGCGGCGGTCGCCGCCGGCCCGGTCACCGGCCAGGATGGCGGCCAGCAGCCGGTCGGCCAGCTCGCCACCGGACTCCTCGTATGCGCGGGCCATCGCCGCCACCACCTCCGGCCCGGTGAGGATGTTGCCCTGCACGGCGTAGCCGTCGCCGACGCGTCCGCCCGCCCACTCCATGCAGCGCAGGCCGGTGAACGACGCGGCGTCACCGGCGGCGCCAACGACCCCGACCTGGCGCTGCTCGCGGCCCCGGTCCTGCTCGAGGAGCGCGATCATTGCCTCCTCGGCCGAGGCGCCCTCGCGCAGGATCCGCAAGCCCTCGGGCCCGAACGCCGTGTTCGCCCAGGACTGCGTGGCGACGGCCCCCACCCCGGCGACGGCCCATGGCACCACCGAGCCGACCGCCGGGAACTTCGATGCGACGGCCACGCCGATGTCGCCGGAGCCGTCGGCCGCCACGATCGAGAACGTCATCTCACCGCCGTCCCATCTGGGGATTCATGAAGAACGCGGACTGAAGGTCGGGAAGGTAGTCGAGCAGACGGCCGGCGCCGAGCACGACGGTCTCGAGCGGCTGCTCCGTGAGGTGCACGGGCACCTCGCACTCCCCGGTTGTCACCTCCCGGCCGCGCACCTGCGCCGGCCGATGGCTGGCAGTGGGATAGGCGGAACCGGTGGTGATCTTGATCTGCTCCGCCGTCTTCTCGCCGATCGCCAGACCGTACTCGCGCCGGATGTACTGCTGGATCGCGGCGTCCATGTCGAACCCGCCGACTCGGATGGCGTGCATGGCGACGATTCCGCCCATCGACACCATGGCCATCTCCGACGTGCCGCCGCCGACGTCGACGATCAGGTTGCCGATCGGTTCGTGGGTCGGCAAGCCGGCCCCGATCGCCGCGGCCATCGGCTCCTCGATCAGCGCAACCGTGCGCGCGCCTGCCGACAGCCCGGCCTCCTCGACGGCGCGGCGCTCGACCTCGGTGATCGCCGACGGCACGCAGATCAGCACCCGCGGCTTCGCGAAACGGGTCACGCCGACCGTGCGCAGGATCAGCTTGATCATCCGCTGCGTGATGTCGAAGTCGGTGATCGCGCCGCGCCGCAGCGGGCGGACGGCGACGATGTAGGCGGGCGTGCGCCCGATCATCTCCCAAGCCTCGTCGCCCATCGCCAGCACCTCACCGGTCCGTGAATTGAGCGCGATGACGGTCGGCTGGTTGAAGACGATCCCCTCGCCGTGATGGAACACCAGCGTGTTCGCGGTTCCGAGGTCGATGGCGAGGTCGCGGCCCTGCAAGAAGGACGCGCGGAGACGTCGCTGCCTTCGCTGCACGCTGGGCATTCTAGGGAGCGCTCGTCACATCGGGCGCGAGCAGCCGCGCCGGGAAGCGCTCCTCGTCGGGAAGCACGCGACCGGGGCTCAGGATACCGACCGGGTCGAAGGCGCGCTTCAGCCCGCGCCACGCGTCGACGGTGTCCGGCGGAACGAAGCGCGGGACGAGCCAGGAGCGCGCCAACCCGAGCCCGTGCTCTCCGGACGGGCTGCCGCCGAGCGCCGCGACCAGGTCCGCGTGGCCCCCCGCGATGGCCGCGGCCGCGCGGCGGTGCGCTTCGCGCGCCAGGTCGAGGAGCGGCCGCGGGTGCAGCCGCCCCGGCGCGGCGTGCCCGTACCAGAGCACGTCCACGCCGTGCCGACGGGCCAGCTCCTCGACCCCGTCGAACAGGTCGGGCAACCGTTCCACGGGCACGACCGCGTCCTCGATCAGCGCCACCGGGCGGACCGGCCCGAAGTCGCGCTCAGTGAGCACCGACCGGCGCAGCCGCCAGGCGACGGACCCCGAGTCCGGCGACCGGACGGGCTCCATCGTCGCCCCCGGGAGGCGGATGCCGCGCAGCGTGCCGGCCGCGTCGGGGCCGTGCACCTCGACGACCAGGATCGCCGCCGGATCGCCGGGCCAGGCGGAGCCGAGCGACCGCCGGTCCAGCAACTCGATCGCATACGGCCGGTGGTCGAGGACCGACGGCACCTCCTCGAGCGCCGCCCGCACCGACGGGAACTCCAGGACGCCGACGGCGCTGCCCTCCGGGAGCGGATGAGTTCTGAGCCGGGCCGCGAGCAGGACCGCCAGCGTTCCCTCGGACCCGCAGAGGACCGTCGCCGGGTTGTCGCTCGCCGAGTAGCCCATCGCGTTCTCATCGTGGGACTCGCTCTTCGGCTCTCGGAACATACCGCGCGCCGGGCCGGGCGACCCCGGGCCGAGCGTGATGCGTTCCCCGGAAGCGAGGACGACGTCCGCGTCGAGCAGCGCGCCGGACACGCGGCCGTCCCACAGCGATCCGGCGCCGCAGGCGTTCGTCCCGACGATCCCCCCGACCCGGGCGCGCGCCGCCGAGGTCAGGTCCGGCCCCAGGCGCCGGCCGTGCGGCGCCAGCGCGGCGTTGACGTCGTCAACGGTGGCCGACGCGCTGGCGTGCACCGTCGCGCCGTCGTCCCTCACCTCGATCCGTGCGGGTAGGAACCCGAGATCGAGCACCACGCCCGTTCCGATCGACTGCCCGGCGAGCGACGTCCCGCCCGAGCGCGGCGTCAGCGGCATCCCGACGTCGGCGCAGGCCCGCACGGTCGCCGCCACGTCGTCCTCGTCCGCGGCGACGATGGCGAGGGCCGGCCGGACGGAGAACGGCCCCTCGTCGCGCGCGTACCGCTCGAGGGCGTCGTCGTCGTCGAGCACTCGTCCCCGGATCCGTCCGCGGAGCGTGAGCGCCAGGGCCTGCGGCCCGTTCACGGCAGCATGCCGCCGGCGAGGACGCAGTTGCGGAACGGTCCGAGCGCGCCGTCGGCGCAGAAGGTGGCGGACCGTCGCGGACGTAGCCCGCGCGCCAGCAGGTGACGGACGGCGACCGCGTCGGCGGACGGGATCGGCATCCATGCCGTCTCGCCGGCGAGCGCCAGCGCCGCGTCGAGCGCCCGGCGGAACCACCGCCCGTCGCGCGCGGCGATCGGGCCGCAGCGCCCGCCGTCGCGAACGTACAGGTAGCCGGCCAGCCCGCCCCGGTCGCGCAGGGCGAACCCACGGCCGATCGCGGTGAACAACGCGTGGTCCGCGGGGCGCGCGAACCCGCGGGTCGCCCGGTCCAGAGCGTCCAGGCCGGCCGCGTCGGCGGCACCGAGCTGATCCACCGACGGCTCGGGCAGGGCGCCCGGTGTGGCGTCGGCGCGCGGAGCCATCTCCAGCATCTGCCAGCGGGGCAGCAGGCCCCGCGACAGGTACAGGCCGAACGCCCGCGGGTCGCCCGAGGCGATCACCGCCCGGACCCGGGCGCTCGATGCCGCATCGTCCGCCAGGAGGGTGTCGAGCAGCCGCGCACCGGCGCCGGCGCTCTGGTCGGACGGGCCGACGAAGAGCTGGCTCAGGAACCAGACGTCCTCCCGGCGCGTCGCGGACGCGAAGCCGACGACCCGAGCGCCGACCGTCGCCATCACCACCGCGCCGGTGCGGATCAGGTGGGCGATCGCCGGGTCGCCGGGAGCGCCGTCTGGCTCGGACGGATCGGGCCGGGCCTCGAGCCAGCCGACCCGGGCGGCCGGGTGATCCCAGCCCGGCCCGGAGGTGGCCTGGTCCTTGATCCGGACGAGGTCGGGCACGTCGCGCTCGGTGGCCGGCCGGATGCGCATCGCCCGACCCTACCGCGGTGGCGCGCGCGGTCGGGTGCGAACCGAGCGCCCTCCCTACAATGGATGCTCATGGACGAGCCGCGGGAGGGTCAGGAGCCACAGGTCCCGCTCGGCGACGTCCTCGCCGACATCCCCCTGTTCCGGGAGATCCAGCGTGTGCTGCTTTCGGGCGCCGGCCCGGTCAACTGGGAGCTGGCCCGCCAGGTCGGCATCGCGGTGGCGTCGTGGGGCAAGGAGGACCCACTCCCGAGCGAGGAGGATCGCCGCGCGTTCGAGGACATGGCCCGGGCGGCGGAGCTGGCGGTGGCCGAGTTCACCGGGCTCGACGCGCCGGCGCAGGTGGCGGCGGTGACGGTGCACCGGCGAGCCTCCTGGGTCGAGGCGAACGTCTCCTCGCTCCGCCCGCTGGTCGACCCCGTGGCGTCGAAGCTGGCGCGCCTGCTGTCGGACGTCCGCGGGGAGGGACCGCCGGAGGCGATCGGGCTCGGGGCCCTCGTCGACCGGATGGCGCCGCTCCTGCTCGGGGCGCAGGTCGGCACCGTCCTCGGCTACCTCGGGCAGCGGGTGCTCGGTCAGTACGACGTGGCCGTTCCCACCGACGCCGGGACGATCGCCTTCGTCGTCCCGAACATCGCCGAGTTCGAGCGCGAGTGGAGCCTCCCGCCGGCCGAGCTGAAGGAGTTCGTCGCGCTGCACGAGGTGACCCATCGCTTCGAGTTCTCCCGGCCGTGGGTGCGCGAGCACTTCCAGGGAATGATCAGGGACTTCACCGAGCGCACCGAGTTCGACCTCGCCGCGCTCGAGGAGCGGCTGGCCGGGCTCGACCTCTCCGACCCCGAACGGCTGCAGGAGGCGTTCGGCAACCCGAGCGACCTGGTAGACCGCGTGCTCGACGACGAGGGCCGCCTGCTGCTCGGGCGGCTGCAGGCCTTCATGTCGGCGGCCGAGGGCTACGGCGACCACGTGATGCACGCCATCGGCGAGCGGATGCTCCCTTCGCACGGGCAGATCGACGAGGCGCTGCGCCGCCGGCGCGAGGGCGCGAGCGGCGAAACCCGCCTCCTGGAGCGGCTCCTCGGGATCGAGATGAAGCTCGACCAGTACCGGCTGGGGCGCACGTTCTGCGACGCGGTCGCCGAGCGGGCCGGGGAGGAGATCCTGGCCCGGATGTGGTCGGACCCCGAGGCCATGCCCTCGCTGCCGGAGCTGGAGGAACCGACGCTCTGGCTCGCCCGCACGGCGGCGTAACTAGAATCACGCCCGTGGAGCGCGGCGAGTTGATCTTCGCGAATGCCGTCGACGACCGCGTGCGGACCTCCGGCGACGACGGCGGGCCGACCGGCGCGTATGTCCCGTCGCTCCCCGGGCGCGCGCTTCCCTTCTGGCTGATCCGCCATTACAAGGCGCCCGCCGGGCTCGTCGGCGAGACGATCCAGTTCGTCGCGCCCTCCGGCCGGACGACCTACGAGTGGGGGCCCCGGGCGCGGCGGATGGTCGGGATGATGGACGTGACGCGCCAGGAGGACCTGATCACCGATGCCCGCTTCGTCGAGGGCGGGGTGCACCTGGCCACGTTCCTGCTCGATGAGGTCCCGGTCGGGCAGTTCGAGTTCGAAGTCGTCCTGCAGGCCTCCACGGGCTCGCTGCCGGCGGAGGTGGAGCGCGGCCTGAAGAACACCGACGTGATCTGGGTCGGGCTGGAGCACGAAGGGCGCGACGTGGCCGCCCCGTCCTGGTACGTCTACCAGCAGGGGAAGCTCTACGTGATCTCCGATCCCGACCGCAAGGCCGGCGAGCAGTTCGTCCCCGGGATCCCGGACTCGGACGAGGTCGTCGTCATCACCCGGCGGGAGAAGGGGAAGGACACCGCGCTGCACCGGTTCATGGCCGCGGTGCGCGTCATCGACCCGTCGAGCCCGGAGTACGACCGGCTGGCCGGCGTGCTGGCCGACCGCCGCCGTAGCCGCGTCGGCCCGGCGCAGGAGTCGATCCAGCGCTGGAAGAAGGCAGGCGTGGTGATCGGCGAGCTCACCCCCGCCGTCTGACGGTCAGCGTCCCGGCACCGCCTTTCCCAGCGCCTGGCCGAGCGCGGCCAACTCCGAGACCAGGTCCTCGAGGTCGTTCCCGGTCAGGGCCTGGGGACCGTCGGACAGGGCGGCCTCCGGGTGGGGGTGCACCTCGACCATGATCCCGTCGGCCCCCGCCGCCACCGCGGCGCGCGCCATCGGCGCGACCAGGGAACGCTGCCCCGTGGCGTGCGACGGGTCCACGATCACCGGCAGGTGGGTGGCCTGGCGGGCCACGACCATCCCGGCCAGGTCCAGCGTGTTGCGCGTGGCCGTCTCGAAGGTCCGGATGCCGCGCTCGCAGAGCACGATGTCGGTGTTGCCCTCGCGGGCGACGTACTCCGCGGCCATCAGCCACTCCTCTACCGTCGCCGACAGGCCGCGCTTCAGGATCACCGGCAGGAGGGCGCGCCCGACCTCCTTCAGCAGCGCGAAGTTCTGCATGTTCCGCGCCCCGATCTGCAAGGCGTCGGCCGTCCCGGCGACCAGATCCACGTCGCGCGCCTCCATGACCTCGGTGACGACCGGCAGCCCGGTGGCGTCCCGGCAGGCGGCCAGGATCTCGAGGCCTCGCTCGGCGAGCCCCTGGAACGAGTACGGCGACGTGCGCGGCTTGTAGGCGCCCCCGCGCAGCAGGTGGGCCCCGGCGCCCTTCGCCATCCGCGCCGCCTCGGCGGCCTGCTCCGGCGACTCGACCGCGCACGGGCCGGCGATCACCGTGATCGTGTGGCGGTCCACGGGGTGCGAGCCGATCTTCACCGTGGTCGGCTCGGGATGCAGCTCGCGGGCGACGAGCTTGTACGGCCGGCCGACGCGCACGACCTGCTCCACGCCGGGGAGCGAGGCGAGCGGCAGCTCCATGAACCGGTCGGTGTCGCCGACCAGCCCGATGATCGTGCGGTACTTGCCCGGGGAGACGAACGCCTGCCCACCGGCCTCGCGCACGCGCTCGACCACGTGCGCCACGTCGGCGTCGGCCGCCGTCGGCTTCATCACGACCACCATCGCTCCACCTCTTCTCGCCGGTGCCGGCCCGGGAACGAAGGACCCCGGGCCGCTGGCCCGGGGTCCGTGTCCCTTTCGGTTTCTGGTGACGTGGACTACGCCGGGCTGCGCCCCGCGAAATACCACCATCCGCCAAAGAACCGCTTCATGTGAGGGGAGATTCTGCGTGATCTGCGGACCTCCTGCAACCCCTCGCGGGAACCCGGAGGTTCATTCCTTGACGTAGGGCTTGCCGTCGGCGGCGGGCGGCCGGGCACGGCCGACCACGCCGGCCACCACCAGGATCGTCACCAGGTAGGGCGCCATCGCCAGGAACTCCGAGGGGATCGGCACGTTCAGGATCGACAGCTTGACCCGCAGCGAGTCGGCAAAGCCGAAGACCAGCCCGGCGCCGAGCGCGCCGATCGGGGTCCAGCGCCCGAAGATCATCGCGGCGAGCCCGATGAACCCGCGCCCGGCCGTCATGCCCTCGTTGAAGCGCCCGACCGACCCGAGCGTGAAGTACGCCCCGCCGATCCCGGCGACCATCCCGCCGAGGACGACATTGCGGTAGCGCGTGAAGAGCACGCGGATGCCGACGGTGTCCGCCGCGCGCGGGTGCTCGCCGACGGCCCGCACGCGCAGGCCCCAGCGGGTGTGGAACAGCCCGACGTGGATCAGCACCACCAGCGCGATCAGCAGGTAGACGAAGATGTTCTGCTTGAAGAACATCGGCCCGAGCAGCGGGATGCGCGACAGGAACGGGAGGGCAACGTTCTGGAACCGCCCCGGGTTGTTCAGGTCCTGGAAGCGCGCCAGGATCGCCGATCCCAGGAAGCTGGTCAACCCGAGCGCCAGGATGTTGATCACGGTCCCGGCCACGATCTGGTCGACGCGGTAGCGGATCGAGAGCACCGCCAGGAGCGCGCCGAGCAGCCCCCCGATGAGCGCCCCGGCGACGAGGCCCGCCAGCAGGCTGCTCGCCGCGCTGCCGACGATCGCCCCCGTGAAGGCCGCCGTGAGCAGCATGCCCTCGATCCCGATGTTGATCACGCCCGACCGCTCGCAAAGCACGCCGGACAACGCGCCGAAGGTGATCGGGACGCTGCGCAGGACCGTGCTCTGCAGCATCCCGAGCAGGTTGAGTGAGCGATCGCGAGCGGCCCAGGTCAGGAACGCGAACACGAACAGCACGACCACCACGGCGAGCACGAGCGTCACCTTGGTCCCGAACCCCCGCGTCAGCTGGATGGCCCCCAGGAAGGCGCACACGGCGGCCAGGAACATCGCCGTGCCCCGCGTCGGCACGACGAGGTCGGGCAGCCGGATCGCGTTCCCACGCGCCTCGTTCAGGACGAAGCGCGAGTCCGAGGCCCCGCTGACGCCGGCGAAGGACACCAGGATCGCCACCCCGATCAGGACGAACAGGATGCCCATCACGCGCGCCCGCGTGAGAGAGACCCGACCGGAGACCGTGGCCACGGTGGCGCTCACCCCCCCCACCCCTTCGTGAACGCCTCGGGGCCGGCCACTCGCCGCGCCCGTATCCGGAAGATCGCCCGGACCAGGGCCGGCGCGGCGACGAACGCGATCACGAGCGCCTGGATGACCATCACGATGTCCACCGGCGTCCCGGCGGCCGCCTGCATCGCCCGGGCGCCCGACCTCAGGGCCCCGAAGAGCAGGGCCGCCAGCACGACGCCGGCCGGCCGGGCGCGCCCGAGGAGCGCCAGGGCGATCGCGTCGAACCCGAGGCCCGAGGAGAAGCCGGGCGTCATGCTCGGCTGGATGCCGAGCAACAGGTCCGCGCCGGCCAGTCCGGCCAGCCCCCCGGCGAGGGACATGACGAACACGATCGTCCGCGCGGGGCTCATCCCAGCCGCTCGGGCCGCAAACGGGTTCGCCCCGACCGCCTTGAACTCGAAGCCGACCGTCGTCCGGTTGACCAACCACGCGACGGCGGCCGCCGCGCCGAGCGCGACGAGCAGGCCGATCGTCACCCGCTGGCCCGACCCGAACAGGTGCGGGAACGCCGCGCTGACCGGCACGGAGATCGGGTCCTCGCGCCCGGGACGGCGATACAGCTCGGTCGTGAGCGCCCAGAGCGCGAACGAGGACGCGACGAAGTTCAGCATGATCGTGGTGATCACCTCGTGCGCGCCGGTGCGCGCCTTCAGGATCCCGGGGATGAACCCCCAGGCGGCGCCCCCGATGAAGGCTCCGGCCATGATCAGCACCACGTGGAGCGGGTCGGGGAGCCCCGGATAGGAGAACCCGACCAGGCTGCCCAGCAGGGCGCCCATCGTGATCTGTCCCTCGGCGCCGATGTTGAACAGCCCCGCCCGGAACCCCAAGGCGACGGCCAGCCCGGCGAAGATCAGGGGAGTGGTCGCAACCAGCGTCTCGGAGATGGCAGTGACGTTCCCGAACGAGCCCTGGAACAGCGCGACGTAGGCGTCGCGCACGATCTGCCAGGAGGCCCGGAGCGCACCGACCGGGTCGCGGAAGAAGCTGGCCCACTCCCGCAGCACCTCGGTGTTGGTGAAGGCGATCACGATCGCGCCGACGGCGAGCGCCGCGACGAACGCCAGGGCGGGGACCAGCAGGGCCTGCCGCCAGTCCGCGGCGCCCCCGGTGACGATCGCACCGGCGGTGGGGGCGGCGCCCTCCTCGTGCGCCCCGCGTTCGGCCGGAGTGAGGTCATCCGGCTCGGCTTCCACCACGGGCCTGCCGGCCGCCGGGTCTTGAGGCGCCGGGTCGGGCGGGGGTTCAGGCACGGGCGGATTCCTCGACGGCCGATCCGGCCATCAGCAACCCGACGCGCTCGCGGCTCGCCTCGGCGGCGGGAAGCGTCTCCACGATGCTCCCGCGGTACATCACCACGATCCGGTCGGCCAGGGAGAAGACCTCGTCGAGCTCCGAGGAGATGACGAACACCGCGGCGTTCTGGTCCCGCGCCTCCACGATCCGGGAGTGGATGTACTCGATGGAGCCGACGTCGAGGCCCCGGGTGGGCTGCGAGGCGATCAGCAGGCGGATCTGGCGGGAGAACTCCCGGGCGACGATGACCTTTTGCTGGTTCCCCCCCGAGAGCGTCGAGGCCGGCGCGTCGATCGAGGTGGTGCGGATGTCGAAGCGCTTGATCCGGTCGCGCGCCGCGTCGTCCACGGCCCGGGACTGGCGGACGATGCTCCGCGCGAACGGGGCCCGGTCGTACTCGTTCAGCACCAGGTTGTCGGCGATCGAGAAGTCCAGGATCAGGCCGTTGCGCTGGCGGTCCTCGGGGATGTGCCCGACGTCGACGCGGAGCACGTCGCGGGGCGTGGCGTTGGTCCGGTTGATCCCCCAGATGGAGATCGTCCCGCTCTCGACGTGCCGCAGGCCGGTCAGCGCCTCGACGAGCTCCGTCTGGCCGTTGCCCTGGACCCCCGCGACGCAGACGATCTCACCGGCGCGAACGTCGAACGAGATCCCGTTCACCGCGACCTGTCGCCGCTCGTCGCGGACCAGCAGGTCGCGCACCTCGAGCACGACCGCCCCCGGCTTCGCCGCGGCCTTCTCGACCTCGAGCACCACCGGCCGCCCGACCATCATTGTCGCGAGATCCTCCTCGCTCGCGGCATCGGGCGTCGTGGTGCCGACCAGCCGCCCGCGGTGCAGGACCGAGATTCGGTCCGCCACCGCCAGGACCTCCTTCAGCTTGTGCGTGATGAACACGACGGACTTGCCGGCCGCCTTCAGCGAGCGCAGGACCTCGAACAGCTCCTCGGTCTCCTGCGGCGTGAGCACGGCGGTCGGCTCGTCGAGGATGAGGACCTCGGCCTCCCGGTACAGGGCCTTGACGATCTCGACCCGCTGCTGCACCCCGACCGGCAGCTCCTCGACCAGCGCGCCCGGCGGGACCTCGAGCCCGTACTGCCGGCTGATCTCCACGACGTGGCGTGCGGCCTCGTCCCGCTTCAGCAGCCCGGCCAGCCCGGTGGCCTCCACGCCGAGCATGATGTTCTCGGTCACCGTGAAGACGGGGATCAGCATGAAGTGCTGGTGGACCATCCCCAACCCGGCGGCGATGGCGTCGCCCGGTCCGTTGAAGCGAACCGGCGTCCCGTCGATCAGGATCTCGCCCTCGTCGGCGTGGTACAGGCCGTAGAGGACGTTCATCAGGGTCGTCTTCCCGGCGCCGTTCTCGCCGAGGAGCGCGTGGATCTCGCCCTCCTCGACCGTCAGATCGACGCGGTCGTTCGCCAGCACGCCCGGGAAGCGCTTGGTGACGCCCTTCAGCTCGAGCCGCATCCGGCCTCCCGTCGAGGGAGGGACACCGGGCGTGCCGGTGCCCCTCCCCCGCGTACCCTGCGACTCCTACGCGTAGTCCGCCGGGTCGATGGAGACGTCGCCGGCGATGATCCCCGCCCTCAGCTCCTCGATCTTGTCCTTCAGCTCCTGGGGGATCTCGGAGTCGAACTCGTGGTACGGGGCGATCCCGACGCCGTCGTTCTCGAGCGTGCCCACGTACAGGCCGCCCGTGAAGTCACCGTCGATGACCGCCTTGACCTGGTCCTTGACCGCGACGTCCATGTGCTTCTCGACGCTCGTCAGGAATAGGCTGCAGAACTCCTCGGCCGAGACGCAGCCGTCGACGTCGACCCAGATCAGGTTCACGCCGCCGGCGTCCTGCGCCGCCGCCGCGCCGCCGAGCCCGGACGGACCGGCGACCGGCATGATGATGTCGGCTTCCTCGGCGATGAAGTCCTCGGCCAGGCGGCGTCCGGCGTCCTGGTCGTCGAACCCGATGTTCGGGTCCCCCGAGATGAAGGTGCCGTCCTGCGCCTCGGGGTCCCACCCCAGGGCCTCGACCTCCGTGCCGTTGTCCTGGTTGTAGGCGCGCACTCCGGCCACGAACCCGTTCATGAAGATCGACACGGTCGGCAGGTTGGTCCCGCCGTACGTGGCGACCTTGCCCGACTGGGTCATGCCCGCCGCCAGGTACCCGGCCAGGAAGGCGGCCTCGTCGGTCTGGAACGTCAGCTCCTTGACGTTGTCGAACGACACGTCCGTCGGCGGGTCGGTCGAGAAGTCGAAGAAGTTGTTGTCGACGATCGCGAAGTTCCTGTCGGGGTTGTCCTCCGCCGCCGCCTGCGTGGCGTCGCCGAGCAGGAAGCCGACCGTGACGATCAGGTCGCACCCCTGCTGCAGGAACGTCTGGACGTTCGGCGCGTAGTCCGCGTCGGTCTGGGACTCGAGCACGCGCTGCTCGATGCCGAACTCCGTTTCGGCGTCGGTGAGGCCCTTGTACGCGGTGGCATTGAAGCTCTTGTCGTCGACGCCGCCGACGTCGGTCACCTCACAGGCAAGCGTCCCCTCCCCGATCTTGGGGCTGGCGCTCCCGCCCCCGGACGGGGTCTCCTCGGCACACGCCGCCGCGAGGAGCGCGAGCACGCCGACCAGTGCCGCCAGCATCCGCACTCGTCTCCGCATGGTTCCTCCTTCCGCGCCCGCGCCCTCTCGCACGGGGTTCGGCGCATTGTACGCCGCGGCCCCCGGCCGCATAGCGAGGCAATCAGCCCCCGCCGGCAAGGACCTCCGGCTGTCACAATGGGCCCTCGTGGCCTCCACGGACCCCGCCGACCAGGCCTCGGCCTCCCGGGCCGCGCTACTGAAGGTGGTGGCCCAGGCGCTCGAGGAGGACGCGCCGGGCGGCGATCTGACGTCGGCGCTCACCGTGCCCGAAGGCGACCGGGTCCGCGCCGATCTGCGAGCGAAGGCGCCCGGCGTCGTGGCCGGTACCGCCGCGGCCACCGCCGCGTTCGACCTGCTGGCGGCGCGCGACGGCGGCGGGCCGGTTCGGGTGGAATGGAACGTCCGCGAGGGTGACTCCGT
>WNFV01005128.1_pt1 | contig 15917 bp, 8 predicted proteins | sample 5400101 | NCBI WGS metagenome assembly WNFV01 (sample SAMN13153361, study PRJNA577476) | soil metagenome | isolation source: 115 cm soil or saprolite under grassland replicate 1 | place: USA:California | collected 2016-06-15
TCTTCAGCAGTGCCTCCAGGCTCACCAGCGTTCGAGCAATACTGGCCAGGTCGCGCGTGTCGCGCGAGTTGGAAGCCCGGCGCGCCTCGATCCGGCGCGATTCGGCCGGCGCGCGCCCGCTGCGCACCCCGGCGCCCAAATGTGCCACCGCCGCATCCCAAAACACCCGCCCGACCACCGAAGCCTGCTGCAAGGTCGCTCGCTCGGCCGGCGGCAGCGCATCCAGCCGTGCCTGCAACACGCCCGTCAGCGTTGGCGGCACGCGCGCCTCGGCTAGGCGCGCCTGCTCGAAGCGCCAGCGATCATCGCCGGCGACGATCACGCCATCCTCGATCAGCATCTTGATCAGCTCTTCCATGTAGAACGGATTACCCTCCGAGCGGCTAACCACCAGGTCGATCAAAGCGGCGGGCGCATCCGGCACACGGCGCAGAATCTCGGCTGCCAGGCGACGGCTCTCTTCTTCGCTGAGCGGGCGCAGCCACAGGTGGGTATGTACCGGCGGATCGACGCTCCAGCCGGGCCGGCGCTCGAACAGCGTCGGGCGAGCCAGCGCGACGAACAGCACCGGCAGCTGCTCGCAGGCGCGCAGCAGGTATTCGATCGCCTCCAGCGAGCTGTCATCGGCCCAGTGAATGTCCTCCAGGCAGATCACCGCCGGGTGATCGTCGGTCACCGCCTCGAAGAACTGTGCTAAGTAGTGAAAGGCGCGGTCGCGCAGCTGGCGGGCGTTGTCGAGGATGCCGTGCAGATGCGGGCTGGCGGAGAAATCGAAGCCGATCAGGTGGCCGATGAATGGTGTGCGCTCCGCGCCGGCCACGCCCATAAAGCCGGCGATGCCCTGCTCCAGCTTCTGGCGCGCCTCAGCTGCGCGGTCGCTATCCTGAATTTGAAAGCGAAAGGCGAACAGATCGCGCAGCAGCGCATACGGCCGGCGGCCTGGCTCCTGGCCGGCGCGCCCGCGGAATAGCCAGGCCTGGCCAGGCGCGCGCTCGATCCAGGCGATGAACGCATCCAGCAGGCGCGATTTGCCAATGCCCGCGTCGCCGGCAATCGTAATCAGGCGCGCGCGGCGCTGCTCGCGCACAGCATTCAGCGCCGCCTGAAGCAGGCCCAGATCGCTGTCGCGGCCGACCAGCGGCGTCTCGACACCCTGCACATCGCGGCCTAGCGGCTGGAAGCCGCGCGGCCTGACCCCACGCACCACATAGACCTGGATCGGCTCGGCCTTGCCCTTGACGCTGAGCGGCGGCTGGGGCAGCAGATCGAACACGCCGCGCACATGCCGGTAGGTCGCGTGCGATATCAGGATGCCGCCGATCGGTGCGGCGTGCTCAAGCCGACTGGCCAGGTTGACCGTATCACCGAACACCGCGAAATCTTCGCCCTGGTGGCCACCCAGATGGCTGACCACCACCGGGCCAGTGTTGACGCCGACGCGCATGGACAGGCGGATGCCGCGTTCGCGCTGGAGCTGCTCGTTCAGCTCGGCCAGCGCCGCCTGCATGTCCAGCGCGGCGCGCACCGCACGCTCGGGATCGCTTTCCTGCGCGGCTGGGATGCCAAAGATCGCCATCACTGCATCGCCGATGAACTTCTCGATCCAGCCGCCCTGGCCGGTGATCGCCGCCGAGACCCGGCCAAAATAGGCCTGAATGATGTCGCGCACATCCTCAGGGTCCATCGTCTCGGCTGTGGCAGTGAAGCCGGCCATATCGGCGAAGAGCACCGTGACCTGCTTACGGCCCTCGTCGAGCGCGGCCAGGTGCCGCTGCAGCGGGGCGATCGCCGCATCGGTCAGCGCATCGCCGAGCGCGGCGCGGCGCGCCTCGATCGCGGCGATGGTCTGCTCGATGTCTTCGCGGTTGGGCATGCCAGCGGCCTGCTAATGGTGATCTGTCGGTAGATCAGGAATGATGATTATACTACACCGCTCTCCTTGCAGCTTTTTCATTTTGGGCATACACAAAGGGGCATATGGAATACAACTGGCATCCATCCGGATGAGCAATCGATCGCTTCGATCTCAAACCGCAACCCTTCTCCCATTGCCGCCGGTTCCTTTATGCTGCTATACTGAACCTGGCATCGCGATCCGCAATCTGCAATCTACTAATCTACAAACAACAAGGAGCAACCTTTTGATCGAAGCAGACAAGCTCCAAAAACTCTTCGGCGCCTTCACCGCCGTGCGCGAGATCTCGCTGAATGTGGCCGACGGCGAGGTGGTGGCGCTGCTTGGCCCCAACGGCGCCGGCAAGACCACCACCGTGCGTATGCTGGCCGCGATTCTCAAGCCCACCAGCGGGCGGGCGCTGATCGCCGGCTACGATGTGGTCGAGCAGGCGCGTGAGGCACGCCATGTCGTCGGGCTGCTGACTGAGTACCCTGGACTCTACAACCGCATGCGGCCAATGGAGTATCTCCAATTCTTCGGTGCGCTCCAGGGCATGACCGCGATCGAATCCGAGCAGCGCGGCCGGCTGCTCTTGCAGCAATTTGGCTTGTGGGAATCGCGCGAGAAACGCCTCGACAGCTATTCCAAAGGCATGAAGCAGAAGGTCGCCCTGATCCGCGCGCTGATCCACGATCCACAGGTGCTGTTCCTCGATGAGCCGACCACCGCTATGGACCCGCACAGTGCGCGCACAGTGCGCGACGCGATCGTCGAGCTGCGCGCGGCGCGGCGAACCGTGCTGCTGACGACCCATAACCTGACCGAGGCTGAGGAGCTGGCCGACCGGATTATGGTCATCCGCGACGGGCTGGTGGTGGCCGCAGGCACGCGCGACCAGCTCACGCGCCAGCTGCTGGGCGAGCCGATCTGGGAGCTGCGGCTGGCTGGCCCGGCGCACGACATCGCGCGGATGTTGAGTGAGATTGTGCGCATCGAGACGAGCGGCGCGAACTGGGTGCGCTACCGCTGCACCGACGCGCGCGCGATCAATCCACAAATTATCGCGCGGCTGGCCGCGCACGGTGCGCCGGTGATCGCGCTGTCCGAGCTGCCGCGCAGGCTGGAAGATGTCTACCTGAGCATCGTAGAAGAGAAGAATGTCGATCGCGGCTCGTGGAGCAACAACGGCCGGCAAGGAGACAAGGAGACAAGGAGACAAGGAGATTTAGGTCTCCCAGTCTCCTTGTCTCCTTGTCTCCTTGTCTCGGAAGAGCAGGAGGTAGAGCCATGAGCATCAGCCCCATTCGTACAATCACCCAGCGCGAAATCAGCGACACGCTGACCGACTGGCGCATTCTGATACCGATGTTCATTCTGTCGTTTGTGCTGCCGGAAGTTCTTATCTCGGGGGCGAACTTCGCGGTACGCTTCGTCGGCGACTCGAATACCATCTCGCGATTGGTGCCGTTCGTCATGCTGCTGGTCGGCTTCATCCCCGCCTCATTCAGCCTGATTACCGCGCTGGAGACCTTTGTGGGCGAGCGCGAGCGCAACAGCCTGGAAGCGCTACTCTCAATGCCGATCTCCGACAACCAGCTCTACCTGGGCAAGCTGGTCTCATCGCTGCTGCCACCACTACTCTCTTCTTACACAGCGATGATTGTGTTCGCGTTCTCGCTGCGCTTTGGCTACCCCGACCTGTTCTTCCAGGGACTAACCTTCGAATACCTGGTGCTCGGGTTCGTGCTGATCACGTTCAAGGCGATCGTCATGGTTGCGAGCGCAGTGATCATATCCAGCCACACCACCAGCGTGCGCGCGGCCAATCTGCTGGCCAGCTTCGTGCTGCTGCCCACAGCGGCGGTGGTTCAGCTCGAAGCTATTCTGATCATCAGCCGCGGGCCCAATAGCCGCTCGGTGCTATGGCTGACCGCGCTGCTGCTGAGCGTGATGGCGATCGCGCTGATCCGCACCGGCATGGGCGCATTCAATCGCGAGGAGATACTCTCGCGCGAGCACGAGCAGCTGAACCTGCGCCAGGTCGGGCGAACCTGGCGTACCTTCTTTCGCGAATACCGGCGGGCCGGAGTCGCGCCCAGCCAGTACAGCGGCGCGGCCTTCTCGTTCGGGCGATTCTACCGCCGGGAGCTGCCGGCGCTGCTGCGCGATTACCGGCTGCCGCTGCTGGTAGCGCTGATCGCGGCAGGCGGCGGGCTGCTTGGCGGCGGCTATGTGGGCAGCAATTACAAGGTGCGCCTGCTCGACAACTACCTGGCCAATGTCGGCAGCACGCCGGCATCCAGCCTCGGGCTGGGGCTAGCGATTGCGGCCAACAACATTCGCGTCGCGCTGTTCTCGAATATCTTCTCGCTGTTCGTCTTCGGCGCGTTTGCGTTTCTGGTGCCGGCGGTGGCGTTTGCCCAGATCGGCTTCGTCGCCAGCGCGCTGAACGAGCGTGGCGGCAACTGGCTTGCGATGGGGGCCAACAGCCCGCTCCAGTTCCTGCTGGCCTATGTGCTGCCGCACGGCATCATCGAGCTGCCGGTGGCGATCCTGAGCGCCGCTATGGGCATTCGCGTCGGTGTGGCGCTGATGTCGCCGCCCAAGGGTTTCACGGTCGGGCAGAACATCCTCTGGTCATTGGCGCAGTTTGCCAAGGTCTGGCTGTTCGTGCTGATCACGCTGTTCCTGATCGCCGGGCTGATCGAAGGCTTGGTCACGCCGCTGATCGTGCGAGCGCTGTACGGCTGAGCGATCAGAATGACAAGATATGGTACTTCTCTTCTTTTGTAGGTCATTTTTTCGCCCTGCGGGGCAAAAAATGACCTACAAATGGTTCGAAATCCATGGCTTGCGTAAGCCCTCTGCGAGCGAAAAAACGAACAACAGATGCAATCGGAAGGACCATAGCTGTCGTTCGTCCTGAGCGTGTCGAAGCGACGTCCTGAGCGCAGACGAAGGGGGCAGGCAACGCGACGTGTGAGCGCGACCGCGTAAGTCCTGAGTACGATGTATCTCCCACCGCCTGAAGCAGCAGACGTCACGCACGGCCCTGCCGACGCCGAACGAACCACCCGCCAGCGATAAGCCCACCAGCGGCAAGCCCCATAAGCCAGATTGGCAGCGCGCCATCCGCCGGTCCGCCCGTCGCAGGAAGCGCCGCTGGGGCTGGAGCGGCATGGTGGACGGTGCTCAGCGGCGCATCTTTGGGAATGAGGTAACTGACCATCACACTGGTTTGTACCGCGCCGGCATTACGGGCCTGTACGACCTGGCCAGGTACTTCGACGAAGCTTTCGCCTTCCTTATACACGGTATCGGCGCCGTTCAGCTGGAATGTCAGTTCGCCTGCCAACACGGTGACGACGACGATTCCCGGATGTGTGTGGACCGGCGTGGCGGCCCCCGGCGCAAACTCCAGCAGCTGTTGCACCACATCGTACGGCTCGGTCATGGGCTGCACATCGGTTTTGAACTGGTAGCTGACGAACGGGCGCGGCAGCGGTGTCTTGTCTTCAAGTTGCGGCCGCGACAGCGGCGCCTCCCACGGCAGGAGGTAGGTCGCCATCACGCTCAAGCGCGACGTGCCAGCGTTGCGGGCCTGCACAACCTCGCCCGGTAGCTCGACAAAGCTATTGCCAACTTTGTAGATCTTCTCGACGCCGTTCAGGGTGAACGTATTCTCGCCTTCCAGCACGGTCACGAGCACCTGGCCGGGGTGGGTGTGGAACGCCGTCGCCGCGCCGGGCTCGAAGTTCAGGATGTTCTGGGTGATGTTGAACCGCGCGGGCTGCGGCAGGCCGGCGGTGCGGAATAGGTGTCGTACGACTGGAGTGGGTGGCGTCTGACCAAAGGCAACGCTCGTCCCGATCGTGAGGAACAGCAAGGCGATCAGCGTGGTAAAAACAGTTCGTCGGTGCATGATTCGTCGGTGCATGGGTTGGTTCTCCCTGTGACTTCATTTCAACGATAGAGAAGGTTGAGCAACGAACACGTCATCCCCTGAGCAAACGGGAGACGTTACACATATGGTGCAGTGAGTTCAAGGTGAATGTTGTCGGGGTCGCGCAAGGAGAGGACATAGCGAAACTGCCACTCGCCTCAACTTCCCGCAAGTCGCGCTACGACGGGGCTGAATGTGCCGACGGAGTCGCCAAAGACCGTAATATACGAGATACCATAGCGCTCGCGGCGCATCTGCAGATCCGCTACCATCTGATCAACGGTGCCAATCAGAAAATGCGGCGACGCCAGAATTTGCTCGGCGCTGAGCACGGCGTTGGATACCCAGGTTGCCGGGAAGGTCGCAATCTCCGCAGCCACCTGGTCCGCTGCGTGGTGCCGATTGTCCGACACCCGCACCATCAAGAGGAGACTATGGAGTTCCAGATCATCAAAACGCGCCCCCGCCGCCGTGCGTACCCACGCCACCTGCTCCGCAACGGCATCGGCCGTGCTGGTCGCGATATCTTTCGTTCCCGCCGCCGTTCCTTTGGGGTCAATACTCACGATGTCGGCTTCCTGCCCGGCGAGGGTTAAGACCCATCGCCCGCCACCACCAATCAGGACCGGGGGATGCGGCCGTTGCTTGGGCTTCGGCATCAGGTTCAAATGTTCTACCTGATAGTAGTTGCCGGCGAACGTCACGGGTGTATCTCCGAACAACTGTTTGATCAGCGGAACCGCCTCGGCTAACCGCTGGATGCGGGTCGCCGGCGAATCAAAGGGCAGACCAACCGCCGCATAGTCGTCACGTAACCAACCGCTCCCGAGACCACATTCGAGCCGCCCGTCCGACAAGAGATCAATCGTAGCCGCCTCTTGGGCCAAGAGGACGGGATTCCGAAAGTCGTTCGCAAAGACCATGCTGCCGCAGGCGAGAGTCGCCTTTGCGTAAGTCCTAGAAAAGTGAAGCTCATTCGGCATAGCGGTGCAAGGCAGAACCTTGCACCGCTGTTCGTACTAGCTTTGCGGATCAGCGTGGAACAGCTTGCTGACAATCCACCAGCGCCCATCGACCTTGAGCAGCTGGAAATAATCCGTAAAGTCATGCTCGTGATAGCCATCCATCGCCATCTCGACCGAGGCGGCATTGCCGACCACCGAAATTGAGGTGATACTACAGGTATAGGCCTTGCCTACCGCCCCAGCCTTCGCCGGTGGCGTTGTGCTGGCAATGTAATCGTACAACCCCTGGATCGGCGTGATGAAGAGATCCTTCCCCTTGTAGCCAAACATCGAGGATTGCGGATGAAAGGCTTGATGCATGGCCTCAAGATTGCCATTCTGGACACCATCGATGTACAAATCGACGACCTTGCGGATGCTTGCCAATTCGGGACAGCGTGTGCTCATGATCGATCTCCTTTGTTGTAGATTTTCCCTCGTGAAAACCAATGGATCCTGGCAGCAAACTTGTCGAAACTGTTATTCGGCTTGACAAGTGCTGGCTTTATTAAAACACGTTCGTCGCCCGCAAGTAAGATCACTGAGTGAGAGAGAGAGTGATATAAAATGTGATACAATTGCTGCTATTATTGAAAACGTAACCTAGCTCAATGGCAGAATAGTAGGATCGTATAGAAACGGAACCGACATTTGGCGTCTGGCTACGTCAGCAGCGCCGACGGTTGGATTGGACTCAAGCCGAATTGGCGCAACGGGTAGGCTACTCGGTGGCGACCATCCGCAAGCTGGAGCGCGATGAGTTGCGCCCCTCAAAACATCTGGCTGAACTGTTGGCGCACGGGTTGGATGTTGCGGTAACGTCCCACTCAAGCTTTGTCAGTTTCGCGCGTTCAACGCCAACACCCGATCTACAGCCCGACGCGCAGCCGCTTCACGAGCATCGGCGCAGCAATCTACCAGCCCAACTCACCCCTTTCTTTGGTCGCACCGCCGAAATTGTCGAGCTGACCCAATACCTTACCAATCCTGCCGCGCGCCTGATCACCATAGTTGGCCCAGGTGGTATGGGCAAAACCCGCCTGGCGTTGGAAGTCGCCCAGTCGATGTTGGATTTGCAGATCCAGACCGATTCGACCCACAATCAAATATCAAACATCAAACATCAAAAATATGAAGATGGCGTTTATTTTGTCGCATTAGCTCCGCTGCGGGCGCCCGAACATATCGTGCCAGCAATCGCCGAGGCGATCAATCTTCGCTTTCAAGCCGACAGTCGTCTTCCCAAACAGCAATTGCTCGACTATCTACGGCACAAACAGTTGCTACTGGTTTTGGATAATTTTGAACATCTCCAGGCCGGTGCCGAACTCATGCTCGAATTGCTCCAGGAGTGCCCCAGTCTGCGCATGCTGGTGACCGCGCGTGAACATCTGCAACTCAGCAGTGAAACGCTGTTTGTGCTGGAAAGTATGGCTCTCCCATCCGCAGCAACGCTCCCCGATGTACTGTCGTACAGCGCGGTTCAGTTGTTTGTCGAGACGGCCCGCCGTGTGCGTCCTAAGTTCACCCCTACCACCACGAATGCACAGGCGATTGTGCGCATCTGTCAGCTGGTTGGCGGCATGCCGCTGGGTATCATCCTGGCGGCGGCCTGGGTTGAAGTGCTTTCGCCCAGCGACATTGTGACCGAACTCAGCCAGGGCTTTGACTTTTTGGAATCAGAACTGCGTGATCTCCCGGAGCGCCAACGCAGTATGCGGGCAGTCTTGACCCAATCTTGGCAGCGACTCACTGAAGCCGAGCGCACGGTCTTTATGCGCCTGGCCGTCTTTCGTGGCGGCTTTACCCATATGGCCGCAGAGCATGTGGCGGGCGCATCCTTGCGGATGCTCAGCAGTTTCGTGAACAAATCATTAGTGCAGTGTGAACCCAATCGGCGCTATACGATTCACGAGTTTCTGCGTCAGTACGCCGAAGCGGAATTGGAAGCAGCCGACCAAACAGTGGCGATACTGTCATTGCACTGCACCTACTATACCGACTTCCTCCATCAGCGTGAGCCTGATCTCAAAGGGCGCCGTCAAGTCGCAGCATTGGATGAGATCGAGTCTAATTTTGAGAACGTGCGCGCTGCATGGCAATGGGCAGTTGCCCAGCGTAGCTACGAAGCCATTAGTCGCGCCCTGGAAAGCCTCTACTGGTTTTGTGAGATGCGCAACCGTTTTCAAGAAGGGCTGGAACTGCTGCGGCTGGGCCGTGAGCAGTTGGCTCCGGTGGCGGGCGAAGCGCCGCATCCCATGTGGGGGCGGGTCATAGCGCGGATGCTCGGCCAAAATTCGGCGTTTTATGAACCACTGACTGAATCCAGAGCGCGTGTAGAGATGGGGCTTGCCATTGCCCGGCAGGGCGAGAACGGGGCAGAGATCGCGTTCTGCCTGTGGCGTCTCGCCGTGGTGGTTTATCTGAGCGAGGATTGCATCGGCGCTATTCCCTATTATGAGCGAAGTCTGGCCCATTATCAGGCGTTGGACGATCGATTTTATCAAGGCTATCTGCTCAAAGATTTGGGCATCCTCTACATCACCTTGGGTCAATCCGACCGGGGCGACACGCTTGTCCAGCAGAGCTTAGACGTACGGCGTGCGATGGGCGACCTGGATGGTCTTGCGACTTCGCTGGGCGCAATGGGCTGGATCATGTATAATCGCGGTTATTACACCGCAGCAGAAGCCTACTGGCAAGAATCACATCAGACGCGGCGAATGGCCCGCCATTTTTCGGGCAGCGCTTACTTTCAGTTAGCCTGGTTGGCGCTCTTTAATCATGACGATCTGAATCGTGCAGGGTCGCTGGCCGAACAGTTGCAACGTGCTGCCGTCGAGCTCGGTGACGCCGAAAGTAAGCACCGCTCACTGGGTTTGTTGGGGTTTTTAGCAGGGATGCGCGAAGAGTACCCCGCGTGCCGCCAATTGTTTCAGCAGATGTGCTTGCTCAATTTCCCCTATTTCCCGTTTACGACATCGTGGGAACAGATGGGGCTGTGTCTGGCTGCGTGTGGTCTCGACGACCTGCCCGCCGCCCGGCAGCACCTGCAGAAAGTCCTGGAAATGAGCCTGATCCACCAATGGCCACCGAATGCTGCTAAAGGACTGACCTTTGCCGCCATCATTGCGGCAAAAAGCGGCCAGGCGGAACGGGCGACCGAATTATTCGGGTTGGTCTTTCACCACCCACTCAGTCCCAAAGGTTGGCTGGGGCAGTGGCCGCTGATCACGCGTCTGCGCGCCGAGTTGGAAGCCATGTTGACACCAGAGTGTTTTCAAGCGGCCTGGCAGCGCGGAGAGACTTTGGATCTGTTGGCAACGGCAAAGGAACAGTTTGCCGAGCTGGCAGGAGAGAACAGATCAGAGATCCGCAGTACCACCCTGCCGCAATGAAGTGCGTATGTAGAATGATGGCTGGCACGTTGATCTGCTTACCCGTCGCCGGGATGCCCATAAAGTCACCCTGGTGCGTGGCGCGCAAGATAAAGCGCACGACAACTTTGTCTTCGTCGGCAGAATCCTTTGGTCACTAGCGCAGTTCGCCAAGGTCTGACTGTTCGTGCTGATCCCACTGTTCCTGATCGCCGGGCTGATCGAAGGCTTGGTCATGCCGCTGATCGTGCGAGCGCTGTACGGCTGATTCTGCGCGGTGGCTCCGCCCCGCGCGCTCCCCGCTGGGTGGCGCAGCGCGCCCCTAGACCCCCTGCAAATAAGCGCGGACTATGCGATCTGTCTGTGGTCATGCCTATTTTCGCCTGATGAGCGAACCTCTTCTTAACTGACGGAGGCATGACCACGAGCGCTGAATATGAGCAGACATCATGTGAGCAGGGTTCCAAGTGGCGCCAGGGCGGATGCGCCCCGCATTCCACACCTGCCGAAATGAGAAAACCTCGAATGAGCCGTGGCGTGGGAGTGGACATGCCCCAATAGTAATGAGAAGAAATCCGATTGACGATCACGGCAGTGCCATGGTACTATAGCGTCCGCTGCAATTGTCGGCGGGGGCAGCGCCGCCACCATCTGAACCGGCGTAGGCATATGCCTATGCGTCGTGGGTTGAAGAAGGAAACCAATGAGTACCAAGATGAAGGTGCTGCTCGTCCAGGATGTGGACAAGCTGGGCAGCGCAGGTGAGGTCAAGGAAGTTTCGGGCGGCTACGGCCGCAACTACTTGATGCCAAAGGGCTTCGCCGTGCTGGCGACGCGCGGGCAAGTCAAGCAAGCCGAAGAGCGGCTGGCGACGCAGCGCAAGCGCACCGACGCCGCCCGCAAGGATACCGAGGCGCTGGCAGCGCGGATCAGCGGCCAGACACTGCGCTTCACCGCGCGCGTCGGCGAGCTCGACCGGCTGTATGGCTCGATCACCAACGCCGATATCGCCGAGAAGATCCTGGCGCAGACGGGGGTCGAGGTCGACCGCCGCAAGATCGATCTGGACGAGTCGATCAAGCGAATCGGCATCTATCCGATCAAGATTCGCCTGATGGCCGGCCTCGAGCCGATGATCAATGTCGTCGTCGAGGGCCAGGAGGGCGAGATCGAGCTACCGGCTGACCCCGACACAGCCGCGTAGCATACGTTGCTGCCGCTACCTATGTACCTATGATCCAGGCTCGTAGATCGGCTACAATTCCATAGCACAGACATGCGATAATGTGTCACATCCAGCGAGATGTGGCACATTATCGCATCTAGGGGCCATGTGGATAACATTGGGGATTAATTGTCAACGATCTGGGTAGGGAATGGGGAAACCTGGGGAGAGACGCGCGTATGACACATCCTGAGCTGCCGCAGAATATCGAGGCCGAGAAGGCGACGCTCGGCTCGATCCTGCTCAACCGCGAGGCGATCGTGGCCGTGGCGCCCTGGCTGATGGCGGAATATTTCTATATGGATCGCCATGCCCAGATCTACGAGGCCATGCTGGCCTGCTACAACGCACGCATTCCGCCCGACACCCGCACCGTCTCTGAGGAGCTGCGCCGGCGCGACCGGCTCGACTCGATCGGCGGCGTGCCCTATCTGAGCGATTTAGTCGATACCGTGCCAACCTCGTACCACGTCGAGTACTACGCGCGGATCGTCGAGCGCACCGCGCTGCTGCGCAAGCTGATCAACGCCGGCGGCAAGATCGCCGCGCTGGGCTACGACGAGCGGGAAGAGCTCGAGACCACGCTCGACCAAGCCGAGCAGACCTTGTTCGAGGTCTCGCAGCGCCGATCAACCCAGGATTTCATCCACATCGGCCAGGTGATCGACTCATACTACGAGCAGATCAACTACCTCCAGGAGCATCGCGGCGAGGTCGTGGGCGTGCCGAGTGGCTTCCGCGATCTGGATGAGCTGACCGGCGGGTTGCAGCAATCGGATCTGATTATTCTGGCTGCGCGGCCGTCTGTGGGCAAGTGCTTGGCTGCCTGGACGCTGATCGACAACCCTGTAACAGGCGCGCGAATGACGATCGAGGAGTGTGTCAAGCGCCGCCAGCCGACCGTCCATGGGATCGACGATCTCGGCCGGCTGCGGACGACGCTTGTCTCGAACTGGATCGACAGCGGGATCAAGCCGTGCTATCGCGTGCGGACACGTACCGGCCGCACAATCGACGCGACCGCCAATCATCCTTTTCTGACGGCCAAGGGTTGGATTCCACTCAGCGAGATGTCAGTCGGGCGATCGATCGCTGTCCCCAAGGCCGTGCCAGCGTTTGGCACCGACGAAAGCTGGCCGATCGAGCTCGTCCGGCTGCTGGCCTATTTCATCGCGGAAGGCAGCTTGACGTCATCATCCCCTGGTTTTACAAATACTGATCCAGTGATTATAGATGATTTCAAGGCGATTGTCGCCCAGCATTTCCCAGAATGCGCCATTCGGCAGCACAAGATTAGCTACTACGCGGCGCGACCAGGGCGTGGCGGGATTCCAACCGATAATCCTGTCTACGCCTGGTTGATGGGGCTTGGGCTGCGCGGCAAGCTAGCGCGAGATAAGTTCTTCCCAGCGTGTATTTGGACGTGGAGTCCGCGTTACTTGGCAGCATTCTTGCGCGTGCTCATGAGCTGCGACGGGTCGATCTATCAGGTTGGCGGCTTTCCACGGATCGAGTTTACTGTCGCCTCACAGCAACTCGCCGCCGATGTGCATCACGCGTTTATTCGCTTCGGCCTGGTCGCCAAATTCTACCCGGCTAAGCATAACGCGTGGCGAGTTGAAATGACCGATCCTGAGTCGATCAAGCGCTACCAGGAGCAGATCGGCTGGATCGGTGAGAAGAGCACACGGTTCGCGAATATGACTCGCACGCTCTCGCCGCGCCTGAGCAACATTGGCCACCCGCCACAGGAAACCTGGGATCTCGTTCGTAGTGCGATCCGGCTTCAGGGCTTGTCGTTCGTAGAGCTGGCGCAGAAGAGTGGTGAGACGACCAAGGTGGGGAAATTCGCCGGATACAACGCGCACACTAAGCGCAGCATGCCGCGCACACACTTGGCAAACTATGCTGAAGTGCTGGATGCGCCGCGCTTGCGTCAGATCGCCAGCCCGGATATCTACTGGGATGCAATCATTTCAATCGAGCCGATTGGCGAGCATCAGGTCTATGACCTGACCGTGCCGGATGGTGCGAATTTCATTGCCCAGGATATCTGCGCACATAACACGTCGTTCGCGCTGAGCCTGGGCTACAACGTGGCCATGCGCCACCAGCGCAATGTCGGCATCTTCAGTTTGGAGATGAGCCGCGACCAGCTGGTGCAGCGCCTGCTGGCGATGGATACGCGGATCGACTCGCATCGGCTGCGCACTGGCCACCTCAACGAGTCCGATCTCCAGAATGTGATGGAATCGATGGGCCGGCTGGCAGCGGTGCCGATTTACATTGAGGATACGCCCGGCCTGAGCATCATGGAGGTACGCAGCAAGGCTAGGAGGCTCCAATCGCAGTCCGGCGTCGATCTGCTCATCATCGACTACTTGCAGCTGATGGCCGGCAGGCGCACCGACAACCGCGTGCAAGAGGTGAGCGAGATCTCGCGTGGGCTCAAGTCGCTGGCGCGCGAGCTAAACGTGCCGGTGATCGCGCTGTCGCAGCTCTCGCGCGCGGTGGAAGGCCGGCAGAGCCACATTCCAATGCTGTCCGACCTACGTGAATCTGGATCGATCGAGCAAGACGCGGATATTGTCATGTTTATTTATAGAGAAGAGTTATACGACAAGGATACCGACAAAAAGGGCATCGCCGAGCTGCATATCGCCAAGCATCGCAACGGCCCGATCGGCGTAGTGCCTATGCGCTTCGATTCGACCACAACGCGCTTCGACGACCTGACCTACCGGACGCCGGAAGGATACTAACCGATTGCACATTGTAAATTGCATATTGCATATTGCCTGAGCTAATTTGCAATTTACAATGTGCAATCTGCAATTAATCAGGCGTATAATAAACCCAGGATATTCACCAGCGAAAGTCGGCGACGCATGGCCATTCTCCCCACAACCTCGCTGCCCGCCACTTCCATGCCGGTGCTACCGGAGGCGGCGCTCCGCGTAAGCGGCGCGGCCCGGCTGGTGCTGGTGATCAATTTGGGCAGCTTTGTCGTCGCGCCCGACGCCGATACGTTTCGCCATCTGCGCGGCTCGGAGGCGTTCGCGGCGGCGCTGCGGAAGCTGCGGCCGAGGGCACCGTTTGGGATCGACGAGTCGACCAGCATGGTCGAGCACGATGCCTATACGCTGCGGATCTTCCGATCACGGCTACTCTATAATCACTTCTTCCCAACCTACCGGATCGCCTGGGATAGCACGATGCGCGAACGTATGCTGCAGCTTGGCTGCACCGATATCGCGCATTGGCAGCGCTGGACCGGCCGGATCCGCCTGACGCGCAACGGCCTAGCGGTGATCACGCTCGACCAGCCATTCGAAGACATCTCGCTGATCGCGTGTACCCAGCAGATTCTGGAACTGCCGGCACACGGCGAGCAGGCGGCTGCCCACGACCAGTGGACGATCGCCATGAGCATCCTGGATGCATTTCTCGATGCGATTGGCCACCAGATCAGGCTGCACGTGGGCGATGGCGCGGGCAGTATCATTCGCTTTACACATACCACGCAGGTCAAGCACACCCTGCGGCTCGATCGCTTTGTAGTCTACGCGATCAAGAAGATCGAGCGCGACGGCCGGCTACTGCTGCCGGATGAGCTGAAGCGCGATTACGCCCAGACTCTGGCATCGTTCATGGAGAGCACGTTGGTGGAATGCGACGGACAGCGGCGCTTTCCGCAGTACGCCGAGGAGCCGGCCCGCGCGCTCGTCGCCGGCGATGTCTCATCCTGGGACGAGGAGCTGTGCCTGTTCAGCGGCGAGAGCGCGCTGATCTACTACCCGTTGGTAGGCCGCGGGCTGGCGTATGTCGGCGGGCCGCTGGGGCTGGATGCGCACGCCTACAGCGCCTATTGGGCCGGGATCGTGCGCGGTATCGAGCATCTGGTCGCGTTCCGAGCCGAGGCGCAGCAGACCGAGCGACGCACGACCGGCCTGCTTGGCCAGATTCCAGGGCTGACCCGCAAAGTCAACGACGGCATGCTGAGCGCCGAGGATCTGGCGCTGATCGAGCATCTCGCCACCGGGCTAGCGGATATCTTCGACAGCCTGCCCGAGCTGCGCAGCATGGCGGTCACCACCAACGCCTTCCGGGCCGACTTCGTGCGGCGCAAGTTCGATGTGCTGATCCGCGAGCTGGCGGTGCAGGAGACGCTTGAGCTGGTGAATACGAATGTCGAGCAGCTCAACTTCTTCCTATCCTACTACAACGACATGCGGCTACAGTGGGAGGGCCAGCGCACCAATAGCCTGGGCATCGGGCTGGGCGCGGTGGTGCTGTTCATGGCCATATCGTCATTCCTGGCTGATACATTTAACGTCGTCGATCGATTCTATAACACCACCGACCGCGACCTGGCGATCCGCAACTTCGGCGCTGAGATAATCATCGGCGTGATCGGGCTGCTGATTTTAGGGCTGATGATCTGGCGCGCACGCAAGCTGCTGACGCGCCG
>WNFV01005398.1_pt1 | contig 15912 bp, 14 predicted proteins | sample 5400101 | NCBI WGS metagenome assembly WNFV01 (sample SAMN13153361, study PRJNA577476) | soil metagenome | isolation source: 115 cm soil or saprolite under grassland replicate 1 | place: USA:California | collected 2016-06-15
TGGCCACGGTCGAGCCGAAGGCGACCAACCAGGTGGAGATGCGGAGGAGAGAAACGGTCGTGATGGTCATCGCCGCGAAGCACCGAGAGGTGCACGAGGACCGCGCTTAAAGCAGCGGCTATGACCGAACGGCACCCTTCCCTCCCTAGACACGGCGCGGTTCCGGCGGCTGAAGTTGGCGAAGTGTAGCAGGGCCTGGGAAAACGTCAAGGAAATTTTTTCCCTTCACGCGGCGATAACTTAAATACAGCCTGGCCTTTAGGAGAAAACCCGAGCCGGCAGGGGCCTCCATCGACCTGGGGCGCGGAGATGGAAGCGGTTTCACGATCTCCCGCCACGCTCGACGAGGTGGCTCGAGCCGCCGGCGTCTTCCCGGGCGGCCGCTTCCAGGGTCTTCAGCGGGAACCCCCAGGTGAGCGAGGCTGCGGCGGAGCTGGACTACGTCCCCAACCGCGCCGCTCGCAGCCTGCCCGCGGGAAGAACCGAGTCGGTCGGGGTGCTTCTGCTCGCGCTGCGCGACTCGGACGCCCTGCCGGCCCGCCTGGGGTTGCCGGCCCGCCTGGGGTCACGAGGGCATCCCGGTGGTGTGGGGCCGGAGCTCGCGGTGCGCGCGTCGACGGTCGGCGCCCGCTGAAGCGCGGCAAGCTCAGTTGGCGTTGAAGGCGGCGTGGGCCAGCGAGGGCGCGATCAGGCTTCGCGTACGCTCGAGCGCCACGCAGTAGCCAAGGCCCACCGTCCCCTGGACGAGCACGCTGCGCGCGGCCGCCGTGGCCCAATCCCCGCCATACGCCGTGGTGTTGATGCCGAAGTGCCACAGTCCGAACAGGAGGGCTGTCAGCACCACCGCCCAGGCTGAGCCCACGAGCAGGCTCAGCCGAGTCTGAAGAAGGCCGCGAAAGATCAGCTCTTCGGGGAAGGCGACCCCGACCAGGTGGAGGACGCCCATTCCCGCCAGCCACAGACCCTTCCCGGCCATGATCGCCGGTGCGAGCATGAGCCCCCTCAGCCCAATCCACACGCCGGCCACGGCGAACGATCGGTAGCCACGCTGCAGGCCGATCTCTTTCGGTCGTGCGCCCAGCGCAAAAACAGCGACCACGGGCAACAGGAACACCACCACCAGGTACGCCCAACCCGGAAGGTAGCCCCACCCGGTCATGTGCGTAAGCCACGGTGGGCCGAAACGCACGAACGAGAAAAGGACGACAGCGATCAGCAACATCGCTTGCGCCGCGGTGCGGGCATCGCGGCGGCGCACCCCCGGCGGTGGATGCGGCGTGAGCGCGAACGTGAGCACGATCGCGATCATCACCACGACCCCGGTGAAGCCTGCGAGGACGAGCTCTTCGAGGAGGCCACGCACGGCGAGTGAGGCCGCGGCCGCGAACCACACCGCCGCGAAGACGATGGTGGCGATTGGTGGACCCGAGGGGATTCGAACCCCTGACCTTCTGAATGCCATTCAGACGCGCTCCCAACTGCGCCACGGGCCCACGCGCGCGAGGTGATTCCGCCTAAGGATACCGCCCCCTCGCGACCCCGCCCCGGCGCTCGCTACCATCTTCGGCGGCCAGGCGAAGTATGCATACGCGTGAAATCAGGAGCGACGAGCTGAGGGGCGGTGGGCTCCTGACGATGCCCGAAGGCCGGGGTCCGCATCCCGGCGTGGTCGTCATCCACGAAGCCTTCGGGCTCAACGACAACATGCGCGACATCGCGCGCCGCTTTGCCGATGCCGGTTACGCCGCGCTGGCCGTGGATCTCTTCGCGAGTCGCAACCGAGCGATCTGCATGGCCCGCTATATGGCAGGGATGCTGATGGGCTCCGTCAATCGCTATGGCATCGATGACCTGAAAAGCGCTCTTACCTTTCTCGCCAAACATCCTGACATCGACGCGCAGCGCATGGGTGCGATCGGTTTCTGTATGGGCGGGGGATTTGCGATCGCGTGGGCGTGCACCGATTCGCGCCTGAAAGCGATCGCGCCCTTCTACGCGGTGAATCCGCGTCCACTCGATGTGGTCGGCCGCCTGTGCCCTGTGGTCGGCTCGTACCCCGAGAAGGACTTCACGGCCAAGGCCGCTCAGAATCTCGAGCGGACGCTCACACGCCACGGCATCGCCCACGACATCAAGATCTATCCCAGCGCCCGTCACTCGTTCTTCAACGACACCGGCGCCGCGTACGACAGAGACGCCGCGGACGATGCATGGCGCCGCGTGTTGAAATTTTTCGGGGAGAGGCTCGGCTGAACGTACTCGTGACCGGTGGCACAGGCACTCTTGGTCGCCAAGTCGTGATGTTGCTGCGTCGGTCGGGACATCGCGCCCGGATCCTCAGCCGCCAGCCGCGCGGTCACGTCGACGCGGTGCAAGCTGACTTGAAGACCGGCGTCGGACTGGCCAAGGCCGTGGAAGGCATGGACGCCATCGTCCACGCCGCGTCCGCGACGCGCGAACCGCGAGCAGGACGCGCGGTCGACGTGCGCGGTACTCGACGCCTCCTGACGGTGGCCAAGGACGCGCGCATCCAGCACGTCGTCTACGTCTCGATCGTCGGCATCAACTGGGTGAGCTATCCCTACTACAGGACGAAGCTCGCCACCGAGTCGGTAGTGCGAGAGGACTTCGTGCCGTGGTCCATCCTTCGCGCCACGCAGTTTCACAGCTTCATGGAGCTCGTGCTCAGTGCTTTTTCGCGCCTGCCGGGCCTGACCGCGATCCCTTTCCGGTGGCAGTTTCAACCCGTCGACGAGAGGGAGGCCGCATACCGTGTCGTCGCCGCTGTGCTCGACAAACCTGCCGGCTTGCTTCCCGATTTCGGAGGGCCCGAGGTGCGCGACTTCAAGTCCCTCGCGCAGTCATGGCTCAGGGCGCGCCGCTCCAAGCGCCGGCTTGTCAACCTGTGGCTGCCCCTGCGCGGAAGCCGGCAGGTGGCGAACGGTTACCTCACGTGTCCCGACCACCGCGACGGACAGACGACGTTCGAGCAATACCTCGCCGAGAAGTACGTGCTGTGATCACGCGACTCGTCGATCGCTTCGGGCGTACCGGCTTCGCGGCGCTCAGCAGCCTGATGTGGGCCTTGCCGATGGCGGCGTGGGCGGGGTCGGCCGACCTCTCTCCCATCGACAAGACCGCCTATCCATGGATCGCGTTCGCGATCGGCCTCGTCATGCTCGCAGCCTGGATCGTGCTGTTGACCCAGCTGGGCAAGGTGAGCGTGACGCCGCGACAGCGCCGCTTCGACCTGGCGCAGATGTCGCGCGCCGAGAAACGCTGGACGCTTGCGCTGGCGGCCTTTGCCACCGGCCTGATCGCATGGCTCAACGCTGCGGCCACGGTCGACTGGAGCCCGATGCTCGCGGCGATCTCGGCGGGCAAGGTCGGACCGGCGTTGCTGGCGGCCGGCTTGTTGGTTTTCCTCGCCGCCATGCTGGCCGGCGTGGGGCTGAGCTGGCGCAGGGCGTCAGCCGCCTACCGGGCTCGCGTCCTTTCTATATATGCGAGGGGAGAAGGCTAGGCCGACTCGGCCTTCCGCGCGAGGTTCGAGAGGAGCAAGCCGAACTCCTTCGAGACCTGCGGACCCAGCATCCCGCCCATGACCGGCCCCAGCGGGCCACCGACCTCGACCGTCTGGCTCACCTTCGTCTTCGCGCCCGCTGGCTCGATCCGGCAGTTGAAGCGAAACCGAGTCCCGGGCACGACGCGGGTCACGAGCGCGAAGCTTCGACCGGGCTCGACGTCGACCAGCTGCATCCTGTGGTGCTGGCCCGACTTCGTGTTCATGACGCCGCTCGAACCCGACACAAATCCTCCCTCCCACTCCATGGTGGAGACGTTCGGATTCCACTCGCCCCAGGTCGACATATCCGACCAGATGCGCCAGACCTGCTCGGGCGAGGCGGTGGTCTCTACCGACGTGCCGTACTCACGCCCCATGCGCGACCTCGGGCGTCAGACGCTGCCGTGGCACCTCGACCACGTGACGCGCCTTGAGGAAGTTGAGCGTCACCACTCCCGCCACGAGCAGCGCCGCCCCGACAAGCTCCACCGGCCGCAGCGGCGCTCCCTGCCCCACCGGCGGTGGCAGGGAGAAGATCAAGAAGAGGGCCAGCGGGTATCCGAGCTCCGCGATGGTGGCCAGCGAAGCCGGCGTCCTGGAGAGCGCCAGGTAGTAGAGCAGCATCGCCAGCAGCCCCGGGACCAGGACGATGCCGAGGAAGCTCGGAAGCTGGCTGAGCGAGTAACCGCTGAACGCGGCGCCGCCCTTGTCGATGAGCACGATCACCAGGAGCACGGGCAGTGCCAGGACGAAGCGCAGGCTGGTCGTGACCGGAAAGCTGACATCCTCCAGCGCGTAGCGGCCGAGCACCGTCCCCGCGGCCCACATGATCACCGCTCCGAGCACCAGCAGGCCAGCCATCAGCTCCGGGTTGCGGATGCGCCACGGGGCGGTCGGGTCCTCGGCGAACACGATCAGGTAGACGCCGACGAGGGCGATCCCCGCAAGAGGCCAGAAGCTGCGCTTGCGTCTCTCGCCCAGGAAGACGCGCGCGAACACGATCCCGAACACCGGCTGCAGCAGGTACAGCAGGTAAACCTCGTGCAGGACGTCGAAGTTGGGCGCCGCGGGGTTGCTGAACGAGAAACCGATGGCCTTGGTGAACAGCACGGTGGCCACCGCCTGGGGACCCAGCGCGATGGCGGCCAGCGCGAGCCAGCGGCGGCCGCTCAGCCGGCGAAGCTGCGGCGCATTGGAGGCGAGCACGGGGACAAGACAGAGGCTGATCAACACGTCTTCGACGAGGACGATCTGGCCCGAGCTGAGCTGCTTGGTGAGGCCCGGACGGAAGTAGGCGTCGAACGCCCACAGTGCGGCCGCGACGCCGACCAGGAGCACAGAACCCGCCTCCAGGAAGCGCGAGCGTGGGCGCGAGTCGGTCACGCTAAGAGCGTATCGGGTTCGGGCGGCGGGCTATTCCATGCCGGGCGGACCTCGGGGTGCTGCTCCCGCGACCAAAAGGTCGGTTGCCATGTGTTCCCGAGCACCCCTTACGCGAGGCAGGCCATACTGCTACTGGGGATCGAGTTCGACTTCAATTCGCAAGAACGCGAGGAGGCCTTGCTTTGAGTGACATGACTCCCGGCGGCCATGCCATCGAGACCCTTCAGGTAGAGGAGCGCCGGTACCAGCCGGACCCGGCGTTCAGCAAGCAGGCCAACGCCAAACCCGACATCTACGGCAGGGGTTTCGACGAGTTCTGGACCACGGAGTCGAAGCGCATCACCTTCTTCGAGCGCTGGAACAGGCTCTACGAGTGGAAGCCGCCTTACGCCAAGTGGTTCCTGGGCGGCAAGCTGAACGTCTGCTACAACTGCGTCGACCGCCACGTCGAGGCGGGGCTCCAGGACAAGGTCGCCTATTTCTGGGAAGGTGAGCCGGAGGACGACCGCCGCCAGATCACCTTCGGACAGCTTCAGCGGGACGTCGTCCGCTTCGCCAACGCCCTCAAGAAGCTGGGCGTCAAGAAGGGCACCCACGTCGGGATCTACATGGGCATGATCCCCGAGCTGCCGGTCGCCATGCTCGCCTGCACGCGGATCGGAGCGCCTTTCACCGTCGTCTTCGGGGGCTTCAGCGGCGAGTCCCTGTCCGGGCGCATGAACGATATGCAGTGCGAGCTGCTTATCACCCAGGACGAGGGCTGGCGCCGCGGCAACAGGGTGCCACTCAAAGCCAACGCGGACGCCGCGCTCGACACCTCGCACTCGGTGAAGCGCTGCGTGGTCGTCAAGCGGACCGGCGGCGACGTCCACATGCTGCAGGGTCGTGACGTTTGGGCGCACGAGGTGCAGAAGGACGCGAGTGACGATCCGAAGACTTGCGCGTGCGAGCCCATGGATTCAGAAGACCTTCTCTACCTGCTCTACACCAGCGGCACGACCGCCAGGCCCAAAGGCATCATCCACACCACCGCCGGCTACCTGGTCGGCGTCGCGGCGACGCACCACTACATCTTCGACGTCAAGCCGAACTCCATCTACTGGTGCGCCGCCGACATCGGCTGGGTCACCGGCCACAGCTACATCGTCTTCGCGCCACTTGCCAACGCAACCACCGGGATCGTGTACGAGGGCACGCCGGATTTCCCCGACAAAGACCGCTGGTGGAAGATCGTCGAGCGCTACAAGCCGGACATCCTCTACACGGCGCCGACGACCATCCGCACCCACATGAAGTGGGGACCCGAGTACGCGCAGAAGCACGACCTCAGCTCGCTGCGAGTGCTGGGCACCGTTGGCGAGCCGATCAACCCAGAGGCCTGGGTCTGGTACCGCGAGCACATCGGCGGCAACCGCACCCCGGTCGTCGACACGTGGTGGCAAACGGAGACGGGGATGATCCTGATCACGCCCCTGCCTGGCATCACGACGCTCAAGCCAGGCTCTGCCACCAAGCCCTTTCCGACGATCGATGCGACCGTCTACAACAACGAGGGCCACGAGGTACCGCCCGGCGGCGGCGGCTACCTGGTCATCCGCAAGCCGTGGCCCGCGATGCTGCGCGGGATCTACGGCGACCCGGAGCGCTACCAGGAGACCTACTGGAGCCGCTGGAAGGACACCTACTTCGTCGGTGACGGTGCGCGCATCGACGAGGACGGCGACTTCTGGCTGCTCGGCCGCGTCGACGACGTGATGAACGTATCCGGGCACCGCATCTCGACGATCGAGGTGGAGAGCGCGCTCGTCAGCCATCCCGCGGTCGCCGAAGCCGCGGTCGCCGGGCGCAACGACGCGCAGACGGGGCAGGCGATCGTCGCGTTCGTGACGCTGAAGGGCGGCCAGGACGGCTCACCCCAGATGCTGAAGGAGCTGCGCGATCACGTCGGCAAGGTGATCGGCAAGTTCGCCGCGCCCGCCAACATCGTCTTCGCGCCGGAGCTGCCGAAGACACGGTCGGGCAAGATCATGCGCCGGCTCTTGCGCGACGTCTCCGAGAACCGCCCGCTCGGCGACACGACGACGCTGGCCGATCCTGCGGTGGTGGCCGAGATCGCCCGCCGGGGCAAGGAGGAAGCCTCCAAGGACGAGGCCTAGCCTCAAACTGTCGCAGTGACCGCCGAGCTCGCCGTCGCCGAACGACCGGCGGCGCAGACCGCGGTCTCTCCCAGGCGGCGCCGCCGGCGACTGCCCCTCCTGAACCTCGCGGGCGCGCTGGTCGTGTCCGCGGTGGTGCTGTACGTCTCATTCTTCCCGGCGCCTGGACTGCCGGCTCTTGGACCCGCGTTCAACCCCACGACCGGCGCGTGGACCATCGCCGCGGACGCGCAGGTCACCGACCGGATGCTCCACCTTCGGGGGTTGCAGCGGCCGGTGCGGGTCGTGCTGGAGAAAGACGGCACGGCACACATCAGCGCGCAGAACGACCACGACCTCTTCCTGGCCACCGGATACGTGCACGCCCGATTCCGCCTCTTCCAGATGGACCTCATGCGACGGCAGGGCGCCGGCCGTCTGTCGGAGATCGTCGGCAAGGTCGCCCTGGACGTGGACCGGTTCGAGCTCCAGCTCGGCCTGCTGCGCACCGCGCAGCTGGAGTGGAAGCAGCTTTCCGCCGATGATCCCTCGCGGGACGCCCTGCTTGCGTACGCACAGGGCGTGAACGACCGCATCGAGGAGGCCAGGGGCACGCACCAGCTCGATGCGATGTTCAAGCTGCTCGGCTACGAGCCTCAACCCTGGACGCCTGTCGACTCGCTCCTCGTCAAGGGCGACATGACGCAGACGCTGAACTTCACCGACACGCCGCTCGTGATGGCGTTGCTGAACAGGTCCCTCGGCGCCGACCTGACCTCGGAGTGGTTTCCGGTCCTGCCGCCGAACCAGCAGGCCCCCTATGACCTCGGCCCGTATCCCAGGCCATCGGCGCCACAGCGCATCGCACCCATGCAGGTGGCGCCCGAGCTGCTCACCGGCGCGCTGCCGCTTTACGAACGGCTCGCGGCTTTGCCTGAAGGCCTTGTCTCGAGAGGCGGCGCCAGCAACAACTGGGCGGTCGCCGGCGCGAAGAGCACGAGCGGCGGCGCGCTGCTCGCCGGGGACCCGCACCTGCATCTGACGCTGCCCGCGATCTGGTTCCAGCTCACGATGGACTCACCCGGCGTCCACGCCGCGGGAGTCAGCATCCCCGGGACCCCGGTCGTGCTGATCGGCCACAACGAGGACATCGCCTGGAGCCTGACCGACGCGCAGAACCAGCAAACGTTCTTCTACGTCGAGAAGGAGGACTCGGCGCACCCCGGCATGTACTTCTGGAACGGGGGGTGGAAGCAGTACACGAAAGTCTCGTACGAGATCCCTGTCCTCCGCGGTGCCACCGAGCATCTCGACGTGAAGTGGAGCGTGCACGGACCGGTCATCTCGGAGCGCGGGCAGACGACATCGGTCTGGTGGGCGGGCAACCTGCCGTCCCAAGACCTCGGGGTGTTGCTCCAGATCGACCGTGCAGGCAACTGGGACGAGTTCCGCAACGCATTGCGCGGCTGGTACTCGCCAACCCACAACTTCGTGTATGCCGACGACAAAGGCAACATCGGTCTGATCTCGGCGGGTTATTACCCGCTGGTCGCCAAGGGCCAGCCGTGGCTGCCGATGCCGGGCACCGGTGAGTACGACATCACCGGCACGATCCCGTTCGACGAGATCCCCCAGGTCTACAATCCGCCAGACAACATCGTCTGGTCGGCCAACCAACGCCAGGTGACGCGCGACTACCCGTACTACATCGGGACGGCGTCGAACTTCTTCGATGCCGGGTATCGCGCCAACGAGATCCGCCGCGTCTTGAGCCAGAAGAACAAGCTCAGCGCGGGCGATATGCAGGCGTTGCAGACCGACACGCGCGATTTCCTGGCCGCCCAGATCGTGCCGGTGCTCCTGCGGTCGCTCTCCAAAACGCAGCTCAGCGCGCAGGAAACAAAGGCTGTGGAGCTGCTTCAGGGCTGGGACTACCGCATGGAGACCGATTCGGCGGCCGCCACCGTCTGGAGCGACTTCTGGGATCGGTACCTGGACGAGACGTTCCGGCCGTGGTGGCAGTCCCGCGCCGTCAAGGTCGACATGCAGGAAGTTCGGGAGGCGCTGGGCCAGGACCTTGAAGCATGGACGCTGCGCGACCCCAACAACCGGGCGTTCAGCGCGCCGGGGGTCGGCTCGCGCACCGCGGCCGACGCGCAACGCAAGGCGTTCCACACGGCGATCGCGGGGCTCGCCAAGGACCTCGGCTCCGACGCCACTTCCTGGAGATGGGGCCGGGTTCATCAGCGCGAGCTCGAGAACCTCGCCGACGTCGGTGGACTCTCTTACGGCCCGCGAGCCGAACGGGGCGACGCCAACACCCCACTCGCGGCCGGCGGCTTCCCATCCACTCATGGACCCAGCTGGCGCATGGTCGTCGACTGGGGGGCGCACACGTTCCAGGGCATCTACCCGGGTGGGCAGAGCGAGAACCCGGCCTCCTCCTGGTACACCGACCGGGTCGACACCTGGTGGGCGGGCGGCCTCCGCCCAATGCTGAGCGCGGATTCGGCGGGCTCCGCGGGCGGAACGCGCACGTGGGAGATGCAGCCGTGAGGCTCTACGTCTCGATCCTGCTCGCGGCGCTGGTGGCCCTGACGGGCGTGCTGCTGGGGCTCTGGTGGGCGCCGTTCGCCGCCGGCCTCGCCCTCGGCGCGGCCGATCCCCGCGCTCGCGTCACCGTGCCCGTCGGAGCCGGCATCGGCCTTGTGGGCTGGGCGGTCCCGCTCGCGGTCGCCCACGGGCGCTACGGACTGGGCCCCGCCGCCCGGAGCCTCGCCGCGATCATGGGCTTCGACCACCAGGCCGCCGTGCCGGTCGTCCTGACCCTGGTCGTGGGCACGCTCCTGGGCGTGACCGGAGCCTGGCTGGCGAGCGCCGCGCGCGGCGTGGTTGCGCGCAGCGCGCGCGTTGACGCAACCCGCAACGGGTGACGGGCGGAAGCACCCGCTCAGGCGCCGTTTGAGAAGTCAGGCCCGCGCCGTCGTCGTCGGCGGCGGTGTCGGCGGCGCGGCCATCCTCTACTGGCTGGCTCGCCTCGGCTGGACCGACACGGTCCTCGTCGAGCGGGCGCGGCTCACGAGCGGCTCGACGTTTCACTCCGCGGGGCTGGTCGGCCAGCTGCGTGGCTCGCTCAGCCTGACCCAGATGATGATGAACTCGGTCGACCTGTATCGAAGCCTCAAGGAAGAAGTCGGGCTCGAGACCGGGTGGCACGAGGTCGGTTCGCTGCGCCTGGCCTCGAGCCAGGAGCGCATGGAGGAGCTCACCCGGCAGGCCGCCTGGGCGAAAACCTTCGGGCTTTCACTCGAGCTCATCTCCGCCGGGGAGGCGCAGCGGATGTTTCCGCCCATGTCGACCGAGGGCGTTCTCGGCGCGGCGTTTCTGCGGACCGACGGGTACATCGACCCAAGCCAGCTCACGTTCGCGCTGATCGAAGGGGCGCGCCGGCGGGGCGCTGAGATCTGCGAGGACACGCGCGTCACGGGTCTGGACGTGAGCGGCGGCCGCGTGCACCGCGTGATCACCGAGCGTGGCGAGATCAAGACCGACCTGGTCGTCGACGCCGCAGGCATGTTCGCCCCTGAGATCGGCCGCATGGCGGGCGTCACCGTGCCGCTGATCCCGTTCGCGCACGAATACCTGATCACGCGGCCGTCCGGCCTGCCGCTCGACATGCCCACGATGCGCGACCCGTCGCTGCTCGTCTACTACAGGCCGGAGTCGGGCGGGCTGGTGATGGGCGGCTACGAGCGCAACCCGCAGCCGTGGGGACTCGACGGAATCCCCGCCGACTTCAACGGCCGGCTCCTGGAGCCCGACTGGGACCGCTTCGAGCCGCTGATGACCAACGCCATCGTTCGCATACCTTCTTTGAAGGACGCGGAGGTCGTCCGCCTGGTCAACGGCCCGGAGGCGTTCACGCCGGACAACGAGTTCATCCTCGGACCGAGCGAGGTGCGCGGGTTCTGGGTGGCGGCCGGCTTCTGCGCGCACGGGCTCGCGGGAGCGGGCGGCATGGGCCGGTTGGTCGCCGAGTGGATCGTCGACGGGCGGCCGGGCCTCGACGCGTGGGAGATGGACTCGCGGCGTTTCGGCCGCGCCTACGCAAGCCGCGCCTACACGCTGGCCCGGACCTACGAGGTGTACTCGACCTATTACGACGTCAAGTACCCCGGCCACGAGCGCACCGCCGGCCGGCCGCTGCGGGTCTCGCCCCTCTACTCACGACTCAAGGACCTCGGCGCCGCGTTCGGTGAGAAGTCCGGATGGGAGCGAGTCAACTGGTTCGAGCCAAACGGCACCGAGGGCGATGTATCGCTGCGCCCCCACGGGTGGGCCGGAAGGCTGTGGTCGCCGGCGATCGGCGTGGAGCACAGGGCGTGCCGAGAAGGCGCAGCGATCTTTGACTTCACGTCGTTCGCCAAGATCGAGGTCGGCGGTCGCGGCGCGCCTGAATTCCTGGAGCGGCTCGCCGACAACCGCGTGGCGCGAGGCGTCGGGACGCTGACCTACACGCAGATGCTCAACGACGGAGGCGGCATCGAGTGCGATTTCACGATCACGCAGCTCGGCGAGCGCCGGTTTCGGGTCATCACCGGCACCGCGTTCGGCATGCACGACCTGTCGTGGATCCGCGACCACGCGCCAGGCGATGGCTCGGTCTACGTGGAAGACGTGACCTCGGCGTACGCATGCGTCGGGCTGTGGGGTCCGCAGGCGCGGGCGATCCTGCAGCAGGTCACTCCCGACGACCTCAGTGACGCCGCCTTCCCATTCATGACCGCGCGGGAGATCGCGGTCGGCCCTGTGCCATGCCTCGCGCTGCGCGTGACCTATGTCGGCGAGCTGGGCTGGGAGCTCTACTGCCCCTCGGAGTTCGGCCTCCGGCTGTGGGACACGATCCGTGAGGCCGGCCATGACGTGGACCTGACGCCCGGCGGCTACAAGGCGGTTGACTCGCTGCGCCTGGAGAAGGGCTACCGAGTGTGGGGCGCCGACATCGGCCCCGAGATCGACCCGTACGCGGCAGGCCTGGGCTTCTGCGTCAAGCTCGAGAAGGGCGAGTTCATAGGCCGAGCCGCGCTGTTCAAGAGACGCGAAGCTCCCTCCGACACGAAGCTCGCATGCATCGTCCTCGACGAGCCACGCCGGGTCGTTTTGGGTTCCGAGCCCGTGAGGGTCGATGGCAAGGTCGTCGGGCGGGTCACCAGCGGCGGCTATGGCTACTCAGTCGGCAAGTCGATCGCATACGCGCACGTACCAGCGACGTGCAGTGTCGACACGTCGGTCGAGGTCGACATCTTCGGCACCTGGATCAGCGGCCGCGTGGCCAAGGAGCCGCTGTACGACCCGACAGGCTCCCGCGTTCGCAGCTGAAAAGAACTGTGCTGAAAACAGACCAAAACGCGATCGAATGGCCCCATTTTCAGCACGCTTTGTGAGAACTAGCCGCGCGTGCCTGCAACCCTGGTCGCCTCCCCGCTAGGGGGCAGTGCGTTGCAGGTTCCGCTCTCCTTAACTTCTAGACTGGCCTTTCCGAGTGTTCACTGGGGCCAGGTACGCCAGAAACGGCGACGTCAACATCGCCTACCAGGTCGTCGGCGACGGTCCGATCGACCTGGTGCTGGTGCTGGGCTGGGTCTCGCACCTGGCCTACGTCTGGGAGCTGCCGGCGATGGCCGCGTTCCTCAACCGCCTGGCCTCCTTCTCCCGGCTCATCCTCTTCGACAAGCGAGGCTGCGGGATGTCCGACCGCGTCCACCCGCTGCCGACGCTCGAGCAGCGGATGGACGACGTCCGCGCGGTCCTGGACGCGGTCGGCTCGAAGAAGGCGGCGCTCCTCGGCATCTCGGAGGGCGGCGTCATGTCAGCCCTCTTCGCCGCCACTTACCCCGAGCGAACGGAGGGCGTGATCATCGACGGCAGCTATCCGTCGGCGCTGAGGCGGCCAGGTTATCCGTGGGGCGTTCCCGAAGAGGAGATGGAGCGAAGGCTCGTCGAGCGCAGGGAGAACTGGGGCAGGGTCATCTCCATGGACAAGTACTGTCCCACCCAGGTGGACAACCCAGAGGTCGCACGCTGGTGGGCGACGTTCACCCAGATGAGCGCCAGCCCCGGCGATGCCGTCGAACTGCTGCGGATGAACACTTTGATCGACATCCGCGGCATCCTGCCGACGATCAAGGTGCCGACCTTGATCATTCATGCCACGGGCGATCGCGTGGCTCCGATAGAGGCCGGGCGCTACTTCGCCGAGCACATCCCGAACGCGAAGATCCTGGAGCTTGACTCGATCGACCACTGGCCGTACTTCGGGGACGCTGAGCTTGTGCTCGGTGAGATCCAGGAGTTTCTCACCGGCGTCCGAACCGCGCCGCCTCCGGACACCATGCTCGCGACCGTCCTCTGCACCAACGTCGCGCAGGCCGGGGCGCACGCGGTCTGGCTCGGCGACAAGCGCTGGAACCAGCTGGTCGACAGCCATCACTCGGTGGTCCGGAAGGCGCTGAAGAAGCATTCCGGGCGTGAGATCGAGGCGGGCGAACGTGGCGTGACGGCCGTCTTCGACGGCACCGCCCGCGCCATCCGCTGCGCGCTCGACGTGCGCGACGAGCTTCTCCACCTCGGTCTGCGGATCCGTGCGGGTGTACATGCCGGTGAGTGCGAGATCGGGGACGGCCGGCCCCGCGGTGTCGCCCTGCAGATCGCCTCGAGTGTCATGGAGACCGCGCAACCAGGCGAGGTCCGTGTCTCGGGCACCGTCAAAGACCTGGTCGTCGGCTCCGGCCTCGAGTTCACCGACCGCGGGGTTCGTGTGTTCGCGGGCATTCCGGGCTCCTGGAGCCTATTCGCGGCCGGGCCGGAGCAGGCGGCGGCCGCCGCGGAGCCGGTGCGCGCGGGCGGGGGCATCGAGCTCAGCCGTCGTGAGCGGGAGGTCGCCCAGCTCGTCGCCCGGGGGCTGAGCAACCGGGAGATAGCGCAGCGGCTTTACCTCTCGGAGCGCACGGTGGACAACCACGTTCACCGCATCCTGGACAAGCTCGGCTTCGATTCCCGCGTCCAGGTGGCGACGTGGCTCGTCAAAAATGAGCACCTGAACTGAGCACCGACTGAGCCTTCTCCCGGATGTCGCGCCGGGGATCCAGACCTAGCTTGCTTGGTGCGCGGCCCCTCCCGGGCCGCATATATCCCAAGGAGGTCGTTATGGCGCGGTTCATGGTCGAGCGCACCTTTCCCGACGGTCTGGAGATCCCCCTGACCGACGCAGGAGCGCAGGCGTGCATGTCGGTGGTTGGCACCAACGCGGAGCTCGGTGTCACGTGGGTGCACTCCTACGTCACTGAGGATCACAAGAAGACTTTCTGCATCTACGACGCGCCAAGCCCGGACGCGGTCCGCAAGGCGGCCAAGCTCAACCAGCTTCCGGCGGACAGGATCACCCCGGTGAGCATTCTCGATCCCTACTTCTACCGATGAGGTACGCGGCGATGTTGAAGTGGCTCACGAGATTCGCAGCCGCGGGACTCGCTGTCGGACTTCTGTCCGCACCGGCGGCGCTGGCCTCGAACGGTGAGGACGAAAGCGCCGTCGCCGGCGTCAGGCACGCGACCGCCGCCTACCACGACCTCGACAAGGCGATCGCCGCAGGTTACGGCCCCCTGCTCGCCTGCTTCGACCAGCCGGGCGTCGGAGGCATGGGCCAGCACTACGTGGACACCACGCGCCTCGACGCCACGATCGAAGCCAACAATCCAGAGGCACTCGTGTACGAGATCGACGGCAACCGCCTGCAGCTCGTGGCGGTCGAGTACATCGTCCCCTGGACGGCCTGGGTGCCGGCGACACCGCCACAGCTGTACGGACGCCCGTTCTTCAGCAACACGTCGCTTCACCTCTGGGCGCTGCACGCATGGATCTGGCGACCAAATCCGACAGGGATGTTCGCCAACTACAACCCCCGGGTGAAGCTCTGCCCCGGGCACTAGCTCGACATCGAGAAGGGATGGCGCAGAAACCGGCCGAATTCCGGATCTGACGCCGTCCCTTCCATCCGCCTGAAGTGCTTGTGCGCGTAGCCGGCGAAGTCGAAGTCGAGGTCCGAGATCCCCGACTGGAGGACTCCCCACATCGCCTCCCGGAAGTCGGACATGTAGCGCATCAAGCGAAGCGACGCGAGGTCCGAGGCGCGCTCGTCCCCGAAGTAGGCCCGCATGAACTGCCTGTCGTCTTCGACGCCGAACTCGTGGTTGACGCTGAAGTTCGCAAGGTCGAAGAAGCGATCCCCCATACCGGCGTACTCCCAGTCGACGATCCGGATGAAGCCGTCGTCCAGGAAGTTCGCGTTCAGGAGGTCGTTGTGGCAGGGGACGGCGGGCTGTGGACCGCGCGCAACTCGAATTTGTTCGGCGACTTCGCGCGCCGCGTCGAACTCGGGTGGCATCGCAACGCCGTGGGCCGACGCGGTTTCGCGGTAGCCGTCGACCACCGCCCACGCGTCGAAGCGTCCCGGGATCGGCTGTGACTCGTGGAACCTCCTGAGCGCCGCGGCCACTCGGCGCAGCATCTGCGGCCGGCGCATCTCCTCGAGCGAGATCGGCGCTCCCTCGATGAATCGCGCGACCAGCCATCCCTCGGTGGGCTCGAAGGCGACGACCTCAGGCCCCACCCCAATCTCGAAGGCACGCTTGCCGGCCGCATGCTCGACGGCCCGGTCGATGCCGAGCAGCTCCGTCTTCGCGCCGCCCATCCGGAGCACGAAAAACTCGCCGTCGACGCCGACCTTGTAGTTGCGGTTCGTGATCCCACCGCCCAGCTCGGTGATCCTCG
>WNFV01005140.1_pt1 | contig 15902 bp, 14 predicted proteins | sample 5400101 | NCBI WGS metagenome assembly WNFV01 (sample SAMN13153361, study PRJNA577476) | soil metagenome | isolation source: 115 cm soil or saprolite under grassland replicate 1 | place: USA:California | collected 2016-06-15
GAGCCGGGGACAAATCAGAGGGGGAGGTCGGCAAAGGAAGGGCGGACAACCGCGGTCGCCGTTGCCCGCCCTCCCCGCCCAGCCTACTGGAAAATCATGCCCGCCTTCAGCAGGAAGGTGCGGCCCGGCTGCGGATAGGCGTTGTATCTGCCCAGCTTGCTCAGGAAGCCATCAGGGAACGGGCTCGCGATGGCATAATCGAAGTAGTAGACATTGAACAGGTTCTGCACCTTGAACGACCAGTAGAAGCGGTCGATCTCGCCGCCGATGCCGACGTCCACCAGCGTATGGGCAGGGATCAGCGGCTGGATATTGTGCTGGTCGTTATCCATGCGGCGCTCGCCGACATAACGCACGACACCGTCGAATATCAGGTACTTCCGCCAGACATTCCAGGCAACGCCGACACTGCCGGTCCAACGCGAAACCAGCGGCACATCGTTCCCGGCATCTAGACCTTCGCGGAAAACCGAGCGCGTATAGGCGAGCCCCACCTTGAACAGGACCTCATCCGTCGCTTGCCAGGCCGCGATCGTCTCGCTGCCGTAGCGTCGCGTCGGCGGAAGGTTGATATTGCCGAAGAGGAAATTCGATAGAAATCGGAAGTGGATCTCATTGATGAGGTACATGTCGTAGACGCTGGTCTGGACCTCGAACCGTCCGACGCGCACGCGCACGCCGGCTTCGTAATCGTGCGACTTCTGCGTCTTCAGATCGAATGACGTCGGAGCGAAGTCTGAGAGGGTACCCACGCGCTCGTCGACATTGGGCACGCGGAAGCTTTGCGCCATGCGGGCAAACACGGCGAAATACCGATTGAAGCGGTGTTCGATGCCAAGGTGGTAGGCTCGGTTGTTCTCGCTCGTGTCGAGCGGCATTAGCTCGGCACTGTTGGGAAAACAACCAAAAGGAGGAAAGCAGGACGAGCCGCCGGGCGCGTTCGCATCGAACCTGTCGCGGGCGCTCAAGGTGAAGCCCTGAATGCGACCGCCGACGCCGATGTCGGTGTTGCCGAAGAACGTGACGGTCTGCATCCAATAGGCGGCGAGCGAGCTTTGGGTCAGGTCGAAGCGATGAATCGGGGCCGCGCCCAGGAAGAGCGGACGATCGGAGCCGTAGACGGCCCGGTAGTAGTCGAAGCCGCCGAGCCCCCTGAGCCGAACCTCGCCGATTGCCCCATCGATCTTGAGCCGCGGGGTGAACGAGGTCGTGGTCAGTTGCGTGTCGACGGCGGCGGTGGGATCGCCTGTGGCGAGGTGGAATTCGGCTTGCTCGGCCTTATGCCGCACGCCGCCGTCGACGATCAACTCGGCCCAGGGAGCGATCATGCGGGTGAAGCCGAGAGTGGCGTTCTCGCCTTGCTTCCCGGCCCAATCGAAGGGAGTTGTCGCTCCCCGCCGATCGGTGACGAGCTGGTTGACGCCGATCGACGGATCGACCAGCCGTCCCCCCGGCAGGTCGAGCCACGAGTTGTCGGCCGACAGATTGAGGTAGACGCTGGCGTCTGGGACCGTATAGCGGAAATCGGCGACGCCATTGAGCTGCCGGTAGAAGTTGTGCACGCGATAGCCGTCGGAGTTGACGGCGTTGCTGTAGATGCTCGCCGACCAGGGTCCCTTGGAGCCGCTGAACGAAGCATTGCCCTCTCGGTAGTTGAATGAGCCGGTGGTGAAGTCGAGCCGCGCTCTGGTCGGCAATGCAACGCCGGTCTTGGTCACGATGTTGATCACGCCGCCGACCGCGCCATCGCCATACAGCACGACGCCGCTGTTGCCGCGGGTGATTTCGATGCGCTCGATAGCCTCGCGCGGGATCGAAGCGAGGTCGAACCCCACCAGGTCGAGATCGGTGACCCGTCGACCATTGATGAGAAGAAGCGTGTTCGACGCCGCCGCGGCGCCGAAGCCGCGCATATCGATTTGCGAGCGGGCGCCGTTGACGCCGCCGAACAGATTGGTGACCTGAATGCCCGGCTCGCGTGAGAGGATATCCTGGAGCGAATGGCTGGGCGAGCGCTCGATATCGGCCGAGGTGATGACCGTCGACGAGGCGCCGGTGATGATCGTGCCCGTAACGATGCCGGACATGGCCGTACCCGTGACGGGGCCGGAGGATTCACTCGTCGCGGGTGTCGTCGCCGGCGTCGTCACGGGCGCGGTCGTGGTCGTGACTTGCGGCGTTCGTTCGCGCGCTGGCGTTCTCGGTACGCGCGTGCCCAACCGGCTGGTCGTGACATCGACACTCGGCAGCTCAACCACGACGTCCTGCGCGCCGGCAGAGTTGCAAGTCAAGACCGCGATGCATCCGAGCAGCGCGTGATATCGTCTATATAAAGTCCCCATGATACGCGTCCTTCGTCTGCGGTGCCCGCAGTGACGGGCAACTCGGTGAACAGGGCCCGACGCGAAGGACGCATGAGAGCTGAGCTTCCGGGCTCACCGCCGGCGCCTATGCCGACGGCCGCGAGCCCGGCCGCACATCACTCATGTTGAAGTCGTGTAAGACATCGGCCCACGCATCGGTTCATGTGTCACCGCTGCGAACAGCCGCTCCGTATGGTACGCCCCGCCCACCGGTTGGGTGACTGCGCTGGCAGGTCTCCTGGCTCGCGGGTCGTCGCCCTTCGCCCAGCCTTCCCAGTTTCCCAGTGGCTGATGCGGACGAAAGGCTCGCCGCTTACAGTTGCGGGGGCAGCCACGGCTGCGGCGCGACGACGTCGCACCGACCCGTGTTCCCTCTTGCCTCCCCGGAGTTACCCGAGGAACCAGCACGGTCGAAGCATCCCGCGATCAGGGGAGAGCGTCAAGATTTGACGACGCGCTTGGGCTCGGCCGAGCGCGCAAAATCGCCGGCTGTTGCCGACAGGTTACAGCCTATCGGTCGCCGGCCCTGGCATAGTGGACCGGCTTGCGGGCCTTGGGGGCACCGCAAGCCGGCTGCCGCGACCCTAGCCGGCTACGCATACTGCCAGCTACGCGATACAGTTACTGTCAGTACAAACCCGGCGTGGGCGCGGACCTCGTCACAGCGGCGCTTTTGTTGGCGACAGACTTTTTGGTCTTGAGGCCCTTCGCCGCCTTCGCATGCTTGATCTTCTTCGACGGCTTGCTGGCGAGCAGCGGCTTCGTCCGCTTGTTGAGCTTGGCGAACGTGCTCTTGCTCTTTTTTGATTTCACCGTCTTGCTCTTGCCCTTGACGGGCTGAGCCATTCCGGCCTGGTCGGAGGTGGGAGCGGCGACGGCGAGCACCGGCGCCATGACGAAGGTGGTCGCGACCAGCGCGACCGCAAGCTTACGCAACATGGAAAAACGTCCCCTCAGTTGCCACCGTCGAACGGATGTGGTTCCCCATCGTGGCAACGATACTTCGGGAGCCTTAACGCTTGCTAAAGCATGGCCGCGCCCGGGTACGGAAACGCGGATTCGGGCGCCTTTTTTGCGGCACCGTTCAGACGACCGACCGGGCGATGTCCAAACCGCGGCGGTCTGGCGGCGGCCGCCGGACGGCAGGGACTTAACCCGCGCCCGTCCTGGGAAGGCGCGCAGCGCCTTCCCAGTTGGGAAGCCTCTCCTGGATCGATGCGGGGGAGGCTCGGCAAATAGCGCTCGCCGCCGCCCGCCGGCGTCAGATGTAGAGCGGTGATCGAGCCCTTCACGGTCCACAAGCGACAATGCGCCGCCTGACGCATTGCGGTTCATCTATGTCACAGTTCACGGACGGGCCAACGAGACTCCGACAGGAGCCATGCGCCGTGACGGGAGGGGCAATTGACAGGAACGAGCAACGCGCAGGCGCCGCAAACCCTCGGCGCTGCCGAAGCCGGCATGGGCAGCGGCCAGTCGGATCGGTGGCGAGAGCTGCGAACGCGCATCATCGAATTCGGCATTCAGGTCATTTGGGGCAAGTCGGCGTTTCCCGCCGCCATGGCGGCGGATATCCCCTTGATGAGTGCAGGCTTGCGAATGGCTTGGCTGAGAGCGCTCGGCACGGTTGGCGTAAAGAAATTCGTGACCACGAGTGGGCTCGGTCATGATTTCGTCTGCCACGTGGGCGATCTCGCCGAATACCCTTACTACCACCGTCGCGCCTTCCAATACGAGCTGACAATCTGTGCCGCGTGGTTGCGACAGGAAGCGAAGCCCGTGGCGTATGACGTAGGGGCCAATGTCGGCTTCTTTTCCACTCAGCTGGCGCAAATTCTTGCCGGCCAGTCGCTGGAAATCTATGCCTTCGAGCCGGTGCCGAGCACGTTCGCCAAGCTTGTGTACTCCGTGCACCATCTTGGTTTGGATGACCGGGTCCACCCGATCGCGGCGGCAGTGCTCGATGATGCTCGTCCGGTGCAGGTGAGCTATTGCCGGCGAAACTCGCTCTATGCGCAGATCGCTGCGCAGGGTAAGCCGCGCGCAGGCGACGCGCTCGCGCACGCCCCCGGCATGACCCTGGACGGGTTCCATTCGTTCGTCGGTGCGCTTCCGGCACTCCTCAAGATCGACGTCGAGGGGTGCGAAATAGCGGTCTTGCGCGGCGCGCAGCACTTGCTGTCGCGGCCGGACCGGCCGGCGGTTGTTTTTGAATACAATCCGGAGACCCTTTTGGAATGCGGCGCGGATGTGGATTCGTTTCACGAATTGCTCGCGGGCTACGCGCTGCACTACATCGATGGTTTCGAGGGACAGAAGATGCCGCTCGGAAGCCCAGTTGCCCGTGTCGAAGAATCTCTCGGTGCCTGCAACCTGTTCGCGGTCCCCCTGGTCGAAGGCTCCACTGCGCGATGGGCATCCGCGTTGGCGGACGCACGTCGCCGACTTGGCAGCCGAGCGTAAGCTCGGCTACGCCGGCCCCGCCGGCGCGGTCTCGGCCATCAGCCAGTCGAAATAGCCTTGCTCGACGCTCTCGATCGGGATGACCAGGATCGCGGGCGTGGAATAGGAGTGCGTCCCCTTGACCGCGGCGGAGACCTGATCCGAGAGCGAGGCGCGGGTCTTGATGATCATCACCGCCTCCTCGCCGCGCTCCAGCGCCCCGTTCCACCAATAATATGAGACCATGCCGGGCAGGATATTCACGCAAGCGCAAAGACGCTGCTCGACCAGCGCGCGGCCGGCCTCCTCCGCCTCGACAACCGAGGGATAGGTCGTATAGACGAACACCGCGCGTTCCACGTTCATGCGCGCCTCCCGGGCCGATACTGCGGCCGATCACTGCGTCGAGAATTAAGCCCATGAGCTACGTAACAAGAGCTACGTAACATGACCTTCGTAACATGAGCCCCGCAACAGACTGCCCCATCACATGAGCCCCGCGACCCCGAGCTACAAGCGGATCCACTTCGTCGCAAGTCCCTTCTCCGAGGCCCGGGAGGCGCGCGAGCGGCTCACCGCCCGCTACGGCGACGTGACGCCCGAACAGGCCGACGTCATCGTCGCGCTCGGCGGCGACGGGCTCATGCTGCAGACCCTGCACAAGTTCATGACATCGGGCAAGCCGATCTACGGCATGCACCGCGGCACCGTCGGTTTTCTCATGAACGAGTTTTATCTCGACAATCTGCCGGAACGCCTCGCCGAGGCGCACGTCACCGTGATCCATCCGCTGCTGATGCGCGCGCATGACGAGGAAGGCGACGTCCAGGAATTTCACGCCTTCAACGAGGTCTCGCTGTTCCGGCAGACCTACCAGGCGGCGCGGCTGCGCATCTTGATCGACGACGAAGAGCGTCTGCCTGAACTCGTCGCCGATGGGGTGCTGCTGGCGACGCCCGCCGGCTCCACCGCCTACAATCTCTCCGCCCAGGGGCCGATCATCCCGATCAATGCACCGCTGATGGCGCTCACGCCGATCAGCCCGTTCCGGCCGCGGCGCTGGCGCGGCGCGCTCCTGCCCGACAGCGCGCGCGTGCGTGTCGAGGTGCTGGAGCCGGAGAAGCGTCCGGTCGCCGCCGTCGCCGATCACGACGAGGTGCGCGCGGTCTGCGCGGTCGACATCCAGATGGATCACGGCATCTCGATGCAGATGCTGTTCGATCCGGGCCACAGCCTGGACGAGCGTATCCTGCGCGAGCAGTTCGGTATCGAGAAAAAGTAACGAAAGTGACCAGAAAAGCTCGCATCGCGGTGATCGGAGCGGGCATCGGCGGGCTCGCGGCGGCCTGCGCGTTGCGCGAGCGCGGTTTCGAGGTCGACGTCTACGAGCGCGCGGGAGAGCTCGGCGAGGTCGGCGCCGGACTGCAGCTCGGGCCGAACGCCGTCAAGGTGCTCCGCGCGCTCGGCATCGAGGAACGGCTGCGGCCGCTGGCATTCGAGCCGACCAATATCGTTTCGGTCGCTTCGGATGACGCGCATTTGCGCTTTCGCGAGCCGCTCAAAGCCGTCGTCACGGCGCAATTCGGAGCGCCCTATCTCACCGCCCATCGCGCCGACCTGCACGGGCTGCTGCAAGCGCGGCTGCCGGCGCGCAGCATCCACCTCGATGCCGAGTGCACGGGCGCGGCTTCGGTCGACGGCGCGGCACTGGCGATCTTCGCCGATGGCAAGGAGGTCGAAGCCGATATCGTGGTCGGCGCCGACGGCATCAATTCGGCGGTGCGGGAAAGCCTGTTCGGCGCGCAATCTGCCCGCTACACGCAGCAGATGGCCTGGCGCTGCATCGTGCCGATCCACAGCGTGCCGACCAAAGTCGGGCCGGGCAAATCGGTGGCCATCGGCCGCGACGAATATGTGGGCTGGATCGGGCCCGATGGCCACGTGATCTGCTATCCGATCCGCGGCGGCGACCTCTACAACATCTTCGCCGGCCACGTTTCCGAACAATGGGTCGAGGAATCGTGGTCGGTGCCGAGCAGCGTCGGCGAGCTTCTTGCGGGCTTCTGCGGTTGGAACGAGGCGTTGCTCGAGATGCTCGCCCATGTCGAGCATTGCTACAAATGGGGCATTCGCGATCGCGACCCGCTCGCGCGCTGGACCCGCGGCCGCGTCACGCTCATCGGCGATGCGGCGCATCCGATGATGCCGACGCTGGCGCAGGGCGCCGCCATCACGCTCGAGGACGCCTATGCGCTGGCGCGCCATCTGGCGCGGCACGACGATCCGCGGCAAGGGCTCGAGGCCTACGAGGCGGAGCGCCGGCCGCGCGCCAGCAAGGTGCAATTGCAGGCGCGCGAGCAGTTTGAGAACAACCGCAAGGTCCCGGCACCGCCGCCGCTCTCCCGCGACTGGATCTTCGCGCACGACGCGACGCTGGAGAGCATGGCGCGCGAGCCCTTGGCTAGCGGCTACTCACCTGCAAGCCCAGCGCCTCCATGATCTCCGACTGCTTGGCGGTGGTGCCGTGGCCGCCGGCGATGGTCGAGCCGGTGATGCCGGCCTTCTTGAGCGCCTCGCCCACCGCGAGCGTGCCGGGCGTGCGGTTGATCGGCGGGCGCGGCGACAAGATGTCGGTCACGAACACGACGTTGGCCTTGACCACGTGGCCGATCAGCATCCCCTGCGAGTGCGGATTCGGGATGTTGTAGAGGCGGACTTCCTCCGCGTCGTCCTTGAGCGTCGCCAATTCGGCCACCTCGACGATCTGCGCCGCCCGCGGCTTCTTGGTCAGCGCGTCCGGCGCGACCGTGTGCGCCGCCCGCACCGCTTTCTCGAAATAGGCCTTGGTCGGGCTCGGAACCACCACCGTCGCCCCTTCCGCCACATAGGTCCGCAGGCCGCCGGTGTGGTCCATGTGGTGATGCGTCAGCACCAGATACTTGACCAGCTTGCCCGGATATTTCGCCTTCGCCGCGTCGATGACCCAGCGCGATTGCAGCTCGCCATAGGGAGCATCGAAGATGATGAGGTGGTCCTTCATGGCAACGATCAGGTTGTTGGCCTGGCCGCCCTGGACGTGCTGCACGTTCGGCGCGAGCTCGACCAGCTTGAGGCTGCCGCCGGGCGGAAGGATGATGCCGTCGCTGTCGAGCAGCCGACCGAGGAAGTGGCGACGAATGATCCACTGGTGCGGCACGTAGCCGGTCGCCGGCGGCTTCGCCGCCGTCTGGACGGCCTCAGGCACCGCGAACGCGTCGGCCGCGATCGTCGGGTTCGCGGTGACCTCCTTGTAGGTCACCTTCGCCACCTCGACGCCGTTGACCTGGTAGGACAGCGCATGCGCGATCTTGGCGCCGCCAACCGCCTTCCAGTCGCTCAACACGAGGTCGTAGTTCGCATCGCCCACGATATTGTCGTCGTCACGCGTGCGAATGGCAGCGGGAAGCTTGCTCTGCGGGTCGAGGAGGACGGTGAAATTCGTCCCGCCGCTCGCGAAGCCGAGCGCGAGCAAGGTCTGCTTGCCGAGCTTCTCGTTGGCCAACGGGCGGACGTTCTTCGGCTCGTCCATCATCTTGAGCAGCAATGTCGGGGAGGCGCGCTCGAGCTCGCGCAATGCCGCAGCGACGCGGATGCTCGACATCGGCTTGCTGGCGCCCTTGTCGTCGATCACGTAGCCGAGCGCGGGCGTGATCACCTCGGTGTATTTGACCTTCTCGACCGCCGGATATTTCATGTCGCGGTCCCACTCGGTGCGCGCCGAGCCCTTGGCCAGATCCCAGGTGGTCGTGAGCGCCGTGTTGCCGAGGAAGCGCGGCTCGCCGCCGGCGTCTTTCGACTGCCCGGGCTCCCAGTGCATGGCGTCGGCCTTGATCGCGAGCCCTTTCAAGCCGCGCAAGGCATTGACGCCCCCTTCCGCCGCGACCGCCTGATTGACGACCTCGCGAGCGGTCGATTGAGCGTGCGCCGGCGGCAGCTGGCTCATCGCCAGTAGCAAGGCGGCGGAAATCGAGAGCGCATATTTCATGGCAATTCCTCCCGTTGTTCCTCGAGCGTGGCGGCGGCTTTTTGTCGTTTGCAATTCCAGTCGCTGGCCGCTCACTCGCATCATATCGCAGTCGTCGGTCGCGCGTGAAGGCGGCTCCCGCCTGTCCCGCCCTCGCAAATGACGGTCTCGGCGGGCAGGCGATATCCGAGCAGACGACGCGTGCGGCGTTTCAGCGCCGCACGACGTCCTCCAGGGCGGAGGACAGACGGCGGACGACGGACGCTAGATGCCCATCTTGCTTTGTTCGAACATTCAGCGATCTGATCCGTCCTTCGTCGTCCGTTCTCCGTCGTGTGCGCGCGCGATGCGCAAGGACGGACCGCGTCACGCTGCGCGCGGCGTAGCCCGTGCCCGCAATGAAGCGCATCAGCGGACCGAAGCTGATGGCCGCGCTCGCGCCGACGAAATGCAGCCCGCGCACGCTCGATTCGAACCCGGCGGTGAGAACGGGCGAGCCGTCGGCGCAGACGATCTCCCGCATGAGCTCGGGCGCGAGGATGCGCAGCCTGGAAATGTCGGTCTTGTATCCGGTCGCCAGCAGCACGTGGTCGTAGACTCGCAGCCCGCTGTCGAGCTCGACGCCCACCTGGTTGCCCCTGGTCGTGGCGCTCACGATCCGGCGCCCGCTCTGCAGGCGCACGCCGTCGAAGCGCGGCCTGACCCACCATGCCGCGGCCGGCCGCAGACTGCGCGCGCCGATCCAGGACAGCACGCTGACCGCCACGCGATGCTCGATGCCGGGGAGCTCGTTCAACCAGCTCAACGGGAACGGCCCGACCGCCGAGGGAGCGGCGAGGAACTCGCGCAGGCGAGAACGCCATTCATCGTCGTGCGCGCCGCCATCGTTCGGCGCGGCGAGCCAACGGACGTCGCCGCGGCAAATGAGCTCGACGTCGGAGCCGGCTTCGCGCAGCAGCGCAGCCGACTCGCAGGCGCCCTGCCCGCGCCCGACCACGGCGACGCGCTTGCCCCGCCATTGGTCGAGGCGCTCGTGCTGGCGGGTGTGGCTGACCAGCGCCGCCGGGAGCCCATCGAACGGCGCCGGCCGCACCTCCTGGTTGGTGAAACCCATGGCGACGACGATGCGCTGCGCCCGCAGCGGCTCGCCGTCCTCCAGCACGAAACAGAAACCGCGGCCGGTATCCTCGACCCGGATCACCTTGCGGGGGTCGAGATCGGGGACAGTCTGGCGTGCAAACCATTCGCCGTAACGGCCGAATTGCTCGAGCGGAACCTGCTCCTGCCGTTCGATGGCATGCTGGTGCGCAAACAGATCGAGCGAGAATTTCCGGCCGGGATCGGCGATGTGGCTGGCGCTCCAGGGAGAAATGAGCCGCATCCCCTTCGGCATATTGTCGCGCCACGACGACATCGGATCGCCGAACACGCGTGCGGCGATGCCGGCGGCCTTGAGATGGGCGGCGACCGCGAGACCGTAAGGCCCGGCGCCGATCACGGCCACGTCGCACGCGTCGCGCAGCATCGCTACATTCACGGCGTGGCCTCCGGCGGTCGGTTTCTTTCGGGTGTTAGTACGACCGCAGCGAAAGGGCGAAGCGCGAAGTCGAATTAGGATTACCGCGGCCGCCGATGTCGGGCGCGGGCGGGGGCGATCAATACGCGCGCACTGCTGCGCGGCGCGCCGTCCCGGTCCGCGCGTCGCGCGGGCTTCCGGGCCGTTTCCGGATCTCCGGCTAAGCCCTTGAAGCACAAGGGTTCGCCCGCCCGCATGCTTAACCCTTCCTTAACAGGGAACCTGTAACCTTCGCGCAAGAGGGGCCGGGGCGCCCGACGCCTTGGATTGCGTCATGGTCCGTATCGACTTCAACAAGCTTCGCTTCCTCGTCATCGACGACAACGCCCATATGCGGCGCATCCTGCGCACGCTGCTGCACGGCTTCGGCGCGCGCGACGTCTACGAGGCGGAGGACGGCGCGGCCGGGCTCGAAGCCTTCACCCACTACATGCCGGACATCGTGCTCACCGATTGGGCGATGCCGATCTTCGACGGGCTCGAATTGGCGCAGATGATCCGTCAGCCCGGCGCCAACGCCAACCCCTACGTGCCGATCATCATGCTCACCGGCCATTCCGAGAAGAAGCGCGTGGTGTCGGCGCGCGACGCCGGCATCACCGAGTTCATGGCCAAGCCGATCTCGGCCAAGGCGCTCTACCAGCGCATCCTCAACGTCGTCGCCAATCCGCGTCCGTTCATCAAGACCAAGAGCTATTTCGGCCCCGACCGGCGCCGCAACGTCACCGCCAACTATGTCGGGCCGGAGCGCCGCAAGGGCGGCAAGGCCGACGTCATGCGCCAGACCCCGTTGCTCGACAAGGCCAAGATCGCCGGCTGAGACCGATCAGGAACGTTCCATGTCGCACCCAAAAAATGACAAGGCATCGGTCGCGACCTATGCCGACCACGAGATCATCACCCCGCCCAACAATCTGCGCCGGGTGATGTCGGCGGTCTCGGCCAACGACCCCTATGAGGACCCGGTGGCGCGCGCCGAGCAAGCGCTGGCGATGCTCGCGAGCGAGTTCTCGACCTGGATGGAGTCGGAGTGCCAGCGGCTCGACCGGGCGCGCCATCAGGTCAAAGCCAAAGGCTTCGACAAGGCCACGCTCGAGGAGCTGTTCCTTGCCGCCCACGACATCAAGGGCGAGGCCGCGACCTTCGGCTTTCCCTGGATGGGGGCGCTCGCCGACAGCCTGTGCCGGCTGATCGAGCACACGCCCGACATGACGCGCATTCCCTTCGCGCTGGTCGACCAGCATGTCGACGCGGTGCGCGCCATCTTCCGCGAAAGCGCCCGCCCCGACATTGCCACCATCGCCGACGCGCTCGGCCAGAAGCTGCGCGAGGTCACCGACGAATTCCTGGCGCACGAGAACCGCGAACGGCCCGATTATCTGGAGGGCATTCTCGCCCCTCCCCTCGCCCCGGGCGAGTCGTTCTGACCGGAGTCGTCTGATTACGCCGCCGCCAGGCGCTGCACGTAGTGCGGCTCGATGTAATCGCTCGCCACCAGCTCGTCGCAGAACATGCGCGCCTCTTCGCGCGCGGCTTCCGCCGCGAAGCGCCGCAGCAGCGTCATCAACGGCTCGATGTCGCCGAGCGTTTCCTCAGCGCAGCGCGTGAGCACGCGCTCGACCATGCGCCGTTTGAGCCGCGTCGCCCCGCCCGCATCGCCGACGAAGCCGCCCTCGCGCATCGCCTCGACCGCCTCGCGGAACGCCGGATAGGTGGAAGCGGGCAGCCCGGCCTTGTCGTAGAGCGCGCGGAAGCCCGCGATGCCCTTGTCGTGGACCAGCGCGCTCACGCGCGCGAGCGCCATGCCGGAGAGCTCGGCCAGCGCTTCCTCGAACATGTCGACGTTGCCGGAGAGGAGCGCGCGCAGCACCAGGCCGGCGGTCAGCTGGCCGCTCTCGCGCAGGTGCCGAATGAGCGGCCGGATCTCGTTGTCGGAGGAGACCGCCGCGAGCGTGACGGTCGCCTTCTCGCAGGCCTCCTTGGCAACCCGCCGGGCATGATCCTGCTCCAGCCATTCGCGCGCCGCGACGAAGCCGGCGAGCGTCTCGGAAAGCTTGGCGACCAGCCCCTGCCGCGTCGCCGCCGGCAGGTCGTCGCGCGCCAGCATGGCTTCGCGGACCGCCGCGAGATGGCCGAAGCGGGCAACGATCCGGTCGAGCGAGAACGGCGCGATCTCGGCTTGCACATTCTCGATCAGGACCAGGCAGGCCTCGGGCGCTCCGACCTCGGCGATGGCGGCGGACACCGCGCTCGGCAGGCCCGCGCGGTTGGCGATCGCGGCCTGCACCTGCGGACGGCCGGTCGCAACCGCGTCCACGAGATCGGCATCGACGAGGAGCGGCGAGTATTCGAGCACCCAGCTCGCCACCTCCGGCTGGTCGGCGGCAAGCCCCAGGATCACCGGTGGAGGAGCGAGCTCGCTGAAAGCGAGCGCCTTGGCGAGCGCGATCCGCACCAAGGGCGACGGATCGTCGAGCAGCATGATGAGCGCGCCTTCGGCGGCGGCGCGGTCATCGGGCGTCAGGTCGGAGTAAAGATAGGCGCGGGCCAAAGCGGTAGTGGCGTCGCCCCGCTCGGCGGCAGGTGCAGTGCGTACCCAGTGCAGGAATTGACGAACGATCATGATGCGACCGACGCCATGATGAGCTTGCTTGCGGCGCCCCTGGCGGGCGATGAGTCCAAAGCCTAGCGCCCGGGCCTTAATAAAGCGTTCACCATAAATCTTTGGGAAGATTGATGAATTGTTAACGGCGCTGCGGTCGCGCCGGCGCCACCTGGCTCACGCCTTGCCGTCGAACAACCCGCGCGCGTTCGGGGCCTGGTCGCGGAACAGGTCCAGCGTCGAACTGCTGCCGGCCGTGCGCCGGCCAGCCGATGACGGCACGGGCGGCGGAGATGCTTCGCGCGCCGTCCGGCCGCCCCACAGCTCGGTCACCACCGGCGCGACCGCCGCGCGCCGGCCATCGTCGTGGAACAGCGAATGAAAGGCCGGCGCGGACTCCGGCACGCGCGCGCCTGGGGCAACGGCGGCGTAGGCGCTGGTGACGCCGGCGCTATCGCTCGCAAACGCCATCGTGGTCGGCACCGGCGCGGGCGAAAACATGAGATCGCGCAACGCCGCGGTTTCGGGAGCCGACAACGGCGGCGCGAGCCGCGATCCGCTGGGGACTGGCGTCGGTATCGGCGCCGGCGGACGCGGGATCTCGCGCGCGGCGAGTTGCGTCGACGGCACCGCTGCGGCCCGCGCGACCTGGTAGCGGCGCATGAGCTCGGCGCAGACCCCGGCGACGCTGCGCGCATTGCCCTGCCGATCGTAGAAAATCGACCGGTTGGCTCCCGCCGCCGCCGGGAAGATGTCGGCGGCATTGGCGGTCGGGTCGCCGCCGGCGAGCCTGATCGCCTTGGCCGCGGCGTAGGGCCCGAAGAAATGCGCGATGTAGAGCTCGTCCTCGCTCGGCGTGCGGCCGATGCGCTTTCCCAGCTCCGCCGCGTTCTGTTGCGTGACCACGCCGCCCATGAGCGCGTTGGCGATCGGGTCCTTGCGCAGCAGCATGATTTCGTTGCGCAGCGCCGGATTCTCCACCACGTAGCGGCCCGACGCCGAGCGCGAGATCGCATCGGCGTAGTTGCCGTAGCCGAAGGCCGGCCCCCCCTGTTTCAAGGTCGCCAGCCAGGTCTGCTCGATGAACTGGAACAGGCCGGTCGCCGTTGACGACCGCATGGTCAGGTTGGGATTGAGGTCAGATTCGACCTTGGCGGTGGCGAGGAGATAATCGAAGCTCACCCCGGTCACCTGCGCGGCCTGGCGAATGGCGCTGGTGACGGCGGTGCGGGGAGAGCTCGAGCCGACGAGCGTGGGAACGTCGACCGCCATGGGTTGCCTTAACAGCCCGCGCGGCGCAGGCTTACCCTAAGAGTTAACGAATATGGTAAACGGGGTGTTAACGAGCGGCCCCGATGGGAGAAGCCCGATGGCGCAGGAAACCGTGGTCCGCCACAAGCGCGGCGGCATCTATTTCGACGATTTCGTGGTTGGGCATCTGTACGAGCACCCGTTGACCCGCACGGTGACGCAGATGGACAACATGCTGTTCTCCAACATGACGCTCAATCCGCAGCCGCTGCACATCGACCGGCATTTCTGCGAGCAGGAGACCGAGTGGGGCCAGCCGCTGATGAACTCGCTGTTCACGCTCGGGCTGATGATCGGCATCATGGTCAACGACCTCTCGGTCGGCACCACCATCGCCAATCTCGGCATGACCGAGGTGAAATTCCCGCATCCGCTGTTCGAGGGCGATACCGTGCATTGCACCTCGGAGGTCATCGGCAAGCGCGAATCGAACTCGCGCCCCGGCGCCGGCATCGTCGAATTCCACCACCGCGCCTATAATCAGGACAACAAGCTGGTCGCCGAGTGTCGCCGGCAAGTCTTCATGCGGATGCGGCCGAAGTAAAATGCGTTCTCTCCTCTTCGTCCCCGCCGACGGCGGCAAAAAGCTCGACAAGGCGATGGCGAGCGGCGCCGATGCCGTGATCGTCGATCTCGAGGACTCGATCGCGCCGGACCGCAAGGCACAGGCGCGCGCGAGCGCCGCCGCGTTCCTCAAGGAGGCGGTGAAGGCGACGGACCGCCCTCGTCTTCTGGTGCGCGTCAACGGACTACAGACCGGCCTCACCGACGCCGATCTCGACGCGGTCGTTTCGGCGCGGCCCGATGCCATCGTGCTGCCGAAGGCGGAAGGCGGCGCGGCGATCGTGCACGCCGACGCCAAGCTCGCCGCCCGCGAGGCGATCAGCGGGCTCCCCGACGGCCACATCAAGATCGTGGCGATCGCGACCGAGACCGCGGCCTCGCTGTTTCTCGCCGGCACTTATCGTGGGGCGAGCGCACGGCTCGAGGGCCTCACCTGGGGCGCCGAGGACCTCTCGGTCGAGCTTGGCGCCGAGGAGAGCCGCGACGCCGTCGGGCGCTTTTTCGCGCCCTATCAGCTGGCGCGCGCGCTTTGCCTCGCCGGCGCGTCGGCGGCGCAGGTGCAGGCGATCGACACCATCGCAACCGACTTCCACAATATCGCGGCGCTCGGCCGCGAAACCGTGGAGGCGCGCCGCGACGGCTTTACCGGCAAGATGGCGATCCATCCGGCGCAGGTGCCGGTGATCAACGAGGTGTTCACGCCGACCGCCGACGCGATCGCCAAGGCGCGCGCCGTGGTCGCCGCCTTCGAGACCAATCCCGGCAAGGGCACGGTCGGCATCGATGGCGTCATGTACGACCGCCCGCACCTCGAACGCGCGCGGATGCTGCTGGCGCGCGCCAAGGCGGCGGGGGTTGCCTGACCCGTCACGATTTGTCGCGATACACCGACTTTGGATCGAACGTCTTTTCCCCGTCGCGAAATTCGAGCGTCACCGCACCGGTCGTCCCGACCGGCACCGCGCGGTAGAAGCAGGAGCGGCGGCCGGTATGGCAGGCGCCGGGGCCTTGCTGCTCGACCCTGATCCAGACCGCGTCCTG
>WNFV01005149.1_pt1 | contig 15893 bp, 10 predicted proteins | sample 5400101 | NCBI WGS metagenome assembly WNFV01 (sample SAMN13153361, study PRJNA577476) | soil metagenome | isolation source: 115 cm soil or saprolite under grassland replicate 1 | place: USA:California | collected 2016-06-15
CCCCGCCCTCACGGACGACGCCGCATGACTCGGAGCCAGGATGGATCGCTACCTCCTTTCTCCTGTGTGGCTCTTTCATCCACTACTCCATGCCGGTTATCCCGGCGCAACGGTCCTGTCGCCGTCCACCTCGCGCGCGGACTGCGGGCGGTTGTTCGAGCCGGACCAGGGGAGGGTTCCTCCGCCCGCGCGCGAGGCCTCCGTCCGGCGCCACCCGCCGGCCCTTCACTTGGCTCAAACCGGACTGAGAGCCCCGGAGCCGGCGGCGCCGGAGTCGGTGATGGGTAACGAGCATGACGGGCCACGGCCGGCGCCACCATGAGGCTGCGAGGAACCCTCAGCGCCGGCCGGTTCTTACCGCTGCGGCCGGCCGGCGCGTGCCGACGCAGGAAAATGCCGACGGCTCCGGGGACCTTTCCACGATATTGGTTCAATCGTTACAGAGGCTAGACTCCGCGCCGCGTCAGGATGACGGGAATCGTTCGAAGCAGGATCGACAGATCCAGCCCCAACGACCAGTTGTTCAAGTAGGCCAGGTCGTAGCGCAGTTTGATCTCCGGCTCGGTCGCGTAGTCGCCCGAGACCTGTGCCAGGCCGGTCAATCCGGGACGGGCGGAGAGGCGCAGCCTGTAACCCGGCACGGTCTCCTCGAGAGGCCTCGTGAATTCGGGACGCTCGGGACGCGGTCCGACGAGACTCATGTCTCCGATGAGGACGTTCCAGAGCTGCGGGATCTCATCGACGCGCAGCGAACGCAGCCAGCGGCCGGCCGACGTGACGCGGGGATCTCCCGGAGAGGAAAAGACGGCGCCTGTTTCCCCTTCCGCTCCTTCCCGCATGGTCCGAAGCTTCCAGAGCTGGAAGGGGCGGCCGTCCTTGCCCACCCGCTCCTGCCGGTAGAAGACGCCTCCACGCGACGTCATCGCGACGATCAGGGCGGCGAGCAACAGGATCGGCAGGAAGACAACGAGCAAGCCCGCGGAGACGGTCACGTCGAACGCGCGCTTGAGCGCCGCGCGGATTCCCTCCAGGGGACGCATCCTCGCCTCGAGCAGCGGCAGGTCCCCTACGATGCGGAACCTCAGCCGCCCGATCATGGTCTCGAAGGGGGAAGGCCACACGAGAAGGTCCGCTCGCCAATCGCGGGGGACGCGCTCGGAAATCCGGTCCCTCCAGCTCGATTCCTCCGGCGTCACGATCACCTCGTCGATCTTCTCGCGTTCGCTGATCTCGATGAGGCTCTCCACGGGACCGAGCACGGGAAGGTCGGCTCTGCCTCCCCCGGCCGTGCCGATCAACCCCGCGACTTCCACGCCTGTCCAGGGATGGCGCCGGATCGTGTCGGCAATGAGCGACGCGGCTTTCCCGGTCCCGACGATGACCGCGCGCCGCCGCGGCTGCGGGAACAGCCGGTCGAGCAGCATCCGCCAGATCCCGAGCGCGACGGCGTCCAGCAGGATGTAGACGACCAGGACCGAACGCGGAAAGAGATAGGCCTGAGCGAAGGCCAGAAAGTAGACGGCGGAGAGGGCGAACAACTCGAAGAACAGGGCGGGAACGAGCAGCCTCGCCAGCGGCTCGCGAAAGCGCTCCCGGGCGCGATAGAGACCGAAGAGCGAAAGGAAAAAGGCCTGAGCGCAGACGACGAGCAGGACGTTGACGAAGCTATAGCGGACCTTGCTCAGCGGGAGCAGGCCTTCGGTGCCGGGCAGCGCCATCCGGGTCCGCAAGAGGAAGGCCCCGTAGAGGCAGAGAGCGGCGATGGCCACATCGCCCGCCAGGGCAGCCAGTCGGAACGCGGAGGAAGATCCCCTCACCGGATTGGCCGCCAGGCCGGGCGGCGGTAGCCCGCGAGCCCCGCGACGACGCCCGCGGCGAGCGCGACGTTGATCACCCAGAAATAATAGAGCTTGCCGGGCAAGCCCGGCAGGCGCGGGCGCGCGGCGGCGGACAGCGGCAGCAGGAGCGCCGCGGCCAGGAGGATCGCTCCCGCGGAGCGCAGCCGCACGTCGCCGAGAGCGGCGACCGCGGCACCGAGGAGGACGAGCGGCGCGATCCAGCGGGCAACCTTCCGGGAGAGAAAGGCGAAGGAGAGCAGGCCGTGCCGGCGCAGGTTGAACAGCCAGGTCTCCTGCCTCAGGACGCAGCCGGCGCCGATCCCGATGCGAAAGCGCCGCGAGATCTCGGCTGCCACATCCCGGCCCGCTTCCTCGTGGGCCACGGCCTCCTCGATAAAGACGACTCTTTTCCCTTGCCGGGCGATTCGAGCGGGGATCAGGAAATCGTCCATGGAAGTGGTCGCGGGAGGAAGCGGCTCGATCCAGGCACGCCGGGCGGCATAGATCGCCCCGTTGGCTCCGAGGCACACCCCGAGCCTTCCCTCGGCCATCTTGACTCTCGTTTCGCGGTCCCAGAAGACGCTCTCCGGAGTGCCGCCGGAGGCGCCCGGCTCCAGGATCAGCCTCCCGCAGGCCGCGCCGACGGAGGGATCGCCGAAGGCCAAGGCGAGAGCCTCGACCGCCCCCGGCTCGAATCGGGTGTTGGCGTCGGTGAAGACCACGACATCCGCCTCGGACCCTCGGAGCAGGTCGTTCAAGACGGCCGCCTTGCCGCGCCGTTCCGGAAACTCGACCACCCTGACGCGCGCGGCGGATCCCTCTCCCCCCGCCGCCCCGGCGAAGGCGGAGGCGAGCGCGAGGGTTCGATCGCGGCAGCCGTCGCAGCCTATCGAGACGGAGAGCGGGACTGACGATTCCTGATCCAGCAGGTTCTCCACGCGATCCGAGATGACGTCCTCTTCGTCGGCCGCCGAGAGGATGATCTCGAGGGAGGAGGGGTGCCCCCCGCCCGCCGCTTCTTGCCTGGCGCGTCGGGCCAGACGCGCGATCACGGCAGGATAGAGAAGATAGGACCACACCAGGAGCAGGAAAGCGGCGGACGCGAGCCCGGCCGCGAGGGTCATCATGCCGCGCGTGCCCGCCGGGCGAGCTCCCGGGCGAAGGCGGAGGCAATCGCCTTCCAGCCGTATTGCCGCTCCATACGGGCGCGGGCCGCGGCGGCCTGCGCTCTGCGCGCGCCCGAATCGGCGAGGAGATCCGCGACCGCCTGCGCGAACTCCGGCGCCCGCAGGGCGATCCGGATCTCGCGGCCGGGCTCGAGATCGAGCCCCTCGGCGCCCACCGGGGTCGAGACGACGGGCACGCCGCAAGCCGCGGCCTCCAGGATCTTCAACCTCGTGCCACCACCGGCAAGCAACGGCACGGCCGCGACCGCCGCGCGGCTCCAGTGAGGGCGGGTGTCCCCCCCTTCCCCGAGAAAGCAGATGCCCGGCGGCGCCCTCCGCGCGAGGCCCGTCGCCCCGCGGCCGAGGATCCGGGCGCGGGCGGTCGGCCGGAGGCGGGAAAGGAGCGGCCAGACATCCGCGCAGAACCATTGGATTCCCTCCGCGTTGGGCGGCCAGGTCAGGTCTCCGACGAAGAAGACGACCTCCTCGCCGGCGGGCTCCGCCCGGAAGGCGTAGCGGTCCAGATCCACTCCGTTGGCGACGACGACCGGGAAGACGCCGCCCGGAGCGAGCGTCCGGGCGTCCCTCTCCGAGACACAGGAAATACCGGATGCCCTTGCCAGGATGAGGCGCTCCATCCGCTCGACCCGCGGCACCTGCCAGCGGGCGAGCGCGCGCGTCACCGCCGACGTCGCGGACTCTGCCATCCGCCGCCAGATCTCCGAGTCCACGTTGTGGAAGTCCACCCACGTGCGCGGGCCGCGAGCCAGGATCGCCGGCGCGACGTGATAGGAATGCGCCACGATCCAAACCGGGCGCTCCCGCGCGGTCCAGTGCGCCAGCAGCGAGGAGAGCGCCCCTGACCGATAGAGCAGCGCCGGGTACGCCCGGCCCGTGAGAGCGCTTTCGGCCAGGGCCGCGGCGCGTCTGACGTTCCTCCCCGCCTGCGGCACCTCCTCGATCTCGACGCCCGGCGGGTATTCTCCGCCGCCCGCCAGATGCGGCGGCGTCAGAGCCAGGGCCCGGACTCGAAACTCCTCGCGGAGCGCGGCCAGCAGGTGATAGTTGCGGATGGCCAGACCGTCGCGCGTCGGGTGCGCCGGACGCGGGAGAACCGAATAGAGGAGCGGCTTCATGAGGGGTCGCCGCCAGTATAGAGGTGGGAGGACGCCGCCCCCGAGCTCGAGGGGAGCTTCAGGACTCCGTCAGGCGCGCAATTCTCTCGTCGTCCTCGGGCAGCGACGAGAGCACGCCGCGAAACTCCTCGAGAAGCCGCCCGTCCCACCATCCCTTGCGGACTTCTTCGGCCATGATGCCGACGGCTTCCTCGCGCGAAAGAGCGCCGCGATAGACGCGCGCGGTGGTCAGGGCATCGAAGACATCGGCGATCGTCGTCACGCGCGCGGTGATCGGGATGGCCTCGCCGGACAGCCCGTCGGGATAGCCCGATCCGTCTATGCGCTCGTGGTGGTGGTAGACGACCGGCATGGCGTGCAGGAGCGTCTTCATGTTTCGGAGAAGGTTGCGTCCCTCGGTCGGGTGCCGCTTGATCTCCGCGTACTCGTCCGCGGTCAGCTTGGCCGGTTTGAGCAACACGGCGTCGCGCACGGCGATCTTCCCGAAGTCGTGGAAAAGTCCTCCCCGGCGCACCGTGGCCAGGGCCCGGCCCGCGAGCCCGATGCGCTCACCGAGCAGACCCGCGTAGAGCGAGACGCGAGCGCTGTGGCCGTACGTGTACCGGTCACGCGCGTCGATCGTCCTGGCGAGCAGGACGATGACCTGCTCGGCGTCCTCGAGCGCGTCGGTGACGAACTTGAGCTCCAGCAGCGCCCGCACCCTCGCTGCCAGTTCCTCGGCCGAGAAGGGCTTGGCAATGAAGTCCGTGACGCCCGCCTCGATGGCCTTCAACTTCCTCTCTTGGGTTGCTGCACCGGTGATCATCACGACGGGGATCAGGCGCGTACGTGGATCGGCCCGGATCTCGGCGAGCAGCTCGTGGCCGCTCCGGCCGGGAAGCTGCATGTCCAGAAGGACCAGGTCCGGCGGCGAGGCCTGCAGCTTGTCGTGCGCCTCTTCCGCCGAGCCCGCCTCTTCGAGCAGGTGTCCCATCGGGCGCAGCAGCCGTACGATCAGGCTCCGGATGTGCTCGTCGTCATCAACGACGAGCACGCTCCCGCGGCCGGAGGGGCCGGGTTGTTCGCTCAGGGGAGCTCTCCGGATAATCTGGCGCGAGCGGAGTCGGAACCCCTCCCGCGTTCGTCCGCTCGTCCGTGGCGGCCGCTCATGCCGGGGGCAAGGACCGGCGACGAGAGTCCAACTCCTCCTCGACGCGCGGCAGGTAGATCGCAAACTCGGTTCCGTGGCCCGGCTCGCTCGAGACCTGGATGAAGCCGCCGCTCTGCTTCACGATCCCGTAGACGGTCGCGAGGCCGAGGCCGGTCCCCTTTCCCTTCTCCTTCGTCGTGAAGAAGGGCTCGAAGATGTGCGTCTTCGTCTCCGCGTTCATCCCGGCTCCCGTGTCGCTGACGGCAATCAGGACGTACGACCCGGGCTGCGCCGCCACGTGCTCCCGGGCATCGGCCTCGCCGAACGCCGTATTGCGCGTCTCGATGGTGAGCTTGCCCCCTCCGGGCATGGCGTCGCGGGCATTCACCGCCAGGTTCATGAGCACCTGCTCGAGCTGACCCGGATCCGCCTTGACCCGGCCGGTCTCCCGATCGCAGACCATCAACAGATCGATGTCCTCGCCGATCACGCGGCGCAACATCTTGTGGATGTCGGTCACGACTTCGCGGACGTCGATCAACTGGGGCAGGAGGATCTGCGTCCGGCTGAAGGCAAGGAGCTGCTGTGTCAGCGCGGCGGCGCGCTCCCCGGCTTTCCGGATCTGCTCGATCTCCTGGCGCAGCGGATGCTCGGCCGGCAGCTGGTTGTTCACCACGTCGCTGTAGCCCAGAATCACCGTCAGCAGGTTGTTGAAATCGTGGGCGACGCCCCCCGCCAGCCGTCCGACCGCCTCCATCTTCTGTGCCTGCCGGAACTGTTCCTCGAGCTGCTTGCGCTCCGACACGTCCCTCACGATCGCGAGCATGAGGCGCTCGCCCCCGATCTCGACGAGCGAGCCGGAGATCTCGATCGGGACGGCCTGCCCCTCCGCGGTCATGGCGATCGTCTCCTGCCCCCCCGGGGCTCCCCCCGCGAGGAGCGCCTCGAAGTGACGCCGGACCCTCTCGCGCTCGTCGGCGAGAAGCAGATCGAAGAAGCGACAGTCGGCAAACTCCGCGCGTGGCCGGCCGAAGAGCTCTTCGCCGGCGCGATTGACTTCGACGACGATCCCCTGGATGTTCGTGACGAGGATCGCGTCCTTCGCGTTCTCCATCAGCGCCCGGGTGCGCTGTTCCGACGCGCGCAGCGCCTCCTCCGCCTTCTTGCGCTCGGCGCGTTCCCTCGCCTCCGAGAGCGCCCGGAGCACCGCGGACGGAAGCCTCGCGAGATTGTCCTTGAGCACATACTCGGCGGCGCCCCTCTTCAGAGTCTCCACCGCCTTCTCCTCGCCGATCGTCCCGGAGAAGAAGAGAAAGGGGATGTGGGACCACTTCTCCGCCGCGATCTCCAGCGCCTCGCCCCCCTCGAAGGACGGGAGTGTGTAATCGCACACGATCAGGTCGAATTGCCCGGTTTCGAGCGCCGCGATGTATTGTTCTCGCGTCTCCACGCGGACGATCTCGCAGTCCAGGCTTTCGGCCAGGAGGACTTCTCGCACGAGCTCCGCGTCGCGGTCGCTGTCTTCGACGTGGAGAATGCGGACGTGTTTGGGCATCACCGGCGCTCTCTCCCCTCGCGGTCCCATGTCCTCGTCAGCGTCAACCGGCCTTGCGAACGCTGCCCGGCGCCCGTTCGTTCAGTATGGCCCAGAAGACGCCGACTTCCCGGACGGCTTCGACGAACTGTTCGAATCCGACCGGCTTGACGACGTAAGCGTTGGCTCCGAGCCGGTAGCTCTCGACGAGATCCCTTTCCTCCCGCGAGGAGGTGAGCATGACGACCGGCACGGTCTTCAGCGTGTCGTCGGACTTGATCCGGCGCAGGACCTCGAGACCGTCCAACCGCGGCATCTTCAAGTCGAGCAGGACCACGGCCGGGTTCCCCTCGGTCCGGAGCGCGAAGCGGCCGCGCCGAAGAAGATAATCGAGCGCTTCTTCGCCGTCGCGCGCTACGACGACCTCGTTGGCAAGGTGATTCTCGCCCAGCGCCGTCAGCGTCAGCTCGACGTCCTTCGGGTTGTCCTCGGCGAGCAGGATGCTTTTCAATTCAGCCATCTTGACCTCCCCTCACTTCTGAGGCAGCGAAAAATAGAACGTGGCGCCCCCATCCACCGTTCCCTCTGCCCATGTCCTCCCTCCGTGCCGCTGGATGACCCGCCGGACGTTCGCGAGCCCGATCCCCGTTCCCTCGAACTCCTCGGTGCGGTGGAGGCGCTGGAATACACCGAAGAGCTTGTCCACGTACTTCATGTCGAAACCCACCCCGTTGTCCCGGACGAAGCAGACGACTTCGTCGGAATCCTCCGGGACAGACCCCACCTCGATTGACGAGACCACGCGGGGGCGTGTGTACTTCAAGGCATTGGACAGCAGGTTGACGAAGACTTGCCGAAGAAGTGACGCGTCCCCCGTGACCGGAGGCAACGCTCCGACCGTCCACCGCACGTCTCGTCCGTTCCTGTCGCGCTCCACCTCTCGGATCGCCTCCCGGGCGATCGCTTGCAGGTCGACGGACGCGGACCGGATCTCCTCGCGGCCCAGCCGCGAAAAGGCCAACAGCTCGTCGATCAGGCTTCCCATCTGCCGCACGGAGTCCTCGATGGTGGCGAGGTAATGACGTCCCTTCTCGTCCAGACCGGCCCCGGCGTGGCGGTCGAGCATGCGCGTGAATCCGTCGATGTGCCGGAGAGGCGCGCGAAGATCATGCGACACAGAATACGAAAACGCCTCCAGCTCCTGGTTCACGCTCGCCAGTTCCCCGACGCGCCGCTTGAGCTCCCGGTTCAGCTTTTCGATCTCTTCTTCAGCGAGCCGCTTCTCCGTGACGTCTCTGGCCGCCGCGTAGATTCTCCGGCGGTCGGGGTCGGGGGTCGAGTTCCAGAGGAGCCAGCGATAGGAGCCGTCGGCACAGCGATACCGGTTGGTGAAAGAGAATGTTTCCAATCCCCGGGCAAGCCCGGACGCCTCGGCGAGGGTGGCCTCCCGGTCCTCGGGATGAACGAAGTCCAGATACGGTCGGGCCAGAAGCTGTTCCCGGGACCAGCCGAGGACCCTCTCCCAGACCGGATTCAGCCGCGTGAAGCGGCCGTCAAAGTCGGCGACCGCCAGCATATCCAGGGACAGCCGGAAGAAACTCTCCAGCTCCTCCTCCGCCCGCTTGCGTTCGGTGATGTCGCGGATCGCGCTCGAGACGAGGACGCCCTCCTCCGTCTCGAGAGGGGAAAGGGAGATCTCGACGGGAAACTCCGTCCCATCCCTACGCTGGCCGTACAGTTCCATGCCCATCCCCATCGGCCGGACCCGCGGATTGCCGAAGTAACCGGCACGATGCCCGGTATGCCCCTTTCGGAACCGGGGCGGGATGAGAACCTCGATCGGCTGCCCCAGCAATGCCTCTCGCGCGTGCCCGAAGAGGCGCTCGGTCTGGCCGTTGACGAGCATGATCTGTCCCTTCCGATCGACGATGACCATCGCATCGGGGGCCGACTCGAGCAGGGCCTGGAACATTCCCTCGAGCCTCACCGCATCCTCAAACGATTACGCACGCGGTCTTCCTGTCTTCGCCAAAGAGCCGAGAAGACCAGTCACTCGACATAGCCGTCGTTTCCAAAGCAATGAGACACCGCGGGGTCGCCTCTCTCGATTCTCCTGATTTTGAACAGTTTATCAGATCGGAGAGTCCGATGAACCTTCCGATGACGCGCTCTCACGCTCTCAGGGCCTCGCGCAGCTTCCGCGCGAGCGCCGCGGGCGTAAAGGGCTTCTGCAGGAAGAGACACCCCTGTTCGAGGTGCCCGTGGCGGAAGACCGTCTCGTCCGTGTAACCCGACATGAACAGCACCTTGAGGCCCGGCCGCAGGGTCTGGATTCGGGACGCCAGGTCCGGACCGCCCATGGAAGGCATGATGACATCCGTCAAGAGCAGATGGATGGGCTGCTGGTACTCTCGCACGGTTTCAATCGCTTCTTGCGCGCCCGCTGCCTCGAGCACCCGGTAGCCATGGTTCTCCAGGATCGCGCGCGAGAGGGTCCGGACGGACTCTTCGTCTTCCACGAGGAGCACCGTCTCCGTGCCTCGGACCGAAAGGGTTTCCTCGACTCGGTCCTCTTCCGGCAGAAGGCTCTGATCGGCCGGTGGCAGATAGATCTTGAATGTCGTGCCCTTCCCCGGCTCGCTGTAAGCCCAGATGTATCCGCCGCTCTGCTTGACGATTCCGTAGACCGTCGCGAGTCCCAGCCCCGTTCCCTTGCCTCTCTCCTTCGTGGTGAAGAAGGGCTCGAAGATGCGCGAGCGAGTCGCCGCGTCCATTCCGACGCCGGTGTCGCTGACGGCAATCATGACGTACCGGCCGGGACGGATCGGGATGTGGAGGCGGGCATAGGCTTCGTCCAGATCGACGTTCGACGTCTCGATCGTGAGCCTTCCCCCGCGCGGCATCGCGTCGCGGGCGTTGACGGCGAGATTCATGACGACCTGTTCAAGCTGGCCGGCGTCCGCCCAGACATACGCCAGCGCGGGATCGAGCGCGGTCACCAGGTCGACATCTTCTCCGATCAGACGGCGAAGCATCTTCTCGATCTCGGCGATCAGGCGGTTCAAGTCCAGGACCTTCCGCTCGAACACCTGCTGCCGGCTGAAGGCCAGAAGCTGGCGCGTCAGGGAGGCCGCGCGCTCGCCGGCCTTGCGGATCTCATCGAGATCCTCGGCCTCTCGGGGGCGGCCCTGGAGCTTCTCCGCCAGGAGCTCCGCGTAGCCCAGGATGGCCGTCAGGAGATTGTTGAAATCGTGCGCCACGCCGCCGGCGAGCTGGCCGACCGCCTCCATCTTCTGCGCCTGGCGGAACTGCTGCTCCAGCAGTTTTCTCTCGGTGACGTCGTGCTGAACCGCGACATACCCCACTCTCTTTCCGTCGCTGTCCAAGACAGCGTTCGCGGACATCTGCACGGTGACGAGCCGGCCGTCCCGCGCCCTGTTGACGATCTCTCCTCGAACTCCCTCACCGGAAAGTAGCTTCTCCCAGAACTCCGTGTAGAACGCGGCATCCTGCTGCCCGCTCTTCAGGATGCGCGGGGTCCGGTCCAGAACTTCTTCTTTCTTGTATCCGTAGAGGACCTCGAAGGACGGGTTGATATAGCTGAACTGGCCGTCCGGGTCGGTCATGAAGATGACGTTCTCGGCCTGCTCGACCGCCCGGAGAAGTTTCTGAATGGACTCCTCCGCCTGCTTGCGTTCCGCGATGTCGCGGGCGATCGCGGACGCCCCGGTCACACGGCCCGCGGCGTCGCGGATCGCGGAGACGGCCAGAGAGATGTCGATCCGCGTTCCGTCCTTGCGAAGATGGACTGTCTCGAAGCGCTTCACGCTCTCGCCTCGCGAAATCCTTCTCAGGATGCCCGCCATCTCGCCGGCCCGGTCGGCGGGGAGGTGAAGAATGGGCCGGCCCACCGCCTCCCGCGCCGAATAGCCGTACAACTTCTCGGCGCCGGTGTTCCAGCTCGTGATGATGCCGTCGAGCGTGTATCCCACGATCGCGTCCTCCGAGAACTGAACGATCGCGGCGAGCGTGGCGCGTTCCTGCTCGGCTCGCAGCCTGGCCGTCACGTCGTTTGCGAGGACGAGCCGGGCATCTCTCCCGTCAAAAACGAGCGGATCGGACGTGATCTCCACCGAGATCAGTGTCCCGTCCTTCTTTTGATGTTGTCTCGCAATGCCGGATCTCCGATACCCGGCTCTCTCCTCCGAGATGCGATGAAGCAGGGCAGGAACATCCTCCGGAGGCCGGATGTCCTTGATCGTCATCGAGAGAAACTCGTCGCGGGAATAGCCGTAGTGGCCGCAGGCCGCCTCGTTGACGGCCAGGAACGCGAGCGTCTCTTTGTCGAACACCCACATCGGGAAGGGATTCTTTTCGAAGAGAAGACGATAGCGTTTCTCCGAGACCCGGAGCTCTTCCTCGGCCCTCTTGCGGTCTGTCACGTCGCGAAAAGCCGAAAGCATCACCTGCTCGTCTCCGACCTCGAGCGGCTCGATGGATCCGACGATGTGGCGAACCTCGCCCGTCTTCGTGCGCAGGCGGGTCTCGCGCTCTCGAATCGGGCGGGACGCCTTCATGTCCGCGGCGACCCGTCTCCGGTCCTCCGGGTCCACCCAGAGGCCCAACTCGACCGCGTTCTTTCCGATCAGCTCTCCGCGGTCGTAACCGAGGACCCGGGCGAATCGCTCGTTGACGTCCAGAATGCGGCCCGACTTCGCTTCCGAGAGGCTCATGGCGACGGGACTGACGGAGAACGATCGGCGAAAGCGCCCCTCGGAGCGCCGCAGAGCTTCTTCGGCCTTCTTGCGCTGATCGATGTCGTGGACGAAATCTTCGTACTCGACGCCTCCGGACTCCCCCCGCACGACTCGCGTATCCAGGCGGACCCAGAGAGGAGCGCCGTCGCGGCGCTTCCAGCGCACTTCGAAGGTCCCCGCGCCTCCCAGACGCGCGAGCTCGGTGATGATGGGCTCCCGATCCGCGTTGTCATGGTAGAGGTCCTTGCGCAGGTCCAGGCGAAGGACGTCCTCGGGAGACTCGTAACCGAGTATCCGGGCGAGCGCCATGTTGGCAGAGACGAAACGCCCCTCCCGGGTCGAACGGTAAATCCCGATCGGCGCGAAGGCGACGACCTGCCGGTATCGTCTCTCCGAAGCTTCAAGTCTCCGGACCAGCCCCTCGCTGTACTCCTTGAGGGCCTCGATCTCCGCGTCCGGCGGGACGGTCCCGTCCCGAGGCCGCGGAGCGCAGACCGCCTCTTTCAGTGACTGCAGGATCTGGCGGGATGCCGCCGGTTTGCCCAGAAAACGGTCGGCTCCCCTCTTCAGGGCCATCTCCTCGCCGGAGGCAGACGCGTCCGTGGAGGCATAGACGAGGATCGGAAGGTCCCTGAGCTTCTCACTTCGCCGAATCTTGTCGCAGAGGCGGTAGCCGTCCATTTTCGGCATGAGGATGTCCGTGATGAGCGCGTCGAACTTGCCGGAACGAAGCTCCTCGAGCGCTTCGACGCCGTCCGCGGCTTCCACCGTCTCATGGCCCTCCGTACCAAGCGCGGCGCGAAGAAGCTTGCGGTCGTGCTCATTGTCGTCAACGATCAGGACTCTCATTTTGGAGTCTCAGTACCCGCCGACGCTACGAGCTCTCCGCCATACAGACCCGGTCCCGCCCCTCCTTCTTTGCCCGGTACAGGGCGACATCCGCGCTCTGCAGGAGAGCCTCGCGGCCGGCGCCGTTCTGCGGAAAGGACGCGACTCCCAGAGAGAGCGTCACGGATTCGAGGACCCGTTCGCCGTGGCGCACTCGCATCTGCCCGGCGGCGTCCCTGATCCGCTCGGCTCGCAGCCGGGTCTGCTCGGCGTCGGCCTCAGGCATGACGATGGTAAATTCCTCGCCGCCGTAGCGGCAGACGATATCGCTGGATCGGACCTGCCGCGGCAGCATTGCCCCCAGCTCTCGCAGGAGAGCATCGCCCGCGTCGTGGCCGAGCGTATCGTTGAAGCGCTTGAAGTGATCGATGTCCAGCATGATGATCCCGAGCGTCTTGCCCTGGCGCTCGGCGCGCCGCAGTTCCCGCTCCAGCGACTCCTCCATGTAGCGGCGATTGAACAGGCCGGTCAGGGGATCCCGGACCGAGAGGTTTTGCAGGGTCTCCTGCAGCTTCAACTTGGCCAGGGCGAGTCCCAAGTGCTCTCCCACCCGGACGGCCAGATTCTGCCGGGATTCCCATCGCTCCGCGTCGGCAGACGCGAGCAGCACGTGCAGCACGCCCAGCGCCGCCCCATGCGCGGTCATCGGCACACACAGGTAAGCCGGCTGGCCGGCCGCGACATGACGGCACCGGAGGCCGGCCTCGATGTCGGTCCGGCCGTGGAGGCGCCCTCGTCGTAAGGCCCAGCAGTCGTCGAGAGAGAACATTCTCTCTTCCGGGGGCGCCACTCCCCAGACAGCCACGGCCTCCACCGTCTGGACAAGCTCCCCGAATACGAACAGAGCGCCGGAGTCCTCGGGAAACAGCTGCCGGACGAAAACCGTGATCGCCGTGTAAGCCTCGGCGCTGGTGTTGCAGCTCTGCAGGAGATCGCCCATCTGCCCGAGCAGGTTGATCTCGAAATTCCGGCGCTCCAGCTCCTTCCCCCACACCATGAGGCGCTCGTTGGCCTGCTGGAGCTGCGCGGTCCGTTCGGCCACCGTCGCCTCCAGCTCCTTGCGCTCGGTGACGTCGAAGAACAGCCCGCTGACATACTCGACCTTCCCCCCGGCGTCGACGACGATGTGGCTCCTCTCGTGGATCCAGATGGGTCGTCCGTTCACGGACCTCACGCGATATTCTCGGACGTACGAGCGGTTGGTCTTCAGGGCCTGGATGAAGGCCATCCTGGTAGATTGACGGTCTTCCTCCAGGATCAGATCGACCCACTTCATTCCGCGCGGGCCGAATGACCCCCGGGGATGTCCGGTCATCGCCTCAACCTTGTCGTCGAAGAGATCGATGGAGCCGTCCAGATACCCCTTGAAGGTGACCGCCGGAATGTTCGCCACGACGATCCTGAAGTCCTGCTCGGTCCTCCGAAGACTCTCCTCCAGATCCCTGCGCTCCGTGATGTCGAAGAAAAACCCGTCGACATGATTGATCGAGCCGTCCGGATCACAGACGACCTCGCTTCGCTCCTGGATCCAGATCAGGTTGCCGGCCTTGCCGCGGATCCGGTACTCCCGCGTGTAGGGCCTGCCGGTCTTCAGCGCATCGACGAAGACTCTCTTGGCCTGGTCCCGGTCCGCTTCGAAGATGCGATCCGTCCACTTCGTGTCGCGAGACTCCATCTCTTCCGTGGTGTAGCCCGTCATGGCCTCGGCCTTTCGGTCGAAGAAATCGATGGATCCGTCGGCGTAGCCCCGAAAGAGAGCGGCCGGAATGTTGGCGAGAACCTGTCGGAAGTCCCAGTCCATTTGGGTCGGCGTCGTTACCCTGTCATAAGGTAGGACCGACCGGGGACAGGGTCAAGTTCGAGGCCCTCATTCCGGGGTAAAAAGAAGCCCCGACTTTCGCCGGGGCTCCCGAATTCATCCGTCTGACGTCTTCGGTCTACCGTCTTACGGCTTACGGTTGCTTTCTCAGTACATCCCGCCCATGCCGCCGCCGCCGGGCATCCCGGCCGACGCCTTCTCCTTCTCCTTGATCTCGGAGACCATGGCCTCGGTCGTCAGCATCAGGCCGGCGATCGAAGCGGCGTTCTGGAGGGCGTTCTTCGTGACCTTGGTCGGATCGATGATGCCGGCCTTGATCATGTCCTCGATCTTCTCGTTGTTGGCGTTGAAGCCGAAGTTGCCCCCCTTGGACTTCAACTCGTTGATCACGACCGAGCCCTCCGCGCCGGCGTTCTGCACGATCTGGCGCGTGGGCTCCTCGAGCGCGCGCACCACGATGCGGGCACCGATCTTCTCGTCGCTCGACAGATTGGCGAGGGCCTTCTGCACCGACTCGATGGCCCGCAGGAGAGCCACGCCGCCGCCGGGGACGATCCCCTCTTCGACGGCCGCCTTGGTCGCGTGCATCGCGTCCTCAACGCGCGCCTTCTTTTCCTTCATCTCGGTCTCGGTCGAAGCGCCGACTTTGATGACGGCCACACCGCCGACGAGCTTGGCCAGGCGCTCCTGCAGCTTCTCGCGGTCGTAGTCGGAGGTTGTCTCCTCGATCTGGGCGCGGATCTGTTTGATCCGGCCGGCGATTCCTTCCTGCTTCTTCTTGGAACGGTCGTCCACGACGATCGTGGTGTTGTCCTTGTCCACCGTGACCTTCTTGGCTTCTCCCAGGTCCTCCCACTTGACGTTCTCGAGCTTGATGCCAAGGTCTTCGGAGATCAGCTTGCCACCCGTCAGGATCCCGATGTCTTCGAGCATCGCCTTGCGGCGGTCGCCGAAGCCCGGGGCTTTGACGGCGCAGGCCTGAAGTGTGCCGCGCAGCTTGTTGACGACGAGCGTCGCCAGCGCCTCGCCCTCGACCTCTTCGGCGATGATCAGCAGGGGCTTGCCCTGCTTGGCGATCTGCTCGAGGATCGGGAGGAGGTCCTTCATGTTCGAGATCTTCTTTTCGAAGAGGAGAACCTTGGCGTTCTCCAGGATGCACTCCATCCTCTCGGCGTCCGTGATGAAGTAGGGGGAGAGATACCCGCGGTCGAACTGCATCCCCTCGACCACCTCGAGCGTCGTCTCGAGGCCCTTGGCCTCCTCCACCGTGATGACTCCGTCCTTGCCGACCTTGTCCATCGCCTCGGCGATGATCTTGCCGATCTCCGTGTCGTTGTTGGCCGAGATCGTGCCGACGTGCGCGATGTCCTTGCCCTCGACGGGCTTGGACATCTTCTCCAGCGCCTCGACGGCGGCGCGGACCGCGCTGTCGATGCCCCGCTTCAACTCCATCGGGTTGGCGCCGGCCGTGACGTTCTTGATGCCCTCGCGGTAGATCGCCTGCGCGAGCACGGTCGCGGTGGTGGTCCCGTCGCCGGCCACGTCGGAGGTCTTCGAGGCGACCTCGCGGACCATCTGCGCGCCCATGTTCTCGAGCGAGTCCTGCAGCTCGATCTCCTTGGCGAC
>WNFV01005158.1_pt1 | contig 15885 bp, 17 predicted proteins | sample 5400101 | NCBI WGS metagenome assembly WNFV01 (sample SAMN13153361, study PRJNA577476) | soil metagenome | isolation source: 115 cm soil or saprolite under grassland replicate 1 | place: USA:California | collected 2016-06-15
AACCTTCCCACCGCCCGCGGCGAGCGCATCCAGGTGCAGCTCGTCGAGATCGACGAGGTCGACCAGGTGCTGCTGCTGTCCACACCAGAGGAGGAGGCCACCGATGCCTGACATCCATCTCGTCGGCGACGAGCTCCTGCCGCCTCCGCCGTCGGAGCGGCGCCACCTGCTCTCGATCGCCGACCTCACCCGCGACGACGTCGAGCGGCTGCTCGCGACCGCCCGCACGTTCGATCGCTCGCGGGAGCGTGAGGTGAAGAAGCTGCCGACGCTGCGCGGCAAGCTCGTGATCAACATCTTCTACGAGGCCTCCACGCGCACGACGACGAGCTTCGAGCTCGCCGCGAAGCGCCTGTCGGCGGACACGCTGACGATGACCGCCGCCGGCTCCTCGGTCGAGAAGGGCGAGTCCCTGAAGGACACCGCCCTCACCCTCGACGCCTTCGACCCGGACGTGATCGTGATCCGGCACCCGCACGCGGGCGCGCCCTGGCTCGTCGCGCAAGCCACCGGCGCGCACGTCGTGAACGCCGGCGACGGCAAGCACCAGCATCCGACCCAGGCGCTGCTCGACCTCTACACGATGCGCGAGAAGCTCGACCGGCTCGAAGGGGTGCACGTCGCGATCGTCGGCGACGTCCTCCACTCGCGAGTCGCGCGCTCGCTGATCCAGGCGCTCGCGCTCGTCGGCGCGCACGCGACGCTCGTGGGGCCGCCGACCCTCGTCCCGAAGGCGCTCGGCGCCGAGACCTCGCACTCGATCGAGGCGATCGCCGACGCCGACGTCGTCTACGTGCTGCGGATGCAGCGCGAGCGGATGGAGGCCGCCTACGTGCCGAGCCTGCGCGAGTACACGGCACGCTGGGGAGTCACGCCCGAGCGGCTGCGGCCGGGCCAGGTCGTGATGCACCCCGGGCCGATGAACCGCGGCGTCGAGATCGACACGCGCGTGGCCGACTCGGACGTCTCCCTGATCGTCGACCAGGTGCGCGCCGGCCTCGTCGTCAGGATGGCCGTCCTCTACGATCTGCTGACGCAGGGCCCGGTGCAGGTCGCGGTCGAGGAGGCGGTGGCGTGAGCCTCTTCGCGCAGGAGATCCCGAGGGCGAACCTCGTCGTCTGCGGAGCTCGTATCGTCGACCCCGTCGAAGGCATCGACGTCGTCGCCGACGTACGCGTGGACGACGGCGTGATCACTGCGATCGGCGACCGCCTCGACACGAACGACCATCGCGTCGTCGGCGCGAGTGGCCGCGTGCTGGCGCCGGCGTTCGTCGACCCGCACGTCCACCTACGGACGCCGGGTCGCGAGGACGAGGAGACGATCGCGAGCGGCACGGCGGCGGCAGCGGCCGGCGGCTACTGCGCGATCCTCGCGATGCCGAACACCGAGCCGGTGGTCGACTCGGCAGCCGTCCTCACCGGGCTCGTCGCGCGGGCGCGCAAGGAGGCGATCGTGCCGACGGGCTTCCTGGCCGCGATCACCAAGCGCCAGGCCGGCGAGGAGCTCACCGAGATGGGCGAGCTCGCCGATGCGGGCGCCGCCGGCTTCACGGACGACGGCCGCCCGGTCGCCTCGGCCGCGATGATGCGGCGGGCGCTGGCCTACCACGCGATCACGGGTCGCAGGCTCGCCGTCCATTGCGAGGAGCCGAGCCTGACGAAGGGAACGCACCTCCACGCAGGCGCTGTCTCGGCCGAGCTCGGGATCGGCGGCTATCCGTCGCTCGGCGAGAGCCTCTGCGTGGAGCGCGACCTCGCGCTCGCGGCCGACACAGGCCAGCCGCTCCACCTGATGCACCTGTCCGCGCGCGAGTCGGTCGAGGCGCTCGAACGGGCGCAGGCCCGCGGCACGTCAGCGACCGGCGAGGTGACGCCGCATCACCTCTGCCTCACCGACGACGCTGTCCGCAGCCTCGACCCGAACCTCAAGATGAACCCTCCGTTGCGAGCCGACTCCGATCGAGCGGCGTTGATCGAGGCGCTCCGCGCCGGCACGATCGCGGCGGTTGCAACCGATCACGCGCCCCACGCGCGCGAGGAGAAGGAGCTCACGTTCGAGGATGCCCCGTTCGGCGTCACGGGCCTCGAGACCGCGTTCGCGGCGCTCTACACGCACCTCGTCCTACCCGGCCTGCTGACGCTCGAGACCCTGCTCGAGCGGATGTCAGCCGGCCCGGCGCGGATCTTCGGCCTTGACCGGCCGCGGATCGCGAAAGGCGCCCCTGCGAACCTCGTCCTGCTCGACCTCGAGAGCGGCTGGCGCGTCGACGAGGCCGGGTTCAGGTCGCGCTCCGCCAACTCCTGGCTGCTCGGGGAGCGCCTCCAAGGGCGAGTAGCGATGACCGTCGCCGACGGGCGCGTGGCCTTCGAATGAGCTATCTGGCACTGGAAGACGGGGTGGTGTTCGAAGGCGAGTCGGTCGGCGCGGAGGGCCACGCCGTCGGCGAAGCCGTCTTCATCACCGCGATGAGCGGCTACCAGGAGATCGTCACCGACCCGAGCTTTGCCGAGCAGCTCGTGTGCTTCACGGCGCCGATGGTCGGCAACTACGGCGTCGACCCCGGCCGCTCGCAGTCGCGCCGTCCGCACGCGCGCGCCGTCGTCATGCGCGAGGCGCGCGGGCCCGAGTGGACGGACTGGCTGCACGAGCACGGGATCGTCGCCCTCTCCGGCATCGACACCCGGTCGCTCGTCCTCCATCTCCGGGAGGCAGGTTCGATGCGCGCCGCGGCGGTCGCGGGCGACGTGCCGGTCGAGGAGACGCTCGAGACCGTGCGGGCGCAGCCGCGGATGGCCGGGCGCGCGCTCGCGGCTGGCGTCTCGGTCGCGGAGCCGTACCGCTACTGCGAGGGCGGCGCCCGAGTCGCGGTCGTGGACTACGGCTGCAAGGCCTCGATCCTCCGCCGGCTCGAAGCGGCCGGAGCCGCGGTGACCGTCTACCCGCACGACGTCGACGCGGACGAGCTCGCCGGCTACGACGGCGTCCTGCTCTCGAACGGCCCGGGCGACCCGGAGCCGCTGCACGACGAGGTCGCCACCGTGCGCGACCTGCTCGGCCGCACTCCCGTCCTCGGGATCTGCCTCGGCCACCAGCTCCTCGGCCTCGCTACCGGCCACGAGACGTTCAAGCTCCCGTTCGGCCATCGCGGCGCGAACCACCCGGTGCTGGAGCGCGCGACGGGGCGAGTCCTCGTCACGAGCCAGAACCACGGCTTCGCGGTCGCGCCGTCCGACGAGCAGGGCACGACGCACGTCTCTCTGTACGACGACACCGTCGAGGGCCTCGACTTTCCGAAGCTGCGGGCCAGGTCGGTCCAGTTCCACCCCGAAGCCGGCCCCGGGCCGCACGACGCGTGGCCGATCCTCGAGCGCTGGGTCGAGGAGGTTAGAACGTGACCCTCCCAACGTCCTCGCCCGGCCTCTGGCGGCTGCAAAGCTGCGCCATTCGTCGTCCTCAGTCGCGTCCGTACCTTCCAGGTACGAACACTCCCTGCGTCCTAGACTGGCTTGCTTTTCGCTCGCCAGAGACTCGGGCGATGACGCCGGAAGGGTCACACCTTGCCGCGGCGTGACGACCTCGAGTCGATCTGCCTGATCGGCGCCGGCCCGATCGTGATTGGCCAGGCGTGCGAGTTCGACTACTCGGGCTCGCAGGCGCTGAAGGTGCTCCGCGACGACGGCTTCCGCACGATCGTCGTCAACTCGAACCCGGCGACGATCATGACCGACCCCGGGTTCGCCGACCGGACGTACCTGGAGCCTCTCGACGTCGAAGGCGTCACCGGCGTCCTGGAGCGCGAGCGGCCGGACGCGCTGCTGCCGACCATGGGCGGCCAGACGGCGCTCAATCTCGCCAGAGAGCTCGCGCAGAGCGGCATCCTCGCGGAGCTCGGGGTCGAGCTGATCGGGGCGAGCCTGGACGCGATCCAGCGCGCCGAGGACCGCGAGAAGTTTCGTGACGCCGTGCAAAGCGTCGGCCTGAAGGTGCCCGAGTCGCGGATCGTGACGTCGCTCGAGGCGCTCGAAGGCGTCTCGCTCCCCGCTGTCGTACGGCCGGCCTTCACGCTCGGCGGCCACGGCGGCGGCTTCGCCGAAAGCTGGGACGAGCTCCGCGCCCAGGTCGAGATCGGCCTGCGCGAGAGCCCGATCGGCCAGGTGCTCGTCGAGGAGTCCGTGCGCGGCTGGGACGAGTTCGAGCTGGAGGTCGTGCGGGACCGGGTCGACAACGTCGTGATCGTCTGCTCGATCGAGAACCTCGACCCGATGGGCGTCCACACCGGCGACTCGGTCACGGTCGCGCCGCAGATGACGCTCTCCGACGAGGCCTACCAGGAGCTCCGCGACGCCTCCGCCGCCGTTATCCGCGCAGTCGGCGTTGACACGGGCGGCTCGAACATCCAGTTCGCGCGCGACCGCGTCACCGGCGCCGTGAGGGTGATCGAGATGAACCCGCGCGTGTCCCGCTCCTCGGCGCTGGCTTCGAAGGCCACCGGCTACCCGATCGCGAAGGTCGCCGCCAAGCTCGCCGTCGGCTACACGCTCGACGAGGTCCCGAACGACCTGACCCAGACGACGCCCGCCAGCTTTGAGCCTGCGCTGGACTACGTCGTCGTCAAGTTCCCGCGCTTCGCGTTCGAGAAGTTCCCTGGCGCCGACCGCCGCCTCGGCACGCAGATGAAGTCCGTGGGCGAGGCGATGGGGATCGGCCGGACGTTCAGCGAGGCATTCCTGAAGGCGATGCGCTCCCGCGAGCTGGACTCGGCGACGGCAACGCCGTGGCGGACGCTGGAGGACCTCCCTGAGGATCTGCACCAGTGGTTTCGCCGGGAAATGGAGACGATGCAGGCCGCGCTCCGCTCCGGCGATCCGGTGCGCGCCAAACGCGTGGGCTGGTCGGACGCCGAGATCGCAGCCGCCCAGGGCAGCGCCGACCACGCGCTCCGTCCCGCGTACCGCCGTGTCGACTCGTGTGCCGGGGAGGTGGAGGCCGCCTCGAACTATCTCTACTCGACCTGGGGCGAGCAGGACGAGGCCCCGCCGGAGCCGGGCCGCTCGGTCGTGATCCTCGGCTCGGGCCCCAACCGGATCGGCCAGGGGATCGAGTTCGACTACTGCTGCGTGCACGCCACGAAGAGCTTCCGGGCGCTCGGTTTCGAGGCGGTGATGGTCAACTGCAATCCGGAGACCGTCTCGACCGACTACGACACGTCCGATCGCCTCTACTTCGAGCCGCTCGACACCGAGTCGGTGCTGGCGATCCTCGAGCGGGAGCAGCCGGTCGGGGTCGTGATCCAGTTCGGCGGCCAGACGCCGCTCAAGCTCGCACGGGCGATCGAGGCCGCCGGCTACTCGATTCTCGGCACGCCGTTCGAGGCGATCGACCTGGCCGAGGACCGCGAGCGCTTCGGCCGGCTGGCCGACGAGCTCGGCGTGCGCTGCCCGGAGTGGGGGATGGCCGAGACCGCGCAGGAGGCGGTGGCGCTGGCCGAGCGGATCGGCTACCCCGTGCTCGTCCGGCCGTCGTACGTGCTCGGTGGGCGCGCGATGCGCGTCTGCTACGCGCCGGACGACGTTGCCGAGGCAATGGGCGCCGCACACGGTCGCGTCCTCGTCGACCGCTTTCTCGAGAGCGCCGTGGAGATCGACGTCGACGCCCTCGCCGACGGCGAAGAGGCGTACGTCGCCGCGGTGATGCAGCACGTCGAGGAGGCGGGCGTCCACTCCGGCGACTCGGCCTGCGTCCTGCCCGCGCCGTCGCTCGACCCGGCGACGTACTTCGAGATCTGCCATGTCGTCCGCCGCCTCGCGACCCGGCTCGGCGTCGTCGGGCTCCTAAACGTCCAGCTCGCCGTCCAAGACGGCCAGGTCTACGTGCTCGAGGTGAACCCGCGTGCCTCCCGGACCGTGCCGTTCGCGAGCAAGGCGACCGGCGTCAACCTCGTCGAAGCCGCGTGCCGCCTCGCCGCCGGCGAGGGTCTGCGCGAGCTCTCGCTGCCGCAGGAGCGCCCGCCCGCGCAGGTGAGCGTGAAGGCGGCGGTGCTCCCGTTCGCACGCTTCCCGGGCTCCGATCCGGTGCTCGGCCCGGAGATGCGCTCGACCGGCGAGGTGATGGCGAGCGCGCGCGACTTCCCGACCGCCTTTGCGAAAGCGGAACGTGCTGCCGGCCGGCCGCTGCCGGCGAGCGGCGCCGCGTTCATCTCGGTCCGCGACCCCGACAAGCCAGCCCTCGTATCGATCGCCGCTGCCCTGGCCGGTCTGGGCTTCGAGCTGCTCGCCACCGAGGGAACGGCTAGTGCGCTCGCTGCCGCCGGGCTCACCGTCACGAGCGTGCGCAAGGTCGCCGAAGCAGGCGAGGGCGCCACGGTCGTCGACCTGATCCGGCGCGGCCGCTGCGACCTCGTGATCAACACGCCCGAGGGCGCGAACGCGCGCTCGGACGGCTACCGGATCCGCGAGGCCGCGCTCGTCTCCCGCGTCCCCTGCATCACCACCGTCTCCGGCGCGGCGGCGGCCGTACACGCGATCGCCAGCGCCCGCGCCGAAGGCGCGGTCTCCCTCCAGGAACGGCTCCATGTCGAGACCGGAACGGCTTAGGGTCGTCGCCCGCGAGGCGGTCGGCCCCTACACGCTGCTGCGCCTCGAGCGCGGCGGCGTCGACCCGGGGCTGCCGGGCCAGTTCTTCATGCTCGAGGCGCCCGGCAGACTTCTGCCGCGCCCGTTCAGCCTCTGCCTCGCGCCGCGCGGGGAGCTCGGGTTCCTCGTCGACCCGATCGGTCCTGGCACGCGCGCCCTCTGCGAGCTCGAGCCGGGCGACGACCTGCGCGTGCTCGGGCCGCTCGGGAACGGGTTCGCGTTCGTCGACCGGCCCCTGCTCGTGGGTGGCGGAATCGGGATTGCCCCTCTGCCGTATCTCTCCGAGGCGCTCGGAAGCCCGCCGGCGATCCTCGGCTTCCGCAGCGACTGGCACGCGGAAGCCGCTGAGCTGGTACCGAACGCGGACGTTGCGATCGAGCCGACCCTCGTGACCGAGCTGCTGCCGGATTTGCCGATGAACGTGCTCGCGTGTGGGCCGGAGCCGATGCTCGAGGCGGTCGCCGCTCGCTGCCCCGGCGCGCAGCTGGCGTGGGAGGCGCCGATGGCCTGCGGCTACGGAGCGTGCTACGGCTGCGCCGTCGAGATCGACGGCGCCTGGAAGCGTTTGTGCGTGGAGGGACCGGTGCTGTGCTCCTGAACCCGGTGCTCCTGAACGCCAGCGGGTGCCTCGACGCATTGACAGCGCCGCTCACGGCGCAGCAGTTCGACGCCTTCGTGACGAAGACCGTTACGCCGCTTCCGCGCACGGGGAATCCGCCGGTCAGGATCGCCGAGACCGATCACGGCATGCTCAACTCCATCGGCCTCGCCAACCCGGGCCGCGAACGCTTCCTGACGGACGTCCTCCCGCGGCTCAGCAAGCTCGACGTCCCGATCTGGGTGTCGGTCGGAGGGTTCAGTGCGCAGGAGTATGCCGAGACCTGTTCGCGTCTCGGCGACGAGGTTGCCGCGATCGAGCTGAACCTGTCATGTCCGAACGTCGACGAGGCAGCTGACAGCGCCGCGGCGATCGTCGCCGCCTCTCGTGCCGCGACGACGAAGCCGCTGTTCGCGAAGCTCTCGCCCGCGCTGCCGGATCTGCCCGAGGTCGCCAAGGCGGTACAGGCGGCCGGCGCCGACGGGCTGTCGCTCGTCAACACGATCCGCGGGCTCTCCCTCGACGAGCGAACGCTCCGACCACGGCTCGGCCTCGCCGTCGGCGGCTACTCCGGACCGGCCCTGAAACCGATCGCGCTCGCCGCGGTCTTCAACTGCTATCGGGCGACGCGAATGCCGATCGTCGGCATGGGCGGGGTGACGACCGGACGCGACACGCTGGAGCTGATCGCCGCCGGCGCGGCCCACGTCGCGCTCGGCACGGTGCTCTTCACCGATCCGGCCGCGCCCAATCGAGTCCGTTCCGAGCTGGAGGCCGAGGCGGCCGCGCTCGGACTCCCAGGCGTAGAGGCGGTATATGGGATCGCACATCAAGACGGCGTTCGCGATTCTGGCAACCCTCGACTGAGGGTTGAGACTTAACGACAAAAAACACCTGGAATTCGGCCAAAATCTTCCAGTTTGACCCTGGCTGAGAGGTTGGTAGACTGCGGCGCCATGCCCCCGACCCAGACGCAGGCCCAGGCACCCGTTCGCTCCCTCGACCAGCGGATGGAGGCCCTCAAGAGAGCCAACGACATCCGGGTCAGAAGGGCACAGCTGAAGAAGGACCTGAAGTCCGGAGCGGTCCAGATCGAGCAGATCCTCAGCGACCCACCGGAGTGGGTGTCGACCGCGAAGGTCTTCGACATGCTCATGGCGGTCCCCAAGTTCGGACGGGTCAAGGCGGCGCGGTTCCTGAACCAGTGCCGGATCAGCCAGTCGAAGACGGTCGGCGGTCTCTCCGATCGCCAGCGGACGGAGCTGATTGGCCTCTTCAACCGGTAGGCCTAGGCCGGTCTTCGTGGTCACCGGCCCCTCGGGCGCCGGGAAGGGAACCCTCATCAACGCGATCCTGCCGCGCTTCCGCGAGCTCGAGCTCGCCGTGTCGGCGACGACGCGCGAACAGCGCCCGGGCGAGCAGAACGGCGTCCACTACTGGTTCTTGAGCAAAGAGGAGTTCCGCGAAAAGGTGGACGCCGACGAGTTCCTCGAATGGGTCGACTACGTCGGGAACCGCTACGGGACGCTGCGATCCGAGATCGATCGGATCCAGGCGCGCCGTCACGCGCCGCTGCTCGAGCTCGAGCTCGACGGCGCGCTGACCGTGAAGGAGAGGGCGCCGGGCGCCCAGACTGTCTTCGTCGACGCGCCGCTTCCAGAGCTCGAGCGGAGACTTCGTGCGCGCGCGACGGAGAGCTCGGGCGTGATCGACGAGCGGATCGCGATGGCGCGGGAGCAGAAGGAGCTGGCCGGCCGCTTCGACTACGTCGTCGAGAACGACGACCGCGAGCGCGCCGCGGACGAGCTCGCGGGCATCGTCCGGCGGGCGCTGGACGCCGCCGCTACCATGAGCCGTCCATGATCCATCCTCGCGTCGACAAGCTGCTCAAGAACGTGGACTCCCGATACTCGCTCGTGATCGTCGCGGCGAAGCGGGCGCGGCAGATCAACGACTACCACCACCAGCTCGGTGAGGGCACGTTCGGTGACGTCCTGCCTCCGCTCGTCGAGTCGCGCTCCAAGAACTACCTGACGATGGCCCTCGAGGAAATCTCCGAGGGCAAGATCACGTACGAGTACAAGAGCCGCTAGCACCCAGTACGGGCGCTGATAGCGCGACAATCGGTGATGCGTGGAAGCGCGAATCACCGTCCTGTTCCCCGTCAAGGCCTACCACCGCCCCTTTCTCGAGCGGGCGGTTGCGTGCATCTTCGGCCAGACGTCGCCGCGGTGGCGGCCCGGCGCGCGGCACGAATGCGCCCCCGTCCCGGCTCCCACATGGCTCAACCATGCGGAAGCCGTGCCGGAGACGCCCCGTTCCCGGAGCGCTGGAGCGCTCCGGCTTGGCCCTGAACCGCCCCGAGCGCACTCGGGTTCCCGGACGGGCCCTTAACCCGGCACAATCCGGCTGTGGCGCGAATCCTGCTCGGTGTCTCCGGTGGCATCGCAGCCTACAAGGCCTGCGAGCTGACGAGGCTGCTCGTGCGTGCCGGCCACGAGGTGGTGCCGCTCGTGACTGCCGCGGCCGAGCGATTCGTCACCGCGGAGACCTTCCGTGCGCTCGCTCGCCGGCCCGCCGAAGAGGACGTCTACCTCCACCTGACGCGAGCGGACCTGCTCGTCGTCGCGCCGGCGACCGCGAACACGCTCGCGAAGCTCGCGCACGGACTGGCCGACAACCTCTTGAGCGAGGCCGCGCTCGCCCACCGAGGCCCGGTCCTCGTCGCGCCCGCGATGAATCCACGCATGTGGGCGCACCCTGCGACGCGCGCGAACGCCGTCACGCTGCTGGAGCGGGGCGTCGAGATCATCGGCCCCGACGAAGGCGACACGGCCGAGGGGGAGTGGGGTGTGGGCCGGATGGTCGAGCCGGAGGAGATCGCCGCGCGTGTCGAGCGGACGCTCGCGCAAGGTGGAGAGCAGCTCCTCGCCGGCGGGGGGCCGCTCGCGGGCAGACGCGTGCTTGTGAGCGCGGGCGGGACGAGGGAGCCGCTCGACGCGGTGCGCTTCGTCGGCAACCGCGCGTCCGGGCGAATGGGCGTCGCGCTCGCCCGCGAGGCACGAAGACGCGGGGCTGACGTGACGCTGCTCGCCGCCAACGTCGCCATGGAGGCGCCCGCGGGCGTCGAGGTCGTCGAGACGCCGACCGTAGAGGCGATGCTCGAAGCGGCGCTGGCACACGCCGACGCCGACGTCGTTCTCATGGCTGCTGCGCCGGCGGACTATCGACCCGCGGCGCCGCGGTCCGACAAGCGCGCGAAGGACGACGAGCGCTGGACGATCGAGCTCGAGCCGACGCCGGACGTGCTCAGGACCCTCGGCGAGCGGAAGCGTCCGGGGCAGGTCCTGGTGGGCTTCGCCGCCGACCACGGCGACAGCGGTCGCCAGCGGGCGCGGGAGAAGCTCCAGCGCAAGAACGCCGACCTGATCGTCTTCAACGACGTCTCGCGGCCCGACATCGGCTTCGACGTCGCCGAGAACGAGGTCGTCGTGATCAGCCAGGGCGACGAGCGGCACGTTGCCAAGGCGTCGAAGGACCAGATCGCTGCGGCGATCCTCGATCTCGTGACGCCGCTGCTGCAGCAGAGCCCGGCTACGCGCGCGTGATCGCCGACGCCGTCGTGATGGCGGCGGGGCTCGGGACGCGCCTGCGGCCGGTGACCGAGCGGTTTGCGAAGCCGGTGCTTCCGATCGACGGCCGGCCCGTCATCGTCGCATTGATGCACGAGCTGGTCAGGGCCGGGGTCGACCGCGTCGCGGTCGTCACGGGTCACCTCGCCGAGCAGGTGGAGGAGCTGCTCGTCGCGGCTCCCCTCGAGGTGCGGTTCGTGCGCCAGCCGGAGCCGCTCGGCTCGGCCGACGCGGTGCGACGAGCGGAGCCGGAGGCCCCTTGCCTCGTCGTCGCGGCGGACACGCTGTTCGCACCGGGAGCCGTTGGCGCGTTCCTCGCCGGCGCGGCCGGCGCCGCGGGCGCGGTGGCGGTCCGGTCGACTCCGCCGGAGCCCGGTCAGACGAGGATCCGGGTCGAATCCGGCCGCGTCGTGCGAATCGGCGGCGACGACTCGGGAAACCGGGTCACGGGCGCGCCCCTCTGGCTCCTCGGCGAGCCGGCGCTGCGAGAGCTCGAGCGCCTGTCCGGTCCCCCGTTCGAGCTTGCTGAAGCTCTCCAACGCTTGGCCGACAACGGGGAAGAGATCCTGGCGGTGCCGATCGGCAGGACGCGAGATTTGACGGATCCGCTTGACTTGGTAACAGAGAACTTTCCGTATCTGAAAGGCCTGATGTGAGCGAGACGTACGAGCTGTTCCAGGAAGGACGCCAGCGCCTGAAGAACGGCATGCCGGCCCAGGCCACCGTCCCGCTCGAGAAGGCGAAGCGGCGCGAGCCGAACAAGGCCTCGATCCGCGAGGCGCTCGGAATCGCCTACTTCCGGCTTCGGCGCTACGACGAGGCCGAGGCGGAGTTCCGGGCGATGCTCGAGCTCGCCCCGACCGACGACTACGCGCACTACGCGCTCGGCCGCTGCCTCGAGAAGCAGGGGCGCGAGCAGGAGGCGAACGGCCACTACAAGCTCGCGAGCTCGCTCCGGCCCGGCACCGAGCACTACACGTCGCGTATTCGCGATCTCGGCTAGCTCTCGATGAGGGCAGTCGTTCAGCGCGTAGCGGAGGCGCGCGTCCTGGTCGACGAGGAGACCGTCGGCGCCATCGGTCCAGGACTCTGCGTGCTTCTCGGAGTCGCCGAGGACGACGGGCCAGCCGCTGCCGATCGCCTCGCCGCTCGCGTCTCACGGCTGCGGATCTTCGAGAACGCCGAGGGCATGTTCGACCGGAGCCTGCTCGACGTCGAGGGCGGAGCGCTCGTCGTCAGCCAGTTCACGCTGATCGCCGACACGGCCAAGGGGAATCGGCCCAGCTTCTCGCACGCCGCCCGTCCCGAGCAGGCGCAGCCGCTCTACGAACGCTTCTGCGACTGCCTTGCGGCGGCTGGGGTCGTGGTAGCGCGCGGCGTCTTCGGCGCGCGGATGGCCGTCGAGCTCACGAACGACGGGCCGGTCACGATTGTCGTCGATGTTTGACGCGCCTCGGGGCAGCTTCGAGGCGACGCGATGAGTCAGCAGGCAGCGAGGGCGGCAGCGTAAAAGCGTAACGCGGCCGGCGCCTGAGTCCAGAAGGTGTGGAAGCTGTGCCCTCCCGGACCGGCGTAGTAGTGCAGCGGCTGCCCGTGGGCTCGTAGGATCGAGGCGAGCTCGGCGGTGGCTGCATAAAACGGATCATCGCGGCCAACGCTGATCCAGACGCGCGTGCGGCCCAGGGCGCGGTGGCGCGCGCGCGCGATACCGAGCACGTCGTTGCGCCCGAAGTCCGTGGCGTCGTCGAACGCGCCAGCAGGCGTCTCGCCACCCGTGCGCCACAAAGCCGCCGACTGGCCGCCGACGGCGCAGAACCTCCCGGGATGTTGGATGGCAAGGTCCAGCGCGCCGAAGCCCCCCATGGAGATGCCGGCGATCGCGAGCCGCCGCGGGTCGGCGCCAAGCCGTCGGATCCCTTCCGGAATCGCCTCTTCGAGCACGTACCTCCCCCACGGGCCGTCGGCGCGGTCGTGGAAGTAGCTGTGGTCGCCGCCGTTTACGAGGACGACGGCGGGCGCGCGCGGGCCGAGGTCGGCGAGCGCCTTGTAGAACGCATCGGTCAGGAGGCTGCTCGGCCCGCCGCCCCGTCCGTGGAGGAAGACGAGCACCGGCCGGTCGCGACCGCCTCCACGCGGCGCGACGACGATCTCACCGAGGTTGCGTCCCAGCAACCGGCTCGTCAGCGTGTAACGGGTCACGTGCGCGCCACGCGGGTCCGGCCAGAGGAGGCGCCTGTAGTGATAGAGCGATCCGCCAACGAGGACGATGGCGACCAGCGCAACGAGAGCGGGCTTTCGCATGCGGGGCGAGACTAAGCCGGGACGGCTTAGGCGCGGTAAAGCGGCGGCATAGGCGCCCCGACACCCAGGGGTGTCAATGCGGCCCGGGTCCGCGCGGCGATGGGCGTCGAGGTCGCGCGCGGGGTGTTCGGCGCGAGGATGGCCGTCGAGCTCACGAACGACCGGCCGGTCACCGTTGTGCTCGATTAGCAGGGAAAAAGTAGTATTTCGTCAGGAATCCGGGCCGCGGGTGCGCGTGGCACCTCTGCTATCCTTCCTGCACCACATTTCAGCTGTTTCGAAATGGGCGCGCGGCGCCCATTTCTTTTGAGGAGAGTCGTCAGCAATTACCACTGCCACTGTGAGCACCAACGTCTACGAGAAGGAGCGGAGCCTCTTCCGCGAGGTCGCGCCGAGGGTCGAGCGCGGCGTCCCCGGGGTCGAGGTCCTCGCCCTCGAACTCGTCGCGCGCGAGCGCTTCTGCGTCTACGTCGACCATCCGGACGGCGTCACTCACGGGCTCTGCGAGCGCGTCACGAACATCCTTCGCGAGTACCTCGACCGCTACACGATCGAGGTGTCGTCGCCGGGCCCCGAGCGTCCGCTGCGCACGCCGGCCCACTTCGCGCGCGCGGTCGGCCGTAAGGTCGCGCTGCGAACCGAGGGGGAGTTCGCGGGGCGAAGCCGTTTCCGCGGCGAGCTGGTCGAGGCGGGCACTCGGACACTGAAGATTGCGGCAGCCGGCGCCGAGCCGGTGGATATCCCGTACGAGGCGATCGTCCGGGGGAACCTCATCCACGAGGGGTAGGGACATGAGCCAGGAGATCGTTGAGGCAGTCAAAGAGATCGAGCGCGAGAAAGGCATCGAGGAGGGCACGCTGATCGCCGCCCTCGAGGACGGCCTGCTCGCCGCGTACAAGAAGTCGCCGGGCGCCGCGCGGCACGCGACCGTCGAGCTGGACGAGCGCGGGGACTATCGCGTCTACGCCGTCGAGCTGCCGCCGGACGTCGAGGAACGCCTGCTCGACGAGGCGCGCGAGCTCGCGCTCGAGGAGCTCGAGCGGATCGAGGAGGAGACGGGCGAGCGCTCGCACACGCTGATCTCCGACAACGATCTCGAGATCGACTGGTCGGACGTGCCCGAGGATCAGATCAGCCGGGTCGACGTCACCCCGGAGAACTTCGGGCGGATCGCGGCGCAGACCGCCAAGCAGGTGATCCAGCAGCGGATCCGCGAGGCGGAGCGGGCGATGATGTACGACGAGTACAAGGACCGCGTCAGCGAGGTCGTAACGGGGATCATCCAACAGGCCGGCGACCGCAACAACGTGCTCGTCGACCTCGGCAAGGTCGAGGCGCTGCTGCCCCGTTCGGAGCAGGTGGACGGCGAGCGGTACGAGCAGGGCAGCCGGATCAAGGCCGTGATCACCGAGGTGCGCCCCGGCACGAAGGGGCCGCAGGTGATCCTCTCCCGCCGCGACCCGGAGCTGATCAAGACGCTGTTCGAGCTCGAGGTGCCCGAGATCGCGGACGGGCTCGTCACGATCCAGGGCGTCGCGCGCGAGCCTGGCTACCGCTCGAAGATCGCCGTCGAGTCGCACGTCCACGGTGTCGACCCGGTCGGCGCGTGCGTCGGCCCGCGTGGGTCGCGTGTGCGCATGGTCGTCTCGGAGCTTCGCGGCGAGAAGATCGACATCATCCCCTGGAACCCGGAGCCGGCGCGCTTCGTCGCGAAGGCGCTCTCGCCCGCGCGCGTGCGCGAGGTCTACATCGACGACGACTCGCGCGAGGCGACGGTCGTCGTCCCTGACGACCAGCTCGCGCTCGCGATTGGCAAGGAGGGCCTGAACGCTCGGCTCGCCGCGCGGCTGACGGGCTGGAAGGTCGACATCGTGTCCGACAGCGAGTTCGCCCAGCAGGAGGCCGAGGCCGCTTTCGCCGGCGAAGGCGACCAAGGCGAGGATTACTCGGGCCGCTGTTCCGCGATCCTCTCGAACGGCAAGCGCTGCCCGAACGCGGCGCTCCCCGGCTCGAAGTACTGCGGTGTTCCGTCCCATCAGGAGCTGGCGAAGCGCGAGCCGGAGACGGTGCCCGTGGCCGAGCCGGCCGAGGCGGAGCACGAGGTCGAGCCGGTTGGCGCCGTCGGAGAAGCTGAGGAGGGCGAGTCCAGCGCGTCGTGACGCCTCCGATCAGGACGTGCGCCGGCTGCGGCCGGAAGGCGCCGAAGGGCGAGCTGATTCGGTTCAGCGCTCCGGACGGCACCCTGACCGCCGGCTCGGGTGCCGGCCGCGGGGCCTACACCTGCCGGAGGCGAGCCTGCTTCGAGCGGGCGCTCGCCCGGCGGGCGTTCAACCGCATCCTCCGCAAAACCGTCCGAATCGACCCGACGCTCTCCCGCCTCTACACTTGATGGCCGATGGCTAACGGACCGAAGAGACCGATCCGCCCGCGGCAGGGCGCTGCCGGGCGCAAGCGCCGCGTCGTCATCGAGGGCGGCGGCCGTCCTCGCCAGGACGGGCGTCAGCGGCCGGGCGAGCGCGCCGAGGCGACGCCGAAGCAGACGAGCCAGGTCGTCCAGCCGACCGGACCGGTCACCGTCCCGTCGGGTGTCACCGTGCGCGACTTCTCGCAGGCGCTCGGGATCCCGGCGGCTCAGATCATCAAGATCATGATGAACCTCGGCGCGATGGTGCAGATCACCCAGACGCTGACCGACGAGGAGGTCGAGCTGATCGCTGCC
>WNFV01005763.1_pt1 | contig 15882 bp, 15 predicted proteins | sample 5400101 | NCBI WGS metagenome assembly WNFV01 (sample SAMN13153361, study PRJNA577476) | soil metagenome | isolation source: 115 cm soil or saprolite under grassland replicate 1 | place: USA:California | collected 2016-06-15
GAAGCGACGGCGCACCAACCGCCGTCTGAGCGCGTCAGATCAGGCGAGATGCGCCCGAACTATTCGGCTTGCGGGGCACGACCAGTCCCGATTCGTAGGCGGTGACGACCGCTTGCGTACGGTCGCGCAGCCCAGCTTGTTCAGCACGCGGCTCACGTGTGTCTTCGCCGTCTCCTCGGTGACCACCAGCCGGGCCGCGATCTCCGGGTTGGAAAGGCCGTCCGCGACGAGCCGCAGGACCTGCGTTTCCCTTGGGGTGAGCGCGGCGAGCGGAGCCGTGGACGGGGCATCCGGCTTGGGGTGCAGCAGGGCGAACTCGCTGATGAGGCGGCGGGTGACGGCCGGCGCGAGCAGGGCGTCGCCGGCGGCGATGACCCGCACGGCGTCGAAGAGCCGCTCGGCGGTGACGTCCCTTCAGCAGGAACATCACCGCCGAGTACCGGCGGGGCCTGATCCGTACCACCCTCGCCGCGAGCCCGCGGCGCGGCCGGGTGCTGGCGGCGAAGGCCACCGTGCTGGCTGCGTCACCTTCGTGGCCGGGCTGGCCGCCGCCGCCGTCGCGTTCTCGCTCGTCGGGCTGATACGGCGCGCCAACGGCGACATCTTTCTTCCGGTGACGTCGCTGACCGAGCTGCGCGTGGTGGCCGGTACCGCAGCGCTGCTCGCCGTCGCCGCAGTCCTCGCCTTGGCCGTGGGCACTGTGCTGCGGCGCAGCGCCGGGGCGGCCACCGCCGTCATCGTGCTGCTCGTCCTCCCGTACATCCTCGCCGTCGCCTCCGTCCTGCCCACGGGCCCCGCGCAGTGGCTGCTGCGCGTCACCCCGGCCGCCGCCTTCGCCATCCAGCAGAGCATTCCGCAGTATCCGCAGGTCAGCAGCGCTTACACGCCGTCGAACGGCTACTTCCCGCTGGCGCCGTGGACCGGCTTCGCCGTGCTATGCGCCTGGACCGCGCTCGCCCTGGGCCTGGCCGTCGTCCTCATGCGTCGGCGCGACGCATGAGGAAGGTGCTTCATGCGGAGTGGACGAAGCTGCGCCAAGCTCAGCCTCACCGGGATCGACCTCGGCCAAGCGGTCGTCGCCATCCTGGTCTTGATGGCGATCAGCGGCGAGTACCAGACCGGGATGATCCGCATCACCCTCGTGGCGATGCCGCGCCGGTCCACCGTCCTGGCCGCTAAAGCAGCCATCGTCACCGGCGTGGTGCTGGCGCCGGGACCATCGCCGTGCTCGGATCCCTGCTGGCTGGCCGGCTCATCCTGCCCGGCAACGGCTTCACCGCGGCGCACGGCTACTCGCCGCTGTCCCTGGCCGACGGGCCGACGCTGCGCGCCGCGGGCTGCTCGGTGCTCTACCTCGCCCTGATCGCGCTGTCAGCCTCGGCGCCGCTACCGCCGTGCGGGACTCCGCGACCGCCATCGGGGTCGTGCTCGGCCTGCTCTACCTCTTGCCGATCGTCGCCCAGCTGGTCACCGACCCCCACTGGGAGCGGCACCTCCAGCAGATCGGGCCGATGACGTCCGGGCTCGCCATCCAGGCCACCACCAACCTCGGCACCCTGCCCATCAGCCCATGGGCGGGCCTCGGCGTGCTCGCCGCATGGGGCCGCAGCTGCACTCCTCGTCGGCGGGCTGCTGCTGCGGCTGCGCGACGCGTGATCGACACCTCCTAAAGGCCGTGCCCGGCCGATCACGTGCAGGACATCAGCTTGCCGTCACCGACCAGCAGAAACCGCCGAATCTGCTTGAGCGCGGTCATGGCCCGATCACGTGGGCGACCTCACCGGTTTCCCCACCGAGGCGCGAGTACCTCTGCCGCGGCCTGGTGCGGTGAAGGGTCTGCGGCCTTCGGATGTTGGGGAACCATCGACGTGGTTCCTCCTACCACCTCTGGGCGGGAGGAGGAGACGGCGCCGACTCACGCCCTACCTTGTGCGTCGGGCCGCTGGTAGCGGAGGAGGACGACCCCGTTGCCGAAGGTCAGGGTCTCGGCGAGCCGCAGATTGATCCTGGCGTCTGATGGCTGGAACAGGGGCTTGCCCCGTCCAATGACGATCGGGTGGAAATAGAGTCTGTACTCATCGATCAGGTCGTGTCGCATGAAGGCCGCGGCGAGGTCGGCCCCGCCGAGCACCAGGTCTCCACCGGGCTGCGCCTTGAGCTCCATGACCTCCTCGGGGACGAGATCTCGGACCACAGTGGTGTTCCAGGCGGCCCGCTCCAGGGTCCTGGAGAACACGATCTTGGGCATGTCCCGCCAGATGCGGGCGAACTCGACCATGGGCCCGGTACTCGAGGGGTCCGTGTCGGCCGTCGGCCAGAATCCGGCCATCAGCTCATAGGTGACACGTCCGCTCAGGAAGGCGCCCATCCCGCTGAGCTGCTCGTTGAAGTGGCTGTGCAGCTCGTCGTCGACCATGTGCCAATCGAGCTCGCGGTCCGGTCCCTCGATGAAGCCATCAAGAGAGACCGACATCATCAAGATGATCTTTCTCATCGCGGTTCCCTCCAGCCCGCTCATGGGTCTGGCATCGTCCTTCATAGTTCCAGAGGCTGCAGCAGGCCGAGCTCTCGTCTGAGCCGTCTACCGCCTTGGGAGCAGGTGCGCCTCGGCCCATGCCCCGAGCTCGTGTAATGCTGGTCGCAACGCTTCGCCGCGCGCGGTGAGACGGTAGACGGTTGCGAGCGGAGGACCCTCCACGACCTCTCGCTCGACCAAGCGCGCCTCTTGGAGCTCCGCGAGGCGTGTGGAAAGCATGCTCTCGGTCAGTCCCGGGATCGCTCGTCCGAGTTCGGAAAACCGTGCGGGCCCCTCCATCAGCACGCCGATGATCACGCCCGTCCACCGCTTCCCCAGCAGCGTGAAGACGCTGGTGAGGGCCTGATCACACTGGATGGCGCGCTCCTCGTGAGTCACGCCAGCCATGGTAGCCCGCCTCTGCGCTAGTCTTGAGCGGTAACTCTCGAAAAGCGAGTAGCTCGTATTCACATCGCCCATGCCAGAAGGAGGACCGCAATGAAGGCGTTCGCGATCGACGACTTGGGGCAGCCGGGCTCGGTCCGCGACATCGCGGTCCCCGAGCCCGGTGAGGGGCAGGTCAGGATCCGGGTCGCGGCGGCCGGGCTGAATCCCTTCGACAGCGCCGTGGTACAGGGTTCCCTGAAGGACCGGATGGAGCACCGGTTCCCGCTGGTGCCCGGAATGGACGCCTCGGGGACGGTGGACGCGGTCGGTGAAGGCGTGACCGATTGGGCGGTCGGTGACGACGTCTTCGGTTCGGTCGGGAAGATGTACCTCGGCGAGGGGACGCTGGCCGAGCTCGCCACCGTGTCGGTGGGGACCGTGGCGCGCAAGCCGGCGTCCCTCGATCACAACGTCGCCGCCGCCGTCCCAGTTGCGGGGGTCACAGCGCTCATGATGGTCGACGCACTCGCTGCCGCGGAAGGGGACGTCGTAGTGGCGATGGGAGCGACGGGCGGCGTCGGAAGCTATCTCGTGCAGCTCGCAGCCGGGCGAGGCGCACGCGTGGTGGCCGTCTGCAGCGGGGAGAACGCCGTCTATGCGCGGCGCCTCGGCGCTGCCGACGTGGTCGACTACACGGCGGAGGACGTCGTGGAAGCGGTCGGATCTCGCTACACGGACGGGATCCAGGGCATCGCCGATATGCGCGGCGACAAGCAGGTCGTCGCTCGGCTCGCCGAGCACGTCCGGTCCGGAGGCTATGTCGCCTCGGCGGTCGGGGCCGCCGACCCTGACGCATTGGCTCAACGTGGGATCGGGGCCACGAACGTCATGGGGACGGTGACCACAGCCTCGTTGGAAGTGCTCGCTACGGTGCTCGAGCAGGGAGAGATAAGGGGTCCTGAGCTGCACACGTTCTCGCTGTCGGATGCGTCGCAAGCGCTCGCTGCGGTCGGCTCCGGACATGTCCGCGGCAAGATCGTGGTGGTGCCGGCGTGACGTGCGGCAGGTCTGCGATCCAGGGGCAGGCCCAACAGGACGAAAGGGATCGAGATGCGCCTGCGCGTCGCCGCCCGTGACGTTCCCATCCGTCTCGCGACCGGCGCCTACGTCCTGCACGCGGGCATGGAGAAGTGGCACGGCGATGGGGAACGGGCGACGGCCGTCCACGCGATGGCCGCGGGCGCGTACCCGTTCCTGCGACGGATCCCTCCAACGACATTCCTTCGGATGCTCTCATCCGCAGAGATCGTCACCGGCGGCCTGCTGCTCGCGCCGATCGTGGCGAACAGGGTCGCGGGTGCGTTTCTGACCGCGTTCTCCGGTGGACTCACGATGATGTACCTGCGGACGCCGTCCCTTCACAAGCCGGGCAGCATCTGGCCGACGCCCGCAGGGATCGGGGTCAGCAAGGATGCCTGGATGCTTGGTATCGGGCTGAGCCTCCTCGCGGACCGCGGGCTCGGCCACGAGTCCCATGGATAGCGGCCACGCCAGCAGAACCGTCGGCTCGTTGGGCTGACTTCATCGTGCACCCGCCGGTGGATCGGTTCGTACGCTCCCGACAACCGTGGAGGAGAGCGATCGGACACGGGATATGGCCGTCCAGCACGCGATATGTCGCCAGATTCGTCAAGACCCCGTGCCCCTGTTGGACCTTCCTCGAACCCAACCGTGCGAGAGGAGATCGCTCGATTGCACGAACCGGTGTTCGAGTCCGAGAGAGTGCAACGTACAGCCGCTGATCCGGGATCCGTAGAGGATCCGATCCGGACTGGGCGTCGATGACACCAGAGGCGCGAGCAGGGGCTCGAGCGCAGAAGCCCCTCCATCGAGGACTACCAGCACTTCTCGTGGTCCGGCCGGTAGATTGGCCCGAATGGCATTCGAAGCACACCCCGTCACGAAGGAGCGGTGGCCCGACCTGGTCGAGCTGTTCGATCGGCCCATCGTCCGAGCCTGCTTCTGCATGTTCTACCGGAAGACCGGAGCGGGCACCGGCGTCGGCCTGAAGAACCGGCAGGCGATGAAGGACCTGGTGGACCGGGGCACCGTGCCGGGGCTCATCGGATACGAGAACGGCGTCCCGGTCGCATGGGTTTCGCTCGGGCCCCGAGAGGACTACGCGAAGCTCCGCCGGTCCCCTGTCATGAAGCCCGTGGACGACCGACCGGTGTGGTCCATCGTGTGTTTTTTCGTCGACCGGACGGCCCGTGGCCGGGGCCTGTCAGAGAGGATGCTCCGGGCGGCCGTGGACTACGCACGGTCGTGCGGCGCCCGCCTCGTGGAGGCCTATCCGGTGGACAAGGACGAACGAAGCCACCCGGATGTCATGTTCTTCGGCGCGATGTCCATGTACGACCGCGCCGGGTTCCGGGAAGTGGCCCGGCGGAGGCCCACCCGGCCGGTGGTGCGCAAGACGCTTCGACCCGGAAGCTCCGTTTCAAGTTGACGTCGGCATTCATGGCCCGGGCTTCGGCGGCCCTCCCGCCGCCAACCCAGGGAGCCGACTGGGGCCGGATAGGTGGGCCCTGGTCGGCGCCTCACACGGTGATGACGACCTTGCCGCGTGCGTGGCCTTCGTGCAGATACCGGATGGCGTCGGGGACCTCGGCCAGCGGGTACGTCCTGTCGATGACGGGCGTGACCTTGCCTGCCTCGATGAGCTCCTTGAGCACGACCAGGTCCTCGCCGTTCTGCTTCGCGATGAACGTGCCCATCTTCTGGCCCACGAACGGTGACCACATGAGCGCCCGGAGCTGGCGATCGATGCCTCCGAACCACCGTCCGCCCCCTTCGCCTCCGACGATGACAATGGTCCCCCCGGGGGCGAGGGCTCGCCGGAGGTGTGACACCGAACGGTTCCCCGCGATGTCGAGGATGAGGTCGTAGCGTTGCCCCGCCTCCGCGAAGTCGTCGCGCGTGTAGTCGATGACGTCGTCCGCGCCGATCGATTGGACCAGGTCCACCTTCGTCGTGCTGCACACGCCGGTGACGTGGGCTCCGAACGCCTTGGCGATCTGCACCGCGAACGTCCCCACGCCGCCCGCCGCGCCGATGATCAGCACCTTCTGCCCCGGCTGAACCTTTCCCTTGTCGCGAACAGCCTGGAGCGCGGTGGAGCCGGTGGTGGGAACGGTCGCCGCCTGCTCGAAGGTGAGGTTCGCCGGCTTGGGCGCAACCTTGTTCTGTCGAGCGGTCGCGAACTCGGCGAAGGAGCCGTCGCACGTGCCGAACACCTCATCGCCCGGCTGGCACTGCGTGACATCCTTGCCGACGGTCTCGACGCGACCTGCGACATCCTGGCCCCGGACGCGGGCTTTCGGCCCCCGGAGCCCGAAGGCCAGGCGACCCAGGTACGGAAGGCCCGTCATGACGTGCCAGTCCCCGATGAATGCGCTGGCCGCGTGAACGCGGAGCAACACGTCGCCGCTGCCGACCACCGGCTTGTCGATGTCCCTGAGCTCCAGGACATCGGGTGAGCCGTACGTGTCCTGGACGATTGCCTTCATGGTGGCTCTCCTCCTGGCTGGGAAGCAAATAGCACGCCAACGATGGCATCCTTGAACCCCCCCACTCCCTCGTGCATAGCGTACGACCCTGACACCCTGACACGGCATCAATTGTGCCCCGGGCGGGCAGTAGGGTGACGGGTCAACTCCGACGACGGAAACCGGCCCCCAAGACAACGGAGCGATCGGACAAACGATCAGGTCGTCTACCAGGCCAGATCGGCTCGAATTCGTCAAGACTCCGTCGAACGAATCGGGCGTGTGAACGGTGTGGCCTTCCGCCCGGAGGCGGCCCGCGAACTCGCGAACCGCCGGACGCAGACCGGGCTTGCGCTCATCGAAGACGCCGGACATTTCGGAGCGTTCACCCATCCGGAGCAGTTCCTTACCGAGCTCCTCACGCCCGCCCGCCCGCTCGCTTCCGCGGTCAGCCCTCGGCCTCGCGCTGACCAACCGACGAAGGCGCCTAACCTGGTACCCAGACGCCATCCCAGGAGGTAGCCGTGCGAGCGTTCGACGCGTTCAAGGACCAGCTTCCCGACATCGATCCCGACGAGACCGCAGAGTGGATCCAGTCCCTCGACGACCTGATCGACGAGTCCCCGGGCCGGGCGGGGTTCATCCTGCGCCGGATCATGCACCACGCCCGGTCCCGGCGGGTCGGCGTGCCGTCGATGGTGTCAACCCACTACATCAACACGATCTCCCCGGAGGAGGAGCCCTATTTCCCGGGGGACGAGGAGCTGGAGCGGCGGATCCGCCGCCTGATCCGGTGGAACGCCGCGGCCATGGTCACCCGGGCCAACAAGCACTACGAGGGCATCGGAGGACACATCTCCACGTACGCTTCGGCGGCCTCGCTGTACGAGGTGGGGTTCAACCACTTCTTCCGGGGCGGGGACGTCGAGGGTGGGCGGGACCTGATCTACTTCCAGGGCCACGCGGCTCCCGGCATCTACGCCCGGGCCTTCCTGGAGGGCCGGCTGTCGAGGGAGCAGCTCGACTCGTTCCGTCGCGAGACAGGCGGAGGCGGCCTGTCCTCCTACCCCCACCCCCGACTCATGCCCGAGTTCTGGGAGTTCCCCGCGGTGTCGATGGGTCTGTCCCCCATCAACGCGATCTACCAGGCCCGGTTCAACCGCTACCTCCAGGCCCGGGGCATCAAGGACACCTCCCGCCAGCGGGTGTGGTGCTTCGTCGGCGACGGCGAGATGGACGAGCCCGAGTCCATGGCCGCGCTGTCCCTGGCCTCCCGGGAGTCCCTGGACAACCTGATCTTCGTGGTGAACTGCAACCTCCAGCGCCTGGACGGGCCGGTCCGCGGCAACGGCAAGATCATCCAGGAGCTGGAGTCGGTGTTCCGCGGCGCCGGCTGGCACGTGATCAAGGTGGTGTGGGGCCGAGAATGGGACGAGCTGTTGGCCCGGGACCACGACGGCGTGCTGGTCCACAAGATGGACACCACCCTGGACGGGGAGTTCCAGAAGTACGCGGTGGAACCGGGCGATTACATCCGGGAGCACTTCTTCGGGCCGGACCCCCGGCTCAGGGAGCTCGTCAAGCATCTGTCCGACGATGACCTGCGGAAGCTCCGCCGGGGGGGCCACGACTACCGCAAGCTGTATGCGGCCTATGGCACGGCGGTCGAGCTCACCGGCGCGCCTGTGGTGATCCTGGCCAAGACCGTCAAGGGGTGGGCCTTGCCCAGCTCGTTCGAGGCGCGCAACGTCACCCACCAGATGAAGAAGCTGTCGGTGGAAGAGCTCAAGGTGTTTCGGGACCGCCTGGAGCTCCCCATCAGGGACGAGGAGCTGGAAGCGGGCGAGCCTCCGTACTACCACCCAGGGGTGGACTCCACGGAGATCCAGTACATGCTGGCCCGACGCCACTCGCTGGGCGGGTTCGTGCCGGAGCGCACCGTGGTCCCGGTCGAGCTTTCGGTCCCTTCGGGGAGCTTGTGGGACCAGTTCGCGGAGGGATCGAGGCAACCGGCGTCCACAACCATGGCGTTCGTCCGCCTCCTCCGAGACCTCATGCGGGACGAGAAGGTCGGGAACCGCGTCGTGCCGATCATCCCCGACGAGGCCCGCACGTTCGGCATGGAATCGCTCTTCCCCAAGTTCAAGATCTACGCGGCCCACGGGCAGCTGTACGAGCCGGTGGACGCCAAGCACCTGCTCGCCTACGTCGAGTCCGCGGACGGGCAGATCCTGGAAGAGGGGATCACCGAGGCCGGGTCCATGGCCATGTTCACCGCGGCCGGAACGTCCTACGCCACCCACGGCGAGCCGATGCTCCCCTTCTTCTCCTTCTACTCGATGTTCGGGTTCCAGCGGATCGGAGACCTGATCTGGTCCTTCGCCGACCAGCGCGGCCGGGGGTTCCTGCTGGGGGCCACTCACGGGCGGACCACGCTGAACGGGGAGGGACTCCAGCACGAGGACGGCCACTCGCTGCTCCTGGCCACCACCAACCCGGCCTGCCTGGCCTATGACCCGGCCTTCGCCTACGAGGTCTCAACCATCGTCCGGGACGGCCTCCGGCGCATGTACACCGACGGGGAGGACATCTTCTACTACCTGGCGCTGTACAACGAGCCATACCCCCAGCCCCAGATGCCTCCGGACTGCGAGGAGGGAATCGTCCGCGGCCTGTACCGGTTCCGGGAGGGACCGAACGAGGGCAAGAGGCACCAGGCCCAGCTGCTGGGCTCGGGCCCGCTGGTGAACGTGGCCCTGAGGGCGCAACGGATGCTGGCCGAAGACCACGACGTGTCGGCCTCGGTGTGGAGCGCCACGTCCTACCAGCAACTCCGGGCCGATGCCCTGGAGGCGGAGCGATGGAACCGGCTCCACCCGGGCGAGACCAAGCGCGAGCCCTACCTCCACCGGGCGCTTGGACCGCCCGAGGGACCGGTGATCGCGGTGTCGGACTCGATGAGGGCGGTCCCGGACCAGATCGCCCGGTGGGTGCATCAGCCGTTCGTGTCGCTGGGGACCGATGGGTTCGGACGGTCGGATACGAGGGAGGCGCTGCGAGGGTTCTTCGAGATCGACGCGGAGCACATCATCGTGGCCACGCTCTCGGCGCTGGCGGAGATGGGCGAGGTCAAGCCGGAAAAGGTCTCCGCGGCGATCGACCACTTTGGCATCGCACCCGACCGACCGGCATCCTGGCTGGGGTGAGACCGCTCACGAGACGAGCAGGCTCGGCGATCCACTTTGACGGGTCCAAGTCTCGATTACTCCCCATCCGGTCGGCGGGGATTTCGTTGGCTCAGCATCACAAAGACACCCTCGAGGACACGCGTGGCAATGCGGTCGAGCCCGCGAACCGGGAGGCGCCCGCGGGACCAGCGCGGGACAGACACCCCGAAACCCCGTCCGCTGAACACCGGAAAGGGCCAGTGACCTGCAGTTTTGCGTTTGCCCCCCGGGGGGAGTCGGACCAGACCTGCGACGCTTGGTGCGGCTTCGGCAGCGGTTGTCCCTGCGTCGAAGGGTGCGTCCAGACCGGCCTTGAGCGGCTCAGCCGGCGACTGCGCCGTCGCCGGGTAGCCCGGGCGTGTTACCAGGCCCGGGCCCCCTCAGAACCGGACTGTTGAACTCACCGAAGTACCGGTGACGAACCCAGCGCCTCGACTTGTTCGGATGGGCATGCCTGGCCCACTTGTAGGTGAGCTTCCACATGTAGCTGTCCAGCGCGGAGAACACCTCGCTGGACACCACCGTCCGGTAGTAGGCCGACCACCCCCGCACGACGGGGGTGAGCCGTCGCAGCACCGCAGGTGCGTTCGCCCCTCGCAGGGCGCGTACCTCGGTCCGCAGCCGTTCCCGGATCCGTCTCACGGGCCGCCTTGCTCGGTCTGATCAGGAGCTTGCCGGCCTGTCGGCGGACGGTGAACCCCAGGAAGTCGAAGCCCTCGTCGAGGGTGACGATTGCCGTCTTGTCCTCGTTGAAGGCAAGGCCCCTGGGCGCCGGCCAGCCGGCAAGGCGCGCCTTGACCTGCTCCGCCTCGTCCCTGGAGTGGCACAGGGCGACGAGGTCGTCGGCGTACCTGATGAGCACCGGGGAGCCCGCCACCGCGTCCCGGGCGTCCATGCCCGTTTGCTGGTAGCGGACCCCGGCGGCCTGCTCCATCCCGTGCAGGGCCACGTTGAGCAGCAACGGGCTCGCCACCCCGCCCTGGGGAGTTCCCTCCTCGGTCGGGGTGAACCAACCGTCCTCGATCACGCCCGCCTTCAGCCACCCGGCGATGAGTTCCCTGGCGGGGAACGTGCCGAGCTGGCCGAGGAGGTGGGAATGGTCGATCCGGTCGAACGCCGCCGCCAAGTCGGCGTCGAGCACCCACCGGCGCTTGGGGTTGGCACCCCGGCGACCCGGAAGATGGCCTCGATCGCGTCATGGCAGCCACGGCCGGGCCGAAACCCGTAGGACCTCGGCTCGAACCGTGCCTCCCACTCGGGCTCCAGGGCATTGACGACCCGTGCTTGGAGCACCCGGTCAACGACCACCGGGACGCCGAGCGGGCCCGCTTGCCCGCGGTGCCCTTCTTCGGGATGTACACCCGCTTGACCGGACGGGCCGTCCACGGTTCGGCCAGGCGCTGGACCCAGGCGACCAACTCGGCCTTGTCCTCGGGTCGCAGCACCACCTCCCCGTCGACACCCGCCGTCTTGCGGCCAGCGTTTCGCTCCGTCACTCGCCGCACGCTCAGGAGCGTGTTGGCGCGGGAACGGAGCATCAGCTTCTGCAGGTTGCGGACCCGCTTGAGGTCCCCGGCGTGCGATGCCGTGAAGATCGGTTGCCGTAGACGCCGTACGGTTCGCTCGGCGGCCCCCCAGTCCACCGCGTGCCAGTCGAGGGTCCCGTCCTCCGGTCCGTTCACCACGCCGGGCCCTTCCGCGGCCGAAGCCGTTTCCCGGGCCGTCATGGCGTCCAACTTGTCCTTCGGTTCCGGTGTCTCGTCATCGGTTTCCGCACAGGCTCACCTGACCCGCGTCAGCACCCTTTCGGGTCGGGCACCAAGTCCCTATCCGGCCAGTTGTCCGGGAGGACCGGCGGAGGGGCCGGCCATGATGTCCCGGGTTTGCTGCTGCCTTTCGGCCGCCGGCGTTCGCTTCTCGGGTCATCCCTTCCCGCCGGGGGGTTCCGCCTTCCTTGCGGTCGGCCTACCGGGCGCGCCACCGTGCCCGGACCCCGTCGGGATTCCCACGTTCCGCACGTGCGAGTTGCGACCGGGGTGGGTGCCTCCTGTACCCCGGGGACGGCGGTGCTCCCCCGGCCGGCGTGATGTGGCCGGCCGGCGCCTGCCGCTTCGCAGCGGCCAGTCCCTGCACCCCGCTGGTTCGTCCCATCGGCGGGGCCTGGATTAACGAGGCATCAACGGAGGTTCACGCGATACACCCGTCCGGCCTTGCCCGTCGGGTGTGGCCCCCGGATGGAACGGGAGCCCTTGGGCTTTCTCCCTGAGCTCCGCACCCCGCCGTTGCCAGCGACGCACGTCAGGGCGGGCCCGAGCCTTGAGCACGGGCTCGGAACTACGCTGCCGCCATCCGCGGCCCTCCTTCCCGCGAGTTCACTCGCTTCTCGTGCGACTTCGTGTCGCAACATCACTCGTCCATCAGGGCTGCCGGACAGCTTCGAGAGTAGAACTGCCCGATGAGGTCGGCCCGCACCGCGGGATCGGCCTCTCTACACGTGGAGGAGGTCACGACGAGCGCCCAGCGGGAGCGCCCTCAGGCTTACGAACCGAGGCCTCTTCCTACACGGTGTGACGGGGGGTATCGGGCGGCGGCGTCGTAGCAGGTGTGCCGCATCCACTCGGCCGACGAAGGCGAGTCGGGTAGCGACGACGGGTCGTTCGGCCTCATCGGAAAGGCAACCCTTCGCCCGCATTGAGTGTTCTATTGATGTCGTGACGGAACAGTGCACGGCCACGGCCACGCCGGTGGCAAACGACGCGCTGCGTATCGCGTTCGATCGACACGCCGCCGCGTTGCTTCGGCTGTGCACCGTGCTCACCGGGCGACGCCAAGAGGCTGAGGATCTCGTGCAGGAGGCGTTCGTGCGGCTGGCACCCAAGGTCGGGCGGCTGGGCGAAGAGACCACCTGGCCCTATCTACGCCGCATCGCCCTCAACCTGTGGAAAAACCGCCTCAGGCGGATCGCCATCGAGGCCCGCGTCCGCATGCGAGGCGACGTCGATCCTCCGTCGACGGCCTCGCCCCTCGAGGAGCGAGACAGGGTCTGGAGAGCCGTTCTCCGGCTGCCGACGAGGCAACGCGCCTGCCTGGTCCTCCGGTATTACGAGGACCTCACCGAGCGCGAGGTGGCGGCCGTGCTGGGCTGCTCGGTGGGGACGGTCAAGAGCCAGTCGGCGAAGGCCCTGGCTCGGCTGAAGGAGGTTCTGGGGCATGCGGATTGAGAACCTGGTGAGGGACAGCCTCCGCGGATCCGCGGGGAGGGGCGGTGAAGAGGCGCCACCCGAGCACCTATGGGAGGGGATCGAGCGCGGCGTCCACCGTGCACGGCGCCGTGAAACCACGGCCCGGGTGGCCGCGGCAGCCTTCAGCCTCCTGATCGTCGTGGGCACCGTCGCCTGGCTTGCCGTTGCCTTCACCGGCTCCGGTCGCAAAGCGTCGACAGGTGCCCCCGAGCTCTCGGTGCGAGACGTGCGGGTCTTCGGGGTGCCCGGGGAGGTCAAGATCTACGGGCGGGCGTGGAACCGGTCCGGTCGGGCCGTCGGAGTGGCCCTCGTGTGCACCGTACTCGACGGATCCGGACACGTCATTGGCACGGCGACTGGATCGGTGCCCTATGTCCCGCCACGGGCGTCGACTGCCTTCGGACCGCTCGGGGACCAGGTCCATGGCGTGCCTTCGTCGGCCCGCTGCACCGCCAGACCGATCGCCGCCGTCTCACCCGCCCCCTCGCCGGCGGCGCGGTTGGTCTTCCAGCCGAGCCTCGTTTCGTTCTGGGATGCAAGCCACGGCATCGCGGCGGGGCCGTTCGGCAACAGTTCTTGCTATCCAACCTGCACCGGCATGGTCCAGGTCACAGAGGATGGAGGGCGAACCTGGCGCGTATCCCTCCGGGGTGGCGACCATATCTACGACGCGTCGGTAAGTGGATCTAGGGATGCGTGGATCCTCGCCGGCCCCTGCGGCATGGGCACCTGCACTATCGACGTGCTGTTCTCTGGTGACGGCGGCCGGACCTGGACCAAGCGATCGGCAGGGGACCTGAAGCAGGTCTCGTTCGTCTCGGCCGACGAGGGGTGGGGGGTGGGGAATTTCTTCCCCAACGGATCTCAGCGGCTTGAGCGGACGACCGACGGCGGACGGACCTGGCATTCGCGAGCGGTGCCGTGCCCGCGCGAAGTCCGCACGGCCACAGATGTCTCCTTCGTCGGTCCCGCTCACGGCTGGCTGCTCTGCACCGGCGAGGGCGGAGCGGGAAACGAGGGCCGGGCGATCCTGGAGACGACCGATGGAGGAGGCACGTGGAGCACGGTGGCCGAGGCGATCGGAGGACCGGCCTCTGGTGGCCTTACGACCTCCGGCTATCCGAACGGAATCTCGTTCCTTCCTGACGGGCACGGATGGATGTGGGCCGATCGGGGTGTGGGGCTCGAGATGACGACCGACGGCGGCCATTCCTGGCACATCGTGGGAATCGTCCCCAACGGCGCGGACGAGTCGATGGGCTCGGCCTGGTTCCTGTCGGACACCGCCGGACTCGCCATCCTTTCCAACGGAAACAGCCAGGCGAATCAACTGATCCAGACGTTTGATGGTGGCCAGACTTGGCGAGCCATCCACGCCTGGCCCTACTAGCTGCGCCGCCGAGCTGGGCGCGTTCCCTCATCAGGCGGACGTGCCGAAGCCGGCGAGGGCAACGACTCCGACGATGAGTGACACGAGGATCAAGGTGATGGCCGTAGTCGTCAGCACCACCAGGCCAGCGAACATCGCCACGATGGGAAACTCCCTACGGCCGACGAAGTAACCGCAACTCGCGATCGTCGTATATGGGAGCAGTCCGAGACCCGTGGCTGCGAAGGGCCTGCCGCCGCTGGAGAACAACAGCGAGGTGCCCGACAATGCAGCCCTAGTCTAGTCTAGTGAAGCATCCCGGAGTGAACAACCCCACCAGCCACCCGGCCGTGACCAGCTCGGCAGCGAGATGCGCGACGAGCTCTGCGTGCGTGCGAACATCCCGATTCCACGCCCCGCGCCTCAGATCGTTCGTCCACCATCCCCCCATCAAGAGGCCAACGGCGATGCAGTAGACGGCGATGGAGCCGTTCACCGCTGCCCCGCGCGATTGCCGTAAGGCAGCGTCGGGCTGGCCCTACCGACCGGCCCGACCGAGCTCGATCCGCAGGAGCCACCATCGATCCTCCGTTCAGACGCCGAGTCGAGTCGGCGACGGCCAGTGCAGCCACACGAGCGCCACCAAGAATGAGGCGTTCACGACTGTGATGAACCCGAGCCACGGGTTGAAATACAGGTTCTCCCGGCTTCTCCGTGGGTGACTGATACCCTGCGCACGCCTTCCCCCCTGGCCTCGAGGAGGAGATGGCGTGCGGGACGTCGAGCTGTACCAGCATCTGCTTGGAGTGACCGCGCCGTGGACGGTGGACCGGGTTGAGCTCTTCGTCGCCGAGCAGCGCGTGGACGTGTGGGTCGAGCACCCGGCGGGGACGCGCTGGTCGTGCCCGGAGTGCAGTACGGAGCTCGCGGCCTACGACCACGCCGAGGAGCGGAGCTGGCGGCATCTGGACTCGTGCCAGTTCATGACCTTCCTGCACGCCCGGCCGCCCCGGGTGCGCTGTCCGTCCCACGGCGTCCTGCAGGTCGCCCTGCCCTGGGCGGAGCCCAGGAGCCGCTTCACCGCGCTGTTCGAGCGCCTGGCGATCGACGTGCTGAAGGCCTGTGACGTCACCGGCGCGACGAGGATCCTGCGCATCTCCTGGGACGAGGCGTTCGGGATCATGGAGCGCGCAGTGGCGCGGGGCAAGGCAGCCAAGGGGCCGGGCGTCCCTGCGCGCATCGGGGTGGACGAGAAGGCCGCCGCGAAGGGCCACACCTACCTGACGCTCGTGACCGACCTCGACGCCGGCACCGTGGAGTACATCGCCGACGAGCGCACCACCGCCAGCCTGGACGGCTACTTCGAGCCGCTCAGCGTCGAGCAGCGTGCTTCGATCTCCGCGGTGGCCATGGTCATGTGGCAGCCCTATGTCAACTCGGTGCTCGCCCATCTGCCGGGTGCCTCCGACAAGATCGTCTTCGACCGGTTCCACATCATGGGGTACCTGGGCAAGGCCGTGGACACCGTGCGCAAGGGCGAGCACAAGGCGCTGCGTGAGGTCCCGGTCGGGATGGGAGGTGAGCTCCCGCGTCT
>WNFV01005166.1_pt1 | contig 15871 bp, 14 predicted proteins | sample 5400101 | NCBI WGS metagenome assembly WNFV01 (sample SAMN13153361, study PRJNA577476) | soil metagenome | isolation source: 115 cm soil or saprolite under grassland replicate 1 | place: USA:California | collected 2016-06-15
GGGGGTCATCCTGGTCGCGGCGACCAACCGTCCCGACGTTCTCGACCCCGCGCTGCTCCGACCCGGCCGTTTCGACCGCCGCGTCGTGGTGGACCGGCCGGACCTTCGGGGCCGAGAGCAGATCCTGAAAGTCCATACACGCTCGACCCCGCTCTCGGAAAACGTTGACCTCGCGATCATCGCGCGCGGCACACCGGGTTTTTCCGGCGCCGACCTCGCGAACCTCGTCAACGAGGCGGCTCTGAACGCGGCGCGGTTCAACAAGAAAAAAGTCGAGATGATCGATTTCGAGTACGCGAAGGACAAGGTGATGATGGGTCCCGAGCGCAAATCGATGATCATGACCGAAGAGGAAAAAAAGAACACCGCTTACCACGAGGGCGGCCACGCTCTCGTCGCGGCGATGCTTCCGGATGCCGATCCGATCCACAAGGTCACGATCATTCCGCGCGGTCGGGCGCTCGGAGTGACGATGCAGCTCCCGATCGAGGACAAGTACTCGCACACGAAGGAGTACCTCGAGGCGACGATCACGGTCATGATGGGCGGCCGGATCTCCGAAGAGCGGTTCCTCGGCCACATGACGACCGGAGCGGGAAACGACATCGAGAAGGCGACCGATCTCGCCCGGAAGATGGTCTGCGAATGGGGCATGAGCGAGTTGGGTCCCCTGACTTTCGGGAAGCCGGAGGGCGAGATCTTCCTCGGGCGGGATTTCGGCCGCACACAGGACTATTCGGAGTCGACCGCGAACCAGATCGACGCCCAGGTCAAGAAGATCGTGACGGAGGCTTACCAGCGGGCGGAGAAGATCGTCACCGATCACGAGAAGGTCATGCACCGGCTCGCCCGGACCCTCCTCGAGAAGGAGGTCTTGGACGGCGAGGAAGTCCTTCAGATCATCGCCGAGGAGACGGGGGCCGACATCTCCAAACTGCGCAAGTCCGGTCCGCCGCGACCCCCGATCGTGACGCCGCCCGGAGCTCCCGAAGTCGCCGACGACGTCGGTCCTCTAGTGCCCGAACCGGCTTGAGCTGGGCTCAACGCTCCTTCCAGGAATCGACCTCGATGCCTCCCGTTTCGAGGGAATTCCGCGTTGATCCCATGACGATCGCGGAGATCTTCCTCCGCGAATTCGATGGCGAGATGGCGACGACGCGGAGCTTGCTCGAGCGCGTGCCGTCGGACCGCCTCGACTGGCGGCCCCATCCGAAATCCATGACCTTCAAGGATCTCGCCGGCCACGTCGCGGAGCTCGCCCGATGGGGCGTGGCCATCGACGAGGGCACCTTCGAGGTCGGTACGCGCCGGTTCCCGGACTACCAGTCGGTCGGCCAGCTCGTCGCCCGATTCGACGAGAACGTCGCCACGAGCCGCGCCTCGATCGCGCGTAAATCCGACGAGGACCTGCGCGAGCGCTTCACAGTCACGCGGGATGGAACGGTCGACTTCCAGATGTCGAAGGCGAGCCTGCTGCGCCGCGTCTTTCTGAATCACCTGATCCATCACCGCGGCCAGCTCTCGGTCTACCTGAGACTGAACGACGTCCCGTTGCCGCCCATTTACGGACCCTCGGCGGACGAGGGGTAGAGCAGGAGATCGTTCTAGACTCTCGGCGTGGTGTCGGCCGATCTCGTCTTTCCAGCCTCCAGCTCTGAGTCGCTTCGCGAAATCGCTGCCTGGGACGGTTTTCGTTCGGCGACTCTTCCCCCCTCCGAGTTCCCGGTCGACGTCCTTCGCTTCGAGGGCTCCTCCTCCCCTCCCATCGTCCTCTCGCGTGCCCGGCGCGCCGAGAGCCTGAAGGCGCTTCCCGCGAGCCTGCGCGAGCGCGCTCTTCAGGCGTTCGCGCGCGCGGAACGTCCCCGGACCTTCCTCTCTCTCGCGCGCGGACGGCGGCTCGATCTGTTCTCGAGCCCGGCCGTGATGGGCGTCGTGAACGTGACCCCGGACTCCTTCTCCGACGGCGGGCTGTACTTCGACGAAGGGCGGGCGGTCGAGCGGGCGCTCGAGATGTTCGAAGAGGGCGCCGCTCTTGTGGACGTCGGCGGCGAATCCACGCGGCCGCCCGCCTACGGACCGGCGGCGACCGTCCCGGCCGAGGAAGAGATCGCGCGAGTCGTTCCGGTCGTCGAAGGAATTCGCCGGGCGTCCGATTGCCCCGTCTCGATCGACACGCGCAAGGCCGCGGTGGCGCGCGCCGCCCTCGCGGCGGGCGCAGACCTGGTCAACGACGTTTCTGCTCTTCGCTACGATCCGGAGATGCTGCCCGTCCTCCTCGAGGAGGATGCCGCAGTCCTGCTCATGCACATGAGGGGGACCGATCCCTCGACGATGCAGGCCGACACCTCCTACACGCATCCCGTTGCCGACGTCGCCTCGGAGCTCGCGAGCGCCGCCTCGAAGGCGATCGAGGCAGGCGTGGCGGCAGACCGGATCGCGGTCGATCCCGGCCTGGGCTTCGGAAAGAGCCTCGAGGGCAACCTCGTCCTCCTTCGATACCTCGCCGCGTTCCGCTCGCTCGGCTTCCCTGTCGCCGCCGGCGCCTCCCGGAAGGCATTCGTCCGGCGTTTTTCCGGAGTCCCCGACGACGCCCCGGTGCGGGATCGGCTGCCCGGTTCGCTCGCGGCGCTCGGCGCTGCGCGCGCGGCCGGAGCAGCCGTTGTGCGAGTCCATGACGTGGCGGAGTCCGTCCGATTCCTGAAGCTGCTCGATGCGATCGAAAGCCCGACCGCGCGCCAGCCGGCCGGGGCGGCGGTGCGGTGATCGACTCCCTCTCGGCGCGCTTCGGCTCGCTCTCCCATTTCTCCTTCACCTGGCGCGACGCGGTCGACATCGTCATCGTCGCCCTCGTCGTCTACTTTCTCCTGCGGCTGATCCGCGGAACGCGCGCCGTACAAATGGTGTTTGGCCTGATCGCGGTGCTCGTCGTCTACTGGATTTCCGTTGTGCTGAAACTGGTGGCGCTGCGAACCGTTCTCACGGCGCTCATCTTTTACCTACCGTTTGCGATCATCGTCCTCTTCGCGTCCGAACTACGGCGAGCGCTCGCGGCCTTCGGGCGGACGCCGTTCTTCTCTCTCTTCTCTGGCTACCGCGCCGAGGAGACCGTCTCCGACCTCGTGCTTGCGGCGACCTCGCTGTCGACCCGCCGGATCGGCGCGCTGATCGTGCTGGAGAGGCGCGAAGGTCTGAAGACCTACATCGAGAACGGCGTGCCGGTCGACGCGGCGATCTCGTACGACCTGCTGGTCAACCTCTTCGCTCCCGGTACGCCGCTCCACGACGGCGCCGTCATCATTTCGCGCGAGCGGGTTGCCGCTGCGGCCTGTTTTCTCCCGCTGTCGCTCAAGGAAGGGCTCTCGAAACGGTTCGGGACCCGCCACCGCGCGGCAATCGGCGTGACCGAGGAGACCGATGCGCTCGCGATCGTCGTGTCCGAAGAGCGCGGCACGATCTCGCTCGCCCGCGACGGCCAGTTGATCGAGGACCTCGACGGAAAGTCGCTTCGAGATCTCCTCTACCGCGACTTCGCGGCGAGCGCTTAGGAGGAGGGAAAAAGTGGCTCGCCGGCGGTTCTTCTTCCGAAACCTGGGGCCGAAGATCCTCGCGCTCGCCATCGCGCTCGCCGTGTGGTTCGCCCTCTCCGGCGAAAGGCGGGAGCGGATCTCCGAGCGCAGCTACCGGATCCCGCTTTCGCTCGTGAATATCCCGGCCCGGACGATCGTCGCCTCGCCGCTCCCGGGCGCGGTCGATGTCCGGGTCCGCGGACCCTTCACGGCGCTTCGAGGGTTGGAGCCCGAGAAGCTCGAGGCCGTGATCGACCTCTTAAACGCCACACCGGGAGAAAAGGTCTACCGGCTCGCCCCCGAGGACATCAACGTCCCGCCGGAAGTGGAAGTCATCGCCCTCTCCCCCGGCGAAGTGCGCGTCGTGCTGGACAACGTGGCCGAAAAGCTGCTCCCGATCGTGCCCGCCCTCTCCGGCGAGGTCGCCGCGGGCTCGCAGGTCGTGGACGTCAGCGTGGAACCGAGAGTCGCGCGCGTGATGGGGCCCGCGACCGCGCTCGGAAAGATGACGGGCATCGGGACCGAGCCGGTCTCTCTCGCGAACCGCGCCGCGACTTTTTCGGCCACGACGACGGTTCTGCCGGACGCGCCGGGCGTGCGGGTGCGCCAGGGACAGGTCGTCAACGTGACCGTGCGGATCGGCCCGGCTCCGGCGAAGACCCCCACCGAGACCGCAGGCGCCGTCGCGCGTTGAAGCTCTTCGGGACCGACGGATTGCGGGGTCGCGCGGGAGTCTTCCCTCTCGATCCGCGCTCGCTCCGGACGGTCGGACGGGAGGTCGGTGCGAGCGTGCGCCGGGACGGGGGGTACTCCGTCGTCCTCGGAGGCGACACGCGCGAGTCGACGCCGGCGATGGCGGCGGAGCTGGCGTCGGGTTTGGAAGATTCGGGCTGCGCGGTGGCGTCGGCCGGCGTCGTTCCGACTCCCGCCGTCGCCGAGCTCACCCTCGCTCTCCGAGCCGGCGCGGGAATGTCCGTTTCGGCGTCGCACAACCCATTCGAGGACAACGGCGTGAAGGTGTTCGGGCGTGACGGGCGCAAGTGGCCGGATGAGAAAGAGGAAGCGCTCGAAGAGAGGCTCCTGGCTCTTCCGCCTCTCTCGCCGGGAGAGGGCCCGAGTGAGAGGGGATCTTTACCGCCCCGGCCCGTGGATCCCTCGCTCGCCGAAATCTACCTCGAACGGCTCCTCTCACGGTTGCCCAACTGCCCGCGCGAAATCGCGGTGCTCCTCGACGCCGGAAACGGCGCGGCGTACCGCCTCGGGCCGGAAGCTCTCTCGCGCGCCGGCTGCCGGGTCACGCCGATGGCGGACCACCCCGACGGAAGAAACATCAACGAAGAGTGCGGAGCGATGCACCCCGACGGAATGGCCCGCGAGACCCGCGGCGTCGGAGCCGACATGGGGGTGGCGCTCGACGGCGACGCGGACCGCGCGATCTTCGCCGACGAAAGCGGCCGGCTCTTGGACGGCGACGACGTCCTCTGGATCGTCGCGCGGCGCTGGAAGAAAGAGGGCCGGCTCGCCGGAGGGGGCGTCGTGGGGACGGTGATGTCGAACTTCGGCCTCGAGCGGGCGCTCGCCCGCGAAGGCGTCCCGTTTCATCGCGCGGCAGTCGGCGACCGCAACGTCGCGGCGCTCATGGAGGAAACCGGGGCGGACCTCGGCGGGGAGACTTCCGGTCACATCCTTTTTGCCCCGCTCTCTCCCGCGGGGGACGGCATCCAGACGGCACTCGTCCTGGCTTCGATTCTCTCGGACGCCGCCCGGCCTCTCTCGCAGCTCGCGACACTCGAGAAGAGCCCCCAGGCGCTGCGCAACGTGCGCGTTTCGCGCCGCGAGCCGCTCGAAGGCTCCTCCGAGCTCTCCCGGGCGATCGCGCGGGCGAAGGAGCGCTTCGGTGACCGGGGCCGCGTGTTCCTGCGTTACTCGGGAACGGAGCCGCTCTTGCGCATCCTGGTCGAGGGGGACGACGAGAAGGAGGTCAAGTCGATCGCGGACGAGCTCGAGGTGGCCGCCCGCGACTCGTTTCCCGTCGCGGGCCACTGAGGTCCGGCTCCGGCGCTACCTCTCGATTTCGGGAATCGGCTCCCCGGTCACGTTGGGCTCCTGAAAAATGAGGCCGGTCCCCGAGATCGGAAGGAGCGCCGTGTGGTTGCGCTCGCCGATCTCGAGGCGCACCTCGTAATAGCCGTGCGGCGAGATCGCGACAAGGGTCGCCGGCCTGTTCTTGAGCTCGAGGATCGGGGAGTAGACGACGACCCGCGCGGGAATTTCCACGGCTAGGTTCCTCCTTCGAGGATCGCGAGCATCTCGTCCCACGTGACGGTCGAAACACCGAGCGCCCTCGCTTTTTCGAACTTCGAGCCGGCGGCCTCTCCGGCGAGGACGTAGTCCGTCTTCTTCGACACGGAACCGGAGATCTTCGCTCCCGCCGCCTCGAGCCGACGCGCCGCCTCCTCCCGGGTCACGCCGGGCAGCACTCCTGTGAGAACGACGGTCTTCCCGGCGAGCGGACCGTCCGACGGCGGCCGGCCCCGTCTCGAAAGGAAGTTGACCCCCCGGCTCCGGAGCTTCTCGACGAGCTCGCGATGGCGAGAATGCGAGAACCAGGCGGCGATCGCAGAGGCGGTGTTCGGACCGACCTCGTCGACGCTCTGAAGCTCCTCCTCGCTCGCCGCCGCGAGCGCGTCCAGCGAGCCGAAGCGGCTCGCGAGTGTCGCTGCCGCCTTCTCCCCGACGTGCCGGATACCCAGCGCGAAGAGGAGCCGCGAGAGGTCGTTTTCCTTGCTGCGCTCGATCTCTTCGAGGAGATTCGCGGCGGACTTTTCGCCCCAACGCTCGAGGCGGGAAAGGTCGTCGGCCGCGAGAGCGTAGATCGAAGCGACGTCGGAGAGAAGACTCTCGCGCACCAGCTGATCGACCAGCTTCTCCCCGAGCCCTTCGATCCTCATGGCCCGCCGCGAGCAGAAGTGCCGCAGCGCCTCGCGCACCATCGCGGGACAGCCGGGATTGACGCACCGCGTGGCGACCTCGCCCTCCTCCCGAACGACCGGATCGCCGCAGACCGGACAGAATGTCGGCATCGCGAAGGGGATGCTGTCCGGCGGACGCATCTCCCGCACGACCCGGACGACCTTCGGGATCACGTCGCCCCCCTTTTCGACGACGACCGTGTCCCCCACCCGCACGTCCTTCCGCGCGAGGTCCTCGTAGTTGTGCAGAGTCGCGCGCTTCACCGTCGTGCCGGCGAGAACGATCGGGTCGAAGTGAGCGACGGGGGTCAGCGTTCCGGTCCGTCCGACCTGGACCGAAATCCGGCGGACGACCGTCGTCGCCTCTTCCGCCCGGTACTTGAACGCGAGCGCCCAGCGCGGCGACTTCGCGGTCGAGCCGAGCTCCGCCTGGAGGCCGCGGTCGTCCACCTTGACCACGACGCCGTCGGTCTCGAAGTCGAGATCCGCGCGCTCCTCCTCCCACCGGTCGACGAAGCTCCGGACTTCCTCGAAGGTGTCGCAGCGCTGCCAGTAAGGATGAGCGGGAAGACCGAGCTCTTGGATCCGCTCGAGGGTTTCGGCCTGTGTCGCCGGCAGGTTCCGGCTTTCGGCGATCGAGTACATCCACGCGGCGAGCCCCCGCTTCGCCGTGACCCGCGAGTCGAGGAGCCGGATCGTTCCCGACGCCGAATTGCGCGCGTTGGCGAACACCGGCTGGCCCGCGGCCTCCCGCTCGCGGTTCAGCTTCCGAAACACGGACCGGGGATAGAACACTTCTCCACGCACTTCGAGGGGGCCGGATTCGGAGACCCGCAACGGAATCGTACGGATCGTGCGGACGTTGTCCGTGACGTCCTCGCCGCGGAAGCCGTCGCCGCGCGTGGCGGCCCGCACGAGCACGCCTCCCTCGTAGCGGAGCGAGATCGATAGGCCGTCGATCTTGAGCTCCGCGACGTAGCCTGGCGGCTCCTCTCCCAGCACGCGGACGAGCCGGGCACGCCAGGCCTCCGCCTCCTCCCAGGAGTACGCGTTCTCGAGCGAGAGCATCGGGATGGCGTGCTCGACGGTCGCGAATCCTTCTGCCGGCTCGCCGCCCACGCGGCGCGTCGGCGAGTCAGCGGTCGCGAGATCGGGATGGAGACTCTCGATCGAGGCGAGCTCCGACATCAGCCGGTCGAACTCCGCGTCGGTGATCTCGGGCCGCGCCTCGACGTGGTAGAGCCTCTCGTGGCGGAGAATCTCGGCGCGCAATTCTTCCGCGCGCCGCGCGGGCTCGAGAGGGTCGGAACCCGCGTCGAGAGCGGCTTTTCTCATCGCTCGCCCATGCTACAGTCTGGCAGATGCCTCGGGCAAAGGGGAGAAGCGCGCTTCTCGCTCTCGCCGGATACGCGCTCGCCGCTCTCCTCGGCGCACGAGCGCACCTGACCGCCGCGCCGCTGACCCGACCGATTGCGTCGTACCAGATTTCGTGCCGGCTCGACACCGAGAAGAAAATCGTCGAAGGCACGGAGCTTCTGACCTGGACGAACACCACCGCGAAGCCGGCGCCGACGCTGCAGTTCCACCTCTACCTGAACGCGTTCCGCAACACGCTGTCGACGTTCTGGCGGGAGTCGGGCGGCGAGCACCGCGGCAACCGGCTGCCGGAGTCGTGGGGCTCGATCGAGCTTACGCGAATGACTCTGGCGGACGGGAGCGATCTCCTGCCCGCGCTCTCTTACATCTCGCCGGACGACGGCAATCCATACGACCGAACGGTCGCCGAGGTCCAGCTCCCGCGGGCGGTTGCTCATGGCGAGACGGTCTCGATCTCGATCGACTTCCGCTCTCGGCTGCCGCGGGTCTCCGCGCGCACCGGCTGGAAAGGCGACTTTTTCCTGGTCGGCCAGTGGTTCCCGAAGATCGCGGTTCTCCAGGAGAAAGGTTGGAACTGCCACCAGTTTCATGCCTCGAGCGAGTTCTTCGCCGACTTCGGTAACTACGACGTCTCGATCGACGTGCCGGCTCGCTATCGCGGCAAGGTGGGCGCGACGGGAGTCCGGGTCGAGGAGAGGAACCTTCCCGGCGACCGCGTGCTCGATCGTTTCCGGCAGGAGAGCGTTCACGACTTCGCCTGGACGGCGGACCCGGACTACATCGTCGTGGACGACGTTTTCCGCGAGCCCGGCGTGGCCGACACACAGATTCGTCTCCTCCTCCAGCCCGAGCACTCGAGCCAGCAGGGGCGATACCTCCAGGCGACGAAGACCGCCCTCTCCGGTTACGGCCGGGTGCTCGGCCCGTACCCGTACGACACGCTCACGGTCGTCGATCCGCCGTGGGGCGCAGGGGGCGCGGGAGGAATGGAATACCCCACGTTCATCACCGGCGGCACGCATCGGATGGCCCCCGCGAGCGTCCAGAGCCCCGAGGGGGTGACCATCCACGAATTCGGGCACCAGTACTTCTACGGCCTGCTTGCATCGAACGAGTTCGAAGAACCGTGGCTCGACGAGGGGTTCAACGAGTACATGGAGGACCGCGTCGTCGGCGCCGCTTACGGATCGAGTCATCCGGTACTCACCGCCTTCGGATTCCGGTTTCCGATCGGCATCGCCATCCATCGGCCGCTCGACACGAACCGGCGCTACTTCGGAGTCGCGACGGAGGACGTCCTCGCGTCTCCCGCGTGGAAGTTCCGGACGCGGACGGCCTACGGCGCGCACGTCTATTCGAAGACGGCGCTCGTGATGGCGACGCTCGAGCGGCTTCTGGGCACTCCGACGATGAACCGCGCGCTGCGCCTCTACGCGGACCGCTGGCGCTTCCGGCACCCGACGACGGCGGACTGGATCGCGGCCGTCCACGACGCGACCGGCCGGGACTACCGCTGGTTCTTCGACCGGACGTTCTTCTCCTCCGGCTCGGTCGACTATGCCGTCGAGGAGGCGAAGTCGGAAAAAGTCAGTCTGCCGAAAGGCCTGTTCGAGTCGGACGGCCGTTTGGTTGAGCAACCCCCTCGCGAGCTTGCGGCGGCGAAGGGCTGGCAGTCTGTCGTCACGGTCGCGCGCCGCGGAGAGGTCGCGATGCCGGTCGACATCGTTCTCAAGTTCGAAGGCGGCCATGTGTACCGGTCGGCCTGGGACGGCGAGGCGCGGTGGAAGCGCTTCCGGGTCGATCGTGGTCCCCGCCTCCTCGAAGCGATCGTGGACCCGAACGAGACGATCCTCTTAGACGTCGACCGGACCAACAACGGGCGTCTGGTGCAGCCGGACCCGCGGGCCGCGTCGCGCTGGACCGCGCGCGCGGTCTTCTGGATGCAGAACCTGATCGACTCCCTGACGATCGCGTGGTGAGAGGCCACGTCTCGGCGGCCGGCTGCTTCGCGCGGGGCGTGAAGGTCTCGCTTTCGCGACCCTACCTCGCCGCCTCGCTGTGGCTGATCCAGCTGCTCCTCGCATCAGTTCTCGTGCTGCCGGTGTCGAACGCGCTCCATACTCTCCTCGACCACTCGTCGAGCGGCTCGCGGATGGTCGCCGATCCCGATTTCGGATGGTGGGAGACGGTCCGCCGCGTCCATCCGGACCTCCTCGGCACTTTCCCCGACGCCGTCGTGAACGCGACGAGCATCGAGGGAGTGAAGTCGAGCGCGCTGGCGGAGCTGCAGGGCGTCGGTGCGACCGCGATCTCACTTTGCCTTCTCGGAATCGTTCTTCACGCGTTTGCGCTCGGCGGAATCTTCGGCGCATTGCGGGAGCCGCAAGGCTCTCTCGTCGTCTTCGGCCGCGAAGGAATGCGGCGATTCCCCGTGTTCCTCGCCTTCACGCTGGCCGCGATGGCGGCGGCCGTCGCGGCGTACCGGTGGATCTACCTTGTCACGGGAGAAGCGTGGCACGATCGGTTGAACGACCTCGACACCGAAGGCCAGGCGATCGCCTTGACCGCCGTGAGGCTGCTGGTGTTGCTGGTCGCGCTCGCCGCGATCAAGCTCGTCGCCGATTCGGTGCGCGCGATTTGGGTCGCGCGGCCCGACCTCCCCGCCGTTTCGCGTTTCTTCGCGGGCCTGGCGGCGGCCTTCTCCCGGCCCGCGCGGCTCTTCGGCGTCCTTCTTCTCTACCTGCTCTCCGGCGCGGCCCTCTACATTCTCTGGATCGTTTTCGATCCGTCGGCCGGCGGCGAGGCGCGGTTCGCCCTCGTGCCGCTCATCCTCGCGCAGCAGGTGTTCGTCTTCCTTCGATCCTTGCTCAAGGTGGGTTATTACGCGGGCGTTTCCGAAGCGTTGACCCGGGTTCCGTCTCCCGAGTACTCCTATGTGCCAGCGCCGGCGGTGGATACGCCGTCAATCGACCGCGCTTCCGACGAAGTTCCCGTCGCGCGGCCTGCCGGCGCGATCTAGCCGGACGCGGTACACGAACGGCTGGCGGCGAAACCGCATGCCGCGGCCTCTCTCGCGCTCCCAAGGACCCGAAAACCAGGGCAGGAACCGGAGGTCCTGGAAGGAGATGGAGGTCGCGCCGTCCGGCTCGGCCCGCACGGTCGCCAGCGGGAACCTCGCGAAGTCGAGATAGACGCGCACGTCGGGGAGGATCTCCGCCTCCGCGAGTGCGGCGGATGCGGCCGGTTTGGCGTAACGCCGGATCCGAGCCCGTTCGGGGGGCGGGTAATAGTCCGAGAGGCTCGAGAAGATTTCCGAGATCCGCTCAGGCGGTCGCGGAGAGGACTTTCCTTTCGCGAAGGGTCCGATGTCGAAGAACGCAACGTGGATCTCTTCCGCGCGATCCGAGAGACCCAGCCAGCGAAACGGCGAAAGGAACTGCGGGAGAACCGCGACCTTCGCGCCCTCCGGAGGAGCGTCGATCCGCTTCCACGCCCGGAGCGCCTGCCCATGCAGGACGGCGCAGAGAGCGACGTACGAGACGAGGAGCAGCGATCCGATCGTGGACAGGAGCCTTCCCTTTGCGCGGAAGATCGTCGTCGCGAAGAGCGTGAGCGAAACGATGCCGGTGAAGAACGGATCCAGAATGAAGACCCAGTCGAGGGCGTAGCGCTGCCGACTGAACGGAACCCAGAACATGATCCCGAACGACGTGATCCAGTCGAAGACGATGTGGCTCGCGATCCCGATCGCGGCGAAGAGAAAGAGTGTTCGAAGCGGGACGTGCCGGGCAAACCGATAGGCGACCTTGACGACGAGCGCAAAGAAGATCGCGAAAACCGGCAGGAGCACGAACGAGTGCGTCCAACCTCTGTGGCCGCGAAGGTACGCGATCCGTCCGTTCAGGAAGAAGAGGTCCACGTCGGGAAGCATCCCGCCGATCAAGCCGAGGAGCAGCGCCGCGCGTGCGGCGGGACGCTCCGTGAGCGTCCGGGCGAGGACGGAACCCGCGATCCCGTGGGTCACCGTATCCATGCGGCGCGGATGATACATTTTGGACGACGCACCCGCCGCGCATGGCTGCACGATCTCTCGAAGGAAAAACCGCACTGATTACCGGCGCGTCCTCCGGCTTGGGGCGCGCCTTCGCGATCGAGCTCGCACGCGCCGGCGCGAAGGTGTTTCTGGTCGCCCGGCGCGAAGAGCTGCTCCACGAGGTCGTCGAAGAGATCTCGCGCGCCGGCGGGGAGGCGGCGTACCACGTCGCCGACGTCCGGATCGCGCCGTCGCTCTTCGATCTCGTCGACGTGCTGCTCTCGCGCTTCAAGCGGCTCGACATCCTTATCAACAACGCCGGTCTCGGTTACCGAGCGCCGCTCCTGGAGTTGAAGCGCTCCGAGATCCAGGAAATGCTGGAGACCGACCTCCAAGCCGCGATCTATCTCTGCCAGGCCGCCCTGAACGCGTTGCTGAAGAGCGCGCCCTCCGACATCGTGAACATTTCCTCGATTGCCGGGCTCGAAGGGTTCGCCGAGGGAACCGTTTACTGTGCGGCGAAGTCGGGGCTCGTCGGCTTCACGCGCGCTCTCGCGCAGGAGTTGAAGCCCGCCAACATCCGAGTCACGGCGATCTGCCCCGGCTCGATCGATACCGCGTTCTTCGAGCGCTTCCGGCCGACTCTCGAGCCCGCACGGCGCCTCGCCGCGGAAGACGCCGTCCGCGCGCTGATGTACGTGCTGACGTCTCCGCCGAACGTTCTCCACGGCGAGATCGTCATTCGGCCCCGGGTCGTTTAGGCCCGGAGCCCGCGGTCAAAAGGTCCAAAGGAGCGGGCCGCTCCTATAATTCGACACCGGCCATGCGTTCCGTTCTTCTCGTCGACAACCGGGGTCTCTTTCGCGAGATGGCGCGCGCCGTCACCCGCCGGACGGACTGCCGCGTCGTGACCGCCGGCAACGGGACCGACGCCCTCTCGGTCGCCCGTCATGAGAAGCCCGATCTGATTTTCTTGGACGCCGAGATGGAAGGGATGACCGGAGTCGACGTGTGCCGCGTGCTGAAGGCCGACAAACAGTTCGCTCACCGTCCGATCGTCCTCGTAGGCGGCGGCGAGAAGGAGCAGCAGGAAGGGAAGCGCGCGGGCGCGGACGGGTTCCTCCCCGCGGAGTTCGCCGAAGACGACTTCTTCGAGACGCTCCGCCGGCACCTGAACGTGTTCGCCCGCGACGCTGCCCGGTCGGCGGTGACGTGGTCGATCACCTTCTGGAGAGACGGCCTCCAGCACGAAGGGACTATCCGCGACCTCTCCCGCGGCGGGTTCTTCGTGCGCACGCCCGTCGATCAGCCGATCGGGGCGCGCCTGGAAATCTCCTTCCAGACCCCGGTGGAGAATCCGATCCGCTCGGTCGTCGGAGAGGCCATGGTCGTGAGGCTCGGACGGGAGCCGGACAAGGGGCTCGGCTGCCGCTTTTTCCAGCTGTCCTCCGCTTCAAAAGCGAATCTCGAGGAGTGTCTGAGACTGCTCGCCCCCGAACTCGCCGTCTCGTAACTCGACCTTTCCGTCATTCCGAGCCGCGAAGCGGCGAGGAATCCTTCGCGAGACAGGTAGGGATTCCTCGCTGCGCTCGGAATGACATTGGGGAGCGAAAACTACTTCTTGAGCTCGATGAGCTCGATCCCCGCTTCGCGCGCGACCGCGAGTGACTTCTCGTCCCGATAGAACTCGCCGTAGTACACGCGGGAGATCCCGGCATTGGCGATCAGCTTGAAGCAGGGCCAGCACGGGCTGGCGGTCGTGTAGAGCTCGGCGCCCGCGATCGCGACGCCGTTCCGCGCCGCATGGATGATCGCATTCGCCTCGGCATGAACGGTGGAAACGCAGTGGTCGTCCTCGATCACGCATCCGACGTCGTCGCAGTGCGGCAGCCCGCGGATCGAGCCGTTGTAGCCGGTCGACAGAATCGTCCGGTCCCTCGCGATCACCGCGCCGACCTTCTTGCGCGGGCACGTCGAGCGCGTCGAGACCTGGAGCGCGATGTTCATGAAATACGTGTGCCAGTCGACGCGATCCGCCATGCGGGGTCGGATTATGCCGGAACCGGCTGTGTCAGAATCGCCGTCACATGGCATCGCGTCGTCGCGTTGTGGTGACGGGTCTGGGCGCCGTCACGTCCATCGGGACCACGGTGTCCGAATTCTGGAAGAACCTGCTCGACGGAGTGTGCGGGATTCGACCGCTTTCGCTCTTCGACGCGTCCGCCTACCGGACCCAGATCGCTGCCGAAGCGACCGAGATTCCGGACGGCTTCCTCTCGCTCGCCGAAAAGCGGCGCATGTCGCGCGCCGACCGGATGGGCTTGGCCGCGGCCAACGAGGCGCTCTCGCAGTCGGGAGTCGATCCGGCACGCGAGGACCCGACGCGCATCGGAGTCGTCCTGGGCGGCGGCACGTCGGGGTTGATCGACTCCGAGCAGGTCTACGCAGCGTGGCTCCGCGGCGGCCGCGGGCGTCCGTCGCGGGTCCTGAACCACCTTCCCGACGCCATCACCGACCGCGTGGCGCAACGCTTCGGTCTCGAGGGCCTGAAGTCGACGATCACCACCGCGTGCTCGTCCGCGGCGAACGCGATGGGCTATGCCTACGACTCGATCGTCGGAGGCCTGGCCGATGTCATGGTGACCGGCGGCTCCGACGTTCTCGCGCGGCTGACTTACGGGGGCTTCAACTCGCTGCGCTCGGTGGATCCCGATCCGTGCCGTCCTTTCGATCGGGAGCGTCGGGGCCTTTCGATCGGCGAGGCCGCGGGAATCCTCGTGTTCGAGGAGGAGGAACGGGCGCGCCGGCGGGGAGCACCGATCCTGGGCGAGTTCCTCGGATACGGCGTGACGTCCGACGCGTTTCACATGACGGCTCCGGATCCGTCGGGGACGGCGGGCGCGCGGACGATTCGCGCCGCGCTGGACGGGGCGGGCGTCAACGCCTCCCAGGTGGACTACGTGAATGCGCACGGCACGGCCACGCCGCAGAACGACTCCGCCGAGACGGCCGCGCTCAAGGTTGCGCTCGGCGAGCGCGCGAGAGAGATCCCGATCTCCTCGATCAAGTCGATGATCGGACATTGTCTCTGCGCGTCCGGCGCGATCGAGGCGATCGCCACTCTGATGACGGTGCGCGAGGGGCGAGTGCCCCCGACGATCCACTACGAGCATCCCGACCCCGCCTGCGACCTCGACTACGTGCCCAACGAATCGCGGGACGTGCCGGTGCTGGTCGCCCTGTCGAATTCGTTCGCGTTCGGCGGCAACAGCTCGGTGGTCGTGATCGCGCGCTATGACTGAGTGACCGTCGTCACCGGAGCCGGTGCCGTCTGCGCGCTCGGGCGCACGTCGCAGGAGTTCTATCGTCGGCTCCGCGCGGGTGAGACCACGATCCGACCGTTCACGCCGGACGAGCGCCGCGGACTCCAGGCGACCCACGTCGCGCGATACGACTCTTTCAGTCCGCAGCCGGAGATCTCCCCCATGAAGGCACGTCGGTTCGACCGCGGCAGCCAGTTTGCGATCCTCGCCTGCTCCCAGGCGATCGCCGAAGCCGGCTACGACGTCGCGCAGGCGCCGGAGACGGTCGGGATCGCGCTCGGGACCGGTTCCGCGGGAGCGGGAGCCCTGACCGAGTTCTTGAAGGTGCTGCTCACGGAATCGCCCGAGGCAGCGCCCCCCTTCCACTTTCCGAACACGGTCGCGAATGCGCCCGCCTCGCAGGTTTCAATCGAGCTGAAGATCCTCGGCCCGAACGTCACGATCACGCAGAAAGATCCTTCCGGTTTGAACGCTCTCCTCTTTTCCTCTCTCGCGATCTCGTCGGGCCGCGCTTCCGCCATGTTGGCGGGCGCCGTGGACGAGTGGAACTCCGTCTACGCCATGGGTTTCGACCGCGTCGGAGCGCTCCGTGGAGAAAAG